>Ga0123352_10000001_pt1 | contig 338951 bp, 324 predicted proteins | sample TergutLab28metaG_FD_89700 | JGI IMG/M metagenome (GOLD analysis project Ga0123352, IMG submission 89700) | Labiotermes labralis P1 segment gut microbial communities from Petit-Saut dam, French Guiana - Lab288 P1 | ecosystem: Host-associated > Arthropoda: Insects > Digestive system > Gut ...
AATGAGGAATTTTGGTTGATTTGCCTGCGGCAAATCTTTAAAACAATTTGCCGCAGGCAAATTTTCCTTAATTCCTCACTCCTAATTCCTAATTCCTCATTGGGCAAACGCTTCATGCGTTTGACCTATTGCTTTTGTAATTTTAGATTGCAATATATTTTGTAAAATGCTAAAATATATAAAGTATATTTATATAAAAATCAAGGAGGAAATACAATGTCTGACAAATTTAATCTTGTGAAAAAAGGTTATGACCCAAGAGCGGTAGATCTTCATATAGAAATGCTGGAAAATGAACTGCAGACATATAAAGGCAAAGACGCGGTAATAACTCAAGCCATTATCAGTGCCCAACAGGCAGCCGAAGGCATAATTATAAATGCCAAAAATCAAGGTCAGTCAATCAGAGAAAGTACTGCAAAGCAGCTGGCGGACATAACTGCTTCTATCAAGGTTCAAAGGCAGATGCTGTCTGAATTTGCTTATGAATATAATCTTGTTGTTACTAAGTACTTAAAAGTTGTAGATGGCAATGATTTTAAAACGATTAATGAAAAAATTGACTCTTTGGAAGCTTTTTTGCGTAATTTTTCTGATGAAGTTTCGGAAGATTTGGAAATAGAAAAGAAATCTTCAAATAAAGGTAAAAAGGACAGTTAGGAGTTGTTTGCATTGAAAAAGACTATACACTTAGGACGAGTGCTTAAAATTGCGCTTTGTTTTTGTGTAATAGTTTTTGCATCAGCCCCTATGCGGCATGGCTTGCAAGCTTCTGCCGCCTCTTCTGTACAAACAATAAGAGTAGGCTTGGAAAGCCATTTTTTGGAGCAAAGCCAAATTATCGTTCATGCAAATGTGCTGGAAGTGGGTACTTGGGTTTCCGGTCATTTTCATGTTTCGGGAATTTTATCAACTAATAATAATTTTGTTGCTGTTCCTAATAACTCTGCTTTTGTTAGAATATCGCAGACATTTTCAAGCCTTACGCATGCGCAGCAGGAAGCGGGATTACATATAGGAAGCATACCGGCATTATTATACAATGGGTCTTGGGGATTGTATCTGGCTGCTGATAATTTGGAACACGCGCATCAATTGGCCGCAAGTTTGGGCGGTGTTGCAATAAGCTCCGGCAATAACAGGGTTTCGGTATCTGCAAACGGACAAATAGTTTTAATTTCTGACAATGGCTCGGTAAATCTTCAAGTAAGGGATATTCAGGGCATAACTTCATTGGGTGTGCGGCGTTACAGAGGAGTAATAGAGCTTGCCCGCTTTAGAGGACAGAATATTACAGCTGTAAATGTGCTGAATTTAGAAGATTACCTTCTTAGTGTAGTGCCGTCTGAAATGCCGGCCGGCTGGCATATGGAGGCTTTAAAAGCTCAAGCTGTTGCCGCTCGTACATATGCCGCTTTTAGGCTTGGCTCTTTGGCCGAAAGAGGTTATGACCTCTGTGATACTGTATTTTCACAAGTATATCTTGGAGTATCTAATGAGCATCAAAATACTACATATGCCGTAAATGCGACACGCGGACTTATGATGTTTCACAACAACCAATTAATTGAAGCTGTATACTTTTCAAGCTCCGGCGGATTTACGGAAAACAGCGAAAATGTGTGGATTGAGGCCAGACCATATTTGCGAAGTGTAGCGGATATTTATGATACAACAGGTTTACAATGGACAAGAAGCCTAAGCTTGACACAGCTTACTCAGTTACTTAGCACTCATAATATAAATATCGGAAATGCTTCCGGCGTTCAGTTAACAACAACGGCAAACGGCCGAGTGCAGGAAGTAATGATTACGGGAACAAATGGAAATCATACTGTCAGAAGCGAAGCTATACGTTCTTTTTTCACACCTTCTCTGGAAAGCCGTAATTTTTCTATACAGGGGGGTACTGCTGCGGGAAGTGTTGTGCTGCCGGGTACAAATGCTACGACATCTTCTGCCGGACGATTGGCACATGTACGAACCAATAGCGGCACATTCAATGTAGAACCATCAGGTTTGCAAATTGTCACCGCAACCGGCAATGCCGTCCTGGGCACAGGAAATATTGTTGTGGCAAGCAGGGACGGGAATTTTGCCCTGCAAACAACATCCGGACAGGTTGCGGCACCCGGCCAAACGGCGCAGATGATTTCAAGCACCGGATACAATATTATTTTTGTCGGGCGAGGATGGGGTCATGGCGTGGGCATGAGCCAGCACGGAGCAAACGGCATGGCTGCGGCAGGATATAATTTCCGGCAGATTCTTCATCATTACTATTCAGGAGTTGACATAAGATAATGGACAAAAAAGATTTTTATTTTGATTTACCCAAGGAATTGATTGCTCAAAGACCCTTAGAAAACCGGGCGGCATCCCGCTTGTTGACTTTGGATAGGCATGACGGAAGCATTAAGCATGGAGTTTTTACCGACCTTTTAGATAAGCTTAATCCGGAAGATTGCATTGTGATTAACAATACTAAAGTAATACCTGCCCGCTTATTTGGTCAAAGAGCCGGTGTTGATGAAAACCATCAGCAGGTAGAATTTTTATTGCTTAATAACAAAGAAGGTGACATCTGGGAAGTTTTAGTTAAGCCCGGAAAATGGGCAAGAGCGGGGGATAAGCTGATTTTTGGGGATGCCCTTGAAGCTGAAGTTTTGGATATTACAGAGGGCGGAAACCGATTGGTGAAGTTTACTTATGACGGTGTTTTTGAAGAGATTTTGGATATGCTTGGGGAAATGCCTCTGCCTCCGTATATCACAGAAAAATTAGAGGACAAAGACCGCTATCAAACTGTCTATGCCAAAGAGAGCGGTTCAGCGGCGGCGCCTACGGCAGGACTGCATTTTACAGAAGAATTGCTTGAAAAAATAAAGCAAAAAGGTGTTAAAATTGCCACTGTAACCCTGCATGTTGGTTTGGGGACTTTTCGCCCTGTTAAATCTGAAAAAATAGAAGACCATAAAATGCATTCGGAATTCTATGTACTAGAACCTTCCCAAGCAAATATTATAAATGATACAAAGGATAGGGGCGGCAGAGTTATTGCAATTGGTACAACCAGCGTCAGAACATTGGAATCTTGTGCGGAAGAAGGCGGCAGGGTTGCGCCAAACAGCGGATATACAGGAATCTTTATCTATCCGGGATATCAATTTAAAATAGTGGACGGGCTTATAACAAATTTCCATTTGCCTGAATCTACGCTGATAATGCTGGTTTCTGCGCTAAGTACCAGAGAGTATATACTTGGCGCATATGAAGAAGCCATTGCCAATAAATATCGTTTTTTCAGTTTTGGGGATGCGATGTTAATAATATAACAAGTTTTATTTTTTAAGATAAGCCCGAAAACCCTTAATTTTAAGGAATTTTTGGGCTTTATATTATATAGCCCTTGACAATGTCCCTATGCTCATATAATATTGAGGCTAGAAAAATAAGGAGGGAAGCATGAGAATATTACATACCGCAGATTGGCATTTGGGCGCATATTTGGGGCCCTTTAGCCGCACAGACGAACAAAAGCTCTTTTTGGACCAACTTTATCAGATAGTGGATGATTATGAAGCAGATATGATTATAGTGGCCGGAGATATTTTTGATTCCGCAAACCCTTCTGCCGCCGCAGAACATTTGTATTTTTCTGCCATGACTAAACTTAGCGCTAAAAAGATTCCGATTGTTTTGGTTGCGGGTAATCATGACAGTGCAGAGAGATTGTCGGCTCCTGTGCCTATGTTGGATGAACTGGGGGTGCTGGTTTTTTCAAGCCCTAATACCGAGTTAGCGAATAGAAAATATGAGGGGTTTAGCGTATGTTCTCTTGCTCCCGGATGTATTGAAGTTAATATTAAAGGACAAACAGCCGTGATTGCCGCCATGCCTTTTGCTACTGAAAAACGCCTTAATGAATCTATTTTTACCGCTTCTGATGAGGCTGCTATGCAATCTGATTATTCCGCAAAAATCAGAGAACTTTTTGAAAGAGCATCAGGATTTTTTCGCGAAGATACTGTAAATATAGCTATCGGACATTTTCACATTGCAGGCGGTGAGGGAAGCAAAGGATTGGAAAGGGACTTACAGCTGGGCGGTAGCTTTGCGGTAAGGCCAAGTGCTATGCCTCCCGCCGGGTATATTGCAATGGGGCATCTGCATAGGCCGCAGCGTATAAAATGCGGTACGGATAATGAATATTCTGCGGTTTATGCCGGTTCTCCCCTGCCTTATAGTTTGTCAGAGCAGGGTTATCCCAAATCAGTAAGCATTGTCGATATTGAACCGGGAACAAAGGCCAATGCCCAGAGAGTTATTTTAAACTGCCCCAAACCGATAGAGTTGTGGGAAGTCGCAACCGTCTCCGAAGCTTTAAGAAAATGTGCAGAACCGTCCAATGCTTATAAATATATCAGAATTACGGAAGAAAACTATATAAATCCTCATGATATCAAAGAAATGCGCAGATTGGCCAAAGATATTGTGGAGATTAAAATTGAATCCGAGGAAGTAAAGAGGGATTCTGATTTCAACGAGCACCAAAATCTAAACCCTTTGGAAGCTTTTTTAAAATTCTACTCCAAGAGCAAAGGTGCGGAGCCTAAAGATGAAGTGGTGTCTATATTTAATGAAATTATTTCAGCCAAGGAGAGCCAATGAAACCCGTTTTACTTAAATTTAGCGGTATAAATTCATATGAAACAGAATATAGCGTAGCTTTTGAGGAATTAACCAAGGGTGGTATTTTTGGGATTTTCGGTCCTACAGGAAGCGGCAAGTCAACTATCTTGGATGCTATAACGCTGGCATTGTATGGTAAAGTGCCTAGATACATAGATACCATGCATCGTACATTCATTAATACATCTTCTGCTTCCGCATCTGTAGAACTTGAATTTGAAATTGCGATTGCGGGTATTAAAAAACGATATATTGTTAAGCGGGGGTATAAGCAAAATCCCAAGGGTAAGCCGGGTGTGAGTATTACATATTGCAGTTTGGCTGAAGTAAACGGCGATATTTTAGCGGACAGAAAAGAAAATGAAGTCACAATGGCTGTAGCCGGGCTTGTTGGCTTAAATTATCAGGATTTTACACGTTCTGTTTTTTTACCTCAAGGCAAATTCAGTGAATTTATTTTTCTTAAAGGTGCAGACAGGGAAAAGATGCTTGAGCGACTCTTTGGCTTGGAGGAGTTCGGTAAAAATCTTCAAGCAAAGATTAAAACGGCTGAAATAGGTGCAAGGAACGAGCTTGATATCTGCAATATGCAGATTGGTTTTTACGGTGATATTTCGCCTGATGTTTTGAATACCAAAAAAAAGCTTGAAAAAGAAATGTCTGATAAAATTCGTACACTTTCTTTGGAAAGAGAATTGTTTTTATCGGCATGGGAAAAATATAAAGCGCTTGACGGCGCATACACAAAGCTTAAAGCCGCTGATTTGCAGCTAACCGAGCAAAAGTCTTTGGAAGAAAGTTATTATGCAGAAAAACTTGCGCTGGAAGCGGCTGTGCGTGCAGAAAAGCTGCGCATTCCGATAGAAACTATAAAATCATTACAAAGCCAAGCTGCACATGCAGACAGCGAACGCATAAAACACGAAGAAATTGCAGAAGTCTGCCGTAAAGAGGCTGTAAAGTTTGAAAACGAATATTCAGAAGCGAAAAGGGCCGCAACGGAAGAATATCCTGAACTGTTTAAGCTGGAACAAAAGCTTGAATTGCATTTGACTGCGATAAAAGAAATCGGTATTTTGGACAGTGAGGTTGGTGAATTGCGAAGCGATTGGAAGTTTAGCAGCGGTCAGTTGAGTGACTTTGAAAAAAATTATAAAAATATCAAAGAATCACATAAATTGTTAGCCGACAGAGCAAGTGAAATTGCTGCTGAAAAAGAAAAGCTCATTATACCTTCGGAAGTTTTTAAAAATCTTAACGAGGGAGCCCGTATGGAAAATGAATTTACTAGAAATGAAAGCAATATTCGGAAAAATAAACAGGAGCTTACTAAATACGAAAAACTTAGCGGTGATTTGCGGTCAATGCTTGAAGAGATATTGGATGAAATGGCCGAATTGTCAAAGCGTAAAGTGAAAAGCATTGCGTCGGATTTGGCAAAGTCTTTATCTGACAATTCTCCTTGCCCTGTTTGCGGAAGCTTACATCATCCAAACCCGCAAGAAGCCGGTTTGGATTTTGAACAGGACGAATATTTAGGGAATTTGGAAAATCAAGCAGAAAAACTGAAATTAGAATATACACAAAGTCAAGCCAGATTGGAGAGTGCCGCAAATACCTTAAAGGATATGCAAGGCATTCAAGATATTTGCGTAAAGTCACTAAATAACTTAAGGGCTGTTATGCCCGGCATAACCGATTTTTCTCAAGCTTTGGAAGAGGCTTTTGATAAAAATACGAGAAAGTCAAAACTAGAGGCCGAAGAGGCTGTAATACAGCCGCAGATAGATAAAAAACTGGCCGAAATACAAGAAAATGAAGTAAAGATAACCAAGTTCAAAGCTGATATAGAAGTGCTTTTGGAGAAAGGCAGAGAAAAAGCAGCTATTATTGCTGAAAAAAAGGCGGCCTTGGGAGAATACCATAATTTAGAAACGGTCTTGTCGGCGATTAATGAAACTAAGTTGACAATGGCTAATATTATTGCCAAGGAAAAAGAGATGCAAAGTTTGAAAGATAAACATGCAGAAAAACTTTTGTTAAATGAAAAAAATCTGGCTTCGCTTACAGAGCGCATTTCCGGCTTGCGCAATATGGAAAGCAGCCAGCAAAAACAAATTGATAAAGCCCTTTTTGCGGAAGGTTTTGCAGACATGAATGCCGCAGAAGAGGCTATGATGGATAGTTTATTGAGGATGGAAGCGGAAGAAAGAAACAGGGAATTTTACCGTTTTAAAGCAGAGTTAGAGAATACCGTAAAACAACTGAAAGACCTTTTGGGCAGCGAAGAGGATTTGCAGAATATATCTGAAAGGCTGCATAAATCTGAAACACAATATCGCGAGGCTGATGCCGCGCTTATAACATTTCGTGAGGAACATGCTGTTTTAATGGACGATATAAACAGAATGGGCAAAAATCTGCAAACCGCAGAAAAACTTGCAAAAGAGCGCAAGCTGCTTGAGGCTCGTCACGGCATAATAAAAGAGATTGAAAACCTTTTCCGCGCCAATGCCTTTATAAAATTTTTGGCGGCACATCAGCTGCGTTCTGTAACTGCCGAAGCTACAGCAAGACTAAAGCGGATGACGGCCGGGCAATATGCAATAGAATGTGACGAAGACGCCAATTTTTATATAAGAGATGATTTTGCGGGAGGAGCTTATCGTCCGCCTGCAAGCCTGTCCGGCGGAGAAGCTTTTATGACGTCATTGTGTTTAGCTTTGGCGCTATCAACAAAGATACAAATGAAAAGTCCTGCCGATTTATCCTTTTTCTTTTTGGATGAAGGCTTCGGCTCTTTGGACAGAGAGACTCTGGATGTGGTGATTGACGCTTTGGAGCAGCTTCGTGAAGAAAATATGATTGTGGGTCTTATTACGCATGTTGAAGAGATGAAGAACCGTATTATAAATAAGATAGAACTGGAGAGAGTTTCCGGTTCTTTGGGAAAATAGGAGGAGAAATGGAGCAGGAGAAAAAAGGTTTTTTTAAAAAAATTGCGGCAGGCTTGGCCAAGACAAGGAAAAATATTGCTGACTCTGTAGAGAATGTGTTAAAGAATTTTTCTAAAGTGGATGAAGAACTGCTTGAAGAGCTTGAAGAAGCGTTAATACTGGCTGATTGCGGTGTAGAGACGGCTATGGATATTATTGCACAGCTGCGCAAGAAAGTAAAAGATGAAAAAATTGATTCCGCAGAGGATGTAAAAACGGCGCTTGTTCAAATAATTTCTGCAATGATTGGCGAAGAGCAGCAGGTTTTTAAACCTGCCTCGCCAACTATTATACTTATTATAGGTGTAAACGGCGTAGGAAAAACAACCACAATAGGCAAATTGGCCTCAATTTTTACCGCAGAAGGCAAAAAGGTAATTTTGGCCGCCGCAGATACTTTTAGGGCGGCAGCCATAGACCAGCTGCAAATCTGGGCGGACAGAGCGGGCGTAACTCTTATAAAACATCAAGAAAACTCCGACCCGGGAGCAGTTGTTTTTGATGCTTGTGCATCGGCTAAGGCCAGGGGTGCAGATTTATTGATTGTTGATACCGCCGGACGGCTGCATAATAAGAAAAATTTAATGGATGAACTTGGTAAGATTTCACGTATAATAGACAGAGAATATCCCGAAGCTCATAGAGAGACTTTTTTGGTGCTGGATGCAACCACAGGTCAAAATGCATTACAGCAGGCTAAATTATTTAAAGAAATTGCGGATATAAACGGAATTGTACTGACTAAGCTGGACGGAACTGCAAAAGGCGGCATTGTAATTGCAATAGCAAACGAATTGGATATTCCTGTCCGCTTTGTAGGTGTTGGCGAACAAATTGATGATTTGCAGCCTTTTGAACCTCAGGTATTTGCAAGAGGATTATTTTACGAAGAATAAGTTTTGGAGGACAATAATGACTAAAGGGTATCATAACCATAGCATAGAAGAAACAATAAACGGGCTGGATACCGATATAAATAAAGGCTTAACGATTTCTGAAGCTGCAAATCGTTTGAGCCAATACGGCCCCAACAGGTTGGACGAAGCCAAAAAGAAACCGTATATATACAAAATTTTGGCGCAGTTTAAAGACTTTTTGGTTATTATACTTATTATTGCTGCGATTATTTCCATTGTTGTCGGCGGCGATTGGATTGACGGCTCAATTATAATTGCCATCCTGGTTGTTAATGTAGTTATTGGACTGGTGCAGGAAAACAAGGCGGACAATGCCCTTAAAGAGCTTAAAGCTATGAGCGCCCCTAAAGCTAAGGTAGTTAGGGATGGACATATAGAAAAAATTGATTCCTGCGGCCTTGTGCTTGGTGATGTTGTAATTTTGGAAGCCGGAGACTATATTCCTGCCGATTTAAGGATTTTTGAGAGTGTTAATCTGCGTGTAGATGAATCTGCATTAACAGGAGAGTCTTTGCCTGCAGAAAAATTTATTGATACAACATTGCCCGAAGATGCGCCCCTTGGAGACAGGATAAACTCTGCCTTTATGGGTACTGTAGTAAACTATGGGCGGGGCAGGGGAATTGTAGCGGCCACCGGTATGAACACAGAGATGGGAAAGATTGCTACTATCTTAAATCAGGTAGAAGATATTCAGACCCCGTTGCAGCTAAAACTGGATGCCATGGCAAAAAAACTGGGCATAATTTTAGTGGTCACTTGTGCAATTATCTTTGCCATAGGCTTTTTATACGGCATGGAACTGCTTGACATGTTTATGGTGTCTGTTTCTCTTGCTGTAGCTGCCGTGCCGGAAGGTGTTGCCATTGTAACAACAATGATTTTGGCACTTGGCGTTCATCGCATGGTGCGCTCTAATGTAATTGTGAAAAAAATGCGCGCCGTTGAAACATTGGGCAGTACTACCGTTATATGCTCGGACAAAACAGGAACCCTTACCCAGAACAAAATGACGGTGGTAAAGGTTTTTGACTATGAAAATATTTATGAGGTAAGCGGAACGGGATATTCACCTAAAGGCGAAGTTATTTCTGATAAACCGATTACTTCAAACATAAACAAAATGGCCCAAATTGCCGTATTATGCAATGACTCTGTTTATGATGCTGATGCGGCAAAAGTTATAGGGGACCCAACAGAGGCCGCCATGCTTGTTTTTGGTGAAAAGGCGGGCAAACAGAGGGATGTGCTGCATGGTTTGTATGAGCGCATCGGGGAAATTCCTTTTGATTCTGCCAGAAAATTAATGTCCACATATAATCTTGAAGACGGCAAGCTTGTGATGAACACCAAAGGCGCTCCTGATGAAATTTTGCGCCGCTCCGATTGGTATTACAGGGACGGAGAAGTTTTGCCTATGACCCAGACTGTGCGTGACGCCTTGATGGCGCAAAATGAAGCCTTTGCAGGTGAAGCTTTGCGTGTGCTTGGCTTTGCTTGCCGTGAGTATGAGAATGAAAGTCAGATAGATGACAATGGCTTTGAAAGCGGACTGATTTATACAGGTATGATGTGCATGATAGACCCGCCCCGTGAGGAGGCCAAAGACGCCATAGCCTGCTGCCATAAAGCCGGAATTAATGTAAAGATGATAACCGGCGACCACAAGATTACCGCATCGGCCATTGGAAGGCAGCTTGGTATTATAGTTAGCGGAGGCGCTGCACTTGAAGGTGCGGAAATCAATCATTTAAGCGATGAAGAACTGGCGGAGAAAGTGAAGCATGTAAATGTCTTTGCGCGTGTATCGCCGGAACATAAAGTCCGCATTGTAACAGCTATTAAAAACGGCGGAAATATTGTAGCCATGACAGGGGATGGCGTTAATGATGCGCCGTCGTTAAAACGTGCGGATATAGGCATAGCAATGGGCATTACCGGTACTGATGTATCGAAAGAAGCCGCAGATATGATACTTACAGATGATAATTTTGTTAGCATAGTTAGCGCAATAGAGCAAGGCCGCACTATATACAATAATATACGCAAAGTTGTGGGATATTTGCTGTCTGCTAATATTGGCGAAATACTTATAATATTGCTGGCTATAGTTTTTGGTCTGCCTGTTCCTCTGCTGCCAACACAGCTTCTTTTTGTAAATCTGTTAACCGATGCCTTTCCTGCTTTTGCTTTGGGCATGGAAGGCAAAGAGCCGGGCATTATGGACAAAGAGCCGAGAGACCCGAAAGAACCCATTATAAACAAGCTGATGAGAAAGACTGTAATATATAAATGCATATTTTTGTCTATAGGGGTGCTGTCTGTTTTTGTATGGGGCCTGCATTTCTATGACGAAGCAACGGCTGTTACGCTGGCCTTCTTTACTCTGGTTGCAAGCGAACTTTTGGTAACATATGCGGCAAGGACAGAACGCTTTATCGGCCTTAAAAAAGACCTTTTTGCAAACGGCTTTTTAAACCGCTCTATACTTGCTTCACTTGCCATTCTATTTGCTATTATTTATATTCCGGCACTAAATATAATTTTTCATACAGTGCCGTTATCTGCGTTCCAACTGGTGATATCTTTTGTGTTTGCATTAATTCCTGTTGTTGGAAGCGAAACCTCAAAATACTTTTTTAAAGTTAGATAACTTGATGAATTGTCAACTCAATAAAACCTTGCAATTTGGTAGGAAATGTGGTAAAATATAGTACGCTGGTGTTTGGGGGCTGATAATATGGATGAAGTAAAAAAGGGGATTTTTGGTGTAACAAAGGCCATAACTAAAGGTGGAGGCACGCTTATAAAAACCACCAAGCTTACCCTTAATTTGTCGAGCGAAGAGGGGAAACTTAATGCTTTATATATGGAAATCGGCAAGAAGGTGCATGAGATTTACAGCTACGGAGGCTCTATAGGAGAGTTTTTTGATGCAAAATATCAAGAGATTTTGGAGCAGCAAAATAAGATAAACGACATAAAAACGGCACTTGATTTGGCAAAAGGCGTAAGAACCTGCCCAAAATGCGGCAAGGGTTCGCCAAGGACATCCGTGTTTTGCTCAAAATGCGGGGAAAGCATGGGCGAGGCTGCCGAAGCAGAAGCAGAGAATGCAGAACCGGTTGCAGCCTATACGATAGATAACCAAGCGCCGCCCTTAAACAGCCCGAAAATTGAAGAGCCTGTGAAAGAAGAAGTTAAGCAGGTAAAAAGCTGTGGTATTTGCGGAAGTGTGAATAATATAGCAGACAGATTTTGCCTATCATGCGGAAGAATTTTATAAAAGAAAGCATCAACTTTGGAAGGTGTTTGATATGGACGATAATTTAAAAAGTTTTTTACAATATGTATTTGAAATTGTGGAGGGCATGGAACGCAGGGCCCAAGGAAACGACATTACATCCTGCCAAAATTGCGGCCAAACATATGGAGAGTTTAAAAAATCCGGAAAATTAGGTTGTGCCGCATGCTACACGGCTTTTCGCGGGCATATTTCCCAAGCGCTGAAAAATATACATGGAACCGGCGACTATAAAGGAAAGATTCCTCATGGTCAGGGTGACAAATATTCCGATATGATTATAAAGCGTGAACTTGCGGAAAACCGGCGGCTGCTTAAAAAGGCTGTGGAAGCGGAACAATTTGAGGAAGCGGCCAAGTATAGGGATGTTATTAATGGCTTGCAGCAGAAAATAAGCAGTGACGGTAAGTAATTAGGGGGATATATGTTTAAAGAATATGGTGAATTAGGTGCGGTGGTTTATGAACTTACCAAACCTCCGGGAACTTCGTTTAACGGCGATATAGAATATTACAGCAAGAAACTTTCAGATGTAAAGGGTGCAATCCTTGAAGCCGGAGTTGGTACCGGAAGGATGCTTATACCGCTTATTCAAAAGGGGTTTAAAGTTGATGGTGTTGATTTATCTTCGGAAATGCTGGATAAGTGCAGAGAAAATATTGAAAAATATAATGTTTCCGCAAATATTTATAAACAGGATTTAACAAAACTTTCTCTGCCGAAAAAATATGATGCTGTAATAATGCCCACCGGAAGTTTTTGCCTGCTGACGAAAGAATTTGCGGAAGATGTGCTGATTTCATTATACAATCATTTAGAAGACGGCGGAAAGTTTATAGTTGATATAATATTTCCGGAAGATTTCATAAAAGGGGAAACTATTTCAAGAAACTATCCATTGTCTGATGGCACAGGCATACTATATACAAGTTTTAGCTGCGGTATTGATTGGGTGCTTCAAAAGGCATCTCATATAATCAGATATGAATTGTTAAAAGATGGAGAAATACAGAGGACGGAAGTATCTGACTTTTGTTTGCATTGGTATGGTTTATGGGAGTTTGAAATGCTGCTTAAAACCGCAGGCTTTGTGGATATAAGCTATGAAGTTGGCTACGGAGATACAAATGATTCATCACTTATAAGCTTTACAGGATATAAAAAGAAATGATAAGGCAGGTGAGTTTATGCAAAAATGGTATGAAATGGGGGCTGTGGACAGCCATGTAATAATTTCGTCAAGAGTGCGGCTGGCCAGAAATCTTGCGGCCTACCCTTTTCCGTCCAAAATTTCGGAAATGTATGCGGGGCTTGCAATAGCGGCTATGAGGGATTCTGTTTTTACTCAAAAAAACATGCAAAACCCTATTATTTCGGCACTTTCTTTTGCGGATTTATCTAAACTGGATTCCGGCTGGCTTAAAGAAATGTCTGAAAGACAGGTTATAAGCCCCACAATGGTGAATAAGACTACTTTGCGCGGGCTAATATATAATGAAATGGAAAATATTTCAATAATGCTTAATGAAGAGGACCATCTGCGTATACAAGTTATATATCCTGAGCAAAATCTGGATAAGGCCTATGAAACTGCTTCGTCTTTGGACGATATTATGTCAGAAAACTTGGAATATGCATTTGATACCGAGTTTGGCTATTTAACAAGCTGCCCTACAAATACAGGTACGGGCATGCGTGCGTCGTATATGCTGCATATACCGCTGCTGGAATCTATCGGCAATCTTAAAACCTATGCAGAGCTTATCACAAAAGCCGGCTTTGCTATTAGGGGCACATATGGCGAAGGCAGCGAGGCAATGGGCGGGATATATCAAATTTCAAACCAGATTACTTTAGGCAAAAGCGAAGAGGAAACTATTTCTGCCTTAAAGCACTTGGCAAATCAACTTGTAGACAAAGAAATATCTCTAAGAGAGCATGTTGCAAAAACCTATGCCCATGAAACAGAAGATGCCGTACACAGGGGATTCGGTATTTTAACCAACTGCCGCAAAATCAGTCTTAATGAAGCTATGAAACATTTGTCAGAGGTTCGCTTGGGTGTATTGCTTGGTCTTATAAGCTGCGAAATATCAGGCGGCACAATATATAATCTTATGACCAATATTCAGCCCTTTAATCTGCAAAAAATCATGGGCTCTGCCACAGACGGGCGGCATTTGGATGTATTGCGGGCGGAATATTTACGTAATTCAATAAAATAGATAGGGATTGTCCGAAAATAAACTTCCGAATTTTACGCAGGATTTTTGTGCGGAAACAAGGAAGCGAAATGCGCCGCGTGCCCAAAGGCACGCAAGCATGAGCTGACGCAGTGTCCGTGCAAAAAGACAAGGAAAATTGGAAGTTTATTGAATGACAATCTCATAATTAATATATCATTTACATTGCTATAGGGAGGAATTATGCAAGCAAGATTTACACAAAAGGCCCAAGAGGCCATTCAAAATGCAGAAAATGTAGCTGTACAGCTAAAACACAACTATATAGGCACAGAGCATCTGCTTTTGGGTCTGGTGCGTACACAGGACAGTATATCAAAAAAAGTGCTGGAAATGCAGGGAATTACAGAAGATGCTATCCTAAGAAAGATTCATGAAGTTCTTGAAGGCTCGGGAACGGACGCCGAAATGGGCAAAGGTAAACCCCAAGGTTATACGCCCAGAACCAAGCGCATTTTTGAACAAGCGGCTGTAGAAGCCCAAAGGATAAACACAAATTATATAGGCACAGAACATTTGCTTATTGCTATTTTGCGTGAAAGTGACTGTCTGGCTGTCCAAATTTTGGTTTCTTTGGGTGTAAATATTCAAAAAACATATGAAGATATTTTGAATATGTTGAGCGAATATTCGCCTAATGTACAAAATCCGCAAAAAAAGAATGTTAAGAGCAGAAGCAATACGCCCACATTGGATATGTTTAGCAGGGACTTTAACCAATTGGCCAGAGAGCAGAAGTTTGACCCGATTGTGGGGCGCACAAAGGAAATAGAACGTGTTATACAGATACTATCACGAAGACAAAAGAACAACCCCTGCCTTGTTGGCGACCCCGGTGTAGGTAAAACGGCTATTGCCGAGGGGTTGGCGCAAAAGATTGTTGAAGGCGATATTCCCGAAACTTTAAAAAACAAGCGCATTGTTTCTCTGGATTTGTCCGCTATGGTAGCGGGAAGCAAATACAGGGGAGAATTTGAAGAGCGCATAAAGAAAGTTGTTGCAGAGGTAAAAGCAAGCGGCGACGTTATATTATTTATGGATGAAATTCACACAATTGTTGGTGCGGGCGCCGCCGAAGGGGCTATAGATGCCAGCAATATATTAAAACCCTCATTATCCCGGGGAGAAATTCAGCTCATCGGCGCTACTACTATGGATGAATACCGTAAATATATCGAAAGAGATGCGGCCCTGGAACGCCGTTTCCAGCCTGTGCCTGTAGACGAGCCTGCAGAAGACGAAGCGATTTTGATGCTTAAAGGTCTGCGGGATAAATACGAAGCGCATCATAATGTAAAAATTACTGATGAAGCCATTGAAGCCTGCGTAAAACTTGCTTCCCGATATATCAGCGACAGATTTTTGCCTGACAAAGCTATAGATTTGCTGGATGAAGCGGCATCTAAGGTGCGCTTGGTGGTCTACACCATTCCGCCCGAAATAAAAGAAATAGAAAGTGATATTGCGGGATTGGAGCAGGAAAAAGAAGAGGCTGTTAAAACCCAAAATTACGAACAGGCTGCCAAGATTAAAACTAAGCAAGAAAAATTAAAGTTAAAGCTTGAAAAAGAGCGGGGAAAATGGAATAAAAAGAATTCAGGCGGTCAGCAGATTGTAACGGAAGAAGATATTGCCGATATTGTATCCAGCTGGACAGGCATGCCGGTGAAAAAACTGCAGCAGGAAGAAAGTGCAAGACTTATCAACATGGAAGACGAGATTCATAAACGACTTATAGGTCAGGCCCCTGCGGTTGAAGCCGTATCTAAGGCCATAAGGCGGGGCAGGGTGGGGTTAAAAGACCCTAAACGCCCCACGGGTTCTTTCCTCTTTTTAGGCCCGACAGGTGTAGGTAAAACTGAGCTGTGCCGCGCTTTGGCAGAGGTGCTTTTTGGGCATGAGGATGCAATGATACGTGTTGACATGTCTGAATATATGGAGAAACACAGCGTAAGCAAGCTTATAGGTTCTCCACCGGGCTATGTGGGATATGATGAAGGCGGCCAGTTAAGCGAAAAGATACGCCGCAGGCCATATTCTGTAATTCTCTTTGATGAAATTGAAAAAGCCCATCCTGATGTGTTTAACATCCTTTTGCAAGTGCTGGATGATGGGCATATAACAGACAGTCATGGACGCAAGGTTAATTTTAAGAATACTGTTATAATTATGACATCCAATGTAGGTGCCAGAAACATTGTATCACCCAAAAAGATGGGCTTTAAAACCGCCGTGGATGAAGAGAAAAAACATGCGGATATGAAAAGAGAAATCATGGAAGAAGTTAAACGCATCTTCAAACCGGAGTTTTTGAACCGCATTGACGATATCATCGTTTTCCATCAGTTGACCAGAGATGAAATTATACAAATTGCCCGCATTTTAATGAATGAAACCATCAAGCGGGTAAAAGAAAGCATGCAGATTGAAATTACGGTGACAGATGCTGCTATAGAACTTATAGCCGATGCAGGATTTGACCCGGCATATGGAGCAAGACCTTTGCGGCGCGCAATACAGTCCAAAGTGGAAGATCTTGCCGCAGAAAAAATTCTGTCCGGAGAAGTAAAAGAAAAGTCAAATTTAGTAATTAATGTTATTGATGGAAATATTTCTATAGAAACTGCCTAAACTTTAAAAGAAAATTGAAAAAAACAGCGTTTTTGGCCAAATTTTGCTTGACAAACGCCGCCAAACAGTGTAGTTTAGTAGCATAGCTTTTATACTGTTTCATATAGCGGATTACGAAGGGATTTCGGGATTGTCTATATCAATAAAGAAACAGTAATATTATACAAGAAGAACAAGTCTTAAGGAGGAAGTTTTTAATGAACAAATCAGATTTAGTTTCTGCTATTGCGGAAAAGTCAGGTATGACCAAGAAGGATTCCGAAAAAGCGCTTCAAGCCTTTTTGGACGTAGTTACCGAAGAACTTGAAAAAGGCGGAAAAGTGCAGCTTGTAGGCTTCGGCACTTTTGATGTGGCTGAAAGAAAAGCTCGTGAAGGAAGAAACCCGCAAACCGGTGAGCCAATGACTATCCCTGCTTCAAAAGCTCCAAGATTTAAAGTGGGTAAATCCCTTAAAGATTCGGTAAATCAATAGTTAATGTAAATTTCAGGTTAATTTGCATTAAGCATACAGGCGCCCTTCATGGGCGTCTTTTTTATGTCTTTAGCTTGTATAAATCATAGGGGCATTGGAAAAATAAATGTAATATGATGCTTTGGAGGCTGCGATGAATAAATTGATATTGTCTGTTTTCATCATGATTATGACTTTAAGCTCTACAGAAACTTTGCTTAAGAATATTTTTATTAATGGTATAGATGTAGGAGGTTTAAATTATGAAGAAGCAATTGAAAAGTTACATGGAACCGGACAGACCTCAAATGAAGAGGTTATGGTGTATGCAGAAGCTAACCGCTATATCTACACGCTTGAAGACTTTGGAGCAGGATATGACTTTACCTCTGCTGTTAACAAAGCCTTGGAATACGGCAGACGGGGCTTTTTGGGGCGGATGGGCTTAAATATAGCTCTAAAATTTGGAAACGGACATCGTATTGATGCGGAATTTGTTTATGATAAAGAAAAAGTGAACAGTATAGTTGGTGAAATTACAAAAGCCGAAAATACTCCGCCTATAGAATCCGAATATGCTTTGAAGGGAGGCGAATTTGTAATACTGCCTTCACAAACCGGCAGATATGTGGATGAAACGGCCTTGGGAGTTGCAATTGAAGAATTGCTTAAAATGCAGGGCGGGGGAGAGGTTGAAGCTAAAATGTCATATGTGACGCCAAAATTCAGCGAAGCGGATTTTGAAGCGTCATGCGACCTTTTAAGCAGCTATATCACGCCGTTTAATAAAGCCTTAACAGAGCGCACAACCAATTTGGCTGTGGCAAGCAATTTTTTGAACAACAGCGTAATATTGCCGGGTGAAGTGTTTTCAACAAGCGAGGCTTTGCGTGCCCGCACTGCGGAAAATGGCTATGTTAGGGCCGGGCAGATTACAAATGGAGAGCCGGACTTGGGTTTTGGCGGAGGCATATGTCAAATTTCAAGCACACTTTATATGGCTGCTCTTTATGCCGAATTGCCCATTGTTGAAAGGCGCAGCCATTCACTTATGGTATCGTATATGGGTCCGGCCACCGATGCTGCCATTGCCGAGGGCGTTATTGACATGAAATTTGAAAACAATACCGATTTCCCTATGCTTATTGAATCTGTATTAAGAGATGGAAGGCATGTTATAAATATATATGGTCACGAAAGCAGGCCATATGACAGAAATATTACTTTTGAAGCCGTGTTAACCGAAACTACACCGGCCGTAGGAGAAAAACTGGTTGAGGACCCTATGCTGCCTGCGGGGATTATGGAAATTGCATTTCCCGGGATGGATGGGGCAAAATATGAATTATATAAGATTGTTACGCAAGGGGATATGCAGAAGCGTACCAGAATTAATATAAGTGACTACAGGCCCATGCAGAAGGTTATTAAGATTGGCACTGCGCAAGGTTTAAATGTGGTTGAATAGCGATATATGACGGCATAACAGAGGCGGTCTTTCTTATGCTGCAAAGGGGTTCGTCTGCCCTTCGGCTTAACCCTGGATAGTGCTATGTTACGCATAGAATATGTCAAGCATATACTATACAAAAGCCCATGCGAGGTGAACTATGTTTGACGCCCAAATTTCCACCATATTTTCCGGCGGTATACTGCGTAAGATTTTGAATAATGAACAAATAAGTTTTGCCCAATATAATTTGCTTACAGCAACGCTTGTGTCAAATAATATTCCTTTTGATACGGCTTTTTCTTCGGGTACACGCAAAAATGCCGCGTCTATACAACTGACCATACATATTAATCCATCTGCTACTTTGGTGCTGGTTGTGGCATTAGAACCTGGGGCAAGCGTATTTACACCCAGTCCATAGACATAAAAAAGCTGCCTTTAAAATTACAAGGCAGCTTTAAACTTGCTATTCTTCACTTTTTGGCCCATCTTCCGGCCTTGGCCCATTATCTGCAGGATGAACTTCTTCCTCGCAGGCACATTCACACTCGCATTCACAATTTTCCATATTTTTAATTTTTTCGTTTAAACTTTGCGAGATATTGTCAGCGATATTTGCGGTTTTTGATACTACGCTCTTTGTAAATTCTTTAATTTTCGGCTCTGCTTTTTTGGTCATATCATTAATTTTGGCTGTAACGTCCTTGGCAAATTCCTTCATGTCCTGGGAGAAATCTTTAAATTTTTCTTCAAAATTTACGCCTTTTTCATAGTCTTTCGCCCCTAAACTATCTAGCAGCTTTGTGGCCTCATCAACAGTGATTTTACCTTCATCTACCATTTCTAATATTTTCATTCTTTCTTCTTGCATAGTTTTTCCTCCTTATAGATATTAGACTTCTTGCGAAATTATAACGAACCGATTTTTGAGCGTCACTTTGCACGCCGATAGTGTTAAGCGAAAAAATCGTGTGAGTTATTTTCGCAAGAAGTATATTGTTAAGCAGTTTTGTTTAGAAAAACAAAAGGGAAAGTGCGCTCTTTTGTCTATTTCCTAAGTATACGCATTTCCCTTGAAAAAGTATGCAGTTGAAAGAGTATTATTTTTTTGCGGTTTCTGTTGTGGTTGGCAATCCGGATAGCTCTAAACGCACAAGAGCCTTGCGCAGCGCCACTTTAACCCTAGCTTGGTCTAAGTCAGCTTGGCGTTCGGAAATGCGCCGCTCGGCCCTTTCTTTGGCCGCTGCCGCCCGCTCTTTATTTATTTCGTCAGGGTGTTCGGCGACATCAGCCAATATTGTTACGCCTTTTTGGTTTATCTCTGCAAAGCCGCCAAAAACGGCGAAGTAGGTTATAATTTCATTGTCGTATACACGCATAGCGCCTAAACCCAAAATGGTCGTAACAGGCTCATGATTCGGCATAACACCCAACTGTCCGTCCAGTCCGTGAAGAATTACCATATCCACATCGCCTTCAAAAACAGATTTTGTAGGAGTGACTATTCTAAGATGCAGCTTCTTGCTGTTTTGTATATTAGACATCGTCTCACCTACCTATTCTTAAAGCGTTCCACCACATCGTCTATGCTGCCGGCAGAAAGGAATAATCCTTCGGGGATTTGGTCGTGCTTGCCTTCAAGAATTTCTGAAAAACCTCTTACGGTTTCTGCAACAGGCACATAACGCCCGTCGTAACCTGTAAATTTCTCGGCTACGAAGAAAGGCTGTGAAAGGAAACGCTGTACTTTACGTGCCCTTGCAACAATAATTTTATCAGATTCTGAAAGCTCATCCATACCCAAAATGGCAATGATGTCTTGCAGTTCTTTGTAACGCTGCAGAATTTCTTGTACGCCGCGGGCGGTACTATAGTGCTTTTCGCCCAAAATTTGCGGGTCAAGAATTCTGGAAGTAGACGTAAGAGGGTTAATAGCCGGATAAATACCCAGTTCTACAATTGCGCGGTCAAGAGCTGTTGTAGCATCCAAATGGGCAAATGTAGTAGCGGGAGCAGGGTCAGTATAGTCATCAGCAGGAACATAAACAGCTTGTACAGAAGTTATAGACCCTGTTTTAGTGGACGTAATACGCTCTTGAAGATTACCAACCTCTGTTGCCAGCGTAGGCTGATAGCCCACCGCAGAAGGCATACGGCCCAATAGAGCCGACACCTCGGAACCTGCCTGAATAAACCTGAAAATATTATCAATGAACAACAAAACGTCTTGGTTTTGTTCATCGCGGAAATATTCCGCCATTGTAAGACCGGTGAGGGCTATACGCATACGAGCGCCCGGAGGTTCATTCATCTGCCCAAAGCAAAGAGCGGTTTTGTTGATAACGCCTGTGCCTGTCATTTCGTGGTACAGGTCATTTCCTTCGCGGGTACGCTCGCCAACTCCGGCAAATACGGAATAACCGCCATGTTCTGTAGCGATATTGCGGATAAGCTCCATAATAAGAACTGTTTTTCCAACACCTGCACCACCGAAAAGGCCGATTTTGCCGCCTTTTGCGTAGGGGCATAATAGGTCAATGGCTTTTATGCCTGTTTCAAGCAGGTCTGTAGCCGCGGCTTGGTCAGAAAAAGACGGAGATTCTCTATGAATTTTCCATTTTTCTGCTCCGCTGGGTTCAGGCTGATTATCAATAGGCTCTCCCAGAACATTGAAAATTCTGCCCAAAGTTTGCTCTCCGACAGGCACAGAGATAGCAGCACCCGTGTCTATGGCTTCCATATTGCGTGTAAGACCTTCGGTAGAAGACATAGCGATACAGCGAACAACCCCATCGCCCAAATGTTGAGCTACCTCGGCAACCAGATGACCGTCTTTGGTTTTAATCTCCACGGCATTGTAAAGGTTTGGCATAGCGTCTTCCGGAAATTTTATATCCAGAACCGCACCGATAATTTGTGTAACTTTTCCTATATTTGCAGTATTAGTCAATATTTCACCTCGTTTCTAGAGACTAGAGAAGAAGAGACTAGAGAGTAGAAAATTCTTCCCTAGTTTCCGTTTGATACTTTATTCAAGTGCATTAGCTCCGCCAACGATTTCAGAAATTTCTTGAGTGATAGCGGCCTGACGCACCCTATTTTTTAAGAGCGTCAGATTTTCAATAATATTTTCCGCATTTTCTGTTGCAGAATCCATAGCTGTCATGGTTGCGGCTTGTCCTGATGCGGCAGAGGTGGATAATGCGGCTAAAATAATTGTTGATAAATATTTTGGTATAACATAACTTAAAACTTCAATGGGACCGGGCTCGAATTTAATAAAATCAGCATTCTTACCTGCAACATCTTCAAAATCTGCGGCATTTAAAGGCAGAATCCGCATGGATTTAGGAATATAGGTAATGGCCGACACAAATTCGGTATAGCAAATATGAACCTCATCAAATTGACCTTCTTCATAGAGAGGCATAATCATTTGGGCTATTTCCTGAGCATCTTCGTAAAAAGGATTTTCGGAAATACCGTTTTTAAAGCCCATAATATCCTCGCCGGCTCTTCTGAAAAAATCTCTTGCTTTATTGCCTATGCAATAGAAAGAAACTTCAGAATTAAGTGACGTTTTCAAATTTGATGCAAGCTTGCAGATATTTGAATTATAGCCGCCGCAAAGCCCTCTGTCATTGGCAATTACTATAATAAGGCTACGCTTAATTTCACGCTGTTCAAAGTATTTGTGCTTTACTTCACCGATGCCTATTACTATATTGCCGATAACCCTGCGAACTTCTTCAAAGAAAGGCGTAGAACGTGTTAATTTAACCTTAGCACGAGCCATTTTAGAGCTTGAGACAAGATTCATTGCCTTTGTAGTTTTTTGGGTGGTGGTGACGGAGCGTATACGACCTTTTATGTCACGTAAAGTTGCCATATCACCCCTCCTTATTTGTTAGTGATTTTTTCTTCAGGCAAGCTTTTGCTTTCGGAAATAGATTGCTGTAAATTACCTTCAAGAGATGCCATTGCATCTATTTTGTATGCTTCGCCTTCGGGCTTAAATTCTACAGCACGCTTAAACTCTTCAATGGCAGTACGCAATCTTTTTTCAAGCTCATCGCTGATTTCTTTTTTCTCTTTTATTTCTTTTAATATATCACTGTGTTTAGTATGGAAGGTTTTAAGAAGCTCTTTTTCAAAAGCTTGCACATCCTCCACCCTTACATCAGAAAGATATTTACTAGTCACTGCAAACAGCACTATAATCTGTTCTTCAACAGGCATGGGTTTGTATTGGCCCTGTTTAAGGATTTCCACAACACGCAAGCCGTGATTAAGACGCTCCAAAGTATCTTTGTCAAGGTCGGAGCCGAATTGTGCAAAAGCAGCAAGTTCACGGTATTGCGCCAATTCTACACGGATAGGGCCTGCAATTTTTTTCATTGCTTTAATTTGCGCAGAGCCGCCAACACGGGATACAGAGAAACCTGCGTTTACTGCAGGACGTATACCTGCGTTAAACATATCAGACTCAAGGAAAATCTGACCGTCTGTTATGGAGATAACATTTGTCGGTATATATGCGGAAATATCGCCCGCCTGGGTTTCGATAATCGGCAATGCCGTTATAGACCCTCCTCCGTAATCCGGATTAAGCCTTGCGGCACGTTCCAGTAAGCGGGAATGGAGGTAAAAAACGTCGCCCGGATATGCTTCGCGTCCGGGAGGACGGCGCAGTAACAGCGACATGGCTCTGTAAGCCACGGCATGCTTGGATAAGTCATCATAGATAACAAGTACATCCTTGCCTTGCGACATCCATTCTTCCGCAATGGCCACGCCGCAATAAGGTGCAATATATTGAAGGGGAGCCGTATCAGAAGCATTTGCCACAACAACGGTGGTATAATCCATTGCTCCTGCGTTTTCAAGCACGGTTACAACCCTTGCTACGGTAGAAGCTTTTTGGCCGATTGCCACATATACACACAGCAAATCCTGACCTTTTTGATTGATGATGGTATCGATACAAATGGCGGTTTTGCCTGTTTGGCGGTCGCCAATTATAAGTTCACGCTGGCCGCGGCCAATGGGCACCATAGAGTCGATGGCTTTTATGCCCGTTTGCACAGGCTGGTTAACCTCTTCACGAGTAATAACGCCCGGAGCCACACGCTCGATAGGCCGGAAGGATGTGGTATTTATGGGGCCTTTGCCGTCAACCGGTTCTCCCAGTGCATTAACAACACGGCCAAGCATAGCGTCACCTGCAGGCACTTCGGCAACTCTGCCGGTTAAACGTACGGCGTCACCTTCTTTTATACCTTCGTCTGCACCCAAAAGCACTACGCCCACATTATCTTCCTCCAGGTTAAGCGCCATGCCGTAGACACCGGCTTCGACAAATTCCAGCAATTCACCGCTCATAGCGTTTTCCAAGCCATATACACGAGCAATACCATCCCCAACCTGTATGACCGTTCCAACTTCAGAGACATCCAGTTTGGCTGAAAATCCCTTTATCTGTTCTTTTATGACAGAACTAATTTCTTCAGGTCTGAGACTCATATTTTAGTTCTCCTTTATGTTAATAAAAACTTCCCAGCAACTCTTTTTTCAAGCGGTTCATTTGATTTTTGGTGCTGGCGTCAAAGACAAAACCGTCTACCTCAACACGAAAGCCTGCAATAAGGGTCTTATCAATAATTTTTTCAATATGGATAGTTTTATCCAATTTTTTTGATAAATGATTTCTAATTTCAGTAATTTTCGCTTCAGGCAGTTCTTCGGGTGAAAAGAGCTTTGCTACGGCCAAACGGCTGTATTCTTTGTACAGAATATCCATATGCCGCAATACTCCCTCTATATCCCCTTCACGCCCTCTTTTCAGCATAAGGGCGAATAATCCCGTAAAATCTTCGGGAACTCTGCCTGTAAAAGCGGCGTTTATAGCGTCAATTTTGTCCTTACGTGGCATACCGGGATGACTTATAACGCTCATGATAGTTTTGTCCTGTTCTAAAGCAAACAAAATATCCTTAGCGGCTTGGTTATACTCCGCAACGGCGTTTTTTTCTTTTGCAATTTCAAACAGAGCTTTAGCATAGCGCAAAACAGCTAGTTTCTCCATTCGGCATCCCCCAGTTCTGCAATAGCCTGGTCTAAAAGTTTATCTTTAGCGGCTGCATCCATATGGCTGCCCATAAACCGTTCGGCCATCATGGTTGAAACTTGAATAATCTGATTGCGAATCTCGCTTTGGGCCAGTTCGCGTTCCATTTGAAGCTCTCTGCGGGCCCTCTCCATAATAAGACCGGCTTCGTTATTGGCGCCTGCAATAATCTCGGCTTCTCTTTCGATTGCCATTTTGCGGGCATCTGCAAGAATTTCATCCCGCTCTGTGCCTATATTGGCAAGTTTGGAATTATATTGTGCACGGGTTTCTTCGGAAACGCGCAGATTTTCCTCTGCGGTTTCAATATCGCTTGCAATGCGGTCTCTGCGGTCACCCAAGAATTTTCTGACGGGCTTGTATAATAGCCAAGATAGTATGAAGATAATTACTGCTACATTGACCCAAGCGAATATAACGCCCATAAAGAAGTCCCAGTCAAATCCCAGCAAGCCGCTGTATTCGGGTACCGGTGTAAACAAAAATATTTGAAACAAAGCACAACCTCCTTTCTAGTGTCTGACAACTAATGACCAGAGGCTAGAGTCCGAGGGTTTGTGCGGCATTAATGTACATGTTGACAAACGGATTGGCAAAAATAAGTATCAAAGATACCAAAAGACCATAAACACCACCTGTTTCCGCTACAACAGAACCAATAAGCAGCGTAGAGCGGATTTGTCCGGCGGCTTCGGGCTGGCGTCCAACTGCTTCAACGGCCTTGCCTGCGGCTAAACCTTGTACAAACGAAGGGAATATACCGGCCAAAACGGCAATTGTAGCACCGATAATGGACGCTACTATGATGTTGGAAACAGGGTTGTTGCCTGTTGGGGCAACGGTAAGTGTACCAATTACAGCTTGAAACATTTCATTAAAAAACAACATTTGTTCTTCCTCCTAAAAAATTTATTTATTTAATTTTTTATAACCAATGTGTACAGTGTTTTAATCTTGCGCCGGAGCTTTCATCATCATAAAATACATAGACAAGGTAAAGAAGATAAAGGCGTGCAGAAGACCTGCAAAAATGTCGAAGTACAATGATAATACTGCGGGGAAAGCTATGTTTAAAGCCCGCGGTAAAAGCTCATACATCAAAGCCATAATAATAAGGCCGCCCAGCATGTTACCGAAAAGACGTATCGAAAGCGATATGGATTTAGAAAGGTCACTTACGACATTAAGCGGCATAAACAAAGGAAACGGCCTGAAAAAGTCTTTTATATAGTCTTTGTTATGCCTAATTCCTATAATCTGCATAAGGACAACGGTAGAAATGCCCAGAGCAAAAGTCAGCGACAAATCGGCTGTTGGCGTGCGCATCGGCGCAAAGATGCCAAAGATATTGCCAACCATAAGGAACAAGAAAAGTCCGAAGAACCAACTGCCAAAATAAGCGTATTCCTTGGTCATAATGCTGACTACATAATCGTCAAATTTTTCAACAATGGCTTCTATGATGTTTTGGAATCCGGTTTCCGGAACATCTTTAAAGTTTTTAATTTTTATGCGCACTATTATAGCAAGTGTAATTAGTATTGCGCCTATTATCCATGTGGATATTATGGTGTCGTTAATTGTGAAATAAATATTGTCTGTAAAATAAAATCTAAAATACCCCTGATTGTCAAAATTCACAACATCCCTCCTTCCGTAATGGTTTTATCTATCTTTTGCTTTGCTGCTGTCTTTAAGCGTTTCTTTTTTCTCAAAAAACCTGCCGAACATAGGTGAAAATGACATGGCTAATGTGCCGACGAAAGCCCCGATAATTCCGGGGACGCCCAAAACAAAAACCGCAAGTAAAAACAAAACGGCTGTCATTAAAAACCGGCCGGCATATCCGGTGCGCATTGCCATTTTGGCCCGTGAAAATTCTTCAAGTTCTGTTACTTGATTAATAGCCTTTTCTAACAATATTGTTTTGGCAATGGAAACTGCCGCACCAAGAACAAGGCCAATTGCATAACTTGCAAAAGGGGGCATTGCAAAAGTTTCTTCGGCTGCGGCATCTTGAACAGGCGTGGAAAAGATAAACCCTGCACCTCCTTGGTCAATCCAATCGGGCAGCAAAGGTATAAAAAATATACCGGCTATAAGCCCTATAGCCGAAAGAACCAATATGCCCTTTATAAGCCCTTTTGCGGTGTTTGATAAATTCATAGCTTAAAATCCTCCGGCCTTTTATCCAAAAGCCCAAAATGATAAAGTATTGCATTTATAATTCTTTCTGATGCCTTGCCGTCTCCAAAAGGATTTCTTGCGGCAGACATCTTTTGGTATTCGGGTGTATCTGTAAGAAGCTTGGCGGCTATATTGTATACTGCGTTTTCGTCAGTACCTGCTAAAGCCAAACAACCTGCAGCCAAACCTTCGGGACGCTCTGTTACATTGCGAAGCACAAGTGCCGGTTTGTTAAGATGCGGAGCTTCTTCTTGAATGCCTCCGGAATCTGTCATAACAAGATATGAACGGGAAACAATATTAAGCCAATCTTCAATATCAACAGGTTCAGTTAAATGGATTTTACTACTATTCCCCAAAATCTTGTATGCTATGTTTCTTACCGACGGACTTAAATGAACAGGATACACAATCTCTGCATTATCAAAATCTTTTACAAGCCTAACAAAAGCCCTAAAAATATTTTCAAACGGCTTGCCGTAATTTTCGCGTCTATGCGCAGTAACAGCGATAATGCGCTTGTTTGCAAAATCTATGCCGTTAAGAATATTTTCTTTAAAATGATATTTTTCTTTAACTAAGCTGTCAATTGCATCAATTGCCGTATTTCCTGTTACAAAAATGCTGTCAGATGTAATATTTTCCTTTAATAGGTTAGACTTAGCTTCTTCTGTCGGTGCAAAACTTAAATCGGCAACGCAAGAAACGATTTTGCGGTTTATTTCTTCGGGAAAAGGGGCGAATTTGTTATATGTACGCAATCCGGCCTCAACATGCCCAAGCTTAACCTGCGAATAATATGCCGCCAAAGAGGCTGCCATTGTGGTTGATGTGTCACCATGCGCCAAAATCAAATGCGGTGAAGAATCTTTAATAACTTTCATCAGGCCGTTTAAAGCTGATGTGGTGATATGCGCAAGGTCTTGGTTTTCTATCATTATATTGAGGTCATAATCGGGAGTTATATTAAAAACATCAAGAACTTGGTCAAGCTGCTGCCTGTGCTGGGCAGTTACACATACGGCAGAATGTACATTTTTGCACTGCCCTAAAGCTTTAACCAAAGGTGCCATTTTTGTGGCTTCCGGCCTTGTGCCGAAAATGCTTAATATCTTTATTTTGTCCATAGCGACTTATACCCCTATAAGTATTTAATTACATCATAAACTTAAGTATGCGCAGGGGCGGCATGTTGCCGCCCGGTAAACGCTGCGGGCATGCCACCCCGAAAGTTTTATATAACCCTGCTGTATTGCTTTGAACGCTTTAAACTACGCAGTTCTTTTACGCATATTTTCATGGTTTTTACGGAACCGTTTTCGTCCATAACCCTTACTTTTTTAAGATTGGGTTTCCATGTTCTTTTTGCACGTCTTGACACATGGCTTCTGGTAATACTGATTTTATGGCCTGTCATAACGCCCTTACCGGAAATTTCACATTTTGCAGCCATTGCTACACCTCCTTGCGAGATAATGCTGTTTTTATAGTTTTAATCACAGCTATTAAAAGCTATTCAAAATTCATAAAAGCCATTATAACAAATGTTTTGTGAAAAAACAAGGAAAATTTTTCGTTTATAACTTCCTTCCAAAAATATTCAAAATCTAAAGAAAACTGTTGACAAATTGTATTGATAATATATAATTTAAGTAGTAAAATTTAGTTATAATTGCAATCGTCTTATATTACTAACCTGTAAACAGCATTAGGAGGAGATATTGTGAGCAAAGCGATTCAGGTAAAAAGTGAAATTGGAAAGTTAAGGAAGGTTCTGCTGCACCGGCCGGGCAGAGAATTGGAGCAGCTTTCACCCGGCTCTTTAGAAGACTTGCTTTTTGATGATATTCCATATCTTAAAGTTGCGCAGCAGGAGCATGACGAATTTGCATCTGTTTTAAAGGCGAATGATATAGAAGTGGTGTATCTTGCGGACTTGGCGGCGGAAGCTTTAAAAACTTCCGAGAATGCAAAAGTGCGTTTTGTAGACGAACTTATTCAACAGAGCGGTGATGTTGCTTTTACTTACAAGATGGAGCTTACAGATTATTTTCTTGGAAAAAGCGAGGAAGACATTGTTGAAGAAGCCATTGTTGGCCTTACAATGTCACAGTTTGGCGCAGATTCCGGCCCTTTAAGCCGCCTGGTTTCTGATGACAGCGAATTTATTATCCACCCTATGCCCAATCTTTATTTTACCAGAGACCCTTTTGCTTCCGTAGGCAACAGAGTTGCACAAAGCCATATGAGACATCAGATTAGGCATAGAGAAACGCTGTTTAATAAATATATCTTTAAGTATCATCCTGATTTTGCTGATAAAGTTAAACTCTATTACAAAAACCATTGGCCTTTTTCTATTGAAGGAGGAGACATTCTTAATTTCAATGAAAAAGTAGTTGCGGTCGGCCTTTCTTTGCGCACAACCGCAAAAGCTATAGAAATTTTTGCTAAAAACCTTTTCCGGGATGAAGACAGCAAGGCAGAGATTGTCTTGGCTGTAGAAATCCCAAAAGCCAGGGCATATATGCATCTTGATACTGTTTTTACTCAAGTAGACCATGATAAATTTACAATTTATTCGGGTATACAAAAGGATATGCAGGTCTATGTACTTAAAAAAATTGCAGATAATGGGGAATATGTTGCGGAATCTCATCGTATGTCCCTTGAGCAAATTTTGGAAAAATATCTTGAAATTGACAAAGCCCATCTTATACAATGCGGAGGAAGTGACCCTGTAGCATCTGCAAGAGAGCAGTGGAATGACGCCGCAAATACTCTGGCGATTGCTCCGGGGGTGGTGGTATGTTATAATCGCAACAGTATCACCAATGCAAGGCTGCGTGAGGAAGGCGTGACAGTGCTGGAAATTTCTTCTTCTGAGCTGTCGAGAGGAAGGGGCGGCCCCAGATGTATGTCCATGCCGCTCATTAGGGATTTATTGTAAAATATATAAAAATAATAATTTTTTTAAATGAAAGGGTAGATATTATGGCAGTTAACTTAAAAGGAAGAAGCTTTTTAACATTATTGGATTTTACTCCTGCAGAAATCCGCTATTTGCTGGATTTGTCGCATGACTTAAAAACAAAAAAGCGTGCAGGAATAATCGGTGATGCACTTTTGCGCAAAAATGTAGTGCTGTTGTTTGAAAAGACAAGCACCAGAACCAGATGTGCTTTTGAAGTTGCGGTATATGAAGAAGGCGGAAATGTGACCTTTTTGGATTCCGGCAGTTCGCAAATGGGCAAAAAAGAAAGTTTGGAAGATACAGCAAAAGTTTTGGGGCGTTTTTATGACGGCATAGAATATAGGGGATATGAGCAAAAAGTGGTTGAAGAATTGGCAAAACATTCCGGGGTGCCTGTTTTCAACGGTCTTACAGATGTTGACCATCCAACACAGATTCTTGCTGATATTATGACGATTGAAGAGCATTGCAAAAAGCCGTTAAATAAAGTTAAAGTGGTGTTCTGCGGGGATATTAGAAATAATATGTCTTATGCTTGGATGTACGGATGTGCAAAAATGGGTATGCATTATGTAGCTTACGGACCTGACAGCATGAAAGTGGATGAAGATGTTTTAGCGGCGTGCAATGCAATTGCTAAAGAAACCGGAGCAACGATTGAAGTGTCTTCGCATGAAAGCTGCCTTAAAGGTGCGGATGTAATTTATACCGATATTTGGGCAAGCATGGGTGAAGAGGACCAAATCCCTGAAAGAGTTAAACTGCTTGCGCCTTTTAAAGTTACTACGGAGCTTATGGCTAAAACAGAAAATCCTGATGTGCTGTTTATGCACTGCCTGCCTGCTTTTCATGATTTTGAGACTAAAATGGCTAAAGAACAAATGGATTTGGGCCATGATATCAGAGAAGTTACTGACGAAGTTTTCCGAAGCCGTCATTCGGTGGTTTTTGATGAGGCTGAGAATCGTATGCATACTATTAAGGCAGTGATAGTAGCTACTATTGGTAGATAGATGATAAAAGAAGAGGGGTAAATATATGAATAATGTAAAAGTTGCAATTTGGGGATTTGGCGCAATGGGGCAGGGCATGGCACGTATGATTTTGGGCAAAACAGGCGTAGAAATTGCCGGTATTTGCTGCCGCAATAAAGACCGCCAAGGCAAGGGAATGCTTGAAGTGCTGGAAATGCCTGATTTTAAAGGGCAGGATGATGTTCAGATAATTAATGATATAGACAAAGTTGTTACCGCAAATAGCTGTGATGTTGTTTTGTTATGCACAGACAGTTTTACCGAAAAAGCTTTTGAAAAGCTGGAAATATTGATGAATAAAGGCGTTAATGTAATAACCATAGCTGAAGAAATGGCTTTCCCTGCCGCACAGCAGCCGGAACTTGCCGCCAAGATTGACGAAATTGCAAAGAAAAACGGTATTTCCGTGCTTGGCACGGGCATAAACCCGGGCCTGGTAATGGACTTGCTTGCTGTTGTACTTTCGGCATGCATGACTGATGTCACAAAAGTAATGTGTAAGCGTGTTAATTCGCTGTCACCGTTTGGGCCGACTGTTATGCGCGAGCAGGGCGTTGGATTGTCCATGCCTGAATTTGAAGAAGGCATTAAAAATCATACGGTTGCCGGGCATGTGGGTTTTGCTGAATCTGTAGCTATGATTGCAAATGGCCTTGGTCTTGACATTGACGAATTTAAACAGCAAATGGTGCCTATTGTTACAGAAATTGATAGAAAATCTCCATACGGTTTTGCCGCGTCGGGAAATTTGGCGGGTGTAAATATGACAGGTCAAGGGCTTAAAGGCGGCGAAGTTGTTATTGACATGTATCATCCTCAGCAAATTGAGCCTGAAATGGTGGGGGTTGCCACCGGAGATTACATAGAACTGGAAGGAACACCGCCTGTTTCTATGGCCATAAAGCCTGAAATTGACGGTGGCTTGGGAACAATTGCTATGGGCGTAAACTGCATACCTCAAGTAATAAATGCCGAGCCGGGGCTTATCACTATGCTGGATATCCCTGTACCCAGAGCGATTATGGGGGATTTCCGTAAATTAATTAAAGATGGTAAAAAAATTGTAAAATAGATTTATTGGAATGGATGGGTTTAATTAATGAGGTGATTTGTTGGTAAAAAAAGGAACGTGGGTTAGCATAACTTCTACGATTTTAAATACAGGCGAAAGAGCGGACAATATTCCTGATGATACAACGGCTGTTCCGCTTTTGATGTGGGTTAAGGGTTATCTGCTTGAAAATTGCGAAATTGGTGCGGCAACAGAAGTGCGTACCATTACAGGCCGTTTGGAAAAAGGTATTTTAGAAGAAGCGGAGCCAAATACTGATGTTGATTACGGCAGTTTTGTGCCTGAAGTATTGAAAATAGGCGCAGATGTCCGCCGGATACTGGGAGGTGGTGTACATGAGTAAAGATATGGGTTTTGCTGCCGTTATGTCCCGCAAAAATGATATATTAAAAGGCTCTTTGGGCATTGATTTTTCTCGTTTTGAAATGGGCAAAATTGCTTTTGATTATGAGGGTATGATGGAAAGTATTGGCTACAGCTATGACGAAATACAATGCATACAATTGTCACAAGGCGTAGGCAATACACCCATTCTTGAACTTCCTAACATCACTGCATTAGCGAGGAAGTATGCGCCCTCCGGTATGGGTGCCAGAATTTTCATTAAAGATGAAGCGGCCAACCCTTCCGGAAGTTTTAAGGACAGGCGTGCAGCCACGGCGGTATATACAGCCAAGAAGCTTGGTTTTAAAGGGGTTGCGGCGGCAACCAGCGGAAATTACGGAGCTGCGGTGGCGTCACAGGCAGCTAAATTAGGTCTTAAGGCTATAATTGTGCAGGAATGCTTTGATTCTAAAAAAGTCGGTCAGCCTGAAATATTGGAAAAGACCCGAAAATGCGAAGCTTTTGGGGCGGAAGTTATACAGATGACGGTAGGGCCGGAGCTGTTTTATAAATTTCTAACAATATTAGAAGAAACAGGGTATTTTTCGGCCAGCTTATATTCTCCCTTCGGAATTGCGGGAGTAGAAACGCTGGGCAGTGAGCTTGCTTTGCAGATTAGAGAGTTGACAGGCAAAGAACCGTCAGCAGTTATAGTAACACATGCCGGCGGCGGAAATATAACGGGCACAGCCAGAGGTCTTGCCAGAGAGAGATGCGCGGCGCAGATTATTGCCGCTTCTGTAAACTTAAAAGGCTTGCATATGGCCAGTGATAAACATTTTAACCGTAAATCTTTCACAACGGGCCATACAGGCTTTGGCTTCCCATTTGCCACATGGCCCGATAGAAGCGACATGCCCAGAAGTGCCGCAAGACCTTTGCGCTATATGGACCGTTATGTGCTTGTTAACCAGGGCGAAGTGTTTTATATGACGGAGCTTTTGGCTAATTTAGAAGGTCTTGAACGAGGGCCTGCGGGCAACACATCTCTTGCGGCGGCTTTTGCGCTGGCGCAGGAAATGCCTAAAGATGACATAATAGTTGTGCAAGAAACCGAATATACAGGCGCAGGCAAACATATACAGGCTCAATTGTCTTTTGCAAGACAGAACGGAATTGAGATTATGTTTGGCGACCCTGTTCATGAAGTGCCGGGTGAATCTATAGTCCTTCCGGAAAATCCGGGATTAATTGCCGCAAGGGATGTTGATATGAATTATTTACGCAAATCATTGATACGCAATACCCTTGGGCGACTTGATGCCGATGAAGAATTGACGCAGGATGATATCTCCTTTTTAGCGGCAGAAAGCAAAACTGATGCAGATTATATACTTAGAACCATTGCCGATTTAAAATTGAGTTAATTTATTTTCAAGTGAGGAGGTAAAAAATGAAACGTGAAGACGATTTTCAAGCAAGAAGAGGGCATTTGGAAGGTCTTAGCGACAAAGAATTAAAAGACCGTTTTTGGGAATTAACAGAAAAGGTGGTTGAGCCGCTTTTGCAGTTGGGCTATGATTATACAACGCCTGCCATAGAGCGTTCCGTTCTTTTGCGCATGGGCTTTAGTTCGCTTGAAATAAAAGATATTGTGCAGGGTGCTTTAGAGCGCAATCTGCTTGGGCATGGTGCGGGAAATATTGTATATAAGCTGTCAAAATCCAAAGGAATGGATATTCGTAATACAGGGTTGGCTTTGGCTGAAGGAAAATATTGGGATGAAGCCGAAGCTCTTTTTGGGAGGGATAGCGCATGAGTGCAGCAGATAACCGCAATTTTATGAAATGTCCGTCTTTTAAAGAAGAAATGGCAAAAAGTGACCAGCAAAACGGCGTTACTCCGCCGCCTGTTTCAAAAGCTGCTTCCGGCGGGCTGATACAATTGCCTGCGTTTGATGATATTGCTCTTAATAAGGCATATACTCATTTGCTGGACATACGCCGGTCTGTGCGAAGCTATGACGAAAATACCCCAATGACATCTGCCCAGCTTGCCTTTATTTTGTACAGCGCAATGGCTATTCAAGAGTTTAGAGGTCAAGATAATTATGCCACTTTGCGTCCGGCTCCCAGCGGTGGTGCAAGGCATCCGTTTGAATTATATATAGCGGTGCAAAATGTGGATGGATTAAAACCCGGCTTGTATCGATATCACCCCCTTGGAAATGTCGGAGAAAAAGCTGTTTGCATAGAGCGTCTCGGCGATATAAGCGATTATAAATCTACAATAACCGACATGGTGGTGGGTCAAAAATGGGCCGAAAATGCTTCATGCGTATTATTCATCAGCTGCGTACCGTATCGTGCCGAATGGCGTTACCGCGAGCATGCCCACCGTGTTGTGCTTATAGATTTGGGACATGTGGGACAAAACATCATGTTAAGCGGTGCTGCACTGGGTTTGGGTTCTTGCTGCATAGCGGCCTATGACCAGATTGAATGTGACAAAGTTTTGGGCTTGGACAGCACAGATGAGTATACAGTCTATGCAATAACTGTAGGTGTGCCTAAAAATGCTTAACTATACAGCTCTAACAAGGAGATAAAATGCCTAAACATATTACAATGCCGGTGGCGGTTCATCTGCTGCTTAAGAAAGGAAATGAAGTTTTGCTGCTGCGCAGATTTAACACCGGATATGAAGATGGAAATTTCAGCGTTGTGGCCGGTCATGTGGATGGCGGTGAAACTGTTCAGGCGGCTATGATACGAGAGGCTGCCGAAGAAGCCGGTGTGCAAATTGATGCAGAGGATATACATATTGTTTTGGTAATGCATAGAAGAATTGCGCAGGAAAATGCCGAAAGAATCGACTATTTTTTATGTTGTGAGAAGTGGCAGGGTGAGCCTGTTAATCGGGAGCCGCATAAATGTGACCTGCTGGAATGGCATGACATGAGCAATTTGCCGCAAAATACAATAGCTTATGTAAGGAGTGGTATTGAAAGTTATTTGAAAAATAAACAATTTATAAGCTTTGGGTTTTAAACGATATGTAACAAAATAAAGCAGGAGGAGAAATATCAATGAAAGAATTAAACCCTAATGAAAGACTTGATATAGAAGAAATATTATCTGATTTAGAAAGTTACAGCCCGCGCCGCAAAGGCTGGACGTGGCGTAAACCTGCCCCTGGCCTTAAAATGGGGGATTTTACCTATAAAGATGCTTCAGAGCCGCTTAAACAAAGTGTTCCGCTTATAACTGCCCACAACTTTGGTGATATTGACCCCCAGCCGCTTCCGGTAATCACTACAGAAATTGCATCCGGACGCTTTGAGGATGATATCAGGCGTATGCGCATGGCGGCACATCATGGTGCAGACCATATAATGGTAATAAGAACGGCGGGGCAAAGCCATTTTGAAGGGCTTATTGAAGGCACGCCCCAAGGTGTCGGCGGTGTTCCTGTAACCCGTAAACAAGTTAGGGCACAAAGAAAAGCTCTGGACATGATTGAAGATGAAGTGGGAAGACCTATAAATTACCATTCATATGTAAGCGGCGTTGCCGGTCCTGATATTGCTGTTATGTTTGCCGAAGAGGGCGTAAACGGCGTACATCAAGACCCGCAGTATAATGTAATTTACCGCAACATCAATATGGTGCGCTCTTTTGTAGATGCCTGCGAATCCAAAAAAATCATTGCCTGGGCAGACCAAGCGCAGATTGACGGTGCGCACAATGCCAACGCCACAGCAAGGGACGCTTGGAAAGTTATGCCGGAACTTATGGTGCAGCATGCCATTAATTCCCTGTTTTCACATAAAGCGGGTATTCCGAAAGAAAATATCTGCCTTTCCACAGTGCCTCCATCCTCAACGCCCGGCCCAAGCTTTTCTATGGATTTGCCCTATGCCGTTGCTTTAAGAGATTTTTTTGAGAGGTATCGTATGCGGGCGCAGATGCATACTAAGTATATCGAATCTTCCACAAGAGATGCCACGGTTACACATGTGCTGAATATGTTTATATCCAAACTTACAAGCGCAGACATACAATCCACCATTACTCCGGACGAGGGACGCAATGTGCCTTGGCATATTTATAATATTGAGGCTTGCGACACGGCTAAACAGACGTTGCTTGCTCTTGACGGCCTTATGGACATGGTAGAATTGAAATCTGACGGAGTTTTGCGGGACAATGCAAGGGAAATTAAAGAGCGTGCTGTGTTATTCCTGGAAGAAATGCTGGAAAAAGGCGGCTATTTTAATGCTGTTGAAGATGGCTTTTTTGTGGATTCCGGATGCTATCCCGAACGCAATGGAGACGGCATTGTACGTAAAATTGACGGCGGCGTGGCAGCCGATACTGTTATTAAGCGCGAAAAGGACTATTTTGCTCCTGTTACTGCCCATTACGGCTATAACAATGTGGCACAGTACGATAAAAATGCCGAAACTGACCCGGCAAGCTTAATTGGCGGCTGCACATTTGAAGACCCATCTAAGATTATTTTTATTGACGAGCTGGATGAAGAAGACAATGTATACGAAAGAATGAAAAATCTCGGAGAATATCACAGCGGCAAAATTCTGCGCCCTGAAATGGAATGGATGGCTGACGGCACTGTATTGGTCAATTTGATGTTCCCATGCGGTCTTAAAATAGCCGAAGCGGCGGCTTTGGAAGCGGCAAAGCAGATGAATTTGGTTGATGCAGAGATTATTCACCGTGAAGTTTTGCATGGTGCGGAAGGTACGAGAGTTGAATTAAAAGGCAAGCTGAATATTGATATTGATGTGGCAAATCTTGTAATCCCTCCTGAACCTGATTTATTAAGTGACGATGAAATTTTTGCGGCTATTGCGGAAAAACCCATGACTGTGGTGTGCGGTACAATCGGTCAGGATGAACATAGTGTGGGCTTGCGTGAAATTATTGATATAAAGCATGGGGGTATTGAAAAATACGGTATAAAAGTTCATTATTTAGGCACGTCCGTACCTGTGGAAAAACTTGTTAATGCCGCCGTAGAACTTGATGCTCAGGCTATTTTGGCCTCGGTTATTATAAGCCATGATGACATACACTATAAGAATATATCAAATATTGATAGAATCGCCAAAGAAATGGGTGTGCGTGACCGCTTAACCTTTATAGCGGGCGGTACACAGGTTACGCCGGAGATTGCGGCGGAAAATGGTGCAGATGCCGGATTTGGCAGAGGTACAAAGGGTAAGCATGTAGCATCTTTCTTAGTGAAGGCTCGTAAATAATGGGGTGGCGTACACATGAAAATTGATGTGCTTGTGGCTGAAATTGGCTCTACTACTACTATAGTTAATGCTTTTAATGACATCAATACAAGCAGTCCTGTATTTATAGGGTCAGGTGCAGCGGCAACTTCTGTGCTGGAAGGTGATGTACAAATCGGCCTAAACAACGCTATAAACGACATGTGCCGCAATTTATCGGCGGAAAAGGCGGATTATGGCGAACTTCTTGCCACATCAAGCGCTGCAGGCGGTTTGCGCATGACTGTGCATGGATTGATTTACGACATGACAGCAAAAGCGGGACAGGAAGCGGCCTTGGGTGCCGGAGCAAATATACATTTGGCTACGGCGGGCAAGCTTACATCGGAAGATTTAACTGAAATAGAGAGCATTTCTCCGAATCTTATACTGCTTGCAGGAGGGACGGATTATGGAGACAGAGAATGCGCCCTTCATAACGGAAAACTGCTTTGCGGCCTCCCGGGCTCTGCTCCTGTAGTATATTGCGGCAATATACAGAATCAAAATGCCATTGCGGCTATGTTTAAAGAAGCGGATAAAGTGCTTTATATTACGGAAAATGTATATCCGCGCCTTGATGAATTAAATATAGAACCTGTGCGAAAACTTATTCACAAAGCTTTCGAAGAACATATTACATCTGCGCCCGGCATGGAAAATATTAGGAATATGCTTACAGGCCCAATAATGCCCACGCCTGGAGCTGTAATGGAATGCGCCGGATTATTATACGAAGAAATTGGTGATTTACTTGTGGTTGATGTCGGTGGTGCTACTACTGATATACATTCTGTTACACATGGCAGTGAAGAAGTGGCTGCAATGCAAATTTCCCCCGAGCCCTTTGCAAAAAGAACAGTGGAGGGAGATTTGGGTGTATATATAAATGCCAAAAATTTGGCGGATATGGTGGGTATGGATGTTCTGTCTAAGGAAATAGGCATGGCTGCGGACGGTATTTTTAACAACTATCTGCCTGTTCCCGCTTCTTCTGAGCAGCTGGCATTAACCACCCGTCTGGCATATCATGCAGCCTTTCGTGCCATATTGCGTCATACAGGCGTTCTTCGTCATACATACGGCTCAAGCGGACGCAAAACGCATGCCACAGGCAAAGACCTTACTGCGGTTAAGAATCTGGTTGCTACCGGCGGCGCATTAACCCGCTTGCCGGGCCGCAGGGACGTGCTGGAACAGCTTTCCGGGATAAACGCAACAGGTACAATGCTATATCCCAAACCCGGACAAATGCGTATTATGGAGGACGGACGATATATAATGGCCAGCATTGGCGTTTTATCCAAAAAATATCCGGAAACGGCAAAGAAACTGCTGCACAGATATGTATGTCAAAGTTAGTTTGGCACATGGAGGCGATGAAGATGAAAAAAGCAAAGTTTTTGATGTTTATTCTGATTATTGCTGCGGCAATGCCGTTTTTGACTGTCGATTTACAGGCACGAAGGGCTGTAAGACCATCTACTGCAAGAGTGTTGTTAAACGGCAGGCAAGTGGACTTTTTGGCATATAATATTGACGGCTATAATTTCTTTCGTCTGCGTGACATAGCTTATGTTTTAAGTTCTACATCAGCCCATTTTGAAGTGACTTGGAATGATGAACTAAGCCGGATAAATCTTTTACCGGGACAGCCTTATACGCCTGTTGGAGTTGAAATGGCGCAAACAACGGCAATGTCAGCGGCATTGCCTACAACGGCCAACATTTTGCTGCAAAATGAACCCATAGACCTTAGGGCTTATAATATCGGAGGCAGCAATTTTTTTAGATTGGTGGACTTGGGATATCATCTTGGCTTTGGCATAGAATGGAATCCTGCGGCCGCCACAATTTCAATTGATACAAATGAGCCTGTATTAAGTGAATTTGGACGCCAAGCTGCAGAAATTTTTCTAAGCCGTTTTCCAAGTATATTTAGCTTTGGTTTTAGGATTTCTGAAGGGGTTTACACGACTTTAGATTCTGTGCCTTTATCCGCACCCCCTTTGGTTTATTACGATTTTCTTGCGGGGGGAGCAGTGTATAGAGATTATGCAGGCAATATAATAGATGATGCTGTATTTCTTTTGGAAGGCGCACTGATTGCATTTGAATTCCGCTTATTCCGCGTAGAAAACGACCCAATGCCTGCAATTTTGATTTCTTTCGGATATCCGGAGACAGACTGGATTGTTAATGTTTTGTATAGGTTTTCGGAAGGGGATTTCAGAAAAGCTGAAATGATAGAGGATATTATGAAAGACAGGGCTTTTGTGCAGGAAGAGCTTGAAATAAGGATGTTGATTAAAGAGAGGCTTGGGCTGTAATGGGATAGCTTGGAAGCCAAAAAGGAGCAGAAGCCTATAAAGTTAAATAGAATGAAGGCTGCATAAAGATATTTATATATCACTTGCCATACTATATGGAATTATACCATGATATACTCGTCATATTCGGTAAGCAATCGAATGAATATAATTTGCTACTTAAGATAGGAGATTAATTATGTCAGAAGTTATTGCTTTACTTGAAAAGCAATTGAATGAAAAGAATCTCTATTTCACGAAAAAGCCTATTCTTATAGGCGGAATGGCTAAGGAGTATTATGGGATTAGAAAATCCGGCGGGGATTATGATTTGGTAATTTGTGACGAAGATTATCAATCATTAGCCCTTACATATCCGGATAACAGGGTAGATGCTTGGGGGGATTTAGGCGTTAGGCTCATGCCATTTGAAATCTGGAGAAGCATTGCGCGGTTTGATTATGATTTTTTCAGTAAAAATGCGATAGATGAAGGAGTATCGTTTGTAGTTTCATTAGACCGGCTGTTATTTATGAAAGTTATTGCTATGGATTATGGGGCGCACGAGAAGTACAAAAATGATTTTCATTCATTGAAAGAGTATTACAAAAAACATTTGGTAAATGAAGAATATAACAACAATATGGAAAAGAACATGACTTCATACGAAAGAAATAATGGTGCTGTGCTTGACGGCAGATACTTTGATTGAAGAAGCGTACAGTATAAGTGTTTTATTCAGTCACAGTAGGTTTAGCATCGGCTTTGCTGGTGTATAAGCAAAAGTGTACACTCATTACACAAAACAGTGTGCTGGTGTTCGATTATTTTTGTGAAGCAGATATAAAAACATATGCTTGAATGATACATCTGCCATCACCCTTTTTCTGCACAGCTAAATCGTCTTACTCATGCCGTAAATGAGTCGGAAACCACGCTATTTTATTGGGTTTGTTCCTAAAGCGCATAGCAATTGCCTGCTATCTATAAGTTTATTGAAAATCTTATTAAAGATGATGTGCATTTATAAAACATAAAAATAAATAGCGGTAAATATTTAGAAAGGTTGGACTTGACAGAATGAATCCAAGACTTATAATAGAATTAAAGAAGTTAGCACATAATGGACGTTTTTTGGCAGATTTATGCAAAAAGTATGGTATGACTGTTTCGGCGGTTACAAAAGTCTTTTGTGCGGAAAAGCCCATAGTAGAAACACTTTCGGCATTGCCCATAGATTATCTTGGAGATTCCCGGCTTGAAAATATTGAGTCATATCCGGCAAATATTCCGCAAAAAACAATGCTTTTAAGGCTTCCTTCGCCTTCGACAGCTATGAGAGTGGTCAAATCCTGCGATATTTCTTTAAATTCAGAGCTTATTACACTTGCTAAGCTATCGGAAGCGGCAAATAAATTAGGCAAGCAGCATGGCGTTATATTAATGATTGATTTGGGTGATTTACGTGAGGGTATTTATCATAATAACGATACGCTGCTTAAACGGACAGTAGAATATGTATTGTCTCAGAAATATCTTAAATTAGAGGGCTTTGGCACAAATTTAACATGTTACGGCTCTGTTTTACCTACAGCAGACAATCTTACTATGCTGGTTGAAAAAGCCGAAAATATCAAGAAGCGATATTCCATAGCTGCTCCCGTAATTTCCGGCGGAAATTCCAGCTCGCTGTATTTAATTGAAAAGAATCATATACCAAAAGGCATAAACAATCTGCGCTTTGGTGAAGCCATTGCAAGAGGCAAAGAAACGGCTTACGGAGAAATTTATCCCGGTCTTTATGAAGATGCAGTGACGCTTGAAGCAGAAATAATTGAAATAGCGGAAAAGCCCAGCTATCCCGAGGGACGCATTAATGTAAATGCTTTCGGAGAGTCTGTTAACTATGTGGATAAAGGCATACATAAAAGAGCGATTTTGGCCGTAGGGCGACAGGATACGGTATATGAAGATTTGGTGTGCTTAACGCCCGGAATAGAAATTATAGGAGCCAGCAGTGACCATCTTATAGTTGATATTTCTAATTCTGAAACCGCTTTGTCTGTTGGCGGCTGCCTTAGTTTTTCGCTTTCATACGGAGCAATATTGGCGGGCTTTACCAGCAAATATGTGCATAAAATATATTTAGACTAAATCTAGTCAATTAAAATTTTAATATAGAAAGGGTTTTATTAAGATGAAAGTCGGAACCGTAAAAGAAGTTAAGAAGTATGAATTCCGCGTGGGGTTAACTCCCAGCAATGTGCATGAATATGCTTCTCATGGTCATCAAGTTTATGTGGAAGCCGGTGCAGGCGTTGGTTCGTCCTTTACCGATGAGGACTATAAAGCCGCAGGCGCAACAATTTTACCTACAGCTAAAGAAGTATGGGACACTGTTGACATGATTGTTAAGGTAAAAGAACCTCTTAAAGAAGAATATGGCCTGATGCGGGAAGACCAAATTATCTATACATACCTGCATTTGGCTGCGGACAGACCTTTGACCCTTGCACTTATGGAGAAAAAGACTAAAGCTGTTGCTTATGAAACCATACGTGATAAAAGAGGCGGCTTGCCGCTTCTTAAACCTATGAGCGAGGTTGCGGGCAAACTGTCTGTTCAGGCAGGCGCAAGATGCCTTGAAAAAATCATGGGCGGACGAGGTGTTTTGTTGGGCGGCGTACCCGGTGTAGCTAAGGCTAATGTTGTTATCATTGGCGGCGGCGTAGTGGGCATATCCGCTATGAAAATTGCACTTGGAATGGGTGCGGATGTTACTATTTTGGATAGAGATATTGACCGTCTTTCATATCTTGACGATATCTACGGACAGCAGATTCAAACCATGTACTCCACGTCATATGCAATAGAACAAGCCATTTCTAAGGCAGATTTAGTAATAGGCGCTGTTTTGATTCCCGGCGCTGCCGCTCCAAAACTTATCAAACGTGAACATCTTAAAAAGATGAAGCCGGGCTCTGTTATTGTTGACGTTGCTGTGGACCAAGGCGGCTGCTGTGAAACTACCAAAGCTACATATCATGATGACCCTATATTCGTTGTGGATGGTGTGGTTCATTATTGCGTTGCCAATATGCCGGGCGCTGTAAGCAATACTTCTACTTTTGCACTTACAAATGCCACTCTTAATTATGGCGTAAAAATAGCTAATATGGGACTGGAAGCGGCTGTAATGACTGATTCCGGTCTGATGCTCGGCGTCAATTGCTATAAAGGTAAATTGACCTGTGAAGAAGTGGCAAGAGATTTTGAGATGGAATATACAGACCTGCGTACATTGCTGTAGACTATAGGATTATAGGCATCATCAAACTCCCTGAATAAAAAGGGAGTTTGATGATGCAGCAATGCTTTACAGGAGGAATTGATGAAGCGCTTAGAGTTGATACAGTATAATTCACCGGTGGTACTTACTTTTGCCATCATTTCTATTTTTGCCCTGCTGCTTGCAGCAATAACTGACCATTCTTCGACATTTGCGCTGTTTTCGGTATATAGAAGCAGCTTTACCGACCCCTTGGCCTATATCCGAATTTTCGGGCATATTTTCGGACATGCAAACTTTGAACATTTTTTTAATAACTTTTTAATATTGCTTCTTGTGGGGCCTATGCTTGAAGAGAAATACGGTACTGTAAAAATGGTATATCTTATAAGCTTTACAGCCATTATTACAGGCATTACTCAGATTATATTTTTTGATACAGTGCTGCTTGGGGCAAGCGGAATAGTTTTTATGTTTATGATTTTGGCCGGCTTTGCCAATGTGCGCCGCCGCCGTATTCCTTTGACGCTTATTGTCGTTTTTATAGTGTTTTTAGGCCGTGAAGTTATCAGCGGAATTACTGTAGAGGATTCTATCAGCCGCATAACTCATATTGTTGGCGGTATTTGCGGGGCTGTGTTTGGATTTGTTATAAACAGGAAGGAATTTTTTTATAAAGATGAGAACTATTGATGAAAAAATTTGTTCTTGAAAAATTAAATCAATTGTGATATAGTGTATTTGGGAGTAGATAGGTGCTGGTGTGCCTCCTGGTCTTCAAAACCTGTGTTGGTGGTTAAAAGCTGCCTAGGTGGGTTCGATTCCCACATATTCCCGCCAAATAGATTATTAGGGGTTAGATATTAGAGGTTAGAAAAGCCTTCTAATGTCTGACCTTTCTTTAAAGAGGAGGTTAAGTTTTGGGAACTGACAAAGAAAATAAATTTTTTTGCGGCGGCTGAGCGTCTAAATTGCCGGCAGGTCTGCTGGCGCAAATTACGGGAGCAATTCCCACTGTTTCTGATACAAATCTTTTGGTTGGCTTTGATACATCTGACGACGGCGCAGTGTACAAGCTAACATCTGATTTAGCCATTATCCAAACCCTTGATTTTTTTCCTCCTATGGTCAATGACCCATATATTTTTGGACAAATTGCGGCAGCCAATGCATTAAGTGATATTGCTGCAATGGGTGGCATACCAAAAGTTGCTTTAAATATAGTGGCCTTTCCGCAAAATGATGACCCATCTGTGCTTGAAGCTATTTTAAAAGGCGGTGCCGATAAAGTCCATGAAGCGGGGGCTGTGTTATGCGGAGGCCATTCTATTTCTGATGATGCAATTAAATATGGACTTTCTGTAACGGGGATTGTTCATCCAGATAAAATAATGTATAACAACAGATGCAAAATTGGAGATGTAATTGTGCTTACAAAGCCTTTAGGTGTCGGTATTTTGGCAAGCGGTTATAATGCCGGTGCTGTAAGTGACCGGGCTTTTGAAGATGCTATAAAATCTATGACAGCTTTAAATCATCATACTTTTAAAATTGCCGAAAAATACAATCTTTCCAGCGTTACTGATGTTACAGGGTTTGGGTTTTTGGGACATCTTAATGAGATGGTAAATGATGGATATTCTATTGAAGTCAATAGCAGTCAAGTACCGCATTTCGCCGAAGCTTATGATTTAGCGGCAAGTTCAAAAGTAACCGGAGGCGGAAAGAGGAATAGAGCGCATTTGGATGAGCTTATAGCAATCAAGACAAAGGATGAAGCTATAATGGAAATACTGTTTGACCCGCAAACATCAGGCGGTTTATTGATAAGCTTGCCGAAAGATGACGCAGTGCAGCTGATAAATGAATTGCCCGATGCCAAAATAGTTGCCGCTGTTGTGGAAAGGCTTGAAAAGAATATTTACGTGAGGTAGCCTATGAAACTATACATACAACAAAAGGTATTTTCGTGGCGTGACCGATTTTCTATTAAGGATGCAGACGGCGCAGACCGCTATTTTGCTGAAGGTGAGATATGGTCTTTGGGAAAGCAGCTGCATATTTATAATGCAAATGGTCATGCTGTGGCACATATAGGGCAGAAACTTATGTCTTTTATGCCAAGATTTGCAATTGAAATAAATGGTCAAATTATATGCGAGATTGTCCGTAAATTCACAATATTGCATCACGATTATGCCGTTGAAGGCTTGCCCTGGCGTCTTGACGGCGATTTTTGGGGGCATGAATACAGCTTAATTGACGGCAACCAAGTTATTATGCGTCTATCCAAGCAATGGTTTACATGGGGCGACAGCTATGAACTTGATATTTTAAATCCCGAACAGGAATTGAAATGCCTTTGCGTTGCCCTAGCGGTTGATTGTGCGCTGGCGGTTAAAGGCAGGTCATAAATGAGGTTTCGGAATTATCCTTTCATGTAAAGTTTTAACATAGTCTTCTTTAAATAATATGTACTGCCGTTCCATAAACTTTTTATCCATATTTTTGGAATAAAACTTATCCTCTTGCATAGATTGAAAGCCGCATTTTTCAATAACACGACGGGATTGTATATTTTCTAAAAAATGACAAACTGTTACAGCGTCTATATTAAGATGGGTAAAACAATGATGTATTCCTGCTTTTGCGGCCTCTGCGGCAATGCCGTATCCCCAATAATCTTTGGCAACAACGGTACCAAGCTCTGTAACATTTAGATGTGCAAAGCGCGGGTCTTTGGCGGCCCAAGAGCCATGCAACTCCAAATACCCTATAAGTTTTTTGTCCTCTTTATGATACAGCGCAAAACAGTTTCTTGCCTGAATAAAGGAATTAAGCCGTATCTCGGTATCTTTAATGCTTTTATGATGCAGACAGCCGGACATTTCCTCTACACCCGGCACATGCGCAAAGTTGAAAAAGTCATCTAAATCTTCTTCTTGCCAAGGGCGCATCAGCAAGCGGTCTGTATATATTTGCATTGCAGAAATATCAATTTTCGCATTCATATTGTCACCTCTGTATTCATATTACAATTTCTTGATAAAAATTTCAAGCTTTTGAAAAAAAATTCAAATAGGTATTGACATAGTTAAAAAAAGGGTGTAGAATGGTGTAAATGTAATTTACTTGACAGTGAGGAAGCGATGGAAAAACTGCTGCATGACACTTTGTTATACGATTTTTACGCAGACCTTCTTACTGATAAGCAAAAAGACATCTATCACTTGTACTTTTGCGAGGATTTATCATTATCCGAAATTGGTGAGAAATTGGGGATAAGCAGGCAGGCAGTTAATTTTTCATTAAAACAGGCTCGGCGCAGTTTTGATTTAATGGAGGATGCTTTGGGCTTGGTTCGGCGGCATTTGGCAGCCAGAAACCGCATAGATGCACTTAGGGCATCTATAGAATGTAAAAATTATAGTGAAGCCAGCAAGATTTTAGATGAATTAAGTGAATTAATATAGCGAGGTGTATCATGGCCTTTGAAAGTTTGACCGGCAAGCTGTCTGATGTTTTTAAGCAGCTTAGGGGCAAAGGAAAGCTGTCTGAAAAAGATGTAAAAGAAGCTATGCGCCTTGTGCGCTTGGCCCTTTTGGAAGCGGATGTTAACTTTAAAATTGTTAAGGAATTTGTAGCCGCGGTTACTGAAAAGGCCGTTGGGGACGAGGTTCTAAAGGGCTTAAATCCCGGGCAGTCCGTTATAAAAATTGTAAATGACGAGCTGTGCGACCTTATGGGCAGCACTCATTCGAAACTTAGTTTTTCAAGCAATGGACCTTCTGTGTTTATGATGGTGGGCTTACAAGGCTCCGGCAAAACCACCACTACCGGAAAAATTGCCGCCCAATTGCGCAAGCAGGGCAAAAGTCCTCTTTTGGTGGCTTGTGATATTTACAGACCTGCTGCTATAAAACAGTTACAGGTGGTAGCTAACAATCTAAATATTCCGGTTTTTGAAAAGGGCAGTCAAAATCCCGTACAAACTGCACTTGAGGCTGTAGAGCATGCCCGCAGTCATGGTATGGATGTAGTGATTATTGATACTGCCGGAAGATTGCATATAGATGAAGAATTGATGGAAGAACTTGCGGGCATTAAATCTGCTGTAAAGCCGCATGAGATATTATTGGTTGTAGATGCCATGACGGGCCAGGATGCAGTAAATGTAGCTGAAAGTTTCAGTGAAAAAATTGGAATTGACGGCGTTGTTATCACTAAATTGGATGGTGACACAAGAGGCGGTGCCGCTCTTTCTGTCAGAAAAATCACAGGCAAGCCCATAAAATTTGTAGGCATGGGCGAAAAGGTTGACGACCTTGAACCGTTTCACCCTGACCGCATGGCCAGCAGAATACTTGGCATGGGCGACATAATGACAATTATTGATAAAGCCCAGCAGGCCATCAATGAAGAAGAAGCTATGGAGCTTGAGAAAAAGCTTCGTAATAACGATTTTAATTTAGATGACTTTCTTAACCAAATGCAGCAAATGAAGAAAATGGGTCCGCTTAAAAATATATTGGGCATGATACCCGGTATGAACAATATGAAATTGGATGAAGCGGATATAAACGAGAAGGCGATTGGGCATGTGGAAGCCATTATCCAATCAATGACGCCTAAAGAGCGCAGCAGTCCCGGTATTTTAAACGGTTCACGGAAAAAGCGCATTGCCCTTGGAAGCGGAAGAAGCATACAGGAAGTTAATAGATTATTAAAGCAATTTGAAGAAATGAAAAAAATGATGAAACAGTTTAGTGACATGGGTAAACCCGGCAAAAAGAGGGGAAAAACGCCTTTCTCCGGTATGCCGTTTATGAAATAATATAAAAGATTTATGGAGGTAGTTTAAGTTGGTTAAAATTAGGTTAAAAAGGCTTGGGGCTAAGAAAAATCCCTTTTACCGCATTGTTGTGGCAGATTCTCGTGTAGCAAGAGATGGAAAAACCATTCAAGAAATTGGTTATTATGACCCCACCCAAGAGCCGTCTGTTATTAAAGTTGATGCTGAAGCGGCCAAAAAATGGATTGCTAACGGCGCACAGCCTACTGATACTGTACGTTCTATTTTGAAGAAGTCGGGAGTGCTGTAAGCGGAGGTGTAATGATGAAAGATTTGTTGGAAATTATTGCCAAAAGATTGGTAGATTTTCCGGAACAAGTCACAGTTACTGAAATTCCTACCGAAAAAGGCTGCACATTGGAATTGCGCGTTTCGGGAGAAGATATGGGAAAAGTTATTGGCAAGCAGGGTAAAATTGCAAAAGCCATCAGAACGGTGGTTAGGGCTGCTGCCATTCATAACGGCGTCCATGTTTCTGTTGTGATTGTTCAATAAAAGTAAACAATGCAAAGGAGTTATACCGGGGGCTCTGCCCCCTTTTTAACTATGATGAAGGACTATTTTGAAATTGGAAAAATTGTAAATACTGTTGGCATCGGCGGCGAAATAAAAGTCTTTCCTACCACTGATGATGTGCGGCGCTTTGATTTGCTGGATGAGATATGCATATTGATAAATGGCGAGATGCGCATAAAAAAGCTAATAAAAAGGCGTTATCATAAGAATCTTGTTATGCTTAAACTTGAAGGCGTAGAAGATGTGGACAGTGCAGAGAAGCTTAGAGGCGGCGTTATTGTTGTAGACCGCAGTGATGCTTTGCCGCTTGATGACAATGAGTATTATATCAGCGATTTAATTGGCACGGCGGTAGAAACGGATGACGGCCGGCTTTTGGGGCTTATAAAAGATGTGTTGGTTACCGGCGCAAATGATGTGTATATAGTGAAGAGGGAAGGCGCAAAGGATTTGCTGATACCTGCTATTTCTAAGTGCATTTTGAATGTAGACATTGAGAAAAAACACATGCTTGTACATCTTTTGGAAGGTCTTGAATCATGAATTTTCATATCCTAACACTATTTCCCGGGGCTTTTGAGGGGCTTATGCAGTCCATGATAAAAAGGGGAATAGAAAGCGGCAAAATCAATGTTAATGTGATAAATATTCGGGATTATGCAACGAATGCACGCCGCCAGACCGACGGATACCCCTATGGCGGCGGCGCAGGAATGGTTATGATGGCAGAACCCATATACTTGGCCTACAGTTCACTTAAAATTGACCGGCCGAAAATGGTATATCTTACTCCGCAAGGGCAGGTTTTTAATCAAAAAATGGCGCATGAACTTGCAAATGAACCTGATTTGGTATTGCTTTGCGGGCATTATGAAGGTGTTGACCAGCGTATTATTGATGAAATAGTCACCGATGAAGTTTCTTTGGGTGATTTTGTGCTGACAGGCGGAGAAATTGCTGCTATGGCGGTTGTTGATGCCGTGGCCAGGCTGGTTCCGGGTGTTATTAAAGCAGAATCTTTGCAAGCAGAGAGTTTTTCTGACGGCTTGCTGGAGTATCCCCAATACACACGCCCTCCGGAATTTTTAGGCCGAAAAGTACCTGAGATATTGCTGTCCGGGCATCACGGAGAAATTGAAAAATGGCGGCGTAATCAATCTATCGAAGCTACAAAGCGCAAGAGGCCTGATTTGCTGGAGGGTAAAGGGCTATGATAAAAAGGATTTTGGCGGCGGCAGGTTCTGTTTTGGTATTTGCTATATTCATTTTCATTTTTGTTGTACCCAGAGCATCAGAAACCCCTCTGAATGATTCAAATACTTTGCGGGGCATGGTGCTTTGGAATTTGGATTGGGTTCAAGCCGGGCCTGTTATCTATAATTCAGACGGGTCTTGGATATTAGGATATCCCCGCAATATGCCTGTATTTGATGAAAACGGAAATTATATTGAGCTGGAAGAGATTGTGCACGGCACTGTGGTGGAAGTTGTTCATACAGGTACAATTCTTAATACTTCACCTGCTCAAATTGCTTCTCCTTTATCTGTGCGCATAATAGAAAATGTGGAGTCTGAACCGGTTGTCATTTACGCCGCTTTGCTTTGGGAGTCGGAATGGGACCCTTACGGGCCGATTTTCCTTGGTGAAAAAGGGCATTTTCATTTATGGAATATGAGCGGTATTCCTGTGATTGACAGGCTTGGAAATGCGATTAGCATAACGGAAATTCCTAGTGGGATACAAGTGAAAATTTGGTATGATGGGCTAATACTTGAATCTTATCCGTACATTATAAGCACGCCTATCTCTATTAGAGCGACAGAACCATTTGTCGGAATGACGCATCCTGTGTGGGATGGCCAGATGACTGTATGGAAAGATACGGTATTTTTAAGAGATTACGGGCCTTGGCTGTACTACACATTTGCCGTGCTTCTTTGGGAATCTGAACATATCACTACTTCAAATGAGCCTGTTTTTCTTGGCAGAAACGGATATTTTAGCTTGGGACATATGAATATTGATATTATGGATGCATATGGAAATTTGATAGATATTCAGGATATTGCACATGGCACACATGTTGTTATTAATCATGGAACATATTGGCAGCTGCCTTTTCCTGCCGTTATGGAAGAACCTAAATCTATTCAAGTGAGGAAATAATTGTGGCAAAAAAAGTAGCAGCAACTACCATTGGCTGCAAAGTTAACTCATATGACACTCAAGCGGTATTGCAGACATTTGTTGAAGATGGATATGAAGTAACTAATTTTGAAGATATGGCTGATGTTTATATAGTAAATACATGTTCCGTAACCAATTTGGCTGAAAAAAAGTCGCGGCAAATGATAAGGCGCGCAAAAGGGCGTAAAAACGGCGCAATTGTGGCTGCTATGGGTTGCGCAAGTCAAATATCCCCGCAAGTATTTAAAGGTATTGGTGTTGATATTGTTATTGGTACAAGCAATAAAGATGAATTGTTAAAGCATGTTGAAAAACATATAAAAAGCAGCCCGGTTGTTAGCTACAGCAAAGATATATTTTCCGAAAAGGATTTTGGCATTGCTAAAGTAGTGCAGCATGGAGAAAAGACTCGTGCAACTTTAAAAATTCAAGACGGATGCAATAATTTTTGCAGTTTTTGCATTATCCCGCATGCAAGGGGTTTGTCCCGAAGCCGCCCTTTAGAAGATGTAATTTCTCAAGCGCAAATCTTTGCTGACGGCGGCTATAAAGAAATTGTGGTAAGTGGTATTCATGTGGCTTCATATGGGAAAGATTTGTATGACAAAGTTGATATTGTGGATGTACTTGCTGAAATCTGCAGGATTCCTAATATAGAGCGGGTTAGACTGTCTTCTGTAGAACCAAATGCGGTTACTGATAAATTTTTAGAATTTGTTAAAGAAAATGCCAAATTTTGCCATCATCTGCATCTCTCTCTGCAATCAGGCAGTGATGATGTTTTGCGGGCCATGAAGCGCAAATACTCGGCGGATGAATATGCTCTTTCTATAGAAAGACTGCGCAAAGCGGCGCCTGATATAAGTATCACCACTGATATTATTGCCGGTTTTCCAGGCGAAACTGATAAAAATCATATCCAAACGCTGACTTTTCTAAAGAATTTACAGCTTGCTTCTTTGCATGTGTTTCCTTATTCGGCGAAAGAAGGTACGCCGGCGGCTAAAATGAAGCAGGTGGATGGCAATATAAAGAAAAAGCGGGCAGCAGAGCTTGTTTTGCTGGGCAAAGAAATGCAAGCATCCCACCAAGCCGGATTTTTAGGGCAAACGGCTGCTGTTTTGGTTGAGGAACGCAACGCTGCGGGTCTTTATGAAGGCAAAACTTCTAATTATTTGACTGTAGTTTTTGACGCATCGTACGATTGTATTAATAAGATTGTTAATGTCGAACTTGAAGCTCAAAGCGAAGGGTTTATTTTCGGCAGGGAGCAGCTTATAAAATAACTTTGGAAGATGGCTGAAATATGAAGTTTTCATTACAAATGTTGCAAAAATATTTTAGATATATTATGATGTAAAAGTAATAACCCTAATAGTGGAGGTAAGCATGAGTCTGAATAGAGAACCAAAAAATCTATCACAAACGCAGAAGATAAACTTCATAGGTAAAGACGGAAGAAATCAAGCCAGGGACATTATGATAAAAGTGCATGATGCTTTGGTGGATAAGGGTTATGACCCTGTGATACAGATTGTAGGCTATATCCTTTCAGGTGACCCCACTTATATTACTGCACATATGAATGCAAGGAGCCTTATTGGACGCCTGGAGAGGGACGAGCTGTTAGAGGAGATAATAAAGTTCTATCTTGAAAATAATTGATTTTAAAATATACACTTACAGAATGAAAGTGGAGAGGTTTTGACTGCAATGAGAACTTTGGGACTTGATTACGGCGATGTGCGCATTGGAGTGGCCATTTCTGATAGCTTGGGATGGACTGCGCAGTCGCTTACAACGATTGCCAGAAAAAACCCTATAGATTTGAAAGAAAGTCTTGAAGAGATTGCAAATATTGTTAATCAGTTTGAAGTGCGCACTATTGTTCTTGGATATCCCAAAAATATGGACAACAGCGAAGGGGAAAGCTGTAAAAAGGTAATGGCCTTTAAAGCTAAACTGGAAAAACATATGCCTGCACTTGAAGTTGTTTTATTTGACGAAAGACTTAGCAGTAAGATGGTGAGAAGAATTATTTTGGATACAAAAGCACAGCGTCGTAAGGGCAATGTAGATAAATTGGCTGCAGCCGTTATTTTGCAAGATTATTTAGATTTTAAAACCAGACATGCAAAAGATGTAGAAATTTCACGATATAAGGAGAATAATATGGAATTTAACGAAAATATGAACGAAAACAATGAGCACGATATGGATGATGTAGAGCTTGAGGTTATTGTTATGACTGACGATGATGGTAATGAGGTTGAATATGCGGTAATTGATGAATTTGACCATGATGATGTGACATATTTAATCATGATTAAAGCTGAAAATGTAGATGATGACGAAGCGGAAGCGGCTATTTTTAAACAGGTTGGGGCATCGGAAGAAGAATTTGTCTATGAAGAAATTGATGAAGAAGAATATGCCGGTTTAGAAGATATGCTTAAATCAAGACTGGCAGAATTTGATATTGACATACAGTAATTCCGCTGATTACTGTATGTTTTAAAGAATGGAGTGTGAGAATTTTTTGGCTTCAAAAAGAAATAAATTGAAAGTTTTTGCTTTGGGCGGTTTGCAGGAAATAGGAAAGAATATTACAGTTTTTGAATATGGCCAGGACATTATTGTTGTAGATTGCGGCATTGCCTTCCCTGCGGATGATATGTTAGGAATTGACCTTGTAATACCCGATTTTTCGTATCTTGTCAGCAATAAGCATAGGATAAAAGCGATTATTTTTACTCACGGACACGAGGACCACATCGGCAGCTTGCCTTATCTTTTGCGAGAGATAAGCTGCCCTATATACGGCACCAAATTGACTCTGGGTTTATTGGATATAAAATTTAAAGAACATCATTTGGATAATGTGGAAAGCATTTGTGTTGTGCCGGGAGAGACTGTTAAAATTGGTAATTTTAAGATAGAATTTATTGCAGTAACTCATAGTATAGCGGATTCGGTTGCGCTGGCCATTAAAACACCAACATCTATGATTGTGCATACTGGTGATTTTAAAATCGACCATACTCCTGTTAATGGTGAACATATAGATTTGCAGCGTTTTGCAGAACTGGGAAAAGCCGGTGTTGACCTTATGCTATGTGAATCTACAAATGTTGGGGTTCCCGGATATACAATGAGCGAAAGCTCTGTCGGAGAAGTTTTTGAACAAATTTTTGATAAATTTTATAAAAATCGTATACTGGTTGCTACATTTTCATCGAATATTCATAGAATACAGCAAGTTATTAATTCTGCTGTAAAGCATAAACGTAAAGTGGCAGTGGTTGGCCGCTCTATGGTTAATACAGTACGTATTGCTTCGGAACTTGGCTATCTTACCATACCTAAAAAAGTATTGATAGAGCCTTCGCAAATAAATGATTATGCAGATAATCAGATAACTATAGTTACTACAGGCAGCCAAGGTGAAACTATGAGCGCATTATCCCGCATGGCTCTTTCGGACCATAGGCAAGTAGCCATAAAGCCCGGTGACAAGGTAGTTATTTCCGCTTCTTCCATCCCCGGAAATGAAAGGGCAATTTCAAGAGTTGTTGACGAATTATTTAAAAAAGGTGCAGAAGTAATCTATGAAGATTTGATGCATGTTCATGTAAGCGGCCACGCCAAGCGGGAAGAGCTGAAAATTATGCATGCTTTGGTACAGCCCAAATATCTTATTCCGATACATGGTGAATACAGACATTTAAAAATGCACAAGGAATTGGCCGTGCAGATGGGCATGAAGAAAGAAAATGTCTTTGTTATGAACATTGGGGAAGTTTTGGAAGTCAGCTCTACTTCCGCAAAACTTAATGGCACGGTGCCCTCCGGCCAGGTATTTGTAGATGGTTTGGGTGTTGGTGATGTGGGCAGTGTGGTGCTGCGTGACCGCAGACATCTTTCGCAAGACGGACTTATTGTGGTTGTTGTAACCTATGAAGCCGCAACGGGAGAACTTCTTTCCGGCCCTGATATTATTTCCAGAGGCTTTGTGTATGTAAGAGAATCCGAAGATTTAATAGAAGAGGCCAGGACTATCGTGAAAAAAACCTTCTATCGGCGTGAAGAAGAAAATAATTACGACTGGATGCATATTAAAAATACTATTAAAACAGAATTGCGGGACTATATGTGGCATAAAACCAAACGCAGCCCTATGATATTGCCTGTTATAGTTGAAATCTAATGTGGTTTGGTTGGAGGCAGCTTTATGTGGAAAAAAGTATTAAATATTGTAAATTATCTTTTCGGCAGTCTTTTTAATATTGCTTTGGCTGCGGCAATAGTGGTAATTGCATATACAGTGACAATTTGGGCTTTTAACTACGGTCAAGAACTGCTTGCGAATCCCGAAGAAAATGGGGAAAATAGAGATATGTCCGGCATTGAAGAGTTTCTTGTTGAAATTCCCGATGACGCTTCTACTCTTGATATTGCAAGAATCTTGAGGAGCTACGGCTTAATTGACAATGAATGGATTTTTTATCTCAATTCCATATTAAATGGCCAAGGAAATCATTTTCAGGCAGGTATTCACCAATTTAACACAGGTATGAGTCAACAGGCTATAATGAGCGGGTTATTGGAATTACAAGAAATTACGTCCGACCAACCTAGAATTACTATTGTAGAGGGTTTGGCAAATTGGCAAATCGCCGATTTTGCTGCCACTCTGGAATACTTCACTGCAGCAGAATTTTTATATGAAGCAGAGAACGGACTTTTTAGCCATGTTTTTCTGCGGGATATTGATGATAGACCAAATCGTCTTGAGGGCTTTCTTTTCCCTGATACTTATTATCTGCCGCCGAATCCTACGCCAAATGACTTGATAATTAGGATGCTTAATCGCTTTGACGATGTTTTTACGCCCGAAATGTGGCTTAGAATAGAGTCTTTAAGTGAGCTTCTGGGCATGGAGTTAACCATCGAAGATATTGTTATAATCGCTTCCATCATTGAAAGGGAAGCGGTAATTCCCGATGAGCGCCCTATAGTGGCCAGTGTAATTTATAATCGTTTGCGCCTTGGTATGCCTCTGGAGAAAATAAGCACTATAGTCTATGCTACCAATACAAGACATGACTTGCTTACGGCGGCAGATTTTTCGGTAAATTCTCCATATAATACTTTTAACAGAAACGGCTTGCCCATTGGCCCAATATCCAATCCCGGTCTTTCATCTATTAATGCTGCATTAAATCCAAGGAATACTCAATATCTCTTTATGGTAATTAACGACCAGGATGCAAGAAGTCATTATTTCACAAATAGTCATGAGGCATATTTGGCGGCTGTTGCCAGATATGCGGACAGTCAGGATGACGGCAATGGGGCTGATTGATAAGAAGCTGCAAGACTATATCGGTGGATTTACGGCGAACATTGGCGGGGACTTGGGTATTTTATATCAAAAAGCTTGTGATGAAGGATTGCCTGTTATTTCTGCAGAGGTAGCTTCTTTTCTTATGACTTTGCTGGCATCAAAAAGACCGAAAAATATCTTGGAAATTGGATGTGCAATAGGTTTCTCGTCTGCACTTTTTACCGGATATCTTGCGTCCGGCGGCAAAATTACAACAATTGACAGATATAAATATATGATAGAGCGCGCTAAAGAAAACTTTGGCAAGTTAGATGTTGCTGATAAAATTACGCTTTTAGAAGAAGATGCCGCTAAAGCTTTGCCTGAATTAGTAAATAAAGGCGAAAAATTTGATTTTATTTTTATGGATTGCGGTAAGGGTCAATATTTGAATTTTTTACCGTATTGTTTGGAACTTTTAGAGGCGAACGGCATTCTTGCGGCTGATGATGTCTTGCAAAGCGGCATGATATCTTGGGATTATGATAAAATCCCGAAGCGCCAGCGAACAACATACAATAACATGAGAAAATTTTTAGAAACTGCTGTTGCTGTATGCACTGCCAGCATTTTACCTATCGGAGACGGGCTTTTGGTCTGTGTCAAGGAGAGTGAAGAAAATAAACAAAGTTGAATTACTAGTGCCGGCAGGGGATTTTGAAAGATTGAAAGTGGCTGTGGCATTTGGTGCAGATGCTGTATATATGGGAGGCACCGCCTTTGGTCTTCGTGCAAAGGCAAAGAATTTTGACCACGGACAAATGGCTGAAGCTATAAAATACGCCAAGGCCGGGAATGTAAAAACATATATTACCGCAAATATCTTTGCCCATAATAAAGATTTTGAAAATATGGGTGAATATTTTAAACAAGTGGAAAGCATGGGGGCGGATGCGCTGATAATCAGTGACCCGGGTGTTTTTTCTTTGGCTAGAGAAGCTGTGCCTGAAATGCAGCTTCATATAAGTACCCAAGCTAATAATACTAATTATCGCAGTATACTTTTTTGGGCAGAACTGGGTGCATCGCGGGTAATTTTGGCAAGGGAACTTTCTCTTGAAGAGATTTCTGATATTCATTCAAAAGTTGCAGGAAAAATTGAACTTGAAGCTTTTGTTCATGGCTCTGTATGCATGGCATATTCCGGACGCTGTTTTCTTTCTGCTTATATGAATGATAGAGATGCCAATAGAGGTGAATGCAGCAATAACTGCAGGTTTAAGTATCATCTTACGGAAGAGAAGCGTCCCGGCGAATATTTTCCTGTTATTTCAGAAGATGAGGGTACATATATACTTAATTCTAAGGACTTGTGCATGATACAGCATATTCCTGAGATAGCCGCCGCCGGTGTTGCCAGCTTTAAAATTGAAGGGCGTATGAAGACGCCGCATTATGTGGCTACTGTCACAAAGGCTTATCGCAAAGCCATTGATGATTTTTATGAAAGCCCTGAACATTATAACGATAATAAGCTTTATTACATGAAAGAAATTATGAAATCGGCCAACAGAGATTTCTCTACAGGTTTTTATTTGGGAAAACCCGGGGCTGAATCGCAAATATTTGACGGCAGCACTCATAATAAAACTTACGATTTTGTAGGCATAGTTAAAACCTATGATGCGGAAACCGGATTTGCCGTAATTGAACAGCGTAATAAATTTTGTCTTGGTGATAGACTGGAGTTTCTTAGGGCACATAAAGCAAATTTTTCCCAGGAAATTATAGAAATGTACGATAATGAAGGCAATGCAGTAATTTCGGCGCCGCATGCGCAGCAAATACTGAAAATTAAGGTAGAGCAGGAAGTCCGGCCTTTTGATATAGTGAGGATGAAATTGTAATGATATTGGGCATTGGTACAGACATTGTTGAAATATCCAGAATTGCCAAAGTTGTAAGCACAGGAGCATTTTTGCGCAAATGCTATACAAATGCTGAAGCAGACAGATGTAATTCTGCCGGAGTTACTGCTGCAGAAAATTTTGCGGGATATTTTGCCGCAAAGGAAAGTGTTGCAAAGGCTTTGGGGACGGGCTTTAGAGGATTTTCTCCCAAAGATATAGAAATTTTCCATGATGAACTGGGCAAGCCGATTGTTAATTTGTCAGAAAAGATAATCAAAAATACCGGCATAGCAAAAGATGTTAAAATACATATCAGCATTTCTCACGGAAAAGAACATGCCGTGGCTATGGCTGTTATTGAAGGTTGAGTTTATGAATCCACAGAGGCCGATGGTACATAGAGGTGCGCCTCCCTTGCCGTCAAGAAAGCAGAGAGCAAAATCCCCCGGAGCAAAACGCGGACCTAAAAGATTTCCAAAAAGAAAATCCAAAGTCGGGGTCTTTTTTGTATTTATTTTTGTTATGCTAGGGATTTATGTCTTTGGATATGTAAGAGATAATGTATTTGGCACTGATGTATCACAAATGCGTGTAGAAATGGGATTTCTTAACCAACCTGCAGCATTTTCCGGCTTAATTATAAGGGATGAAGCGGTTTATTCTGCTCCTGTGGACGGCACATTGGTTTTTCATGTGCAAAATCATGAGAGGGTACGCAGAGGAAATGTTGTGGCAGCATTGCAGGATGCGGGCTCGGTAGAGGCATATAATTTATCCCTTGCTCAAGTGGAACAATCCGCAATCCGCACTCAGCAGCATCGTGCGGGTATAGCCGTGAATGAAGATGAAATTGCGCAAAGAAACAGACATTTGCTTAATCAAATTAACAATATGTCTTTTGGTTTGTCTGCCGGAAATATAGATGAGGTTTTTACACTAAGCAGTAATGTGCGCCAAGGGCTTAGGACACGCAATGATTTAAATTTTAGTGACGAGCCTGCAATGATGGAATTATCTGCAGTTCGCAATCAGGTTGTTTCGGGGTTGTCGGGCGCAGTTACACAAATTGCCGCCGCAAGCGCAGGGGTTTTATCTGTAGTTGTTGACGGCATGGAAGATACACTTACTATTCAAAATTTAGCAAATATTTCTAGGGAAATAATAAATAGGTCCGGAGCAATTCCAAATATCACCGCTACAGGAGTTACGGCAGGCGACCAGCTTTTCCGTATTGTTCGTTCTAATAACTGGCATATAGCGGCTTTTTTGCCCAGACATTATGCAGAAAATTGGGGTATTGCCTCTAATGTCGTATTGTTTATAAATCACGGCGAAGATTTGCTTCCTTTATCCATGCAAGTATATAGTTTGTCAGACCAAGGTTCTGAAATATATGTAGTTTTTAGTACAAACAGGGAAATGATGCGTTTTATTGATACAAGACATGTTACTTTTCAATTAGAACGCAACCCTCGCAGCGGCTACAAAATACCGCGAAGCGCCATTGTGGAGCTAAGTCAATTTCCTGTGCCTGCTGAATTTATAAGGCTTGAAAATAATGTGTGGGTTGTGGATTTATTAGTTAACGAGATTACAAGAACAGAGCCTATTTGGGGCTCATGGAGCTTGGATGGAAGCAGTTTTTATATTACGGCGGGCAGCGCCGCTCTAAGGGTGGGTGATGTACTGGTTAGCAATGATAACACCTTTGGTTTGGATTTTGTAAGTTCTGTGCCCGGTGTATTTGCCACCAATATGGGTTCTGCGCAATTTCGGCGGATTGATATGACGGATTTGTTAGCAGAAAATGATGACTATATCATATTAGACCCTATTAGAAATCCGAATATTCGCCCCTTCGACAGAATCGTTTCTGACGCTCGTGCCGTATCGGACAGACAATTGCTGCATTAGTTAGAAAGCAAGCAGCTTTTTCGGAAAAAATGTGTATATTGACGGAGGAAACTTTTTCAAGGTTTCTCAAAAAAGACAAAATAATTGTTGACAACCGAGTTAAAAATGTGGATAATATGTTTATAATGTTTCTGCTTTAAAGCGGCGGACAATACATAATAAATTACGCATGAGGAGATGAACGTATGGGGATTTTGGCCAGTGTTAGAAATTTTGTTTTTCAAAAGAGTGATGATGAATATTATTATGATGAATTAGATTCCTATGAAGATGAATATGAGCAGGATGACAGCGACAGAGCCGGCAGTGATGTCCCGTATGCTGCAAGCAGACGCAGAGAAACAAGCCGTCCTTTTGAACATAACAGCGGGGATACGATTGCACTTACAAGCAGGAGTGCGGCTGCCAAAAACAGTGAGGCAGGGCAGGTCTATACTATGCCCGGCATGAAAAATCAGCAGGTTGTCATTTCTTCTCCGGCGGATATTGATGATGCCTCCGTTGTTTGCGACTATCTTAAACAGCATAAAACAGTAGTGGTTAATATGGAGACAATAGAAATTGCCGAGGGTCAAAGAATTATGGACTTTCTTGGCGGCGTTGTATATGCAATTAAAGGTGATATTCAAAAAATATCTAACCGCATATATATTGTGGCTCCTGAAAATGTTGAAATATCAGAACATTATAAGGAGCAACTAAAAGCGCAAGGTATATTTTCCGGCTTTAAAACGGCTTTTGGCGGGCGATAAACTAATCTGAATTAATTACGTATGATTAGTAAAGCCACTTTGTCCGGCAAGAATCGGAGGTTTTATTATGAATGTTGCTATTGCTATGGCCATATCATGGATAGGCACTTTGTTATTTGTTTTAATAATTGCCAGAGCTTTGCTGTCTTGGTTTCCCATCAGCCACGGTGGAATTTTCGGCACCATTTTTGCCCTTATTTCCTCTATAACAGAACCTATAATTTCTCCCATCAGAAGGCTTATTCAACGGTCGCCTTTGGGCGGGGGCGGCATGATGATTGATTTTTCTCCAATGATAGCTATAATTCTCATACGCTTTTTAACGACATTTTTGTCCAATCTTTTTATGAGTATGTGATATGATGAAAAATATGCAGGAAATACGACATTATTTAGATAAAATAAGTAAATCTGATTCCGACTATCTTATGCCGAAGATAGTGGATCAGGTTTATTTGTGCGCAGATAGCGAGAAACCCGGTTTTTCAGAGTTTTTGGACCCTATGCGGTTGCAGAATGCAAAGAGAAGACTTGCCGGATTAGGCAAATTAGGCATAATGATGGAAGAATATGGAGGGTATACGCAGGCAGAGCGTAAGAAGCTGGGCTTTGGTTTTGAAACGCTTGCTGCGGAAAACTTTCCTATATCTAAAATAAAGCTTACATACGATGTCAGATACAGAACGCTTACACATCCTGAATTCTTGGGCACGATTGTCGGACTTGGGGTTGATAGAGCCGTCATAGGGGACATAGTTCCGTTAAAAGATTCGTGGATAATTATAATAGAGCCTCATTTGGCAGATTTTTTACATACCAATTTGCAAAAAGTGGGTAAAATACCTGTTACTACAGAAATCTTACCAAACGATTATGAATTTTTTGGTTTGGATAATCGCGTCAAAGAAACGATTACATGTTCATCTCTTAAACTTGTTAAAATATTGTCAGCAACTTTTAACTTGTCAAGACAACACACATGTGACCTAATAAAATCCCGCAAGGCTTTTGTTAACTGGAATGTAGAAGATCGCCCATCGTGCCTTGTTAAGGCTGGAGATATGATTACATTGCGAAGCCGCGGCAAGATACAAATTACGGAAATTTTAGGAAAATCAAGAAAAGATAATTTTATTATTGAAATTGTGAGATATTAGGGCTATTTCAACTAATGCTCATTAATCTTTGCGGCTGGTCATTTCCGCTGCTCTGCCAGACTTACGCCTTGGCGTAAGCTTTTCCTTATGTGCTTAAAGGTGCACTGCTTTAAAGTTCAAATTGTCCGGCGAAATTATTTTACAGTAATATTTTGGGATTTTGGGAGGCATTACTATATTAAGATATATAGGAAATGAACAGCAAGGAGGAATCATGAAGAAAATCGGTATTATGGGCGGAACTTTTGACCCCATACACAACGGACATCTTCTTTCTGCCGAAGAAGTGCGGCAAAAACTTGGCCTGGATATGATTATATTCATACCTGCGGGTTCTCCTCCTTTAAAAAATCCTAAAAATACCACAGATGCAGTTCATAGATACAATATGTGCCTTCTTGCATGCTTAAGCAATCCGTTTTTTTCGGTAAGTGATATTGAGGTTAAACGAGAGGGGCCGAGTTATACAGTTGATACAATTCGCCAATTGAGAAAAGAATATGCCCACAACCATCTTTTTTTTATTTCAGGAGCAGATGCTTCAAATAATTTTGAGTCATGGAGAGAATTTGATAAAATTATAGAGATGTGCGACATTGTTGTAACTACTCGACCCGGATACAACCCAAGCGGCATTCTGAAAAATAGAGAAAATGGAAATTTTCATTTTTTGGATATTTCGCAAATGGATATATCTTCTACAAAAATTCGTCATAACTTAAAGCTTGGCAAATCTGTTCGCTATCTTATGGCGGATTCGGTTATAGAATATATAAATAAAGAAAATCTTTATTCGCCTCTTGAACACATAAAGAAAAAACTGTCGTTTGCACTTTCCGAGCAAAGATATCTGCATTCTCTTTCGGTAATGCAAGAAGCGGAAAAGATTGGACGGCACTATGGTGCGGATGAGGATGCGCTTGATAAATTGCGTTTAGCAGGTTTACTTCACGATTGTGCTAAAAGTATGTGCGATGAGATGCATTATGCTGATATTGAGATGATTTGTAAACGAAACGGCATAGAATTAAATGAGTTTTTCCGCAAAACACCCACCCTTGCACATTCCGATGCCGGTGTGGCGGTTGCTATGGAAGTTTATGGAATAGATGATAAGCAAGTATTGTCTGCAATTAAAACACATACATTTGGCTCGCCTGATATGGATTTTGTAGGAAAGGTGCTGTATTTGGCCGATTATATTGAACCTCTCAGGGCGCAAACTAAAGATAGGCTTAAAGCGCGGAAACTGACATATAACAGCATTGATGCTGCTATGATATTTGTTTTGCGCAGCACAATTGAAAAGAATATACGAAGGGGTTTTGAGGTATACCCTGAAAGCATACAAACATTAGAATATTTGGAGGGCATCAATGGAAAAAAAGGATAAGGAAAAGTTGTTTGAGGCAGTGAAGGTCGCATATAATGCTATTGCCGACAAAATGGGTGATGAAGTTATAGTGCTTGACATACATCAAGTTTCTATTATATCGGATTACTTTATTATTGCTAGTGCAAATAATTCAAACCAATTAAAGGCAATATCGGGTCATGTTCAAGAGAAATTACACGAAGCCGATATGCCCATACGCCATATAGAAGGCGTGCAAAGCGGACGCTGGATTTTGCTGGATTTTGGGTTTATAGTGGTACATCTTTTCTGTAAAGAAGAAAGGGAGTATTACCGTCTGGAGAAGCTGTGGGGGGATGCCCGCCATATTTTACCTGATGAATTGGCTTAGGGTCTGTTATTGACACTTATGCCGGGACAAGCTATAATGATTTAAACGCCAAGATAGGGGAACCATAATGACGAATAACAATAAATATGATAATGACAGCATTACACAGTTAAAAGGCGCAGATAGAGTACGTTTGCGCCCTTCTGTAATTTTTGGTTCCGATGACCTTGTTGGCTGCCAGCATTCTATCTTTGAAATAGTTTCCAATTCTATTGACGAGGCAAGAGAAGGTTATGGAAACCGAATTGAAATTATTCGTCATACTGATGGCTCTATCACAAATGCTGATTATGGAAGAGGAATACCTGTAGACTATAATACGGTCGAGGATAAATATAATTGGGAGTTAGTTTTTTGTGAGCTGTATGCAGGAGGAAAGTATAACAATAATAACAGCAGTAACTATCAGTTTAGTTTAGGGCTTAATGGCTTGGGTTTATGTTCTGCACAATATGCTTCAAGATATATGGACGTAAAGATTTATCGTGATGGATATGAGTATTCATTACATTTTGAACGTGGCGAAAATGTCGGAGGGCTGAAGAAAGAAGCGGCACCTGCGGGACGTACAGGCACCATTATTCGCTGGCTGCCGGACGATGAGGTTTTTAAAGAAATTAATGTGCCGCTTGAGTATTTTCAAGATATGCTGAAAAAACAAGCCATTGTTAACGATGGCCTGCTTTTTACGTTGCTTGATGAAGAGAGCGGCCGGGAATTTACTTATTGTTATAAAGAAGGATTGAGAGGATACATAACCGAGCTTACAGGCGGCAATTCCTTTACCGAAATGGTAAATTTTTCTCATGAAGCGACAGGTAAAGACCGTGAAGATTTGCCTGAATACCGTTTAAAATTTAATATGGCTTTTTGTTTTGACAATAATGTTAATTTGTGTGAATATTATCATAATTCAAGTTTTTTGGAATATGGCGGCTCTCCCGACCGTGCTGTAAAAAGCGGCTTTACATCTGCCATAGATGTTTATATGCGCAATAGCGGGCTGTATAAAAAAGACGAAAAGAAAATAACCTTTACTGACATTGAAGATTCTTTGGTGTTTTTATCCAGCTCTTTTTCTACTGTAACAAGTTATGAAAATCAAACAAAAAAAGCCATTAACAATAAATTTATTCAAGATGCAATGACAGAATTTTTAAAAAAGCAATTGTCTGTTTATTTTGTTGAAAATAAAGCCGAAGCTGATAAAATTGCAAATCAAGTAATGATAAATAAGCGCAGCCGTGAAACTGCCGAAAAAACACGGCTTTCGGTAAAAAAGAAGCTCACAGGCGGCATGGATTTTATGTCTCGTACTGAGAAATTTGTTAATTGCCGCTCTAAGGATACCAATCGGCGGGAATTGTATATTGTTGAAGGGGATTCTGCCCTTGGCGCATGTAAATTGGGACGGGATGCAGACTTTCAAGCAATTATGCCTGTCAGGGGCAAACCTTTAAATTGCTTAAAAGCTGATTATAACAAAATTTTTGCTAATGATACTATAACAGACCTGATAAGGGTTTTGGGCTGCGGCGTTACCGTTAACTCTAAACATGGCAAGGACTTGGATTCTTTTGATATATCAAAGCTCAATTGGTCTAAGATTATTATTTGTACTGATGCAGATGTGGACGGCTTCCAGATTCGTACATTAATACTGACCATGCTGTATCGCCTTACGCCGGAACTTATTACCAAAGAGAAAGTGTTTATTGCCGAGTCGCCGCTTTACGAAATAACCGCAGGAAAGAATATACATTTTGCCTATTCTGATTCGGAAAAAAATGCTATAACGGCTAAAATCAAAGGCAAATATCATATACAGCGCTCTAAAGGATTGGGTGAAAATGAGCCTGAAATGATGTGGCAAACTACCATGAATCCTGCTACACGCAAGCTTGTTCAGGTTTTGCCGGAAGATATTGAAGAAACCAAGCGGATGTTTGAGGTGCTTCTTGGCGACAATATAAAGGGCCGTAAAGAGTTTATTGAAAGTCACGGCCACAAGTATATGGAAATGGTGGATGTTGTTTAATAAACCCTTATTTCATGTATCTTAATACCTTCAGGCAAATGCTCCCTTCGCCCTTCAATTAAAACAGTAAAATACCCAACGCCGGGAATATTTCCGGCGTTTTTTAACAGTTTATTTACCAGCCTGTATTCAAAATGAGTGCCGCCGTAATTTAGTATTTCATCAGAAACATTTAGTATTAAATGCGCTTCGTATGGATGAAAGAATACATCTAAAACTTGCACATTCGGCGGAGCATATATCATTTTATCCGGGTCAAAATTATTGAAAATCTCATTGAACACAATAAATGCCCGCTGCTGTGTGTTTAACCAGTAAGGGATAGTTATGCTGTATGAGCTTAATATATCTTCGCCTTGATTGGATACTTCGTAGAAAAATACATTTATAGTTTCGGTTTCGGGGCTGTGAAGCTTTTGCGGAAAGATAAAAAGCAGCAGCACGAAGAAAAAAATTGCCAGTATCTTCAATAGAGTACCTCCTTATAATTAATGTAAAAATATTACATCTATTATCACTTAGACCGGCTTCTTCTTCAACCCAAATCGCATACAAAAATCTTACAAAATCCTTTTCAATGGGTGCATAATGTGATATCCTTATATAAAAAGCTTTTAGGAGGCTACCATGATTAAAATTGCTATTATAGGAACCGGAAACATCAATGGTTTTCACATCCCGGCAATACAGACTTTTCCTGGACGATGCAAAATTGTGGCTCTGGTGGATATTGTCCCGGACAAGGCCAGGGAAAAGAAAGAAAGATACGGTTTGCATGAAGCAGAGGTTTTTGCCTCTCATGAAGAGATGATTAAAAGCGGTATAAAAGTCGATTTGGCACATATCTGCACGCCTCCTTATGTTCATGCAAGTATAGCGATAGACTGCATGAATGCCGGAATTAATGTGTTGGTAGAAAAGCCTATGGCCACTTGCCTTGCGGAATGTGATGCCATGCTTGAGGCTGAAAAGAGAAATGGCGTACAAATGCATATTATTGCACAGAATCGTTTTAGAAATCAGCATTGGAAGTTAAAAGATTTGGTAAATTCAGGCGCAGCCGGAAAAATTCGTGTGGCACATGTGAATTCTTTTTGGTGGAGAGGACATAGTTACTATGATTTATGGTGGCGTGGTCTTTGGGAAAAAGAGGGCGGCGGCCCAACGCTTAATCATGCGGTGCATCATATAGATTTGATAAATTGGATACAAGGAGATTTGCCCAAAGAGGTTACGGCGGTTTTGGCCAATGTAATGCACGATAATTCTGAGGTTGAAGATATTTCTTTTGCTATACTGCAATATAATGACGGTTCTATTGCAAACGTAACCAGTTCTGTTGTGCATCACGGTTCGCTGCAGAATATTGAATTGCAATGCGAATTTGCCGGAATAAGCGCACCGTTTTCTGTTGTTTCAAGCAAATCTCTGGATAGCGGATTTCCAACTGAAAACAAGGAGCTTGAAGAGAAAATAGAGGCTCTGTATGCCGCAATGCCTGACTTAAAATATGAAGGGCATACTGCTCAGGTTGATGATGTACTTACAGCTCTTGAAACCGGAAAGCCTGCACTTATAGACGGCATAAGCGGAAGAAGAACCATAGAATTGATTACTGCCATTTATAAATCGGGATGCTTAAAAGAACGCACTTCGCTTCCTCTTTCAAAAGATGATGAGTTTTATACTTTTGAAGGACTGCTTAAAAACGCAGTTTATTTCTACGAAAAAACCACCTCCAAAATGGATTTGGGAGATGAGGGCATTGGCGTATGAGTTTGATGCTTAAAATCGGAATAGTGGGGCTTGGAAATGTTTCGGGCGTACATTTGGCGGCGATTGAAAAAAATCCTGATGCTGTGCTTGCAGCGGCTTGCGATATAGACAGCAGCAAACGCAGTGCTGCAGGGTCTGATGCGGCGTTTTATACGGACCTTAAAACTATGCTTGAAAATGAAAAATTGGATTGTCTGCATGTTTGCCTGCCGCATCATCTTAATATTCCGGCATGCATTATGGCTGCCGAAAAGAATATAAATGTTTTTATGGAAAAACCTGTAGGTATAGGTAAAAGAGATATTGAACAGCTCTGCGGAGAGTTAGATAATATAAAAGTAGGCGTGTGCTTTCAAAATAGATATAACGAAACCTCGATAGCTTTAAAAGAGATTATTTCTAAGGAAATATATGGGAAAATTATTGGAATTAAAGGTATAGTTGCTTGGAATCGTGATAAAAAATACTATTCTACTACCTGGCGGGGAAGTCTGGAGCAGGCCGGAAGCGGTGTTATGATGAACCAAGCCATACACACAATTGACCTTATGCAGTATTTTGCAGGCCCTGTAGCATGGGTTAAAGGCATTACGGGCAATCTTTTGCATGAAGAGCTTACTGTAGAAGATACCGCTTGCGCACACTTTTCCTTTGAAAGCGGCGCAAGCGGCGTATTTTACTCCACAGTAACACATGTGCGCAATTCCCCGGTGGAAATCGAAGTGTCATTTGAAAAGGCTGTATTAAAAATCATAAAAGATAAGCTGCTGCTTATTGATGATGATGAACATCTTTTGGCTCAAAACAGCGATGGGCACGGCGGCAAAGACTATTGGGGCAATAAGCATGGCGATGCGATAAAAGAATTTCATAATTTGTTGATCGGCAAACCCGGCAGCAGTGTTTCTGTTGACGAAGCGGCCCAATCTGTATATATTATTGAAGCTATAGCAAAATCGGCCAGAGAAGGCGAAAAAATTTACTTAAAATAAGGAGGATATAAATGACAATTACAAACCCTATTTTAAAAGGCTTTAATCCCGACCCTAGTATTTGCAGGGCAGGGGAGGATTATTATATAGCCACATCTACTTTCGAGTGGTTTCCCGGCGTGCAGATTCATCACTCAAAGGATATGAAAAACTGGAAGCTTGTCAGCCGTCCGCTGGATAGGGTGGAGCTTTTGGATATGCGGGGAAATCCTGATTCCGGCGGAGTTTGGGCGCCGCAGTTAAGCTATCATGCGGGCAAGTTTTGGTTGATATACAGTGATATGAAGGTGGTGCGCGGCGGCTTTAAAGACGGGCATAACTATCTTACCACCTGCGATACTATTGACGGATGCTGGAGCGACCCGGTATATTTGAATTCATCCGGCTTTGACCCTTCGATGTTTCATGATGAAGACGGCAAACAGTGGCTGGTTAACATGTTTTGGGACCAGCGCGAAACTATGCATAGTTTCTATGGAATAGTGCTGCAACAGTATTCTAATTACAGAGATAGGCTGGTGGGGCAGCCGAAAATTATTTTTAAGGGCAGTAGCTATGGCTTGACGGAAGCACCGCATCTTTATAGGATAGGGGAGTATTACTATTTGCTGACGGCAGAAGGCGGTACAGGATATGGACATATGGCTACCATTGCCCGCTCTAAAGAGATAGAAGGGCCTTATGAAATTCACCCTGAAAATCCACTTATAACCAGCCGTTTTTCTCTCGAGAATCCTCTTCAAAAAGCCGGACATGCTTCTTTTGTAAAGGCGCATGACGATGAGTGGTATATTGTATTTTTAATGGGCAGACCGATTGAAGGGGATAAGAGCTATTCGGACAAATACGGACAATTTGCTAAAGAAGAAAATCTTAATAGGGGATATTGCCCGTTGGGACGTGAGACTTCTATTGCTTTGCTTGAGTGGCGCGATGGATGGCCTTATATTAAAGGCGGAGGAAATCAGCCAAGTCTTACAATTGAAGGCGGAATGAAAGAACATCCTTGGGAGCGGGATTATCCTGTTATTGACCATTTTGATGACACAAAGCTCAATATCCATTTCCAAAGTGTGCGCATACCTCTGGGTGAAGAAATTGCCAGCCTTACCGAAAAGCCCGGAAATTTGCGCCTAAAGGGCAGAGAATCTTTGTCATCAACATTTACGCAAGCGCATATAGCCAGACGCTGGCAAACTTTAGATTTTGACGCTGCAACCTCTGTGTCTTTTGAGCCTAAAAATCTTCAGCAAATGGCCGGCCTTTCATGCTATTACAATACGGCAAACTGGACAAGTTTGCATGTAACCCATAAAGAAGATATGGGCAAGGTTTTGGATATAATGGTGATGGATAACGGCAAGCTGTTAAACCCTATTTTTGATAAAGAAGTTATTGTTCCTGATGATGTGGAATATGTACATCTTAAAACTGAGGTCAGAGGCGAAATATATACTTATCACTATTCTTTTGACGGAAAGGGTTGGAACAAAATAGACATGGATTTACATTCATATAAGCTGTCGGATGACTATGCGCTTGGTGCGGCTTTTACTGGTGCTTTTATTGGTATGTTCTGTATTGATGCCAGCGGTACAAAACTTCCTGCAGACTTTGATTACTTTATATATCAAGAAAATTAAGGTTAAAAATTTTAACATAACAAAAGCCCGATTAAATCGGGCTTTTGTTATGTTATTTTATTTACGCTTAAAATAAATAATCAAAAACACAATCATGGTTACAACGCCCATGACGGAAAAGTTTATTGTTAGACCGAAGGAAATATTTGCAAATAAGAGATTTAAAGATATGGCATCCAAACCAAAGCGGGCTGAATGACCAAGAAAGCCTAAAAAGGATAAAAAATCAAAGCTTTGCGAGAGATACTCAAAAAACTGACCTAAGAAAAAACCTACAATTAGGCCAAGAATGCCTATGAGTACCGCAAACCAAAAACTATTTTCTCTTTTGCCGCGCATGAATTTACCCCTTTCAGCATTTGTAATATATGTTAGCTGGCACGCTTATTTGTCATTAAATCAATGGTTTCCTGGTCAAAAAGATTTTTAATAACATCTGTTGGGCATTTCTCTACACATATTCCGCATAAAGTGCATTTTGCATAGTCTACCCTTGCAAGATTGTCAATAACATGTATGGCATCGTGCGGGCAATTGCGCTCGCACAGTTTGCAGGAAATACATCCCGCAGAGCAATGTTTGCGCACAACAGGGCCTGTATCATTAGAATTGCACTGCACACGTACTTTGCTGTCATCAGGAACAATTTCAATTAGATTTTTTGGGCATTTTGGAACGCACAGGCCGCAAGCAACGCATTTATTTGGGTCTATTTTTGCAATGCCTTCCGCTATATCTATGGCATCAAACGGACATGCCGCCACACAGCTTCCATAACCCAGACAGCCATAAGTACAAGCTTTTGGGCCGCTGCCGGCCATCATAGAAATGGCGTTGCAGTCGTGTATACCTTCGTATTTATAATTAGATTTTGCAAGAGAGGTAGTGCCCGCACATTTTACAAATGCCACTAATTTGGTTGCGAAAGTTTCTTCGACACCCATGATGGTTGCAACTTTCTTGGCAACCGGGTCTCCGCCTACAGCGCAGCCTGATACTTTGGCTTTACCTTCTGCAACCGCTTTTGAAAAGCCGTCACAACCGGGAAAACCGCATGCGCCGCAATTTACACCGGGAAGAACTTCGCGGACAGCCAAGGCTTTTTCATCTTCTTTTACCGCAAAAACCTTGCCCACAATGCCCAGAGCCAAGCCTAAAACAAGACCTATAACGCCCAAAACCAGTGCTGCAAATAATATTTGAGAAAAATCCATTTATAATCCTCTCCTTGTTATCGGATATGTCTATTGAATAAGACCGGCAAATCCTAAAAATGCAATGGACATAAGCCCGGCGCTTATAAGAGCTATAGGAAAGCCTCTGAAAGCCTTCGGAACATCACATCTTTCGATTCTTTCCCTTATACCGGCGAACAAAACGATTGCTATAAGGTAGCCGATACCGGCTCCGGTTGCATGTATAACAGATTCAAAGAAAGTAAAGCCTTCGTTCATATTGATAAGAACGGCACCGATTATGGCGCAATTTGTGGTTATCAGCGGAAGATATACCCCTAATGAAGAGTATAACGTAGGGCTAACCCTTTTTAAGAAAATTTCCACAGCTTGAACCAAAGCGGCTATAATCAGTATAAATGCAATTATATGAAGATATTCCAATCCGGTACGCACCAGAACTTGGGTATAAATCATATGAGTAACCGCAGAAGACAATGTAAGTACAAAAACTACGGCAAGACCCATACTGACGGAACTTTCAAGTCTTTTTGACACTCCTATAAAAGAGCATATACCCAGAAACCTTGTCAGTACAAAGTTATTTACAATTGCCGCCGACAGGAAAAGCAGTATCAAATTCATGCCGATACCTCCTTCTTGCGTCTTGCGCTATAAAATCTCAAACCTGCCATAAGAAGGCCTAAAGTAAGGAAGGCTCCCGGAGGCAATATAAAGAGAAGTGTACGAGGGAAAACATCAGGTAAAGTAATTGCGAATGGAAGACCCATAAAAAGAGTGCCTGAGCCAAAAATCTCCCTAACGGCAGATAACAATGTCAAGGCCAGGGTAAAGCCCAAGCCCATTCCCAAGCCGTCAACGGCAGAGCGAAGCGGGTTGTTTTTAAAGGCAAAACTTTCGCCGCGGGCCAAGATGATACAGTTTACGGCGATAAGAGGCAAAAATATACCTAAATTCGCATGAAGGGCAGGTATATATGCTTCTATAAGAAGATTAACTGCTGTTACAGCCCCTGCAATTATAACCACCAGACAAGGGATTCTTGCTTTGTCCGGTATTATACCTCTGAATATAGAAATAAGGATATTTGTCAAAATTAAAACAGAAGCAGTGGCAAGTCCCATACCTGCACCGTTAAAAACATTATTTGTTACGGCAAGAGTAGGGCACATGGCGATTGCTTGAACAAAAATAGGATTTTCGCTTACAATACCTCGTTTTATATAGTTGTATAAGTACATACAAACCTCCCTATTGCAGTGAATAGCTGCCGATATTTGGTATGATTACGCTGTTCACATGAGCCAAAGCTTCGTTTACGCCGACGGTTACTACATTCATGGTATGAGTAGCACCTGTGATGGCCACAACTTCATTTATTCCGGGAGTCTGTCCTGCTGAAAGAACCTGCACATTGCCTGTTGAACCTATAAATTGATGTCTGTATGTAACTTCTGTAATACGAGCGCCAAGACCGGGTGTTTCCGCATGGGAAAGTACATCCATACCGGTGACTGTTCCGTCTAAATCAACGCCGACCAAGAAGATTAGATTAGGGGAAAAACCTGTCACGGACACTTCCATAATAACACCGACAGGAACACCGTCTGCAAAAGCCACAGTATAGCCCAAAAGTCCTGCTTCATTGCCCATATCCACAGTAGCGGAAAAGGTTTGCGCTTCGGGCAGAACATATATCATGGACGATTGACGCCCCTCATTTTGCGCTTGTGCTATTACATCGCTTGTCATAAGATTAGTTGCTGCCAGTATCACAGTAAATATAACGGTTATAGCAAACAAAGCCAAGCCGCTTTTAATTATATCACGCATTTCTGTTCCTCCTTTAATTTGGTTTTAAGTTTTATTCTATTCTTATTTAAGTTCTTCTTTTAATCGTTTTGTGCCATAAACCCTTGGTTTTGTGGCTTTATCTATAAGCGGAACCAAAAGATTCATCAGCAGTATTGCATATGTAACACCTTCGGGAAAGCCGCCCCAAAGTCTTATTATTGCCGTGATAAAGCCGCAACCTATACCAAAAACTATTTGACCCATAGCGGTCATCGGAGATGTGGCATAGTCGGTGGCCATGAAGAAAGCGCCAATCATCAGTCCGCCCAAAAATATTTCGTAATGGGGCTGGCCTGTCATAAGGCCGAAGCGGCCAAAGACATAGAACATAAGGGCCGTAGTTGCAATAAAGAAAGCGGGAATACGCCAGTTTATTACCTTTCTTACCAGCAGGTAAATGCCGCCTGCAATTACAAGAATTGTGGCCACTTCTCCCATGGCGCTGCGGGTGGTGCCGAAACCCCAAAGTATATTCCAAACAGCTTCAAGGTTCGGCATATGCAGTCTGGCTCCGGCAAATGCCGCCAAAGGTGTAGCGCCTGCCACCGCATCCGGCCCTACCCCAAAGGAATGATTGGTGACAAGCGACGGGTAAGCGGCAAGCAAGAATGCCCTTGCTGCCAAAGCGGGATTTACAAAGTTTTGTCCTATGCCGCCAAAAAGCTGTTTTACAACTACTATCGCAAAGAAAGAAGCGACTACCATAGCCCACAGCGGCATAGTTGCAGGCACAGAAAGCGCCAGCAAAAGACCGGTTATAACCGCACTGAAGTCTTTTATGGTTGTTTCTTTTTTTAATAGCCTTTGATACAAATATTCAAACAATATGCATGAGATAATAGTTACGGCGATTACGGATGAACCCTGCAAGCCAAAATTAAACATGGCTATAATAGTAACCGGCAGAAGTGCAATTACCACATCCCGCATAATATGTGATGTATGCAACCTAGAGCGCATATGGGGCATAGAACTTATTAAAAAGCCATTACTTTCAGTATTTTGAGACATATACCCTCCTTAGATAGTTTGATTGGCTACTTTATCCGCAGAAACCAGACTTTTGCCTGCTAATATTGACTGCGCAAGATGTCTTTTTGAAGGGCATGTGTAAGAACAAGCTCCGCAATGTATACAATCCATGCCGTTCATCTTTACAAAGCCATCCAAATCGTCATTTAGCACAAGGGAGTTAAGTTCATGGGGCATAAGACCCATTGGGCAATATTCAACACATTTTGCACATCTTATGCAAGGCATTTCTTTGTGGATATTTGCCTCTTTTTTTGAAAAAGCCAGTATGGCAGAATCTCTTTTAATTATAGGTACGTCCAAATCATAAATGGCAAAACCCATCATTGCGCCGCCGGATATTATTTTATAGGGTTCGAACTTAAATCCTCCCGCACCTTCAATAAGCGAACGGTAAGACATACCGACACAGGCTTCATAGTTGCCGGGATTGGCAAAGGCTTCGCCCGAAAGGGTTATGATGCGGCGGGTTATCGGGCGGCCTCTTCGCATAACAGAATCTATGGCTGCCACGCTGGATATATTAATTACAATTACGCCAATATGCAAAGGGAATTTTCCTTTGGGTACCTGGCGGTTTATGGTGGACTCTATAAGCTGTTTTTCAGCTCCCTGAGGATATTGGGGAACCAAACGAGCCACATCAATGCGCGGGTTATTTTTGAACAGCTCTTCATATAGAGTGATGGCCTTCATTTTGTTGGTTTCAATAGCCAGTATTATTTTGGCATTAGGGAAAAATTTTAACAGTAAGCCCAAACTTTCTTTGATATTGTCCGGTTTTTCCAGCATAACGCGGTAATCGTTTGTATGATATGGCTCACATTCGGCGCCGTTAACAATTATGTATTCAATTTCTTCGGGCTTTTCCGGAGAAAGTTTGATATGCGTAGGGAATCCTGCGCCGCCCAGGCCAACAATGCCTGCTTCTTTAATGATGTCCAAATATTCTTCCCTAGTTAAGCTGTCAAGGTCTTCTATGGCATTAACAGAGGGATGTTCTTCCATTTTTCCGTCATTTTGTATGATAATGGATTCTACATAATCCCCATGAGAATCAAGTGCTTTTGTTATGTCATGAACTACGCCGGAAATACCGGAATGAATATTTGCGGAAATTCTGGATTGCCCTTCGGCAATTTTTTGTCCTAAAAGTACGCTGTCCCCTTTTTTTATGAGCGGTACAGCAGGAGAGCCGCTATGCTGCAGTAATGGATATCTAAGGAGGTCCCCTTCCTTGGGAAGAACGGATTTTATTTCCCTATTTTCTGTTTTGCCTTTATGTTTTTCCAAGCGCAGCCTGTGTTTAAATCTAAATGCTCGCATATGTAAACCCCCAATTATGATTGGAATGTTGCAACCTGTTAATGATGTTATTTTATCATAGACCGATATATTTTTGCAAGTATTTATTTTTATTTCGTCATAATGCTTTGGAGAAGATAGAAGAAAAAATTTGGTAATTTATAATTTTTTGGTCAAGCTCTTTTGCGTTCTTGACAGGCCTGGTAAGATAATATATGATGGATATAATGTAAAGTCGGCATGGGGAGACTTAAATGCGAGAAATTTTATATACATCATCCGATGGGGCTACGCCTGTATATGCTTATGTTTGGGAACCGCAGGAAAAAGCCGCGGGAATCATACAGCTTGTCCACGGATGTTCGGAGCATGTGCAAAGGTACAGAGATTTTGCGGGATTTATGGTTAAAAAAGGTTTTGTTGTATGCGGGCACGACCAGCTCGGGCATGGTAAAACCGCCGCAGGTATGTATGGAAATATAGGAAGAAACGGACATAAACTTTTAGTTAAAGATACCTATAAACTTACCAGTATTTTAAAGAAGGAATATGCCCTCCCTGTTATATTAATGGGGCTTGGATGCGGCTCTTTGGTGGCCAGATATGCCGCTTCTCTTTGGAGTATTGAATATGACGGCGCAATATTTGCCGGCACTTCAGGCGGCGGACCGCATATTAATTTTTTAAATCGTTTATCTTCTGTGCCGGGCATAAGAAGCGGAAGGGAAAAAGATGCCGCATGGATTGGCAAAATGGTTTTGCGGCGCATGGGGCGTCACTTTAATGTATCGGAAGAAGGAAATTCCTGGCTAACTCGTGATGCGTTAGAAGTTAATGCTTTTGAGTATGACCCTATGTGCGGACATTCCTTGACATACGGAAGTTGTATTGATATATTAAAATTAGCACGAATTACCAATTCTAACAAATGGGCGGCACGAATGCCGAAAAATCTGCCTATTTACTTAATTTCCGGTCTTAATGACCCAATGGGCGATTTTGGCAGGGGCGTTGTTAAAGTGTACAGCCAGCTTATAAATGCCGGGGCTTCTAATTTAGAAATCAGATTATATGAAAATGCGCGCCACGAAATATTGTTTGAACTTAATCGATATGAAGTATATGAAGATATTGTTAAATGGATAGAAGCTTCTGATATATTAAAAGAAAGAAAGTGAGAAGGGGAAATATGAAAAACATACTTATTAAAAACGGACGCGTTATTGACCCGGCAAACAGGGTGGATGAACTGCTTGACATTTATGTCAGAGACGGTAAGGTTGCCGAACTTGGTGTTTTAAAATACGAAAATTATGATGATTGTGAACTTATCGACGCCAAAGGCATGTGGGTTGTGCCGGGTCTTATTGATTTGCATGTGCATTTTCGTGACCCCGGACAAACTCATAAAGAGGATTTGCAAAGCGGTGCAAAGGCTGCAGCCATGGGTGGCTTTACCACGGTTTGTACCATGCCGAACACCAATCCTGTTATAGATAATACAAATGCAATTAAATATCAACTTGACTATGCCAAAGAAACCGGAATTGTCAGCATACTACCTATTGGTGCAATTACTTGCGGATTGAAAGGAAAAGAATTAACCCCAATTAAAGAAATGGCTGAAAAAGGTGCCGTTGGCATAAGCGAAGACGGTCTGTCTGTTAAAAATGCTTATTTACAGATGCAGGCCATGAAAATTGCCGCCGAATTGGGCATTGTCACTTTTTCTCATTGTGAAGATTTGGATTTGGCGGCCGGCGGCGTAATGAATTATGGAAAAGTATCTGAAAAATTAGGGCTTCCGGGCATTGTTAATATTGCAGAGGATGTTATAATTTCCCGTGATATTTTGATTGCCGAAGCTACGGGAGCAAAATTACATATCTGTCATGTTACCACAAAAGGCGGCGTGCAGCTGATAAGAGAGGCTAAGGCCAGAGGTGTTAAAGTCACTGCCGAAGCTTGTCCGCATCATTTTATACTATGTGATGAAGATATTGACGGAAGCTGCGCCAATTTTAAAATGAACCCGCCTTTGCGCAGCCGCAAAGATGTGGAGGCTGTTATATCGGGGATAAAAGACGGCACAATTGATATTATAGCCACTGACCATGCACCGCATCATGCTGATGAAAAAGCAAAAGGATTCCTTCATGCCCCCAATGGCATTGCGGGGCTTGAAACTGCTTTGCCGCTCTCTATGACGCTGGTTGATAAAGGGATATTGACACCCCTTGAATTGATTGGGAAAATGTCCTTGGTGCCCGCTAACATATTGGGAATAGACAAAGGGCATCTGTCCGTTGGTGCATATGCTGATATAGCTGTTATAAACCCGGAAGCTGTATATATTGTAAATCCTGATAATTTTGCTTCAAAGGGCAGAAACACACCTTTTGCGGGCAGAGAAGTAAAAGGAAAAGTGGTGCATACTATATACGAAGGAAAAATTGTTGTAAAAGAAGGGAAGCTTGCGTAAATGCTGATAATTGATAAACTTATTGATAAGATTATCGAAATGGATAATCCGACTGTTGTGGGGCTAGACCCGCGCATAGATTATATACCCGATGACATTATGAAATATGCAACCGATAGATTCGGCAACACATCTATTTCAATTAAATATGCCCTTTTGGCTTACAATAAAGGTTTGATTGACGCTATTTGCGATATTGTCCCTGCTGTTAAACCGCAGATAGCGTTTTATGAGCAATTCGGCTCAGAAGGCATAGACGCTTATATACAAACTGTAGCATATGCAAAGGAAAAAGGCATGATTGTCATTGGCGATATTAAGCGCAGCGACATAGCTTCTACAGCCGAAGCATATTCCGATGGACATTTAGGGGAAGTTGATGTTTTTGGAAAACCCCATAGATTTTTTGATGAGGATTTTATTACTGTAAATCCCTTTTTAGGGGGCGATTCTGTAATACCTTTCCTAAAAAATTGTAAAAATTTCCAAAAAGGTCTGTTTTTGTTGGTAAAAACTTCAAACAGCGGAAGCGGTGATTTTCAGGATTTGATGTCCGGCGACCGTCGTATTTATGAAATTGTGGGCGACTATGTGGCCAAATGGGGCGAAGATTTTATCGGTAAGCATGGATATTCTTCTATTGGTGCCGTTGTGGGTGCAACACATCCGCAAACTGCCGCAAAACTGCGGGCAAGGCTGCCCAAAACCTTCTTTTTGGTGCCGGGTTATGGGGCGCAGGGGGGAAGTGCTGCGGATATTGCGGTATCTTTTGATAAAAACGGGCTGGGTGCTGTTGTGAATAATTCAAGAGGCATTATAGCTGCTTATAAGCAGGAAAAATATGCCGGAATGACTTATATGGAAGCTGCAAGGGAAGCTGCTTTAGCTATGAAGCAGGAAGTTAACAAAGTTTTATGATAGAGGAAGTGCATAAGATGAAAGAAATATATAATGCCGAAATACTGGAAAATAAGCTTATCGGCCGGGATATTTACGATATGCGGCTGTCCTGCAAATTAGCAATAATGCCCATCGCCGGACAATTTATTGCTGTTTATACTGATAACCCTGCCATGCTATTGCCCAGACCCTTATCTGTTTGCGAAGCTCATGAGTCCTCTGATGTGTTACGAATCATTTACCGCATAGCAGGCGGCGGAACATCTCATCTTTCTAAAGCCAAAGCCGGTGACAGCTTGCGTATTTTGGCTCCTTTAGGCAATGGATTTGCCATAGACCCTGCCCGCAAGAGCTTTGCAGTCATTGGGGGCGGCATTGGCACACCTCCTTTGCTTGAACTGGTTAGGAGTATAAGAAAAACTATTCCTGATGCATTAATAGATGTGTTTATGGGATATCGCACTGCCGACCAAGTTATATTAAAAGAGGATTTTGCCGAATATACCAATCAAGCCCGCATCCATATTGCAACCGATGATGGCAGTTGCGGCATAAAGGGCAATGTTATGAAATTTTTTGATGATAATTCAAGATACGATATGGTATATTCCTGCGGCCCTTATATGATGATGAAACATGTTGCCAAGTGGGCTATGGAAAGGGATATAGACTGTCAAGTTTCATTGGAAGAACGCATGGCTTGTACTATTGGTGCTTGCTTGGCATGTGTTGCAAAAATTCATGTAAACGGCGGCCGGGCTGCACGCAGGGTTTGTAAAACCGGACCGGTATTTAATGGAAGGGAGTTGGTATGGTAATGGGTAATAATATCAATCTATCTGTTAATATAGGCGGAGTTATTTGGAAAAATCCTGTTACCGTAGCTTCCGGCACTTTTGGCAGCGGCAAAGAATATGGGGAATATGTTGACTTATCAAAACTTGGCGCAATTACAACCAAGGGGGTTTCGCCTGCGCCTTGGGCGGGCAATTCGGTTCCCAGGGTGGCTGAAACTTATGGGGGTATGCTTAATTCAATAGGTTTGCAAAATTCCGGCGTAGAGGCTTTTATAGAGATGGACATGCCTTTTTTAAGAGAGCAGAATACGGTTGTTATAGTAAATGTATGCGGGCATAAAATAAGCGAATATTGTGAAGTGGCCCGCAAGCTTACGGAAACAGGCGGTGTGGACATGCTGGAACTTAACATATCCTGCCCCAATGTATCAGAAGGCGGCATGGCTTTTGGCACTAATTGGAAAATGACTGAAAAGGTAGTGGCAGAGGTAAAAAAGGTCACTAATCTGCCTTTGATAGCCAAGCTTTCTCCCAATGTGACAGATATAGATGTAATTGCCAAGGCCGCGGAGGGTGCGGGCGCTGATGCGCTTTCACTTATTAACACCGTAATGGCTATGAAAATAGATATAAATACCTGCAAGCCGCTTTTGGGCAACAAAATGGGCGGTTTGTCCGGCCCTGCAATCAAGCCTATTGCAATACGATGCGTATATCAAACCGCTTCTAATGTTAAGATACCAATTATAGGTATGGGGGGCATAACTACCGGTGAAGATGCGATTGAATTTATATTGGCAGGGGCAAGTGCAATAGCTGTGGGCACAGCTAATTTTATAAATCCCAAGGCAACTTTGGACGTGCTTTGCGGGATAGAAAAGTATATGGTTGATAACAAGGTTAATGATATAAAAGAGCTTGTGGGGAAAGCGATTTAAAACTATATGCCAATTTTTTGACAAGTATTTTCCAAAGGACAGCCGCTGCATGCGGCTTTCTTTTTGCAATGGTCTTTGCCGTTTAAAACTATAAATGCATGAAAATTATTATAAATTTCTGTGGATTTGGGCAAATTGGCTTCAAAATAGGATTTTGCCTGATTATATGTATTGCCTGCGCGAATGGGGTATCGGGAGCAAAACCGCATGGTATAGGCATCTATGACAAATGTGGGGAAGCCAAAAGCGTATAATAATATACAATCAGCAGTTTCCGGGCCTATGCCTTTTGTGGCAAGGAGTTCCGCTCTAAGCTTGTTAAGTGGATATTTCTGCACTGTGGCTACATCAAAATTATAATTAGAAAACCAAGCGGTTACTTCTTTAAGATAGACTGTCTTTTGATTAAAGAAGCCGGCAGGGCGTATAATTTGCGCCAGTTCGGCCTCGGCTGCCTGTAACACAAATTGAGGGGATAAATTTTCACCAAAATTTGCCATAGCTTTTTCAACATTGCTCCAATTAGTATTCTGCGTCAAAACAGCCCCCACGATAACTTCATAAGGGGTTTTTGCGGGCCACCACTTAGGGTTGCCGTATTTTGCCATAAGGTTTTCATAAACTTTTATCATAGCTATATTATAACGCATTAGAAAGTAATAGTCAAAGAAAAAAGTATTGACATAATCTAAGTGAGCTGTTATCATGATAATGAGGCTTGGGGACGGCACCCATCACATAAAACGGCCCTCATAACAATTAAATATCGAAAGTGAATCCACAACAAAGGGGGAGGAAACCCATCACAAAAAACATAGTTGTTGTTGACTCACAGGGCAATAAATATGAAGCTACTTATCCAAAACGAGCCAAAGGGCTTGTAAAAAACGGCAGGGCGCGCTTCATAGATGTTAATACCCTGTGTTTGGCGTGTCCGCCGTATGACGATAAAACGGAGGACAAAATTATGACAGATTATAATATAAATCATGGCGATATAACGGAAATTAACGGCAATGGGCCAAGACCGGGCCACGCAGATGTAAATGCGGCTACGGATGTGACGGAAAGCGTAATGACGCTGGATTGGATATGTGCAAAGATTGAAAGTGTCATTAACGACAATGCCCATATCAAAGAAGCACTTGCTGGATTTAAAAGTCATGGTGATATTTCAGGTTCGCTGGGAATGCTTGTTGCTGCTCGTGAAGAGACTAATCAACAGACATTGCGCTTGCTTGAAAGGATGTATAATGACTTAAATAAAAAACCATCTGCTGTTCATTCCGTAGGTTCAGTTAATCTTCTTAAAAGTATTGACCTAAACCACGCAGTTGAATTAATGGATTCGGATGATATTGCGGATTTTTTAACAAATATTGCATCATCTCCGAACGGAGCAGAAATGCTTAAAGGTATTGATGTCAATCATGTGCTTGAATTAATGGACTGTGATGATATACCTGATTTTTTGCAAAAACTGGCCGGAATATCTGATGCAGACTAATTTTAACCAAAAAACTAGACCTGTAGAGAGTTTGCGTTTTGTAAAGAGATTATTAAAATAGTTATTGAAAATAAAAGCCCCTTTTACACAGCCTAAACCGTATAAAAGGGGCTTTTATCAGTCAAAACTTCTACGAGATTTTGGAAGCATCTCCTGTTATCATAACATTTTGTATTATTATTGCTATATTTTTTGACAGGCAGGACATATAAAGGTTGATGTACTGCCTGTTTTTATTTGGATTATAGTTTCGCCGCAGACCGGGCAGGGCTGATTCTCTTTGTATCCCACAAGAAAGCAATCTGTTGTAAATCCGCCCTTTTGCCCGAAAAAATCGCTCTCATAAGCAAATGAACCCTTTTCCCGGGAAAGATTCATTAATTCGGTTATACTGTCATACAGAAGCTTGATTTCATCACTGCTTATTTCAGATATTTTCTTTTGAGGATGCAAGCGTGCTTTAAACAAAATATCATGCATATACATATTGCCGATGCCGCCGACATTTTTTTGATTCATTAAGAAAGCCTTAATCTGCGTCTTTTTGCCTTTAAGAAGCGAATAAAAATACTCAAGCGTAAATCTTTCGTCAAATGGGTCAATGGCTATGTCTTTTGTGTTCGGTTCCGTCGCAAGCTCCTTGTCCGACGCAAGCAAAAACTTGCCGAACCACCAGAAACGGGCGGTATAGCCGCTGCCGTCGGTAAAAAGTAATTTAATTTGATATTTTTCGGGCAAGTCTTTTTCGTTTTCAAAGAATAGAATATCCGCGCCCATGCCAAGCGACAACAGGATGTTTTCGCCATTGTCAAGAGTTGTAATTATCCATTTCCCTTTGTTCTCGATGCTCTCAAACTTTGCGCCTTCGGTTCGTCTTTGAAATTCATCGGCAGGGATGTTGGCGCATTTTTCCTGCAGCAGGGTAATTGTTTTAAGGGTCTTTCCGTGCAGGGTTTCTCTCATCTGTTCTGTGAGTTTTGCAATTTCAGGAAGTTCAGCCATTTTTATAATTCTCCTTTTGATTTTCGATTATTTCATAACGATGCTCACAATGTTTTTCACCGCCCGAGCTTAATGGGGAAGATGCGGTTTCTATAAACTGCAGCTTCACCTCCAGGTCTTGCTCAAAGCCATGTTTTATGGTTCCGCTGCAACAACCGCAAAATGTAATGAAAACAGTTGCGGGCTGCGATAATTTTTTCATTCTCGGGCATATACATACGTATTTTCCTTTATCTTCATAGCCCCAAGATACACTCAGCGTTCCGTCATCCTGCTCTTGCATTACGGTAAGGATTTGTTCTCTTGAAAGCAAACTATCCATTTGATTTACAAATGCGATTTTTTCTTCCGGTGTTCCGGCTTTCGTTTCGGGAAAGGCAAATTGTTCCGTTACTTCTGTTGGAATACCTTTGTCAAGCATGGTCTGTTTGACTTCAAATATATTCATAGTAAACCCACTACTCTTCATTTTTTATTTTTATCGGTATAAAAACATCTTGCTGCCATTTATTTATTTTTACCACTATATCCCATGGAAGAATTTCTTCAAGCATCTCTGAACGCTCTGCGTCCAACTCGAAATCGTTGCTGTTACTTGTCCATTCTCTTAACAGTACGAAAGTATCATCTAAATTTTCAAAAAAAGCGGATGCAACTGCATACAATCCGCCGGGCATAAGTTCGTCTGAATATTTCGTTTTATTATCGTAAACATCGGGAATCTTCATTAACATAACCCACTCGCCGCCCGGGTCTTTACGCATAAAACAATCTCGGAGTCCGGGAGTAGGCACGTAGCCGTAAGCGGAAAACAGATTTTGCATTTTATCTCCGTCCAAGGTCTCGGCTTCGCCTGTCTTATGTCGAGAGGTTAATACACGCATTGGCGGCAATCGAATAATTCGAATATCATTCAATTTCAACGTTTCACGGCTTACCTCGGATAGTTTTTCAAATGTAATCGGTTCGTTTATTTCTGTCACGGAAAGACGTCTTTCTGTTTCCTCATAAAGCAAAGTGATAGCTGAAATTTTTTTGATTCCATTCATCAGCATTTTATGCAGAAACTCGTCCACCAATTTTTTTAGTTTCGACAATGCAGTAATTTCCTTATCAAGGGTTTCCAGCTTGTCCACAAATGCTTGAATCAATGCCGACATGTTTTCGCTCTCGAATATCCTTATAATATCCTTCACAGGGATTTGCAGTTTGCGAAGAACAATAATTTGCTTCAAGCGTTCAAGCGCTAAGGCATCGTAGTATCGTTGGGTTTTATTATCGGGATGACAGCTCCATAGAAGCCCAACTTCTTCATAATATCTTAGCGTTCTGCTGGACACGCCGAAACTGTCAACCACTTCATTTATCCTGATTAAATCCAAGCAAACCACCTCACAAGCTTATTATACAAGTTGACGCTGCGTCAATGTCAATAGGTTTTTGAAAAATATTTTTTATTTAACTTGCTCGAAAAGCGGGGTTGTGCCATGCTTTTAGTATGGACAAATAATTGCTCGTGACTATTCTTGTCTTTCATATGGTACAATCATTAAAAGCCGCCGCAAAAAATATTTATTTATCCTTGACTTGAACACGATGTCGCGGTTTACACTTCTTATAGGTGATTATGAAAGGAGGGTGCGAGCATGGAATTGCAAACGGTCAGTGAGGTTTCAAAGGAATATGGCGTATCCACAAGGATGCTCCGATATTATGAGCAAAATGGTCTTATTAAAAGCAAGAGGAAAGAGGGGTATTCATATAGGGTCTATGACGAAGTAAACCTTAAACGCTTGAAGCAGGTTATTATCCTGCGTAAATTACAAATCCCGATAAAGCAAATACGCGTTATCCTGGATAATCCTGATGCTGTAACGGCAGTTGAGATTTTTAAGAAAAACATACAGGAATTGGATAGTGAAATTACCGCTTTATCTACAATCAGAAAGATTTTATACAGTTTCGTCAGTGAACTTGAAGCGGCAGCCAATATAAGCCTAAGTATTTTTAGCGGCGATTCTGTATTGGAAATGGCCGGCTCTCTTTCCTTGGTCCAAAAAAATATAAAGGAGAGAACTACGATGAGCGAGTTGAATCAAGCGGCTGAAGTTTTAAACAAACTTCACAATGTTAAAGTACGGGTTGAACTGGCGTTCAACGGCAACTGCGAAGAAGCTATTGCTTTGTATGAAAAGGCATTTGGGGTCAAAACGCAAGGGATTTTAAGGTACAAAGATGCACCTTTGGAAGATGGGTCTTTGTATCCCGAAGGGACAGAAAACTTTGTTATGCACACATGGCTTAAAATAGGCAATGACGCAATTGGCGAAATTGGTATGCATGACAGAATAACTGATAAAAAATGCTGTTATGGCGATGGCGTATCTGTTTCTGTAGGGCTTGGCAGCGCCGATGCTGTAAGAACTGCATTTGAAACCTTAAAAGAAGGCGGCGAGATTGGTGTTGCCCCTGAACCGACTTTTTTTAGCGAGTGCTATTGCGAAGTAAGAGATAAGTATGGGGTTAATTGGATAATGCAGTATGGGCAGTAAATGAGATTAGCGATACAAGTGCTTTTTGGGAATTTATAAATTTTTTGATGATTATTTATTGCTTTATATATCCAAATATACCAAAAGCTGCATCCAAAGATTGATGGATGCAGCTTTTGGTATATTTGGTTGAGAATAAACTAGCTCGCTTTAAGCTCCAAACGCAGCCTGTCCGCAATAAGGGCAATAAACTCACTATTGGTAGGCTTTCCCTTATGATTATTGATGGTATAGCCAAATAAATTATCTATAGCATCAATCTTTCCTCTTGACCAGGCCACCTCTATTGCATGGCGTATAGCTCTTTCCACTCTGCTTGAAGTGGTGTTCATTTTTTGAGCGATGGAGGGATATAATTCTTTTGTGATATAGTTAAGCACATCCATATCATTTACTGCCATCATTATGGCCTCACGCATGTAATGATATCCTCTGATATGAGCAGGAACGCCTATTTCGTGCAGAATATTTGTGACTTTTTGCTCGATATTAAGCTGGATGTCCGATTCTTTTTCTTTAATAATTATCTGCCCTTTGTTGTGGGTTATTCCATATCCTTGCAATTGGCGTATGCGCTGTACAAGAACTTCCAAATCAAAAGGTTTTACGATGTAATAGTCTGCACCAAGGTCCATTGCTTTTTTTGTTATTTTTTCTTGGGCGACTTCTGATAAGATAATGCAGATTGGCTTATGTTCCATGCTGCTAATTTTTTCAAGCACACCCAAACCATCCAAGCGAGGCATAACACCATCAATTATTGCAACATCAGGTGAGTAATCTGTAATGGCAGCAACTGCCTCTGCGCCGTCATATGCGCATTTTACTACTTCCATGTCACTTTGCTTGTCCAAATGTCCCTGAATCATTTCACAAATTTCTCTGTTGTCGTCTGCCAAAAGAATTCTTGTTTTAGCTGATGTGTTTTCGAACATCATACCAATCCCTCCATAAATGTAAAATTTTTATTTTTTTGGTAAAAATACCTTGTAAAATGATTTTACCATACTTTGTAAATAAAAGCAATATATTTACAAGGAAAATTTTACAATTAATTGTAAGGGTTCCTATTTTTTTATCACATGATGAAGAAAGGCTTGAATTGGGGATTCTCGGTTGTTATTAACCATCACAACCATCACCCAATTTTCAAAATTAACGTCAAAATCTTTCAATAAGTTGTTAAAATACTCAATATAGCCTATGACAATACCAAATGGAGCAGGGTCTTCATATTCGATAAACTGATTTAACTCATCGGTTATTGCCACGCGCCCATAGTGAACTGCACCGATTTCATAAAGCCCGGCAAGTTGATTTGGTGTAAGCGCCTGGCGCAAATCCATTGCAAGACCAAAACCTATAAGCCATTCTTTTTGGTCCGGGCTGATGATGAGTATATCCAAATCGGCAATTGAAACCATAGCCATAAAACGCTGGGTAATGGCCATATCCATTTGGGGGTCGCCGGAAAAAAAGAAATTGTCAACAACGGCTGCGTAGTTGCCCAACTCTTGGTCTACAATATGCAAATTTAAATCATCGCTGAAAATTTCTCGAAGTTCATGAGAGATGAAAGGGCCGTAAAAAGAGACATTGATAAAAGTTCTTGGAGGGGGATTGAAAATATAATGATTAAGAGCCCAACCAACAATAGCAATAAAAATTATACTGCCGATTATATGAAAGCTGTAATAATTTTTGATATACTCAATTTTTTGTTTAAAGGTCAGTTCCTTTATTTTTTTTCGTTCATTTTTTAAGTTTTCTTTTATATTACTCATTTTCATCTCCTTTATTTGAGGAATTTCCCAATTTTAAGCCCGCCAAGCGTTGTATGGCGCGTTCGGGAGCGTCTTTGGAATCTTTCCAGGATTCTTTTTGGTTGCGATAATCAAATTTTTTCACAAACCAATCCAAATCTGCTTCGATTTTATCCATATTAGACTTTTGTGTATTTAAAAGTATTTCATAAAACTGTGCTAAATTTTGTCCGGAAAGTTTTTTTGGAGCGAGGTTTACCGCATCTTCCAAATGCGGTAAACAACAGCCTTTGGAAGATGCAAGTTTTTTTCGCACTTCTTCTTCTTTAGAAAACAAACCAAAAAAAGTGTCCAGATATCTGGCATAAGAATTTGATATCATATTGCATATATAGCAGCTTTGGCTGACAGTATCAAGATATTTGGGCAATGGCGGCGATTCTTTTGAAAATAAAGAATTTTTGTGGCGGACTTGTTCACTATAAAGTTTTTCCAAACGTTTATTTATTTCCATAAAGTGGGTATGAAGCATAAGTGTAAGGCCCAAGCGATTTCCTGCTGCATGCAATTTTTCATAATGATTTTTGCAAAAGCCTTGTGCATTTGTAGCCATGCGCACATCATCCTCCATATAAGCGACTGACGGGCCCATTAGAAAATTTACTGCATTATACTCCAAATTGTTATACATGACGCAAAACGGACACTCGCCCGGCTCTGATAGGGCTTCCATGACGGGTATGGTGTATATAGTTTCTTTAATATTAAACCACTCCTTTCAAATTAAATTATATCACATTTTTAACCATTCCGCAAAAACTATTTAAACCATGCATAAGATGTGATATAATATGACATCAAAAACTAAATTCAGGGGGGCAGTATATGATATTTACACAATTAGATAAAGCGATTAAAATGACGGAGTTTAATAATTTTGATATTGGAGAAATTTTGGAATGCGGCCAGTGTTTTCGTTTTGAAAAGCTGGATGAAGGATTTTACTTTCTTGTAGCTTTTGGAAAAGTGCTGTATGTGCGTCAGGACAGCGAAGCTGTACTGTTTTGGTATGAAAGCGGCGTCCTTGAACCGGAAGAATTTAAGTCTGTTTGGATTCCTTATTTTGATTTAGATAGGGATTATGGCGCAATTTCCGCTAGATTTGCAGAAAATGACCCTGTTATGTCGGATGCTATTGCTTTTGCACCGGGTATACGTGTGCTTAACCAAGAGCCTTGGGAGATGGTAATTTCTTTTATAATCTCTCAAAACAACAGAATTCCGCAAATTAAAAAAGTTATTAAGAATATTTCTGAACGATATGGAACAAAAATTGATGATACAAACTATGCATTTCCTACGGTAGAGCAGCTTTTGGCTGCCAGGCCGGAGGATTTGCGTGAATGCAAAACAGGCTTTAGGGATAAATATATTTTGGATGCATCTCACAAAGCGGCAAATAAAGAACTGCATTTAGGGCGTGATATAGATGCAACCACAGAAGGCTTGCGGCAGTCTCTTTTATCCGTAAAAGGCATAGGTGAAAAGGTTGCGCATTGCATACTGCTTTTTGGCTATGGGCGTTTTGATACATTTCCTGTTGATACCTGGGTGCGCAAAGTTATGGAAGAATATTATTTCGGCGGGAATAAGGCCAGTGTGGCAGATATTCATAAGTTTGCTTACGAGCGCTTTGGAGCCCTTTCCGGTATAGCGCAGCAGTATCTGTTTCATTACATAAGATTAAAAACATGAGTTATTAAGAGCATTTAGCAGATATATTAAGAATATCATAAAAAATTACTTAATTTTGCTCTAAAACACCGTTTGCAATATTAACCGCATTTTATTAGTATATAATTTGTTGTTAGCACTTAGAGCGAGTGAGTGCTAAGTTAAGCTAATGTGATATTAACTTTATGAGGAGGCAAAGAAATGACGTTAAAACCCATTGGAGACAGGGTAGTTTTAAAGCAGCTTGAAGCGGAAGAAACTACGAAGGGCGGCATAATTTTGCAGGCAAAGTCCCAGGAAAAACCGCAGGAAGCTGAAGTTGTTGCTGTTGGGTCCGGGCAGAATGACGAAGGTGTAACAATTCAAATGCAGGTAAAAGTCGGGGATAAGGTTATTTACTCTAAATATTCCGGCACAGAAGTTAAGCACGAAGACACGGTATATGTAATTGTGAAACACGGCGACATTCTTGCTGTTGTTGAGTAAAATTATTTTTAGGAGGAAAAGTTAATGGCAAAAGAAATTAAATTTGCTGTAGAGGCCAGAGTCGCACTTGAAATCGGCGTTAATAAATTGGCTGATACTGTTAAAATCACATTGGGCCCCAAAGGACGCAATGTTATATTGGACAAAAAATACGGCACACCGCTTATAACAAATGACGGCGTTACAATAGCCAAAGAAATTGAGCTGGAAGACGGCTTTGAAGATATGGGAGCGCAAATTGTTAAAGAAGCTGCTACCAAAACCAATGATGTTGCCGGTGACGGCACTACTACCGCTATTGTCTTGGCACAGGCTATGGTGCTTGAAGGTCTTAAAAACATAGCGGCGGGTGCAAATCCTATTATTTTGCGTAAAGGCATGCAAAAAGCCACTGATGCCGCCGTGGAAGCTATTGCGTCTACCAGCCAAGTTGTAGACGGCAAAAATCACATTGCCAAGGTTGCCGCTATTTCTGCCGGTGATGATGAAGTGGGCGAAATGGTTGCGGAAGCTATGGAAAAGGTTTCTAATGACGGTGTTATTACCGTTGAAGAATCCAAAACCATGAAAACCGAGCTTGAACTTGTAGAAGGTATGCAGTTTGACCGCGGCTATCTTTCCGCTTATATGGCTACCGATATGGAAAAAATGGTTGCCTCTTTGGATAATCCTTATATACTTATTACCGATAAAAAGATTTCCAACATACAAGATATTTTGCCTTTGCTTGAACAAGTTGTGCAAACAGGCTCAAAACTTCTTATAATTGCTGATGATGTAGAGGGCGAAGCTCTTACTACTTTGGTACTTAACAAATTACGCGGTACATTTATCTGTGTGGCTGTTAAAGCTCCCGGCTTCGGCGACCGCAAAAAAGCTATGCTGGAAGACATTGCAATTTTGACAGGCGGCAAAGTTATTACAGACGAATTGGGTCTTGATTTAAAAGAAACCACTTTAGATATGCTTGGCCGTGCCAAAACTGTGAAAATTGAAAAAGAAAATACCATTATTGTTGGCGGCGAAGGCGAAAAAGCGGAAATAGATGCTCGTGTTTCCCAACTTAAAGGGCAAATAGAAGAAACTACTTCTGATTTTGATAAAGAAAAATTGCAAGAGCGTTTGGCTAAAATGGCGGGTGGTGTAGCTGTAGTTAAAGTAGGCGCACCGACAGAAACCGAGCTTAAAGAGAAAAAACTGCGTATGGAAGATGCTTTGGCGGCTACTCGCGCTGCTGTTGAAGAAGGCATTGTGGCGGGCGGCGGCGCAAGCTATATCCATGCTACAAAAGCGGTATGTAATACAATGGAAAAACTTATCGGCGATGAGAAAACAGGGGCTTCTATCATACTTAAAGCGCTTGAAGCGCCTATGCGTCAAATTGCAGCCAATGCGGGGCTGGAAGGCTCTGTCGTTGTCAACAAAGTAAAAGAAAGCCAAGCTGGCATAGGTTTTAATGTACTTTCCGAAGCATATGTGAATATGATTGAAGAAGGCATCATCGACCCAACAAAAGTAACTCGCAGTGCATTGCAAAATGCTACTTCTGTTGCGGCAACTCTGCTTACCACAGAATCTGTAGTTACGGATATTAAAGAACCGGAACCACCAATGCCGGCGGGCGGCGGAATGGGAATGATGTAAGAGAGTTTAGGGATTAGATATTAATAAATCAAAAAGCCACCATTTTGGTGGCTTTTTGATTTATTAATTTGTTAGATACAGATACAGCAGCTTATAAGTATTTTCGGCTGCGCTGATATGGCTGCGCTCCATACCATGGCTGGCTGCAACACCCGGTCCAATCAACCCTCCGGCTATGTCATGTCCGGCACGCTGGGCCGCTGAAACATCAGAGCCGTACATAGGGTAAATATCCACTGCATAGGAAAGTTCTGCACCCTTTGCCAGATTTATTAAACGTGTAGTTAAATCATAGTCATAGGGTCCGGAGGAATCTTTTGCACATATAGAAACATCGTATTCAGTACAGCTAAGGTCTGAACCAATACAGCCCATGTCTAATGCAACAACCTCCGAAATCCCTTCCGGTATGTGGCTGAAACCATGACCAACTTCTTCATAAGTGCTGAAAACAGCAAAAATATTGTGTTTAGGAGTTATTTTTTCATCTTTAAACTGCTTTAATACAGACAATATTATGGAAGCTGACATTTTATCATCTAAGAAGCGGCTTTTAATAAAGCCGTTCTCGGTAATTACTGTTTTAGGTTCATAGCATATAAAGTCACCGGGCGATATGCCCAATTTTATTACATCCTCCTTGGATTTAACCATTTCATCCAAACGGACATGCATATTCTTCTCGTCACGCTCCAGCTTATGTGCGTCTGTGTGTACGTGGACTGAGGTAGAATTGGATAATATAGTGCCGGTAAAAACCTTTCCGTCTCTTGTATAAATATTGCAGTATTCCCCATCCAAAGTGGGAAGAATCGGGCCGCCGAGCCTTGAAAAGGAAAGAGTGCCGTCAGATTTACAGGCTCTTACAATCAAGCCCAAAGTATCTACATGAGCAGAGATGCCTATACTTTTGCTGCTTTCGCCAGGGATTTTGACTACCAAATTACCTTTGTTTGTGAAATAGCTGTCATAACCTAAAGAATCGGCATAGCTTTTAAGTTTTTCTGCCACTTTCTTTGTATAACCCGTGGGACTGTCGATAGATAAAATTTCTGTTAGGATTTCATAAAAATACTCTTTTGGGAAGTTCATTTTATTTCTCCTCTCAATAACTATTGTTAAATATATAATATTTACAAATCTAAGAACCTGTCTAAAATCTAATCTGAACCGATTTTTGAACGTCTTTTTAACTGTTTATAGTGTGGTTTTTGCACTATAAACAGTTAAAAAGTTGTAGCGGCAGTCATTTTTTCAGTGGTTTTCTGAAAAAATGATGAGAGCGTTAAGTGAAAAAAATGTGTGAAGATAGATTTTAGGCAGGTTCTAACCGGCAATACCGACATGTATAATCTCTGATAAAGGCGGTGTGATAACTTCGCTGGATACAATCTCCCGGCTGACTTCAACGCCGTTTATTCTTGTAATAATGGCCGCAACAATATGTAAACCATTTTCCCCTTGACGCATTGTTCTGCTTTGTCCCGGGGGGAGAGAAGTGGTTTGCACAAATTCAACAGGCGGCAAAAGAACTTCCTCAAAGATATCCTGATGCGTGGTAATTACGGAGAGCAGCGGGGTAAAGCGGGTAACCAGAAGCAATTGACCTACCTGTAAAAAGACATTTGGGTCAACATTTGGATTGGCGGCCAGAAGGGCATTCATGCCCATGCCTGTTTGAGCAGCGATAATCGAAAGATTTTCGCCGTGGCTGACAACATGTATTTCTTGTACCGGGCGATGGGAGGTCAGAGCATCAAAGGCGTTATTGTATGTCATAAGTTCTGATTTGTGAATATACTGCTGCGTAACTGCCACATCTTCCATAAATTCATAGCTGACATAATCTGTACCATCATGAAAAAGATGCGCCACTTGTTCAAGAAGCTCTTCGGCATAAGCAAGAGAGGAAAGGTTGGCGGCTTCTGTTCCGTTTACAAAAATTACCGCCCCATGTACATAATAATCCAAAGCGCCTATAATATCCGTCACTAAATTATCAAAAGTCATATTTACAGCATTTCTGCCAATTCTAGTATTCTCTGCCGAAATCTCGTCAGAAATAAATACATTGGCGCCCAATTGTCCTTCCAGTCTGGCTCTGGTGTGGGTTTCTATGTATTCAAGGGTGATGCTGCGCCGCCCTTCCTGCCGTATTGTACCTATGTGTTCATCGTTAAGATATACACTGAGAGCATTGGGTCTGGTAGTTATAAAAATAATGCTTGAAATTAGTAAAATTGTGGCAATACCCAAGCAAACAGCGGAAATTGTCCTGAAATGAGGTGTTCGTTTAAAACGTGAATAGGAATTGCTAAAAGCGTCAACTATTCGCCTTAAAAATCCTAAAAAACGAAGGCTAAGGCTTCTTTTAACGGGCCTTCGTTTTTTAACGGGTTTTCTTTTGGGAGGTATATTAATATTTCTTGCGGCAGGCCTTGGTCTTGGCCCGGATGCAGAATTTGTAACTTCTCTGCGCATAGAAGAACGGGCCGGCGTTCTGACATCGGCCCTTCTTCCGCTATCTCTGTTATTGCTTCTTCCGGAATCGTTGTATCTTGCCAAGGAAAGCAACCTCCTTTGGCCTTATAGCACGGTTTATTTTGTCTTTTTATAAAGTACTGTTTTAATAACTTTAATTTATCAGCACTGTTACTGATGTAGCACGGTTATTTTGGGAGGATGATGCAATCACTTGTACACGCATATTTGTAGTGAGTTGATTAACATTAATTGTCTGCCCGGTTATGGAATTAAAAAATACTGTAGAACTGTCAAAACTAAAGGTTCTGGTGTTGAAGCTGGCATCACGCACGGTAATTTGCTGGTTAGTTATATTTTGTATATGTCCCGTAAAATTGTTCTGGCTTGCAGCCTGAAGCAGATTGAAGCTTGAAACCTCTTCAGAATCCAGCCATAAACGCACACGGGAACCTACGGTAAGGCTGTATACATCTATTGCCCCATCAATAATAAGATGCAGTCTGTCCGGAGAACCGAAAAGCGTGTCAGATACTACTATATGGCTTTGTTCGCGTCCCGAAATAAAGATATCCCTTATATATACATCTCTTGTGGTGGCGACACCTACAGCGGTGGCTTGCGTAACACGTCCGTATTCTGCACTGATGGTTACAGAGTCACCAATGCGCAAAGAGCGGGGCGATATATTGTTTCCTGTAGACTGCCTATTAATTACGCTTGCATTATCAGCGGTAAAGCTGTGGTTTACACCTGCAGCATCCTGCACTACCAATACGGGGAAGAGGCTGTTTGTACCGAAGTTTTTCTCAACAAGGGTGCCCGAGACTTGGCGCACGCGCTCTTCAAGCTCAAGAGAGATGATATCGTTGCCCCGCACTTCTGCTATAGCCAAATCTCCTATTGTTATATTTGCCAGATTGGTGGCTGCGCCGCTTCTGGTTATTGCGGTAGAGCCTGTAATATTATAATCTCTTAAATCTGTTATAATTTCGCCGCGCGGATTTAACATGCGGGTTTCTATGCCGATAGTGTTATTTGTTGTATTAACTCTTGCAACCGTACCATCCAGGGTTCTTAATTCTCCTGGTGCGGGTGTAGGCGTTGGGGTGGGGGAGGGCGTTGCGCCGCCGGTTTGATTATTTTGGCTTTGGGCTGTTATGGATATAATTTCTCCGCCCATTATTATAGCAGAAAATGTCATATCTCTGGCAAGGTCGGAGAAATTGGCAGTCAAGCCGTTTAATGTGATTATAGCAGATGAAGCTATAGGCAAAATGCGGTTATTGTGTGCCGGGCTTGCAGATAGTGTCAGTATAGAACGGAAAGAAGGGTATGTATTTGCAATTGTGCCGGATATTGTTTCAAATTCATTTGCAGTATCGGGACTTGAAAGGCCAAGGAGCGGTGAATTTACTTCGTTTAACGTGGCATATACCAATATTGCCATAGCTGCTCTGGTTGTGGCCGCCCTGGGGCTTACATTTCCGACATTATCCCCATTCATAATGCCCAAGCTGCGCAGGAAATTGATATGTGGTCTAGCGCCCGGAGAAATTAAATGATGGTCGTTAAAAGGAACCTCGGCTGCCCGCAAAGCATCGCTTGTACGCCCCATAAAACGCACCAAAAACACGGCGGTTTCTTCACGGGAAAGTGCGCGCAGACGTTCGTCATTCCCTTGTCTTATTACAAAATTTTCAAGGTCTGATTGTATTAAGACCCCTGTATACAAAAGAAAGCCGATTTCTCTGTTTACATTGGGATTCCAAAGCTCAAAACGGTTACTGAAACTTTCAATGACACTTCTTTGCAATTGAAATATAGAATCATAATATGCGGCGTCTTGAGGGCTTAATGCGGCGGGGTCAAAACCTGACATTCTGGCTAATATACGTACAGTTTCAAATTTATCTATGGAAGCATTCGGGCGGAAGTTGCCCTCAAAATTGCCAGTCATTATTCCAAGACGGCTTACGGCATCAATTGCTTCTCTGGCCCAATACATCCCGGGCCCTACGTCACGAAAATTTGAAGCCATAACGGTGTTTATGCCCATGCCTGTTATAACAAACATTGTGCAAAGCAGTGCAGTTGCAAATTTTAAAAATTTCTTTCTTGTGTGTTTCATAACAGCCTCCTTGTTGTGCTTTATGCTTTATAATCTCTTTGTTATTTTGTATTTGATTTAAAACTAAACCCGCTATATGGTTTTGTAACAAAAATTTCATTTAAGTCCGGATAAGTTGATTTTATTAGCTTAGCACATGCAATTGCTTTTCTTTTTTCTGTAAAAATGCCGAAAACAGTAGGGCCTGAGCCTGTCATCATAGATGCTTCGGCTCCTTGTTTTATCATCAGGTTTTTAATTTCGCTGATTAAAGGATATTTAACCTCTGTAACATTTTCCAAAACATTGCCCATGCCGTCGCAAATGCCTTTTAAATCACCGGCTTTTATGCTATAAATAACTTTTTCTGTATCCGGCCGTTTTTTTACTTCATTTAATCTAAAGTTACGGAAAACATCCTCTGTAGAAACAATTGACGGCGGCTTTGCCAATACAATATGCACATAGGGTATTTTAGGAAGTGGATTTAAAATCTCGCCTATACCCGTAGCGTGCGCACAGCCTTGCATTACACAAAAAGGTACATCTGCACCGAATTGCGAAGATAATTCTATAATTTCTTCAAGGTGTAGAGGTAGTGCAAAAAGCTTGGTAACAGCCAGCAAAGTTGCGGCGCAGTCTGCACTGCCGCCTGCCAAGCCCGCTGAAGAAGGTATGGCTTTTTGTATGCCGATAAAAATACCTTCTTTTATGTCAAAGCGGTCTATTAAATATTCTGCCGCCTGCCAAGCCAGATTTCTGTCGTCATTCGGAAGCCAAGACATATTGCTGACAATTTTTAGGTGATAGTCAGGCTTATGTACTTTTTTTATTTCTATGCTGTCAAAAAGGGATAAGCTTTGCATGACGGTGGATATATCATGATATCCGTCGTCCCGCTTGCCAACTATATCTAAGGACAGATTTATTTTAGCCCTCGCCTTTATATATATTTGATTCATAGCTCTCAATTCCTTTGTCCGATATATTATAACTTAAAGAGCATGACATTTCAAATTAAGTTAAAGTTACATCTTTTCGACAAATATGACAAAAATATACTAATGTTAGCGAAATGTTAATAAACTGTTAATTAAATGTTAATAATATTTATAAGTATATAAAAAAAGAGCCTATCTGTCAAGAGGGCTCTTTTGCTTATTTCTATAAAAACCATGCAGAAGCAATATTGATATACATGCTATAACTAATAAAACACTAATAAATTGCGAAGTAGACAGCGTAAACACCCGGCCTCTGGCATCATCACCTCTTAGAAACTCCAGGGCAAAACGTCCTATTGCATATAATAAACCATATAGGCATAAGATGCTCAGGGCCTTTTTTGGTTTTTTGGAACATTGCCATATTATGACAAATATTATAAAATTAAAGATGGCTTCATAAAGCTGAACGGGTAAAAGGCTGACTCCATTAGGTGCGGCACTGGAATGAGTAAAAATTATACCCAGGGACTCATGCTCTATTCCGTAACAGCATCCTGCCGCAAAACATCCAATGCGCATAATGCCGTGCGCAAGCGGAAAAATTGGTACAATACAGCATAGCACATTACCATAATTTTGTTTCATTACTTTAGAATATACGAAAAGCCCGAAAACAGCACCGAAAAGACCGCCGTAAAAGACCATGCCTCCAAAGATTTGCAAACTTGCGGGGAGATTTTGAACAAAAACCTCTGGATGGGCAATTACATCAGGCAGTTGAACCAATGCATACAAAAAAATACCGCCTAAAATGATACCGCCGCCCGCAAAAGGGACGGCAAAAATCATATCCTGCAAAGTTAAACCATATTTTTTTGTCCTTATGCCGGCTGCAAATGCGGCGATAAACATTGCCGCTAAGCCTATAAGAGAGTAAGTGCTGATGCTGCTGCCAAAAAAATAGATATACGGGAACATTATCGTCTAAAACAACATCCACCAAGGTGAGGTGACAAAAAATGCTGTGCAGGCTACGAAAAGAAGCAAGCCAAGCGATAACGAAATGATTGAACATACCAGCCCTGCTGTAGCCATGCCGCCGCGATATCCCTTGTTTTTAGCGATTATAGCAAGTATTATGCCTACGATAGCGAGAACCCATCCGTATGTGACGATGCCTACAAGGGCAACTATACCCAGCACCATTGATGCTACAGCCAGTCCGTGACCGGGCTGGGGGCCGTGGCTGTAAACGGGCCTGTGGCCATGATGCATCGGCGGCTGATGCGGGCTTTGGTCTTGCTGAGAATTCTGTTCTTGATTTGGGTATTGACTCATGATATCCCCTCCAGGATTGAAATTAATTACTGTATTTTATTAAATAATTGGTCAAACTTGGTGAGTAAAACAAAATTGCCTCTGACTTTAAGCTGACCCATCATAAAAGCCTTTTGAGCCGTGACTTTCTTTTTCAAAACATCACTCCAAGCGGAGGATTCTGCTATAACCAATATATCATTTCTTTCGGTTTCTCCTTCGGTAAAGTCACAGTTTTGCTTGTTGATTGTAAGATAGCCCGTAAAACCTCCATGCCCTGTAATATTAAGCTGAAATGTTGCGCTTAAATCTTTTGCCAGCTGCGGATTAAAATAATGCGGCAGGCTGGAGGTCAGCTGTTTAACAGACTTTGCGGCATTTGCGGGTCTGGCGAAGGAGTTTGCGGATGCTGCGGTTAGGTTTCCGGGAACCTGCACTGAATCTGAATTGCTGTTATCCGGTGATTCACCCAGCTTTTGCGCAAATAGACTTGATAATTTGCTGATATCTGTTTGTGCTGTTTCGGTAAAATCGTCCAAGCTGTGTTTTTTATACAGGTCATCAATGCTTACCGGAGCTTTCTTAACAGATGATACGTCAGCCGCGGATGAAAAGTCTGCTGAATATATTTGCCGGGGTGAATGTGCACGGATATATTTTCGGTTTTGGCGCAATATACGGTAAAAATCTTCACTCTGACGCTCTATAAGTTCTATTACATGGCTTTTTACCACTGACGCCACTGATGTGTTTAATCCAATGCGCACTACATCAAAGGCGTTTAGAGAAGATAGGGTGCCTGCCAATATGTCCAGAGAGGTTTTTTCGCCGCCGAACCCCGAAACAGAGAGTAAAAGGCAGTTTTTATCCTCAATAAAAGGCTTAAAGCCGTCATTTTCAAAGTATTCCATAAAAGACATAAGCATTGCGGCAGGCGCAGAAAAATAAGCAGGTGCAGATATCACCAGGCCGTCGGCATCTTTTATGGTCTGCATTGCCTCATGGGCGGCGTCCGGAATGATGCCGTCATAGTAAGGGAGGGACAAATTAGCAAGATTAAGAATATTAACGGACTCTCCTAATTCTTTTAAAGTGTCACATACAATTTTAAAGGCTGCATTTTGACCGAAATCTATGCCGCCGGGCGCTGTTACAGCAGTAATTTTCATAGTATAACCTCACATTAGTTAACATTATCTATATCCGGCAAGGCCGGAGAGTTTATCCATGCGTTGAAAAACTCTTCCAAAGATTCTCCGTAAACTTCTTCTGCAACAGCAATCATGCCATCTGAAGAAGCAATAGAAAATATATATCGCTGGTAGTAAGTTTGTAAAAATTCATCAAATTTTTCTGGCCCCATTCTTTGCCAAAGAGCATAGAAAAGCATTTTTCCGCGCTGGACTTGGACACTGTGAAATTCGTTCCACGTTGCATAAACGCTTAGGTCGTAGGAGAGGAGGGGATAATTTAAATTTAACAACCTGGATGACAGCGATGCGTGAAGATTTTGCATGTGGTTGTGCATATCTTCTTCCTGCATAGAAAAGCCAAGCTGTAAAAAAGCGACCAATCCATGTGACAGCCAAGCTTCTGTTACGGGATTGTTTCCCAAGACATTATAAAACCATTGATATCCTATATCCCTTGCTATTGAAGCGTGGACAGCATTGCTGCGAAGCTGGCGTGAGTCTATAAACATTATACCGGGCAGCTTTATTGAGTCATGGATAAACAGTTCTGTTTCTACAATATCGAAGTTTTGATGCGGGAAAGTGCCTATGCGTTCCGAAAAATAGTCAAATGCCGCAACAGCCGTTTCCAAAATGGCGGCGGCATCTATATTTTCCCATCTGCTGTGGAAGTATAGGCCAACGCTTATGCCGCCCATCCCTGTTGCTCTGTAAGAATTATAAGCATCAGACAAAGCGGCGAAAGCAAAATCTCTTGACAATCCTATATCAACGGATGTTACGGCTAATTGCATGGCTGAAACTTCATTGCGTATTTCCTGTCCGGTGGCAATAATCCTGTAATCCAGAGGAGTTGTTATATTTACTTGATAATTTGAACTTACGGTGAAAAATGGGCTGCCTGCAGGAAAAAAAGGATATATATGCCAGTTATCATCTGATAATACAGCCAATGTGGGCAGAAAATTTCCAAACCACATGGCATAATCATTGCCGCCTGTGCGGTGACTTATGCGCGGTATTACGGCTTCAAAAACAATACCTATTTCTGCTGCGGAACCTATTGGCAGATAGTCGTCAAAATATATGGTCAAAAGAGTGTTATCTACTTGAAATAAAGCCGGATTAAGATTTATTGTGGCCGCTTGTATATCCATAACTGCAAAATCGTGCCCATGTTGAAAAACTCTATTTTCAAATACATAAAAAAACGGAGGATGAACTGCCTCTTCACTAAAGGCGTTAAAAGGGACATTCAAAAATACCCTGTCCAAAGGATGAGAAGAAGTGTTTTTAAAGGATATTTGCATCACTCCGTTTACTCTTCTGTCTTTTGGGTCTATATCCAGATTTATGATGTAGTTAGGGATATGATGATTTGTGATTGCGGCGGTCTGCTCGCTTTCATCTTCTGATATATCTGAACCTGCGGTTTCGACAACAGGAATGGATGATAAATCTTCTATATCTTCCGGGGCATCAGAAGCGCCGCCGCATGATGCAAAAAGGAAAAGCAGCGGGATGAGTATTAATAAATGCTTTTTCCTCAAAAAATCACCCTTCCTAAAAGTTAGCAGAAAACTGATTAAACACTTGCATAAACTCCCACAATATTGTATCATATATGGTAAATAAAAGTCAAGAGCTTGTTGACGGATATAAGTAAACGGAGTTTATATGAAAATAATTTTAACAGGCGGTGGAACGGCAGGTCATGTTGTGCCTAATTTGGCTCTTGTGCCGCATCTTGCTGCCGTTGGTTTTGAAGTTGTCTATGTCGGCGGGAAAAACGGCATGGAAAAGGCTTTGGTTGAAAGGGAAAAGATACCTTATTTCGGCATATCTTCCGGGAAACTTCGCCGGTATTTAAGCTTGAAAAATTTAACAGATGCATTCCGGGTTGTTAAAGGCACCTTTGGCGCGGCAAGGATTATAGGTAAGGTTAAGCCGGATATTGTTTTTTCTAAGGGCGGGTTTGTTGTTGTTCCTGTTGTGCTTGCGGCACGTATGCGGGGTGTACCTGTTATTATTCATGAAAGCGATATTACCGTGGGTCTTGCCAATAAACTGTGTATTCCTCATGCTGCCAAAGTTTGCTGCGTTTTTCCGGAGACCATGGCGCAGCTGCCCGCCGGCAAAGCGGTGTTGACAGGAACACCTATCAGGGATGAAATATTTAAAGGCAGCAGGATTAAGGCGGCGGGGATATGTAATTTTGCGGAAAATAAGCCTGTTATACTTATTATGGGCGGTTCGCAGGGGTCTGTTGCTATAAATAATTGCGTAAGACAGGCACTTAACAGCCTTTTGGATAAGTTTAATATAATACATGCCTGTGGTGTCGGGAATGTGGACAACGGCATAAACAGAAACGGATACCTTCAATTTGAATATATCAGCGAAAATATGGGGGATTTTTACGCTTTAGCGGACTTGGTTGTATCCAGGGCAGGTGCAAATTCCATTGGTGAATTTTTGGCACTTAACAAACCCAATGTGCTTATACCGCTATCCAGAAAAGCCAGCAGGGGTGACCAAATTCTTAATGCCGCAAGTTTTGAAAAACAGGGATTTTCTGTGGTAATTGATGAAGAGGAGCTTAACCCGCAAGTTTTACTTGATAAAATATCGGAAACATACGAGAATAGGGGAAAATATGCATCAGCAATGAAGAAAAGCGAAGGCGCAGGGGGCATAGGGCAGATTATCGGATTAATAGAAGAAACTGTTAGTAAATCTAAAAAAAGGAAAAATAAATGATACTGTTTTTACACAAACATAAAGAAATTGTGCTATACTTAGTGTTCGGCGGCTTAACCACGGCGATAAATTTTATCGTATATCTTTTTTTCAGCTGGGCTATTGGTTTATATGCTTGGCTTTCTCATATAATTGCTTGGGTGGTTGCCGTTACATTTGCTTATATTGTTAACAAAATATTTGTTTTTGAAAGTAAAGAAAAAAGTAAAAAAGGGATTTTTCGTGAATCTGCATTGTTTGCGGCGGCAAGGGCGTTTTCTTTGCTTGTAAGCACTGCTGTTATGTATGTTTTTGTAGACCGCATGGCTTTGAATGAACTATTGTTTTTGGCTATAACGCAGGTTTTTACTATTGTTTTTAACTATGCGGCAAGTAAGTGGGTTGTTTTTAAGGACAAGCCCTAAGGAGGATATTATATGGATAAAATTGACATCATCAAAAAATTAGGTGAAGAAAAATTGGTGGCTGTTATAAGGGCCGAAAGTGAAGAGCAGGGCTTTAAAATCGTAGATGCCGTTAAAAAAGGCGGCATTAAGTTTTTGGAGATTACTTTAACGGTTCCCGGTGCAATGGAAATTATTAGGGAATTAGTGAAGAAATATCGTGACGAGGATGTAGTAATTGGCGCAGGCACTGTTTTAGACCCTGAAACTGCCAGAATTGCCATTTTGGCCGGAGCGGCTTATATTGTAAGCCCGTATTTCAGCCCTGATGTAATGAAAATGTGCAATAGATACCGAATAGCCGCTATGCCGGGTGTGCAAACTGTTAGAGAGGTTGTGCAAAGCCTTGAGATGGGCGCTGATATTATTAAGGTATTTCCCGGGGATGCTTTTTCGCCCAGTATCATCAAGAGTTTTAAGGGGCCTATACCACAGGGGAATTTCATGCCGACAGGCGGGGTTTCTATAAGCAATGTTAGGGACTGGCTTTCTGCCGGAGCTTATGCTGTTGGAACGGGTTCCAGCCTTACAGCGGGAGCAAAGACAGGTGATTTTGACGCCGTAACCGAAGAAGCTAAGAAATTTGTGGCGGAAGTGGCTAAGTGCAGGTAGTAAAACAGCTCAAGAATCAGAAATTTTTATGATTCTTGAGCTGTTAAGGTTACAGATAATTTTTGCGGCTATGCAGCCCAATCCAACCCCAAAGGCAATATTGGCCTGCAAATTGAAATCATATAATGCAGCCAAATGACTGGTAAGATACCCGCGGGGAGCCATAAGGCTATTGAAATATTATGCATCAACAGTAAAATAACGGCTATGTAGACCGGGATTAAAATGTCGGAATATATCCGCTCGGTCTTTGACTGTGCCTGACGTATCAAATGATATATATGGTGCAATGTTATTAAAACGAATAAGAAACCTGCCAAAGCCAAATGGATATAGCCTCGCATGGCGATGCTTTCAATATACCTTATGAATCCATCTTATAACGTAACTTTTTTTAAATCAATCATAGCCGCCCGCTGTACGCAATAGGCATACTTTGGTTTATACATGAGTTTCGGGCGGATACAAGCCGCCCATGCAAGTTACTTTAAATAATAAACATACCATAGAGAAGTGATTTTAGAAAGTGAAAAGACTATCAAGAAATACCATTTCTGCTATATGTGAAATAGTATCTACTCTATTCAATGCAAAATAAAATAGCGTTCCGGACTGATTTTAGTCCAAAACGCTATACTTCGTTTATTCAAATTATCTGGATGCTTCCCTTAAAGCTATTCTGGCTGCCTCAATAATGGCTACAGAGGTGCGTGTGGCACCTGTTACAATATCCACGTTGGCATCTTGTGCAGCCAGCATGTCGTTAACAAGCTGTGGAATTGCTTCTTCGACCCAATCTGGAGTTTCCTCATGCTCAATTTCTATAGATGTGATAACAGACTCATAGAAATTGAAAGTTGGGCTATTGCCCAATGTACGCTCTTCGGCAACTATATTTTCAATGGTTATTGTAACTGTTACATCATCGTTACGGCCAAGCACAGTGCCGGAGAAAGTGCCTTCGTTAAACTCACGAGGGCCGATTTGCGGCGAACCGGCTTGTGCAAGAGCGGCTCTTGCGGCTTCAATAACGGCCACTGATGAAAGGGTTGCGCCTGTCACTATATCAACATCTGCACTATGGCTGCTTAATATAGCTTCTATTAGCTGCGGCAAAGAATCATCTGCCCAGTTTGGCGTTTCGTCATGCACGATATTCATGTTTAAAATGCTGTTGCCATCCACTTCCAATGTAACTGTAACATCGTCATTTCTGCCTAAAACAGTGGCAGAATATGTACCCGGTGTAAATCTTGCGGTTGGCGAAGTATCTCCCGAAGCTTGGCTGTAAGCATCCTGTATAGCAGCTATAATGCCTTCAGATGAAGCCGTTGCGCCTGTAACGATGTCTACTTCGGTATTTTGGCTGTAGAGCACATCGAAAATAATTTGTTCAAATGCAAGGTCCGAAAAGGCTGTGGTTTCACTGTGGCTGACTACGGTTATATCTACAATGTCGCCTTCGTCCACGGTTAAAGCCACTACAATGTCACCCCATGCGCCTGCACCTACACCGGTAAATATGCCGGGAGAAAAACTGGAACCTGTTGCGCATCCTGTCAGGAACACCGCCGAAAGTGAAAGTGCCCCTAAAATCTTTGCCCATTTTCTTTTCATTTTTATTTCCTCCTATAATTCAAACTTTTCATATTGGAATTATATCATAATTATGTGGTGCAAGTAAAGAGTTTTTGCAAAAAAATTATCAAAATTTTTTTGTTAAATTGTTAACAATTTCTAAGAACCTGTCTACCATCTATCTTCACACAATTTTTCACGCCCTTTGGATTGTGCAAAAAACGCACAATCGTCGGGTTATACCATTTGGATTGTGCAAAAAACGCACAATCGTCGGGTTATACCATTTGGATTGTGCAGAGAACGCACAATCGTTGGTTACACTTAACGCTCTCGCTGTTTTTCTTAAAAACCACTGAAAAACAGTTGCCCTCTAACCCTGGGACGCTTAAAAATTGGTTCAGATTAGATAGTAGACAGGTTCTTAGGAAAACATATCCATAGCATCCATCTTGTTGCGGTGCATTTTAGAAAAGTCAACCCTTGTGAATGTTAAGGTAGATAAGAACAAAAAGATTGCTCCGAAAACAACAAGAATCAATATGGAGATTGTGGGCGTTATATTTAAACCCCAAAATTGAAATATCACCTCTTGCTCCATAGCCAAAATCATTTCCATTTGTGCATCACGAGAAACTATAGCTATATCTCTGAAAAAATGCACGGCATATGACATAGGGTTTAAACGTCCCACCCATTGAAGGGGCGTAGGCAAAGAGGAAAGTGGGATATATGCACCCGAAATAAATGTCATTGGTGTGGTTATTGCCATAGATACAGCTTGAAAAGTTTGCATATTTTTTGATTTTGAAGCAATTAACAAACCAAAGCCCGCAAAAATAAGACCCACAAATGCCAAAGATGCTATAACCAGAAGTACTGTAAAAACAGAATATGGCCTGATTTCAGGGAAAATGAACAGACCCACTACATAAATCAAAAGTCCTTGGACAGTGCCGATAGCGGCAGAAGAAACAAATTGCCCCATAGCTATTGTAAAGCGGGATACCGGCGACACAAGAACTTCTTTCATAAAGCCGCCCGTAATATCATCAATGGTGTTTGACGATACACGGATACCGGAATCAAAAGCCATGGCAATTATGATACCGGCAAGCATCATTGATATTGCACCCTGAAAGACGCTGCTAAAAACAAAAAGAAAGAAAAACGGTATAACCAAATTAAATATAAGCGCAGATTTATTGCGCCAAAATGCTTTTAAATTACGTACCCACAGTGCTTTTATTACTGCCATTATGAATCTCCTCCTTCTCTGATTTCCCGGCCGGTAATGTCTAAGAATACATCGTTTAACGTACCTTTGCGCAGCTCCATATCAGTGATGCTTTCTCTGCATTCTGCCAGCACATATAGAAATTTGGCGTTGTCCTCAACATCTACACGATGATATTTTTCTCTTGCCGAAAAGTTTATGTTTTGCTGCTTTAACAATTCTTCAAACTTAGCGGCGTTGTTTGTTGTGATATATGCCCTGTCTTTGGTATATTGCTTTTTTAGGCCAAAGGGAGAATCATGGGCAATAATTTTTCCGTGGTCCATAATTGCCACGTCGTCGGCATGTTCTGCTTCATCCATATAATGGGTTGTCAAAAAGATTGTAATATTTTTCTCTTTTTGCAGGCGAAGCACATATTCCCATACATGCGCCCTGGTTTGAGGGTCAAGCCCTGTTGTTGGTTCGTCCAAAAACAATACTTTGGGATAATGCATCAAGCCGCGGGCAATTTCTACGCGACGGGTCATGCCGCCCGAAAGTGCAGCAACAGGTTTTTTGCGCCATTCGGAAAGGTCAACCAAATTAAGCACAAAATTTATGCGCTCGTTTACTTCTGACTTGGGAACCTTATAAAACACACAATGCATGCGAAGGTTTTCCTCAATTGTCATCTTTTTGTCCAAAGTTGTGTCTTGAAAAACTACACCGATTGCTTGCCGAACAGCATTTTTTTCACGGCTTACATCTTTTCCGTCGATAAAAAGCTCTCCGCTTGTTTTTTCAAAAATAGTGCATAAGGTGTTTATTGTAGTGCTTTTACCCGCTCCGTTTGGTCCCAGAAAGGCGAAGATACTGCCCTCTTCCACGTCAAAGCTGATATTCTTTACTGCTTCAAAATTTCCGTACCTTTTGATAAAGTTCTTGACCTCTATTATGGGTCTTGACATGTTGTATTCCCTCCTTAGCAGCTCCCTGATGGGAAGCAGAAATACGATTATACTATATTTGCGCAAGATATTCAAGGTGTTATTTTAAATTATATAACCCAAGTTCCCTATGCTAATCTCTGTCAAGCTCATAGGGAACTTGGGTTATATAATTTAAATATTGAAATATAGTTAAATAACTTAAGAAAACCACTTAAGTTATTTAACTCAGATTGCTAAAGCAATCTCCACAGCATTTGTGCTTCACCCAAATGCTGTGGAACGCTCATATAACTAAAATTATGAATTTCAATCCACTATTTCAAATGTGAACACAACCGGGTTTTTAACATCTTCATTAAGCGCAGACACATCAACTGATTTAATTTTCAGTTTTATCCCCAGCGCCTTTTGTAATTCGTACAACCGCCCGCCGGCGCATCTTTCGAAATATGATTCTACATTAGGTGGCGGAGTGTTGTAACTGCCCTCCCTGGCACGTTTATAGTACCCATGTGAGCATTTAAAATTCAGTGTTAAAGTATTATTATCATTTAACACGGGCTTCCATCTTTTGAAAGTTTCTGCAAACAATTCCATTCTTTCATTGAGAGTAAGGTGGGCTGACTCAAGCGCAAAGGCTTTGCGCTCTTTGTCTGCTCCTGCGCCATTGCACCCGCCTTGTGTTTCGTATAATTGAAATCTCTGCTCCCTGGTGAGAAGGCGGCTCAAGGCTTGGCAAAATTCATCATCCCACTCAGGTTTAAAACATTTGACACCTACCAGATTAAGCCCCGCTTCGTCTTGATATTTATTAACGATTCCCTCAAAAACAGACAATGTATCCTCCGGTATGCCGCTTTTCTTCTTTTTCATTTCTTTTAACATTCCTACCATACTAATCTACTCCCTCACAGTTGCCGTCTTATTTACAAAATCCATGTAATACAGTTTTTCATGATGATTAATATTTATTATCCCATTCGTAAGATGGATTGCTAAAAAACAGCAATTTTCATCATTTTCATTATTTGCCATATCATACCATTTTTCAAATGCAATACGTAGCTTAGCCCTTATTTCTGCGTTTTTCGGGTCCAACACCCAGCCCAAATTTTCGCCAATGCCGCCGGCAGTAAACCATTCAAAATTTACTGCAATGGCAACTTCGTTGTTTTGTGCAATTTGAAGCATTTTTGAAGACTTTGCGTATGTAATTACATAAAAAACTCCGTCTTCATAAAAAGCATCTACATCTCTTACAACGGGGCGGGGCTTGCCATCGGCGCTGGGTTCAAGCGCAATGGTTGCAAGACCTAATACATTATCCTTGTTGTTTCCGAATTTTTCTTCCAATATTGCCATTCCTTCTTCATAGCTGTTCATTAGATTTCCTCCTGTTAATCGTTATTATCGTTATTTTCACGTTTTTTAAACGGAATCCACATTTCCATATAAGCATGGCGGACACCGGACAAACTATAGTATATCTCCGGGAAAAAACCATCCGCTCTTAATCCGTGCTTTTTTAGCCAAAGTCTGGTAAATTTCATCATTATACCCATTGATGCTATTAATTGCTCAAAGTCTTCCGCTTCATACTCACAAACAACATACTCTCTTGCGGGCAATTCCCAGCTTGCAAAACGAGTATCGGATGAATTAACTGTATCGGCATCAGCCTCCGCTCCAACAAAATAAGTGGAATAACCATCAGGCGCGCCGCCGGGGTAGGAACAGCCAACCCTTCGTCCACAGGGGATGCATGGAATATCATCAACTACGCTGAAAAATCTTTCCCATATAGCGGCCGGTTCGGAAACTCCGGGCCTTTCTCCAAGCATCTTGCCCGGTTTAAAACGCCAAAAATCTTTTACGCCGAGAAAATAAACAGGCTTATTAAGTGTCTTACGTTTATACTCCAACACAATTCCTTCTGTTATTAAAGGCACTCCCTCATCCACCATAACATAATTAAGCAGCAAATTTGGCTTATCAAAATTATTCAAGCCAACGGGCTTGTCCCGGTATTCGGACGGTGTAAGCCCATACACATCCTTAAATGCCTTTGAAAAAGTTTCCCTGTTTTTAAAACCATATTCAACAGAGATATCTATAATATTACTGTTTTTATTTTCAAAGCCCTTGCAAGAACGAGCCAGCCGCCGCAGCTTGATGTATTCCCGCACGGGTTTTTTAACAAGGCGGGCAAACAGCCGCTGGTAATAAAATAATGACAAAGAAGCTATGCTTGCAAGTTCTTCAATCTGTATCTCTTCTCCAATGTTTTCCTCAATCCAATCCAATGTTTTTTGTATAGATTCCCATGCGTGCATTATTAAGCTCACCCCTAAAAACATTATAGCATAACGGATTTAAAATCATGTGACCATGTCTGCCCTTTTTGCATTTTATCTGATGTTGATGTATAATCATGACATAGCTTTTTAGTTTCTTAGACATAGCGGCGGCTGGAGGAGTTTTTGTTATGAGCAAAGTAGTAATTTTGGCAATTAACGCTAAATATGTACATTCTTCACTTTCTGCTTGGCTTTTGGCGGAAAGTGTATCACAATATTCTGTTTTAAAGCATGATGTTTTGGTTGTTGAAGCAAATATAAATCAAAGTGATGACAATATTATTTCACAAATTATGGCGCATCACCCCGATGTAATAGCTGTCTCCACTTACATCTGGAATGCATTTAAGCTGCCGAATCTTATAAACATATTACGCAAGTTTCTTCCTAAAGTCAAACTTATTTTTGGCGGCCCCGAAGCGTCCCATAATGTGGAATATTGGATTAATCACGGAGTTGATTTTATTCTGCGGGGCGAGGGCGAAAATAGTTTTCCGGCAATTCTTGATGCACTTACAAATGGCATTTCTCCGGAATATATATCTGGGCTATGCCGGAAAGAGGGCAATGGTATTCGTATAAACCCGGAAATAAAGCTGAACAGCAATTTTGTTGACCCTTTTACAGAAACATGTCTTGATGCAATTAAAGGAAAAATTGCTTATATTGAAACATCAAGAGGATGCCCCTTTAATTGTGCATTTTGTTTATCGGGAAATGATGCGGTAAGATTTTTTCCTATTGATGCAGTTATAGAGCAGATTAATAAACTATCCAAAGCCGATGTACGGATTATCAAGTTTGTAGACAGGACATTTAACTGCAATGCCAAACGAACATACGACCTATTTAAGTATATCATCGGTTTGGATACGACCAACAAATTTCATTTTGAAGTGGCGGCGGATTTGTTTGATGAGCGCACACTGTCTCTTTTGGCGGATGCGCCTCCGGGCCTGATACAGTTTGAAGCGGGATTACAAAGCTTTTTTAAGCCTACATTAGAAGCATCTGACAGAAAAACAGATTTAACAAAGGCGGTTAGGAATATACGCACGCTTTTGCAAAGCAGCAATATGCATATTCATGTGGATTTAATTGCAGGTCTGCCTTATGAAACACTGCTTAATTTTCAAGATAGTTTTGACCAAGCTTATGCAATTGGCGCACACACTTTGCAGCTTGGTTTTTTAAAATTATTGCATGGCAGCGCTATGAGGGAAAATGAAAAATCCATAGTTTGTGCAAAAGAGCCGCCATATGAAATAATAAGCAGTCCATGGATGAGTGCTTCAGATTTAAAAATTATTAAACAGGCCGAAGATTCACTTCAAAGTACTTATAATAAAGGCCGTTTTTTATCTGTATTGAAATATGTATTAACTGTTTCAAAGCTGAGGCCTTTTTCGCTGTATCATGCATTAGGTGAGGCTGTGCCAAAAAACAGGATGCCGCTGGAAATTTATTCAGAGCAAATTTATAATTTTTTCAGTAATTTGCAAGGTGTGGAATCTGATATTTTGGCTGATTGTATGATTTGTGATTGGCTTAGTATGACAAAAGGTGCAAGTATGCCGTCTTTCTTGAAAATAGCGGGCAGGCGTCAGGTTGCAAAACTTAGGGAAAAAGCAGAGATGACGCTTGGAAGACGGATTCGGCTTAACGAAGCTGCTGTATTAAAGTCAGGCAAGGGTGTTTTTGTAGACAGCAAAGATAATGATAAGCTTAGCGGCTTATACAAATTATATTTTACGGATATAATCTATTAATATAGTATCTTGCAAAAATGGAAAGTGTAGAATATAATATGTAGAATAAAATCGGCAAAATACGAAATAAAGACGGAGGTTAGCATGACAAAGGACAAGCTGAAAAGGCGGATTGACACGGCAGCGGGACGGATACCCGCAGATTTGGTTATAAAAAATGCCAAGATAGTGGATGTATTTGGCGGCACTATTATCCCGGGGGATATTGCCATTACAGATGGATATGTGGTTGGTGTTGGAAGCTATGAAGGAAAAGATATATATGATGCAAATGGAAAATATGCCTCCCCTGGGTTTATCGACAGCCATATACATATTGAATCGGCCTATGTAACGCCGGAGGAAATCGGACGGCTTTTGGTGCCGTTCGGTACAACCACCATCATTGCTGACCCGCATGAAATTGCCAATGTAAAAGGTCTTGAAGGCGTTAAATATATGTTGGAAGCGGCTAAAGAAACGATGCTGGACATCAAATACATGCTGCCGTCATGCGTTCCTGCCACTCGGTTTGAACATGCGGGAGCTGTAATTGGAGCGGAAGATATAGCAGATGCTTTAGAAGATAGACAAATTTTGGGACTTGCTGAATTTATGGACTTTACGGGAGCGGTTAACGCTGCGGAATTTGCGCTTGACCGCTTAATTGCCGCCCGTGGTGCAGATGTAACTATTGACGGACACGGCCCGGGGCTTTTGGGGCTTGACTTAAATGCCTATGCCGCTGCGGGAATCTCTACAGACCATGAGTGCAGCACAATAGAAGGGATGAATCAGCGTATTTCCTGCGGCATGTATGTACTTATGCGGCAAGGGTCTGCCAGCCGGGACTTGGAAGTATTAATTGACGGAATAACGCCTGAAAACAGCTTTAGATGTCTGCTTTGCTCGGATGACCTTCAGCCCAAGACAATTTTGGAAAAAGGACATATGGACAACCACTTACGATTATGCGTCAGCCGAGGTATAGACCCAATTACAGCTATACGCATGGCAACTATAAATGCCGCTTCCTGCTATGGACTAAAAGACCGGGGAGCTATTGCCCCCGGCCACAGGGCGGATATTGTTCTATTGGATAATTTGACCGATTTTAAAGCTTCTCAAGTATTTATCTGCGGCAAGCTTGCGGCGGATGAAGGAAAATATTTGCCCAAAATTGTTAAGCATGACAGCGCTGCAATGGAAAGCAGTTTTCATGTAAAAGATTTTTCAAAGGATAAGCTGAAACTGCATCTAAAAAGTGATAAGGTTTATGTAATTGATATCTTGCCCGGCAGAGTTGCAACCAAAAAGGGGACGGCTCGTGTTAAATTGGATGCAGACGGTGATTTTGTGCGTGACGAAGCGGCAGACATAGTTAAATTGGCTGTAGTGGAACGGCATCAAAACACAGGAAATGTGGGGGTTGCCCTTTTGCGGGGATATGGCATTAAAACGGGAGCGGTGGCTCTGTCTATTGCGCATGATTCACATAATATCATTACAGCCGGAACAACAGACGAAGATATGGCTTTTGCCGTGGAAAGCCTTGTTGCGCAGGGTGGGGGAGTGGTTTTGGTAAAAGGCGGCGCTGTGCTTGAATCTATGCCGCTGCCTATAGGCGGACTTATGAGCGATAAAAGCGGTGAATGGGTTAATGAGAGACTTGAAGCTATTCATGAGAAAGCGCATAGTGAGCTTGGAATCAGCGGAGATGTAGAGCCGCTTATGACACTTTGTTTTATGGCTTTGCCTGTTATTCCGGAACTTAAACTTACAGATATGGGGCTTTTTGATGTTTCGGTGTTTGGTCTTATTCCGCTTGAAGCAGAGTAGTTTTGTCTGCTCTTATAGTGAATCAACTTAAGTGGTTTTCTTAAGTTGATTCACTATAATTACTTTTTAAAAGAAAGCTTGCTTTTTTCATTTTTTGCTATATAATGAAATAATAAGGGTATAGCCCGCAAAAAATGTTTACGGAGAGGTTGTGTTTTATGTTCCAAGATTTTTCGGTATTTACCATTGCTGTGGTGTTCGTTGCAATTAACGGACTAACCATGCTGGCATGGGCGGCGGCGCAGGGTTACAAAATGAAACCGACAGCTTTTGCGTTTATAGTAGGCGCAATAGGGAACTTATTAACCGGGTCGATTACACCGATTTCGGGGCAGTCTTCTATACTTACGGTTTCTCATTTTATGAAAAATGTAAATGAGAGGATTGCGGCTTTGCTTATTGCGGTAATTGTAATGGTTCCGCTGGGTCTTTTCGGCGCAATTACAGAAATTGCTAACTTTGCCGGTGTTCCTGTTGTTAACGGCATGATGGCAGGCGTTGGCTTAATTGTAGCCGGCATTTCCATTGATATGCTTAGGCAGGCAAAGCGCACAAGCGCTATCGCTTTTATTTCCGCTTTGGCAACGCATGTAATCTGCCTTCAATTTCCGCCGGGACATCATTTTGTCACACACCGTCTTGTATATGTTATAGCTATTTCTGTAACTCTTGCCACTTTGGACTTTGTATTGCTGCAAAAAGACCCCGAAACAGGCAAACGCGGCCGTCGTGTTGATATTTCTAAAATGGCAAAAGCAGAGGGTTATAAAGGCGACATGGAACAAAACGAAAATCCCAAATTTTGGACAAAAGAATATTGGGAAGATTTTAAAATAATAAAGCCCAAATTTAATATAAACGCAATTTATTTTGCACTTGCGTTTATCAGCCTTAATATCGGCACAAATATCGCTTTTGGCAATATTACGGCTGGAATGGGCGGAGCCACACAAAATATGGACCATCTTACAGTTATCAACAGCCTTGCGGATATTCCGTCAGTAATCTTTGGCGGTGCGCCTGTGGGTGCTATAATTTCTGCTACTGCTGCAGCTCCCTGGCCTGTTATGGCGGGCGTTGTTATGATGCTACTTTGTGCGCTGCTTCTGCTTTTGGGTCTTATGACAAAGGCTGTAAGGTATATACCTGTGCAAGCGATTGCAGGTTTCTTATTTATAATAGGCTTCCATTCCACATTTGTTCCTAATCTGCGCAGTTCTTTCGGCATTATAATGTCCGAAGGTGCCTGGGCAGCAGGGCCGAATTTCTCCGGTTTAAGCATTTCACAGGCATCCACTGCTTTGGCAATTACCGCTATCACTAAAAATCCTTTCCTTGGATTGGTTGCGGGAGTTGCGGTGTATTATATTGCGGCCTATGTTGGTCTTTAAGAAACGGTAATTAATATGATAAATAAGCAATGAGTTAACAAAAAGGGGATAGCTTCTTGAGAAAACCGCCCCCTTTTTGTTCAGGCTGACCTTAACACCATAATAAGTAGAGCAAGTAATATAACAATAACGAAAATCTCGTAGGGGCGGCCTGTGGCCACCCCTACGATGTTGTATTTAGGTCAACCTGGTTTAATCGTTACCTTTGTTTTATACTAAAATCGGCACCAAGGTTCCTATTGTTAATAATATTAATCCAACTAAACTTCGCTTTGAAAATCTTTCGCCTAAAAATAAGCGGGCAAAGCCCATTGTCAATACTATACTTAATTTGTCTATTGGCACAACATGGCTGGCATTTCCCAATTGGAGAGCATTATAAAAGAAAAGCCAGCTTGCCCCTGTTGTCACGCCGGACAATATTAAAAATACCCAGCTTTTTAAATCTACGTTTTTTATTTTCTTCTGCCCTTTAGTAATAAATACCATCAACCAGCTTAAAGGCACTACAACCATTGTTCTAATGGCCGTCCACAAATTGGCTTCCATTGCTTCTACGCCAATTCTGCCGAAAATAGCTGTAAGACTGGCAAATACCGCTGCCAGGACCGCAAAAAATAACCAGCTTTTGCCTTTTTCTTTTTTGTCTGCATCATCTTTTTTCAACTCCAGCATTAGCCAGGTTCCTATGCCCATAAGAAGCATTCCGACAGTTGTCAGCCATCCTATGGGTTCACTTAAAACAACAAAAGCTAAAATCATGGTCAATATAGTACTGCTTTTATCTATAGGCACTACTCTATTTACATTTCCAAGCTGCAGCGCACGAAAAAAGCACAGCCACGAGCCTCCTGTAGCAAGTCCCGATAATATCAAAAAGACCCATGTTCTGCCTTCAATATACCAAATCCCGTCTTGAGAGCCGACTACAAAAACCATCAGCCATGCAAAGGCAAGGACGACTGCCGTTCGTGCAGCAGTAGCCACATGAGAATCCACATTTTTAAGGCCAATTTTGGCTAGGATTGTTGTAAGTGCTGCAAATATAGCTGCAAATGCAGCATACAAAAACCATAAATCCATATGCTTACTCCTTCAATACTTCTTGCCATTTTTATCTAGCTTATGCTATACTCAATGCATACAGCCGTTCCGATTTAAAATCAACTGAAGCAAGCTTTTATTTCGCAACGCTTCAATGAGGAATAAAGCGCAGTTTGAGGTTGACTTTTGAACGGAACGGATGTAACAACAAAATAGGAGGAACACCAATGAAAATCAGACCATATCTTACTTTCAACGGAAATTGCGCCCAGGCTATCGAGCTTTACAAGCGTGCATTTTCTACTAACACTATTGATATTATGCGTTTTTCAGACATGCCCCCAAATCCTAATTTTCAGGTACCGGATGATTTTAAGGATAAAATTCTTCAATCTACCCTTAAATTAGGTGATGATTTTATACGTATGTCCGATTGCGGCCCGGGCCATGCACTTAATGACCCTGAATCGGAGCGCATTTCTTTAGCTGTCGAATTTGGTGTAGAGGCAGTTAAAGCTGCATTTGCGGTGCTTGCAGAAGAAGGGCGCATAGGAATGCCTTTGGCCGAAACTTTTTATAGTCCATGCGCCGGAGTTGTATTTGATAAATTTGGTGTTATGTGGAATTTTTCGGCAGAAACCAAGTAAATACTTACTTCGTAGGGGTGTGTCTGTAGCCGCCCGAACTTTGAATATAAACCAAGTTTATTTATTGTGTACAGCGGGCGGCCACAGACACACCCCTACATGATTTGGAATTTTTTATGTTATTAACATAATTTAGGTTTTTAAGTATATTATGGGTGATACCCTTGGTCACGGTTTATGCATCTGCCTTTTTTCTTTGCATAAACAGCACAAGTAACACAGCCGTCAAAGCACCCAATGCATTTATAATCATATCCATTACAGAAAATACCCTGTTCGGCACAAAATATTGATGTATCTCGTCCAGCACTCCATAGACCGAAGATATGCCCCAAGACAGCCAAAATAAAATCTTCTTGTTCTTAATAACATATTTTGCTGTATTTGTTACGCAAAAAGCCAATATGAAATATACTGTAAAATGTGCGCCTTTTCTTACGATAAAATGAAGCGTTTGTGCATCCATGCCGACAAAGCGCCGTATTCTCTCAACAATAGCCATACTTGCGGCTCCGGAAACAGCGCCCTCTATTGATGATGATATATAGATGCCTATTACACATAAAATTGATAATAATAACCATATGTAAAATGCTTTTGATTTCAAATTCTACCCCCTTAAATGTTTATGGACTTGTCCGGTATACAGCCACCCGCAAACGGCAGCAGTAAGAGGTATAGTTAAAAACATACCGAAGCTGCCCACTATTGCCCTTAAAAATTCAACAATAATCATTTCTCTGTTAAACAACTCCAACATAGAAGTGGAAAAAGCAGTTATCAGCAAAATCACTGACAAAGAACTGCCTATATAAGCGAGGATTAAGGTATTAAGCATAGTGCCCAATATGTCCTTGCCTATTTCTGTACCTGATTTAAAAATACTTTTAAAATCCGATACTCCGCCTGCTTGCTTTACTTCCCATAAAGATGAGGATATGGACATGGCTACATCCATTATGGCTCCGGCAGAGCCGATTATTACCCCGGCAAAGATGATGGCTCTAAGGTCTATGGGGTTTGGGGTGGGCAAACTAAGCAAAGAAGTAGTTTCTTGGTCTACAAAGCCTGTAAGATGTAAAATATTATCCATAAAAAGCATTAAGGCTCCTGCAAGGAGCACTCCGCCAAAACAGCCCAGCATGGCGCACAATGCCTTTTTGTTTGGTCCTATAACTATAAATAGTGTAGAAGCGATAGAGTATACGCTTACGATAGCGGCGGTTACATAAATATTTAAACCGGATAATATGGCCGGAACAAATACCAAGAAAATGGCCATACATGTAAAACCCAGAGCAATAATTGAATTAAAGCCTTTTTTACGGCCAAATAATACAATTAGCAAAAAAAGCAATGCGCCAAGAACAACCACATGGTAAATTCTTTCATAGTCTATGAAAAAGAATGTGTTTTGGGCTTCGTTATATCTAAGAAGAACCCTGTCCCCAACTTCCACTTCTTTTACGGCAATTTCAAAGATACTGGAAACACTGAAAGCTGCCGGAACAATTTCGTCCCGCAAATCCCCGCCTGTGATGCGGGCATCAAAAGAAATATGGACATTGGTTATATCCTGTCCCCAGCCCCAAGGTGCGGTTGTTTCCAGCCTTTCTCCTACTTCTGTCACCACGGCTGAATGCAGGGGAGGCTCAAAAGTGACCAGAGAAAGTTCCGGGCCTCGTGAAGCTACTCTGTTGCCAAAAAACAAAAAAGCTGCTGAAAAAACCAGAATACAGATGTAGAATATTCTATTAAAGTTTGTATTTCTTATTTTATTGCGCAAGCCGCAAATCCTCCGCAGTAATATCCCGCACAAAGGGATTTACCGTTCTGTTAACCAATTCTAAAATACCTTCTTCATCAGGTAATTCATACCAAAAAGGCAAGCCGCTTGTACCGCTTATAGGCAGGGTATACAGCCCGATTGCATCCGCTCCTCCTATACTTCGGGCTTGAGTTGCAAACCACAAAAGTTCACCCGGGGATAGGTCTGAATCAAAATGACTGTTAAAAATATTTATAAATTCGGGGATTCTTAATATTGATGCAGGAGTAAGCAGCTGTCTTACAACGGCTGAAAGAACTTGCTGCTGATGCTCTATGCGTCTGTAGTCACTTATGGTTGGAGAAATACCTTCTGTTCCTGTTCTGTATCTTGAAAAAAGCAGAGCATCCCGCCCGTTTAAAGTTTGCAGACCCGCCTGCAAATCTATATGTAAATCTTGATAGGTGTCGATATAAAACATACGGAAAGGTACATGCACTTCAACACCGCCAACCGCATCCACCATACGTACAAAGGCTTCATAGTCCACACTAATATAAAAATCCGGCCTAAAGCCTATTAATGTCTGCACTTCATATCTCATGCGCTCTACGCCGCCTGCGTGGCCCTGTCCGCCCAGACGTCCAACGGGATAGGCGGAAACAATTTTTCTGCTGTTGCGCTGAACATCAACCAGCGTATCCCTTGGAATGCTTATTAAATTAGCCTCTCCGGCAATGCTGTCATAGGAGGCAACCATAATAGTATTTGCATTAAGCCCTTCTGTCAAGCCGAAAATTAAAAATGTAAAAAACATTGGCTTGCGCTCTTCAAAATCTTCCTCTGTAAGAGGCATTCCGACGCCATTGTCAACATTATCGGATGATGAACTGCTATTCCCTCCGTTAACTGTCAGTGTATTAACCGCCGCAGGTGTTTGAGGTATGGTTGGCGGCCGGATGATACTGCTGAAAGCAATCCATCCGGCACCTATTCCAAAAAGCATGATGCTAAAAAATATAATAACTATTTTTATTAATTTCTTTTGCTTATGCATACATATTTTCTCCTAACTATATTGCTCTTTTGGTTTCTGCCTGCCTGCCTTTTTATAACAAATGGCTCATAAAAGTACTTACGAACAAAAAGTAAATTACAAGCCCGGCAATATCTTTTATGGACGTTATAATCGGAGCGGAGCCTGCCGCCTGGTCAACATTGAATTTAATAAGCACAAAGGGAACCAAAAATCCAAGAAGCGCCGCAAGCGTCATTGTTGCCACCAAAGATAATCCGACTGCAAGCCCAAGCAAAGGCATGCCCTGCCAAACCCAAGTTATAATTCCTGCCGCCAAGCCAATAAGTACACCCATGCTAAACCCGATGCCAATTTCTTTCGCAAAGGGTTTAGCGAAGCTTTTTACATCAATATGTCCAAGCACAACGCCGCGAGCAAAAACGGTTGAAGACTGCGTGCCTACATTGCCGCCCATATCCATAATAAGCGGGATGAAAATGGCAACAACTGCAATAGATTCTAGTGCTTCCTCAAAACCTTCTATTATTGCGCCTGCGAACATGGCGGCTACAAGGGTTATAAGAAGAAAAGGCAAACGCACTCTCCATATTTTCCACATGCTGCCTTTTACTAAAACCTCACTTCTGTCAGATTCATTGCCCGCAATGTCCGCCAAGCCCGCTTGGTCAAAAATATCCTCGGTTGCTTCTTCCTCCAAAATGTCTATAGCGTCATCAATTGTTACAATTCCTACAATACGTTCTTCTTTATCAACAACAGGAATAGCAAGAAGGTCAAGTTCTTGAAGTATATGTGCCACTTCTTCTTGGTCAGTACCGGTAAAAACACTTATTGCATTTTTGGACATTATATCTTCTATTTTAGAACCTTCTTTGGCTAAAAACAGCTCTTTTAAAGTAAGTACACCCTCCAGTTTCTTTTTGCTGTCTGTTACATACAGTGTATAGATTGTTTCTTTATCCACCGCTTGTCTGCGCACTTTCTCAGCGGCCTGCTCCACTGTCATATCTCTTTTTAGCGAGATATACTCTGTTGTCATTATGCGTCCGGCGGTTTCTGCTTCATAGCCCATCAGTACATTGGTAACAGCCCGCTCTTGCGGAGACAGCGAGCTTATAAGTTTTTTAGCCACCACTGCGGGAAGCTCTTCAAGCAATTTAACCCTATCGTCAGGGGCCATTTCGTTAACAAATTCTATTGCTCTTTCGTCCGTAAACGAACGCAGAAGATTCTGCTGCAAATCAGTATCCAGTTCCTCAAAAATAAGCAAAGCATGGTCTTTGGCCAAAAGCCTGAACACAATAACAACTTCTTCAGCAGTAAGGTCGTTAAAAGCATGAATAATCTCTAATTCTTCCGCTCCCGCAAGCAATATTTTTAAGCTTTCCATATCTTTGTTTTCAATTAAGGTTAGTATTTTATCTTTTAACATGAATAAACCTCCGAATTTATAGAATCTTAATTACAGTTAATAGGAAGTGTGAAGCCTGATTACATCAGACTAACTCCCACCCGGCTTTCATAACGCCTTTAGCAAGAGCCACTTGTGCTGTCAATTTTTCGATATGCTCATCTCTGCGTTTGCCGCTGATAAGTACAGTGGCCTCTATCTCCACTTTATTGCCGATTTCATCAGCGCTTTCCAAATTGGTCAGCAGCAGCCGTGCATTTCGCAAATTATCTATAATTGCCGAACGAATATCAAATTCATACTCTTCTCTGCATGTTACGGACAGCACATATGTGTTTTCTTCTTCTCCAAAGCTTGACAAGGGCCTTATCCTTCCGGCAACAAATCTGAAAATAAGATTGCTTCCAATTAAAACAACAACTGCGGCTGTTGCATATAAAATCAGTCCGCTGCTGGTCAGTACACCTATCGCAGCAGTACACCACATAGTTGCCGCCGTGTTTAAACCCTTAACATTCAGACCTTCTTTAAATATAATGCCGCTGCACAAGAAGCCTATCCCGGTAACAACTTGCGCCGCAATGCGAGTGGTATCGTATACATCCATTAATTGCGAAAATAAAGTAAATAGACAAGCGCCCATGCTTACAAGGATATTAATGCGTATGCCGACTGTATGACCGGTAAGCTGCCGTTCCAATCCAATCAAAAATCCAAATACAACCGCACAGCAAATGCGGATAATAAAATCAAACAGGGGCATTGCAACCGCTCCTTTCTTTTTGATAAAACGAACCGTTTAAAACAAGAAAATAATAAGTCCTGCCAATGCAAATACATAATACAGCGCAAAATACTTCAGTTTAGCCCTTTTTATTATAGCCAGCATGAAGTTTATAGCCAAATAGCCCGACACGGCTGCGGTTATAAAACCTGCTGCTAAATTGACAAAATTAAGGCCTTCTATCAAATTAGGGTCTGCCATGATGCGGCTTATTCTAAACACCAATGACCCAATAGCGGCAGGAACAGACATGAGAAATGAGAACTTTGCCGCACTTTCTCTATTTACGCCCCTTGCCATTGTGGCTGTTATGGTACTTCCCGAGCGGGATATGCCTGGTATTACTGCAAAAGCTTGAGCAAGACCGATTAGAATGGCATCAAGAATACCGATGCCATTCATGTCTTTTTCGTTTTTCTTTATTTTGTCCGAAAGAAGCAAAGCTACACCTGTTATGATAAATCCAAACGGCAAAATATGAACCAAATAGAACATAGATTCAATATAATTTTCAAAAAGCAGTGTGACTATAACGAGCGGAATTGTTGCAATGATTAACAATGCCGTGGTTTTTTGAAAAGGGTTTCTTATAAGGTTCCAAATATCTTTCCGGAAAACAAACAGAAGCGGCATAAGGCTTCCCATGTTAAGCACTATGATAAATGTAAGGTTATCCTCTGCATAAACTCCAAAGATATGATGGAACACCAGCAAGTGTCCGGAACTTGAAACCGGAAGAAATTCCGACAGACCTTGAATTAAACCCAAAATTATTGCTTCTAATAAATTCATATTCTTTAAGCCTTTCTATACTCTCAGACATTATACTTTTACTACTACCATCCGTATCCATCATATCCCCCCTTTGCTTGTTTAGGCTATCTCAAAGCATAAAAAAACGACCGCAAGAGGTCGCATTAAACATATGTCTATACATAAAATCTGCATAGACAATACAACCCCTCGTACGAGCTTTAGCACTAAAAGACGTAGGCCCGAAGGGAAATTTCCCGGGACGAGCCAGCTACATTAAGCAATGCCTTAATCCGACTATGCCTGTTATACCCTGTGGCGTCTCTCGACATTTTAGGGCAGCAGCCTGTGTTCTTTTAGGAGCCTCACCTAACAAGTTCCATCATTGATATAATCATTATATACCGCATTTATTCGGCATGTCAATAGATTTTTTTAAAATATAAAATATACATGTGAAGCAATATCTTATTTACATTATAAAAAATATCTGTTATAATGTTCTGGGTGATTTTAATGAAAATAAGAGATTTAGTTTTATCTGCGCTGTTTATAGCCCTTGTGTACATTTCCACGGCATATTTGCGCATACCATCCCCTGATATTACGGGGGCAGGGCAGGTACACACGGGTACCGCCGTAGTTTTTGTTATATCTGTAGCCTTTGGGCCGAAAATGGGCGCAATAAGCTCCCTTGGGATGGTTTTGTTTAATTTGACATGGGGACTTGTGCCGTGGGCGCCGATAAACCTTATAAGCCGTCCCATACTTGCATTTATCTTTGGCGGCATAGCCCATTTTGGCGGCGCACGCGGCGAAAAAATGCATCTTAATATTTTGGCCGCAATTGCGGGGGGTTTATGGCTTGTGCCTGCTATGTATGTGGGTCAAGTGCTTGTTTTTGGCGTGCCTTGGGTTGTACCGGCTGCATTTATCCCCAATAATTCGCTGCAAATTGTGCTTTCGCTGATACTTGGTTTACCCATGATAAAAATTATACAAAGATATAATTTGAATCATTTAGGGCAATCGCAATGAGTTCTGTTTTCGGCAGCATATTTAAAGTTTCTACTTTTGGAGAAAGTCATGGAGAAGGTTTGGGATGCATTATAGACGGCTGCCCTGCCGGTTTGGCCCTTGACGCAAAGGATTTTTTGCACGATATGGCAAGGCGCAGGCCGGGCGGTTCTTTTGCAAGCAAAAGGCAAGAGGAAGATGATGTTGAAATACTTTCAGGAGTATTTGAAAAAACGACAACAGGTACGCCAATTGCGCTGATTATTAAGAATAAAGACCAAAGGTCTCAAGATTATGATGATTTGGCGAATGTTTTTCGTCCGGGTCATGCTGATTATACATATTTAGCTAAATATGGTATTAGAGACCATAGAGGCGGCGGGAGGTCTTCGGGCCGGGAGACTGCGGCCAGAGTGGCAGCGGGAGTTGTAGCAAAAAAGATACTTTTTGAAATTGATGTGTCAATACATGCACATGTATCGGCTATAGGTCATGTGGATACTATGGATACTGATTTTACGGATAATAAAGCGGCATCAAAGCTTATTAAGCAATGTTTTGAAGAGGGAAATTCTATAGGAAGTAAAATTACTTGTATAATCAAGGGTCTTAAACCTGGCATAGGTACCCCTGTTTTTGATAAACTTTCTGCGGATTTAGCTAAGGCCATGATGACTATTGGCGGTGCAACAGGAATAGACTTTGGTGCAGGCTTTGATGCGGTAGGCCGAAAAGCTTCGGAAAATAACGATGGTTTTAAAACCGAAAAAGATGAAAGCGGCAGAATTAGAAAGACCGGAAATAACTCCGGCGGCATAATGGGCGGCATAAGTGATGGAAGTGATATTTATTTCAACATTGCCTTCAAGCCGCCTTCTTCTATTGCTCTTCCTCAGCAAACCGTAGACTATAACGGCAATAATGTGCAGTTGCGTATAAAAGGACGCCATGACCCCGTTATTGCACCGAGAGCATGTGTTGTGGCAGAGGCTATGGCGGCTATTGTTACAGTGAATCATATTTTTCATAGTTTTTCTGATAGTATATCTTGCGTTAAAAGAGCTTATTTTGGGTGATTGGTAAGCTGAGAATATAAACAATATAAAATAAGTAACTAAAGAACAAAGAAGGTGAAAGGGCATGGGAGAGCAAAAAAAGCTGCGCTTGGAATTAAGGAAAAACAAAAAAGGCCTTCTCGGCGGAAAGGGTTTGGCTAAACTTATTATTCCAAAATTAGCTACTATGGCCATGAACTTGGTTGCCATAGGGCCCAGGGTAATTTTGCGCAGTGCTTTTCAATTGCTTAGAACAAATATTTGGACAAGACTTATATCAACCTTGGTTCTTATATCCTTTGACCTTTATAATTTTGCAAGAAAGAAAATATCCTTTAAGCAATTAGTAATCAACCTGATTTTATCGGTTTCTTTGCTTGCGGGCGGTACTATTGGGTGGATGTTCGGAACAAATAGTGTTTTGGCTGTAGTTGCAGAGAATACAGTTTTGTGGATTATTGCGGGAATTGCAGGGGCAGGTATAGTCAGTGCTGTATTTGATGCTGTTTGCCGCAGGCTGCTTAAGCGGTTTTTGAAAAGTGATGTAGATAACATGCTGGAATTTATAAACAATGAGTTTGAACTGATGGCTAAAGAAAAAGGGCTTAGTGACGAACAAGTTGACGAGATTGCTAAACACATCCAAATTGACGATAAAATTTGTATAAAATGCTTTTCCAGAGCTGATAAAAAGAAATATATAAGAGAGACACTGATTCCGTATTTCGATAAGGAGAATTAGGAATGGACGCACTGCAAAGTCTTTATTATGAAATTAAAAACTTGATTGATGAGGGAGTAGGGGAGCCGGGACATGAATATGAATACGGCAAGTTTAAAGGTCTTGGCTGGCTGGATTTTGATTATGCCAATACAAACTATGAAGGGCCTTTTCCCAGGATTTCTTTAAAATTGCAAAAAAATGCTGTTCATGTTTATGTTATGATGTGGATAGATGGAAAACCTATTTTGGAAAATTATGTGAATATTTTTGGAAAGTCTGCTGTGGGGAAGGGTTGCTTGCGTATAAAAAAGTTAAACGATGAGCGTAAGCGGGCTTTGGAGGAAATAATTATGATTACAAAAAGACTTTGCAGTGATGTTTAGTAGTATGCTCTAAGGCACAAGCAATGCAATGCGTTTATGAATATTACGGATTTCTACAGGCAGTTTAGGCCCCCATTCTCCGTCAATATCGCAATGGTCATATTTTTCATTTTCATTAATAAGCTCAACCTTGATATAATTATCTTTGAAATAAATAACATTGGTATCATCCAGAAAATCCTGCCTAAGAACTTTTATAAAAAGCTTGCCAAGGTCAAAAATAGGGCAGGCTTTAAAGGCGATAAAATCAAAAAGTCCATCGGATACAGAAGCGCTTTGCACCAATTTGTCAAAACCGCCGGTGCCAGCTGTGTTGAGGGTTAAAAACAAAAAGATATTTTCTTCTACAATACATGAAGAATTTGTTATACGAACGGATATGGGACGGAAATTAGGGATTTCTTCCAGACTTTTCAAATAATATGCCAATTTGCCCAAAGTAGTTTTCAAACCTTCATCAACCTGCTGAGAAATATGTGTAAAAAGACCTGCCCCGCATACATTTATAAAATATTTATTGTTTACAAGCCCCACATCGCTCCAGACAATATTTCCCTTAGCTGCGATATCTGCGCAAGCAGCAGGATTTTTAGACATACCTACAAAACCGGCAAAGTCATTGGCTGTGCCTGAAGGGATTATCAGAAGCGGTATATTAAGGCCATTTGCTATAATGGCGTTTAAAACCAAATTTAATGTGCCGTCTCCGCCGGAAACAGCCAAAATATCGTAAAAATTATCATGTATTTGCGATATATGACTTTCAATATCCCCCAATTCAATTATGCGGAACGGATGCACCTCAAAACCCGATTGTTGAAAGGCGGCAATAAAGTTATCTATATTGTTTTTAAAACTGCGGTCTCCTGAAAAGGGGTTATATATTAACTTAAGTTTTTTCATATGCGATTTCCACCTTAAAATATTCTAGGGGACGGCATTGCGGGCCATCCCCTAGATTGTATCACAGTTCTAATCAAAATCCAAGCCCAAATGCGGTTTGGTTACTTTTAGCATATGTGATATTATTTTTATTAAAGCGATTTGCACAGCGGTCATTACCGCTGCCGAAACCGCCCTTCCCGGCAATAATGCAAGATAGCCTTGGCCCAGCAATTGCGTAAGCCAAAAAGTATTAAGCCCCAGCCCCCAAAATATAGTGACAATTGGAACAGCAATTGAAATACGCAAAATATCCTGCTTTTTATGCAAAAAGAAACCATATGTTGCGCCGGTTAATGCTGCTGTAATTGTAAAACCGGGATGATATGCACCGCCCTGCGAAAATAGGAAAAATCCCAGCAAGTCACCCAAAACGGCGGCAAGCGCTGCAAAAATAGGTCCAAACAGAATGCCGGTTACGGCAGTTGGCAAAAAGCCGAAGCCTATCCTTAAAGCAGGCGTCTGGATTGAAAGAAAGCGCGTCATTACAATATCAAGTGCAATCAAAAGCGCAATGGCAACAATTTTTTTTGTGTTCAAATAAAAAACCTCCTTTGTATGGCTGATACAATTTAAAATCATGCCACAAAAGAAGCTGATTAGCTATATCTTCGTGGCAGTGGATGCGAAAATACACCGCAGGTTTATAGTTATGTAACTATGTAACCCTTCGTCCGTCGGCAACATCCCATCCGACAGCACTTAACGCATATTTTCTACTCTGACAGCTTATATTTTAATTATTGGGTCTTAACAGATAATTACGAATCGTAGCTACCATATACAGCGACCCCAATGCGCAGATAATGTCATCTTTATCTGCCATTTTTACAGCAGCTTCCACCCCCTCTGTCATAGATTTGCAAGCGATTGCACTAACACCATAACTCTTGATATGTGATGCCAAATCTTCTGACGAAAGTGCGCGGGGATTGTCCGGCGTTACAGTCAGAAAATGGCTTGCATGCGGCAATAAAATTTCAATCATTTGTTTATATTCTTTATCTTCCAATACCCCAAAAAGAAATATGATTTTTTTGTCGGGAAACAGAAGATTAAGATTATAAGAAGCTGTATGTATGCTCTGAGGATTGTGCGCACCATCCAGAATAAAAACAGGGCTTTTCATCAAAATCTCAAATCTGCCCGGCCACACTGTCTTTTTAAGGCCGTTTCTTAATGCATCATCAGAAATATGCCAATTTCTTTTTCTTGAAGCGTAAATGGTTTCTAAAACTACTGCGGCATTATATAGTTGATGCTCCCCCAACAGAGGGATTGATAAATTTTCTGTGTTTTTATAATTAAAGAATTGGCCTTCTAAACTAAAACTATTAAAATTTATATCGGCACTGCTTACAAAATAAACCTGTGTATGCTGTTCATCGCATTTTTGGCGGATTACTTGCTCTACAGAAGGTATTTGAGGGTGACATACAGCCGTACCGCCGGATTTTATTATTCCGGCTTTTTCAGATGCAATTTTTTCATATGTACCGCCTAATTCGGCTGTATGGTCAAGACCTATTGAGGTAATGACAGCAACTTCGGGCGTATTTATAATATTGGTTGCATCCAAACGGCCGCCCATGCCAACTTCAAGTACTACAATATCACATTGCTGTTGGTAAAAGTAAAGAAAGGTCAGTGCTATTACAATTTCAAATTGTGTAGGTAAATCCTGCATTCTACATAAGCACTCCCGAAGCTCGTTTGCTAATTCAACCACTTGCAAATTAGAAATATGTGTTCCGTTAATTTGCATATATTCGCCGAATGAATGAATATATGGAGACGTATGCAGACCGGTTTTATAACCCGCTTCCGATAGTATGGATGCCAGCATAGCGGCTGTTGACCCTTTGCCGTTTGTGCCCGCAATATGTATAAATTTTAGTTTTTTATGCGGATTTCCCATTAGCTCCAGCAATTCAGTAATTCTTGAAAGGCCCAAAGAGCTCCCTTTCCAAGCGGTGACAGAAATAAACTCCAAAGCTTCGCTGATATTTGTGATGCTTGCTTGTCCTATTTTGTTCATCATTGCGCCTCTCTTCAGGTATTTTTGTCTACGCAATACTAACACATTTTAGAGATAGCGTCAAGGTTTTTATATATAAGTACGGCAAGGGAAAAATATGTATACCGGGACGGCAATACGCCGCCCCTGATACTAAATCTGATGATTCTTTTTTAGTTTCTGCATATCATCGGTCAAATGTTTTTCCAGGTGCGGGTCGTGCCCTTTGTCCATTGCGCTGTAAATTTCCCCTAAATCCTCATTATCATGTTCAAGATTTTGGGATATACCGGTAAAATCCGTGGAGCTGACCACATGTGATGATGTACCTTTGCCGGCCATATCAGGATTTGGATGTTCTTTGTTCATTGTAACACCTCCTTGCAATATATTTTTGTCTTATTTGGAAAATAGTATGCAATATTGAACTAACGTGCTATAATTATTGCGGAGGTAGATTTATGAGCGAAGATATTAGGATGAATGAATTGATTGAGATATTAATAAAGGCCGGCAAAGAATATGAACAGGAAAATCGTCAGATTATGACAGATTTTGAATATGACAAACTGTATGATGAATTAAAAGTACTGGAGGATAAAACGGGAATAATTTTGGACAATTCACCCACTCGAAATGTGGGGCATGAAATAGTATCCTCTCTTCAAAAGGTACGCCACGATACAATTATGCTGTCTTTAGACAAGACTAAAGAAATAAGCCGTTTGGAAGAATTTTTGCGCAATGACAGCGACGAAAGAAATGGTGTGCTTTCATGGAAATTGGATGGCCTAAGCATCGTATTAAAATATCAAGAAGGTAAACTGGTTCAGGCGTTAACCAGGGGCAACGGAGAAGTTGGGGAAGATGTAACGCATAATGCCCGTTTTTTCATTAACACACCAAGAGAAATAGAATATAAAGGAAATTTGTCAATCAGAGGCGAAGCAATCATTACTTTTTCGGAATTTGAGAGGATTAATGAAGAACTTGAAGCGGATGGACAGTATAAAAATCCCCGCAACTTATGCTCCGGCACAATTCGCCAGTTAAATACCCGCATTGCAGCCGGACGGAAAGTTAAATACTATCCGTTTTCGCTTGTGGATGGCCCTGTTTTTGAAAAAAAATCAGAAGTCCTTAAATTTTTAATTAAACAAGGTTTTGATGTTGCGGATTATTATCTTGTAGGACCTTTAGATGTGGCGGATAGGGTGGAGGAATTTAAAGAAAAAGTTCCAAAGCAGGATTTTGCAACGGACGGGCTTGTTTTGACATATGATGATATTGATTTTAGCAGGGCTTTGGGCTCGACATCCAAATTCCCCAGAGATTCTGTAGCTTTTAAATGGGCAGATGAATTAAAAACCACCAGGCTGCTTGAAATTATTTGGAACACTTCACGAACAGGTCTTATAAATCCTATTGCCGTCTTTAAGCCGGTAGAAATTGAGGGAACCACTGTAGAGCGGGCGAGCCTGCATAATATAAGTATTGTGGAGAGTTTGGAATTGGGCATAGGGGACGAAATATCGGTATATAAAGCCAATATGATTATACCCCAAATTGCTGAAAATTTTACGAAAAGCGGCTCTGCTGCGCCGCCGTCCAATTGTCCTGTTTGTGATAGCGAAACGGCTATACAAGAAGAAAATGATACAAAAACCCTGCATTGCACCAATCCCAACTGCCGCGCAAGGGTTGTGCGCACCATTACCCATTATGCTTCCCGTGATGCTGTCAATATCGAAGGCTTTTCGCAGCAGACGGTGGAGAAGTTTATAGAATTAGGGTTTTTATCGAATCTTTCTGATATTTATAAATTAGCTGAATATAAAGATGATATTATTAATCTAAAAGGTTTTGGTACAAAATCTTTTGCCAATTTAATAAATGCCATTGAAAAGTCAAAACATGTGCATTTGGCTAATTTCATATATGGTCTGGGGATTGATAATGTTGGCTTGGCAGGGGCCAAGCTGCTATGCCGAAACTTTGGATATGATTTTGCAAAAATCAGGCATGCATGCGAGGAGGACTTTGCAAATATTGAAGGTTTTGGGCCTAAAATAGCTGAAGGTCTATTTAAGTATTTGCAAAATCCGGAAAATAATAAGATTATTGATGCGGCTCTTGCCAATCTGGACTTTGCAGAAGAGGAGATTGTTACAGCGGATGAAGAAACGCCGGTGTTCGGAAAGACATTTGTTATAACCGGGGACTTAAATCATTACGCCAACCGCAAAGAATTACAAGAGTATATTGAAAGCATGGGAGGAAAAGCGGCGGGGTCGGTGTCCAAAAAAACGGATTATCTTATTAATAATGACAATACGAGCGAATCGTCAAAGAATAAAAAGGCTAAAGAGCTTGGTGTAACTATTATTACAGAAGACCAGTTTATAGAATTGATAAAGGGATGATACAGCTGTTCCGATTTAAAATCAACCGAAGCAAGCTTTTATTTCGCAATGCCTCAATGAGGAATAAAAGTGCAGTCTGAGGCTGACTTTTAAACGGAACGGCTATATAGTAAATTTTCATTTGCCTTTTTTGGCTTTAAATATATCAACACCCAGTTTGTCCAATTCAACACATAATCTGGATAATGGCAACCCCATCACGGTATAAAAATCTCCTTCTATGCGCTCTGTAAGCATAGCACCATAGCCTTGGATTCCATAGGCACCTGCTTTATCAAAAGGTTCTCCGGTGGCTATGTAACTACGAATTTCATTGTCGGATAAAGGGCGGAAGTGTACAGCGGCATCTTCTACGAATTTAACTATATGGATAAGTGCATCATCTGTTCGCAAAAGCGCCACGCCGGTATATACAGTATGTTTACGCCCCTGTAAAGATTTAAGCATATCAAAGGCCTCGCCTGTGTCTGCCGGCTTGCTTAAAACCCTGCCGTCAATAGTTACAAGGGTGTCGGCAGCTATTATAATTGCTTCGTCTTCTATTTTGGAAGCAACGGCAAAGGCTTTTTTAGCGGCCAGAGCTTCTACCTGTTTGCGTGCCGGGCCGCTTTCGGTCTCGTCTATGCCGCTTTCTATAACCTCATATGACAGACCAATTTGTGTCAATAATTGCTGTCTTCTTGGTGAAGAAGAGGCCAAAATAATTCTCATAGCATGGCTCCAATCTTTTATAATTAAGAATGTCCCAATTATAACGCATTCAACAAATCATATCAAGAAAATGTTGGTTATATTAAAATAACTATGATATAATGAAGAAAAGCATTTCCGAAGGAGGGCAATATGGATATTATTAAACTCATTGACACAAAAAAGATTGTGGATTGGCGCAGACATCTGCACATGTACCCGGAGATTGGTTTTAAGGAATACGAAACCACGAAATACATAGTGGAGGAGCTTACTAAATACCCTGAAATTGAAGTTTTGCGTACAACAGAGACAGGTTGTGTGGCTGTGTTGAAAGGGGCAAAAAACGGAAAAGTGGTTGGCTTAAGAGCTGACATTGACGCTTTGCCTCTTGAAGAACAGGCCGATGTAGAATTTAAATCCAAAAATCCCGATGCCATGCATGCATGCGGCCATGATATGCATACGGCTATGCTTCTTGGGGCCGTAGATGCTCTGTACAAAATAAAGGATGAACTTTGCGGCACAGTGAAGTTTATATTTCAACATGCGGAAGAGGTGGACCCGGGCGGTGCTGCACAGATTATAGCATCAGGCGTTTTGGATGATGTACAAGCTTTTTACGGCTGCCATGTTGCTTCCGATACTCCTGTAGGCACCGTGCTTGCCGCACATGGCCCTATTTATGCAAATGCAGATTTTTTTGCAATAACCGTGCAGGGCAAAGGTTCTCATGCCGCCAGGCCCGAAAACAGCATAGACCCGTTACTTATCGGTACAGAAATCGTGCAGGCTCTCAATTATATCGTATCCAGAAATATTGCTCCTTCTGAAAATGCCGTTGTAACTGTTGGTATGTTTCATGCAGGTACAGCCGATAACATAATACCAGATATTGCAGAAATAGCAGGAACGGTGCGTTCTTATACTCCGGAAGTAAGGGATTTGGCGGAAGAGAGAATAAAAACCATTGCCGAAGGTATATGTTCTGCTTACGGAGCCAAATGCGATGTCAACTATGTAAGAGGATATTCTGCCGTTGTTAATGATGAGGCTCTTTATCATTTATTTAAAGAGATAACCGCCGAAACCCTTCCGGATGCTGTCATCGAAGAAATGGAGCCTATAATGGGTGCAGAAGATTTTTCTGCATATCATGCAATTGCCCCCGCCTTCTATTCCTGCGTTGGTGCAAAACCGGACGGTGAAGAATATTTTGAACATCATCATCCAAAATTTAAATTAAATGAAGATGCCTTAGCTATCGGCACCGCGCTACATATTGCCTTTGCATTAAAAGTAGGATAATTATTACAAGAGGAGGTTACAAACATGAGAAAAACAGGATTTATTTGCGACGAGAGTTACTTTTGGCATGATGCCGGAAACGGAGCTTTGGTTTTGCCGCCGGGCGGATATGTTCAGTCTGACGGCTCTGCGGAAAGCCCCGAAAGTAAGCGACGTTTTAAAAACCTGATGGAGCGCAGCGGGCTGTATGACAAGCTGGAATTAATCAAACCCGGTCCTGCAACGCATGAGCAGCTTATGTATTTTCATACGGAAGCCCATATAGAGAGGGTTAAAAAGCTGAGTATCTCCGGCGGCGGCGATTGCGGTTCGCTTGCAATTGTCGGCAATGGTTCCTATGAAATTGCCGTGCTTGCGGCAGGCGGAGCAATAACGGCTGTTGATGCGGTTGTAAAAGGCAAATGCGACAATGCTTATGCGCTTACAAGACCTCCCGGACACCACGCAGAAGCGGACAGAGGCATGGGTTTTTGCATATTTAATAATGCTGCGATTGCTGCTTTATATGCACGAAAAGAGCTTGGCTTGGAAAGAGTGATGGTTATTGACTGGGACGTGCATCACGGAAACGGCACCGAAGATGCATTTTATTCTGACCCTAATGTACTTTTTATATCTCTTCATCAAGAAAAACTGTATCCCGCAGGACGAGGAGAAATTGACCAAATAGGCGAAGGGGCAGGGGAGGGATATACCGTAAATATACCGCTTCCCGCCGGATGCGGTGATGCGGGTTATATGTATGCCTTAGAACGGGTTGTTAAGCCTGTTGCCGACAAATTTAAGCCGCAAATTATTATCATTTCCGCCGGACAGGATGCCAATATGTTTGACCCTGCCGCAAGAATGATGGTTACGGCTGACGGATATAAAAGAATGACCGAATTTATGATGCAATTGGCAGATGTACACTGCGGCGGCAAACTTGCGGCCATACATGAAGGCGGATACAGCACGCCTTATGTGCCGTTTTGCTCCCATGCCATTGTGGAAGTAATGAGCGGTGTTAAAACAGATGTGGAAGACCCATTCTATCCTGTATTTGCGGCAACACCTTATAACGAACTTTCCGAACAGCAAAAAGCGATAGTGGAGAAGTGCAGGGAAAAGCATATTAGAGATTAGATATTAGAAATTCTATAGAGGCCGGAGGAAGATTTTTCTCCGGCCTTATATTTAAGGGAGGGGATAGATTTGGCGCTTAATACATTTTGGTCTGAATTCAGCTTAGCTTGGTAGTTATTTTAGAGATTATTTTATACTTATTTGATTTTGTGATGATTGCTTTTCTCGCTTGGATTAGAACAAAGAAACATTTGAATCATTTTTCTTATGCGGCTGTTTGTATATTTGGCAGCTCTATTTTTTATGCTGTTTTTAGTTCAATAATGTTTATGTTTGGCTCTAATTTTGCTGATGCTTATTTTGGTATATTTGGTATTCCGATTTGGAGTACACCGGAAAACCTGATTGAAAGTGCAACTGTTGGTGCAGCATTTGGTGCTGCTTTAGGAATAAACTTTGCGGTCTTAATTTTATACATACGAAAACGAGCAATTTCAATAATTCTCTGCGCTATTTACTTTGCGGTTGTTAGCGTGATAGCTTTTATGTTTGATGCTAATCTTGGCAATAACCTTATCGGAGCAATTATAATTTGGGCTTTTAGTGAGCCTGAAAGCATTTTTGCCGCTATGCTTGTTGGTGCGGGTGTTGGTGTAGTTGTTGGTGCGGTTTTCAGGCCGCTTATGTTATTAATGCATCGCAGACAATGATTTATATGGCGTTTTTCTAACCTCTAATTTCTAATCTCTTACTAAAATACTGATATACAAACGATATCGCCACCAGCACTGCTCCCATTATAAAATATGATAGGATTTGAAATTCTGTTGTAAGCAATTGTAAGTCAAATAAGAAGAGTTTTACGACGGAGAAAAGCGACAAAGCCAGACCGAAGCGGCGCAGCAGCGAGTATCGGCGAACGAAGCCTAAGATTGTCCATAGCAGGGCAGTTGCGGCATATATTGCGCTTATCCAGAAGCTTGCAAAATTAAGGCCATAATCTATTGTTAATGTAATGGTAAAGACTATTACTATATATGTGGAAACTATTAATGGAAGATATTGTATGCCTATTATCTTCTCCAGCACGGCACGGCGGGTTATATCATAAATTGCGTAAATGCCAATAAATTCTACTGCTAAAAGAATTGCGGTAGCTATAATAACAATATTTGTTGGATGAATGGTTATTTCGCTGCCAACAGGATTAGAATATAGGTTCATCACAAAAATACCAGCCAATGCGAAAAAGCTAAGAAGTGTGCCGATTAGCTTCATACCGCTGTCTGCAAGAAGCGGAATTTTTGGATATAGTTTGCCGAAAAACAATGTTGACACTGCCATTAGGGCTCCTGTAAGATATTCTAAAGAAATCAAGCTTTCGGGAAATGCTTCTGAAAGTATATACCACAGCCTTGAACACATAAATAATGTATAAATCCAAAGATTTATTGCGGTGCAGTATTTAAAGGCTTTTTGGAATCCGCTGTAAAGCTTCTTTTTTAAGGTATAGACTGCCAAAATAGCTATATTTGTTATTGTAACAAAAGAATATTGTATAACGAAATGTGTATTTTCAAAATGCAAAAACATTGTTAAATCGCCTAAAAGAAGCCAAATCAATGAAACTCCGCCAATGGACAGGCCGGATATAAGAAAAAGGCGTTTACTGTAAACAATACCAAATATAGAAATTGATGCGGCCAGCATAACAGTGCCCGGCACAAACCACTCTATGTTAAATTGGAAAGGCACGAAGAAAAAGGCAAAGACAATGCCTGCAATAAAGAACAAGCCGGACATGCGGTTTTCTCTTTCAAATTTCTTTGCAATTAAATAGCTTACACCAAGATATATTACGGCATAAATAGCTGCGGCCAAGCCCAGATAGATATACCAATCCCTGAAGGAAGCGATATAGATAAACATAATCAGGCTGCCGAAAAAGGCGTTTATGGATATTAAGACTAAATCACTTTTGCGGAATTTTGCTTTGGTTAAGAATGTACTGATTATTGGAATGGCATTATATACCATCATAGCAAAAGCAGTATATACAAGGCCTATTATGCGGTCGGTATTGGAAATTGCAACCTCCGGAAGAATAAAGATGGTGCCCAATATATTAAGAGAAAGCCCCACAAAGCTTGCTGTAGTCCATTTATTACGAAATGCAAGGGAAAGTGCAAGTAAATTGAACAGTACAAAGTATGCCATCATGCCGAATAACAGCGTTCTTTCGGAACCGTCAAACAATATTGATAAAATTGGTAAATAGCCGCCCACTAATGTTATAGCCAGCAATGTTTCTGATTTATATCTTGTGGACAGATAAAAAGCAAGGACGGTAATCGCTATACATATGCCAAGGGCAGGATACATAGCAATTATTTCATGGACAAAATGTCCTATGGCCAGTGAAGTGTATAAAATACCCACACCGCCAGCTGTTATACCTAATGAAAATATATTGGGCTTTTTGCGGTTCATAAATTCGCCCGCAATAAGAAAACCTGCGCCTAAAGCGAAAGAAACCCATATGTAGCCAAATTGCCCGGCAGCAATGGCTCCTATGATAAAAAGAATTATGCCTACAGTATTAAGAATATTAAGGCCAACATATTTTTCAAAGTTGTTTTTACGTGATAATTCTGTAATTTGTCCGTCTGTAAGGCTTTCTTTTTTAAGGCGTTCCATTTCCGTTTTTTCATCTGCCGAAACAGATATCCTGCCGACCTGCTGTTTTACCTCGTTTATTTTTTGATATATTTCATCCTGTAAGCTCTGCAGTTTTACAAAGGCTTCATGCCCAATGTCCGCCCGTTCATTTGCAAGCGATTTTGTCATTTGGTCAAGTCTTTGCTTTATACTGTTTTCAAGTTTTGTAAGCCGGTTGACTTCATTGCTCACTTCATTTGCAAAAAATATTTCGATATTTTTAAGGGCTCTGCTTACCGTATTGACTTTTTCATTAAAATACTGCTCGTAAAGAGCATTTTTCAAGGCGGAGTTGTCGGCAGAAATCTTTTCTAAATCACTTTCTATCTTATCGTTTCGGGCGGAAAGCTTTGCATTTTTTTGTATAAGCTCTTCATTTTCCCTAAAAATATCGCTTTTTTCAATAGTTTTAAGCTGTATGTCTATCTCGTTAATAGACTTTCGCAAGCCAAAAACTAAATCTCTTATATCACGGTCCATAAAAGTCCCTTCTAAGAACCTGTCTACCATCTATCTTCACACAATTTTTCACGACCTTTGGATTGTGCAAAGAACGCACAATCGTCGGGTTACACTTAACGTTCTCGCTGTTTTTTGTAAAAACCACTTAAAATAGCTGCCGCTGCAACCCGGGGACGCTTAAAAATTGGTTCAGATTAGATAGTAAACAGGTTATAAAGCTGATGAATTAAATAAAAACTTAGGAAAAGTATATACTCTCGCAGGTCTATTTGTCAAGCGTGGTTTTGGAAAAAGACAGAAGAATAGATTTAAGAAACTATAATTTATGTTGCGGCAGCGAAGCGAGCGGATTAAGGGGCCGACCCTACGATGATGCTGTATGCTCTTTAAAATTTTCAGGCGACCCAGATTGTTTGATTTTTCCTCTATCCATTAGTATCACAGAATCAAACAGCATCAACATATCTTCATCAAATCTATGCATTACGCATATAACCGTAAAGGGTAAAGAGGTTATTGTTTTTAATATCTCTTTTGATGTGATATTATCCAGTTCTGCATTAATTTCATCCAACAGCAGCATCTCTTGTTTTCTAAGCAAAGCTCTGGCTAAGGCAATTCTTTGGCGTTCTCCGCCGGAAATTTGGTTTGCGTTTTTGCCTAAATTTACATTTTGTAAAGATGCCCCTGAAATTGCCGCCCACAAAGCTTGATTATCATTTGAAAAATCATCTTCAAATTTTATATTGTCATATCCGCTTTTGTTCAACATAAAGACATTTTGTGTGATATATGAAACTTTTTTATTCCACTCGTTATAGTCAATAGCACTGATATTTTGACTGCGGACCATAATATTTCCGTTAAAATCCTCATTTCTTTTTGATAATACTTGCAATAAAGTAGATTTGCCGCATCCGCTCTCGCCTATAATCAGATATTTCTTTCCTTTCAAAAAACTGTATGAAAATCCATCCAAAGCTGCTTTGTCATTAAATGATACAGATATATCTTTTAAGGTAACTTCTTCAATTTCCCCGTTAAGCTTTTCTCCATCATATATTTTGCGGTCGTTTATCAATGATAGGATGCGCTCGGCTGTCGGCTTTATTGACCTTAGCGAAACCCAAGAAGGTATTGCTGCGGCTATACCGTTTTCTATCCTTATACTAAAGGCAAATATCAATAAAATAGCTGCAACTGTTATTTGCCCTGTGCTTACAAGCCATCCGGAAATCAAAACAACGCTGAAAAATACCAATTGGCTAAAAAAAGACGCTATTTCCGATATATACACATCCATATTGCGATATGCCAGCTTTGCCCTTTCAAGTTTTGTGCTGGAATCACAAGAAGAATTATAAAAACTATCCTTTGCTAAATGTCTTTTTATTAGCTTTAATCCACCGAGAGTTTCCTTTATCCTTTCTGTTATTACCGCATTCTCTTCATTAAATTTTTTCTGTAAATTCTGTGCGGTTTTTTGTATTTTTAGTCCAATTAATACAGGAAAGCATGATATAATTATTACTGCAAGCAATAGTCTTAAATCTACAACAGTAAGAACAATAACGGCTATCATAAATTGTGATGCATGGGCAATAAAATGAAACATGCCGCCGAATACACGCCTGTATAGCTGAAAAAAGTCATTTGTTAATATAGAAACAATTTCTGAGTTTGATTTTTTAAAGATATTGGTTTTAAATTTAAGCAAAGTTTCCATCATGGCGCTTTTTAAGCCGCTAACTGATTTTGCGGGATAATCGAACCAAACGACGCCCCAAAAATACATTATAACGGCCCTACCAAGTACTACCAAAACTGTGAAAACAATAAGATTTGCAAGGAGAGGCTCTGTTTCCTGTATTACGAAATTTACCCAAGCTACGTCAATCCAAGCTACGATGACAGCGCTGGCTTCCATTAAAACAGTTAATATGATTACTGCACAAAACAATAATTTGTGCTTTGAAAAAACAGAATTCATAGTTTCACCTCAACAGCATCAACAAAATGATATAAGTTATAAAAAATTCCCTGTTTGCTTAAAAGCTCCTTAAAAGTGCCATTTTCGGCTATACTTCCATTATTTATAACCAATATCTCATCAAATCTGGATGCTGTTTCTTCGGCTATGCGATGTGACACCATTATCAGAGTTTCTGCGGTATTAAGCAAAGTATCTTCAATTTCTGCTGCCGTTTTATTGTCCAGCGATGAAGTTGCTTCATCTGCCAAAAAAATGCCGCCGCCTTTGAATACTGCTCGTGCAATAGCTATTCTTTGGCGTTCTCCTCCGGATAATATCTGTCCATTGTCACCTAATTCAAATTGAAGGCCGCAGCCATTTGAACTTTTGAGATGGTTGATATTAGCAAGCTTTAATGCATGTTCTACACCTTGTACATCTCCTGTCTGTGCTATGTCAATATTTTGCATCAAATTTGCGTTAAACAAGAAGACATCCTGCTCTATCAATGATACATGCCGAAACCAGTCATCAAAGCTTATATTCTTAAGAGATGTGCCGTCAACCGAAATAAAACCCGAAACCGGCACTTCTTCTTTTGCCAGCATTTTTAAGATAGTGGATTTGCCGGAACCGCTTTTTCCGGCTATAAGATATTTTTTGCCTCTTTCAAAACTAAAATTAATGCTTAAACTGAAATCATCAGAATCATAGTTAAATTTAACATTGTCAAAATTAATGTAGTTAAATTTTTCAAGTTTTTTGCATATGTTATCATTGGGTTCTTTCCTTGCAAGATTCATAATTTTATTCAAGGCAGGCCTGACAGACCTAATTTGATTTATATTTATGATAAGCTCATCTGTCCTTTGAAGATAGCTGTCCACCATTTCAATAAGTGCAATTAAGACACCCACGGCTATAATGCCGTTTATTGCCAAAAATCCCAGCATGACCAGGATAATCACACGAAGCAGAAGAAGTGCAGCCTCTGCTATTGTTCTGATTAGATATGTAAGTTTTCTTAGGCCGGAAAATTCAGATTCGGTCTTTTCAATATCTTGTTTTATGGATTTATATACATTGTCTGCTATGCCGAACGCTTTTATTGTTTCAAGTCCGTTTACTATATCTTTTAAAGAATCTATATATTTGGTATTAGCCTTGCTGTATCTTTCCCGTCTTGCGGCCGCTCTTCTGCCCAAAGCCATAGGGGCAATCAGGGGCATTAAAGACAAAAGGCATATGGCTATTCCTGCCCATATATTGATATTAAGTATAAATATAGTGACAGCCACGAAGACTATGGAGGATGAGGCTATCTGGAAAATTTTTCTTATGTGGTCATCTTCTACTTGCAAAAGCTCTGTGGTTAGGGCCGGCAAGATAATTTCGTTTTCAAAGCTGCTCTTGCTGCCATATATTATGTTTCTAAAAATACTTGACCTTATTTCATGAACAATTTTTGAAATTAACTTATTTTGCAAGCGTTTGCTGAATAATCTGCACAATGTACCAAATATCAATACGGAGGAGGATAAAAGTATTAAATCAGCAAGCGACCGGTTTTCGTTGCCTATAGCAACTTCAATAACAAGTTGAATTACATATACCTTTAGAAAAATATGTACCGCTTCTAACAGCATAAAAAATAAACATATAAGACTGCTTAATTTATGATTTAATATATATTCTTTCATCATCGCCCCTCCATTCTTATTACGCTATTATACGAAAATTATCATAATCATTCAATAATAAAAATTCTCATAGATTATTGAAATTTCTTTCAATAAAAGAGGTGCCGCGATGTTTAGAATATCAGGCTTTAAACTTCTTCAAAAACAAAAATTAAATATGTATTTGTAAATAAACTTGCAATTTGGCACTGCATTTCTTATAATATTCATAAGAAATGCAGTGAATTATGAGAAATAATATAGCGGGGCTGATGTTTTTGGGAGAGAATATAAAACTTCATGTGGGAGAAAAAATTGCTATTATTAGAAAGGTTAAAGGACTGACGCAAGAAAATTTGGCAAGGAGCTTGGGTTGCAGTGACGCAAAAATCAGCCGTATAGAACGCGGATTGACTAAATGCAGTGACGAAATGCTTGATGACATAAGGGAGGTTTTGGGCATAAAAAGAGCGCCTTTGCTTGAAGCGGAAGGCGAAGTTTTTAAAAACCGTTTGGAACTGTGGTATAAAGAGATAAAGGCAAGACATATGGAACAGGCGCAAAATATGTATGAAGAGCTTGCGGTTATAAAATATCTGCCCTTTGAAAAAGAATTAAATACTTTGTTTGACATAATTGAAACAAAATACTTAATGGTTACGGATGATATTGACAGAGCAAAGCAAAGATTTGAAAAGCTTGAAACACTTGTTTGTAACATGACTACGGAAAATCTCTTTCATTATTATTACAACAAAGGGTCATTAAATATAGTTCTGAAAGATTATAAAACGGCCTTGGACTGCTATTTAAAAGCCAATGAACTTTCTGTTCCGAATATAGAAAAAGATGCAACTTTTTATTATAAAATAAGCGGATGCTATTCCGGGCTTCATATGCCTATGCGTTCAATTTTATATGCACAAAAAGCTTATGGACTTTTTAGCTTAAGTGATTCAAAGCGGCTGGAGCTGTATTTGGATATGGTGCTTGGCTGCGGATATGCGGAAATTGGGGAGCTTAAACTGGCAAGAGAACTATTTGATAAATGTCTTATATATTCTAAAAGTATATATTATGATGAATTTATCGGTGCTTCTTTGCACAATATTGCTTATGTTTACTATAAAAACGGCGAATACAATCAAGCTTTTACGTACTTTACGCAGGCAAGAAAATATATCGGGCCGGAATCGGACAATTATTTGAATAGTATATACGACACAGCTAGAAGTTTACAAGAAAGCGGTGAGTATGCCGAATGCAGAAAGCTATTAAACCGTGAGAAGGACAGTTTCTGCAGAGATGAAGATTCGTTGATTTTATTTGACATATTAAGACATTTTTTAAGCTTAAATCAAGATATATCCTGCAAGTTTATTCTCAAAACCGCCATTCCTCATCTCATAGAAAAAAATGACTTTTATAAAGCCCTTGATTTGTGCGATGCTCTTGAAAAACATTTTGAAAGATGCGGAAAATGCAGAAAAAAACTAGAAGTCAAAGCGGTATCGAGTGAAATATTAAGGAAAATATTTATTATCAACAGCCGCTAAAAATCTGGCAAAGATAGTTGCAACTTCGGCCCTGGTGGCTGTAGCCCGGGGGTCAAAGCTGCCATCCGGACGTCCTGTAATAAAACCCATTGATTGCATAGCTTTTACGGCTTCGGATGCCCAAGGTGAAACTGTGTCTTGGTCTGTAAAAACTTCGGCAGAATCTGAAGTAACTTCCACATCCATAATGTTTATGAACCTAAACAACATTACTGCCATCTGCTCACGAGTTATATTATTGCGGGGAGCAAAGCTTCCGTCATCAAAACCTGATACTATACCAAGAGAATACGCCCATTCCACAGCTGCAAAGTACCAAGCATCATTTGATACATCAAAAAATCCGGAAGTTGTTTCCGTATTAACGTCAAAATCAGCATAGCCAAGATTGGCAAGAACTTGAGCAAACATAGCCCTTGTCATACCGGAATAAGGGTTAAAATACCCTTCCCCCGTTCCTTGGAACAGACCTGCCGATGTTACAATGTCTATGTTAACAGAATACCAAGCATTCGGACTTATATCAATAAATATGTAAGGTGAATTGGACAGTAAAAGATTGTAAGCCGGGTCAGGAACCTGTGACGTGAACACAATTTCATTTTCATTATTTATTATGGGATTGGGTGCTGGCGTTGGAATAGGAGTAGGCCTTGGAGTTGAAGAAGGAGTATGATAAACAGTTTCATTTTCGCTATTACTATTTGACTGCTGACTATGAATAATAAAGCTTACGACGGCACTTAACGAAGAATCAAGGGTAGCTACATTATCGCCCAAAGCTCTAATCTGTATAGAATAGGTTCCTGCATTTAATCCCAGTGCTGCCAAATTAAAGTTTGTTTCTGTAAGGATGTCTGTACGAGCTGTGCCGTTTATGTATAACCTGTAGCCTACAGCTTCGGGCACTGCGCTCCAGTTTAAATTGCTGCCGGATATGCTAAGGTTGGGCGGATAAAGAAGATGCATATAGGATATCCGTTCAAAAGCAACAGAAATACTTAAACCTGCCATCGCAATACTGCGTGTAATCAAGCGAAAGTCTCCTATTGCGGTTACGCCATTTACAGTCCATGATGCTACACGGAAACCATTTGCCGGAGAGGCAGCAAATACAACACTTGAGCCTATGGGATGATGCGAACCACTTTCGATTGGGTTTCCGGATATGGATGCGGTTAAGGTTCCGCCTGCTCCTGTTGTCCCAAAGGTAACAATTGCATTTGTGTATTTTGGCGGGTCTATAGTTATAGAAATAGACCTTTCATCATAACCAAGTACATTTTCAGCTTTTATTATTAGGTCTCCGAAGGTTCCATATTGGGCTGGGATGCCTGATATTGTACCGGTTAGCGAATCAAATTCCAAGCCTTGCGGCAGTGTTCCCGCCAAAGACCAAGTCCAAGCGGTTGAAGTATCTGCTAAAAATTGAAAGCCCGCACCATCTTTACCGTAGGCTTCGCCCATCATTCCATTTGGCGCATCGTAAATTGTTATTGACGGCGGTTTGTAAACATGTATAGCACGAATCCGCACATTTTCGTAAGGCATTATAAAAGAAGAAAACACATAATTTCCATTGATAAAATGGCTGCTGATGCTTATATTTCCGTGAATTACTTCCCATCGTTCAAAACCATAGGCTGTAGCGGATAAATTGACATGCATACCCTCTGCTGACGGTATAGATGAATGCGTTTCGCTTGCTCCGGAAAGAGCCCATGCATTTCCTAAATCCTGATTGCTCTCAACATCAACGGTAAGTTCTGTAGAAAATCCGGTGTAGAATACAGCGTTGCTATCTGTCATTATAAATCTGTGAATTTGGAAATTGGGGGTTAGCAGGATAGGCTCCCAATCATAACCTCCTTTTACTTCGCTGCCTGTAATTATAAACCCGGGGTATGCCATTATCCAAATAAGAATTTCATCGCCGGGATAAGCGGCAGAAAGAGATGACTCAACACTTCCGAAATCTGAATTTATTACACTTAAATTTACGGTTCTTGATATATTGCTGCGGTCAAGCAACTCTGTATCATAGGTTATGCCCCTGGCTGATACATCAAGTGAAGCATCGGCCAAAAAAACGAATATCAGTACGAATGCAGACAAAAATGCTACAAAATTCATTCTCGTATTTTTCATCTTCCGTTACCTCACTTTTAAAGGATTTTACATTTTTTTGACAACTTAGATTATCATAACATTCATTTGTCGAAAAAACAATATTTTTATATAAATTTACATAAATATTTTTGAAAATTATATATCTATAGGTAAAGAATGCTATAAGTATGAAAAGATGTCTGTTCTTTTATTGAATTATAACTGTAACTTATTATAACCAAAACTTTACAGGGGCGGCCTGCGGCCGCCCCTGTAAAACAGTATTTAGGTGAAATAGTGATTAAGTACAATAATGATAAGCTGCCCGAATTAAACTGAGCATTATTTATTCTTTAGTAAGTTTCTTGAATAGAATTACCAACCCAACTCCAAGAAATCCAAATACGGCGGATATAATAAAATAACCGTTATGGCCCCATTGGCTGCCAAAAAGACGGAATGACAGGGTATTTATCATGGGGGAGAAAATATCAGGGAGATATCCAATCAATGATACAAGACCAATGGCGAGGCCCATAACCTTGTTATTGACTTTGCAATCGCCCAAAATAGACCAATATGTACCTCTTATTGCCCAAAGGAAGGTAATACATACAAGTATGATAACAAAAGCCAGATTGATAGGGGTGTTTGCGGGCAAAAAGGCCACTACTATTAATAGAATGGAACCTGTTGTTAAAGCTCCTATAATCACATTTGACTTGCCCAGCTTATCTGCCAAAAAACCGCCCAATATCCCGCCTACAGGACGCATCCATTGAGCAACAACCATAATACCGGCAACCGTTACAGCAGTTGCACCCAAGCTATTTTGCATAAAGCCGCTCATTGTTCTGAAAGTCCAAAATACAGAATAGCCCATAAAGATTATGCCGCCCATTAGAAATATAAGTTTATTAGCGGATATCTCTTTTAGTCCCGACAGACCAAAGCCATCACCTTTGGTCATCTTAGCTTTTTTATCGTCTTTGACAAAAATAGCTACAAGAACAGCTACAAACAAGAGGAAGATTGAATACATGTAGATAACCCCCACCAATGCCTGCCTGGAGTTGTCTGCATTTCCGGATTCCCCCATAATATTACTGAAAATAAATAAGGCAAACATAGCCAGTGAAGCTTCTACAACGCCGCGGCCGCCGTCCCACATTCCAAAGAATCTGCCTTCCTCTCCCGAATGCGACAAAAGCTTGACCAATTTTAAATGTGCGCTCCAAAAAGTAAAGATTGAGAAAAAGCCCCAGACAATGTAAATTATTATAATATTGGCGTAGGATGGAATCTGTGCAAACCAAAGACCCATAAGCCCAGTCATAAATAAAGATATAGACAACAGCCACTTTGCAGAAAATCTGTCGCTTAGATATCCGCTTGGAAAATACCCAATGACAGTAACGATACCCATAACGGAGAATATGGTGTTTAATTGAGACAGCTCTATATTGAACACTTCCAAAATAGTCACTTCATATCCATGCCTTAAATAGATAAGGGGGAATATGCTGCCCGCTGCAACAACGACTAGAAATAGCTGAAAATACCGCGAGAGCCTGCCCTTGCCATTATCTTTAACTGCGTTAGAATTCATTGATATAATCCTCCTTGTGCTTTACCGCAAATATTTGATTGAATATATAATAATCATATCATATAAAATATGACAGCAGCATGTCTTATTTAAAAATAAAATTAAATTTTGTAAATTTCGGCAAAAATAGGCCGCATCTTTTATGTTATCGGCCTATTGCTATTAGGATGTCCTATAATTATCCTTGTGGCTTGGATTGTCATTACTGATTCTAAAGCCTATGCAGATATTTAATTTGTCATTTTTCTGTGGCGTTTACAATTCCTTGGTCTTCAACCAATTCTTAATGTACATGAATTTATTATGTCACAAAATACAGAAATACTTCCACAAATATTTTTTCTGCTGCTCCTATCTTCTGCTTTGTTCTTTCCTGTTCATTAAAAAAATAGGGGAGGGGTGCAGGGTGAGCGGTTCCGTGGGTCTACAGTAATTTTCAAACTAGCGCAATCATTGTAAATTATTATAGAAAAAATATTTTCAAAAACTTATTGACATTTATCTAAGACAGGTGTATTATATATTTAAGGCGAATGTCTTATGGAGGGAGATTGGTTATGGAAAAGATGAAAAGACTGCCGGATGCAGAGTTTGATATCATGAAAGTAGTTTGGGCTAATGAACCGCCTGTTACCACAACGGAAATTATGAAGCAGCTTGGGCATGAAAAAGAGTGGAAAATCCAAACCGTTGTGTCGCTTATGCTTCGCTTGACCGAAAGGGGCTTTCTTCGCTCTGAAAAACACGGCAAGGAGCGTACATATTTCCCGCTTGTTGAAAAGGAAGATTATTTGAAATTTGAAACAGGCAACTTTATGAAGCAGTTTCATGATAATTCTTTTCTCAATCTTGTCACTACCTTATATGATGATGAAGCGTTGAATGATAAGGATATTGACGAATTGCTAAAATGGGCTAAAGAACGGAGAGGGTAGTATGCAGAGTTTTATTGTTACATTGCTTATAGCTTCCGTTACCATGTCGGCACTTGGGCTTTTATACATGGCGGCTGCCCCATTTTTGGCGAAGCGGTATTCCGAAAAAGGACGTTATTATGTGTGGATGATTATTGTTATCGGATTGATTATTCCGTTTCGGCCGCAGTTTAATAATGCAGTCTTAACAATAGATTTACCAAGCGAACCGGTAATTTCTACTGTACAGGCAGAAAGCAGACATATCGGAAATGAAATACAAATTGCCATTCCATTTTCTCTTGAAAATGAAGTGCCTGTTCCCGCCATGCCTGCGCCTGAAAATGCCAATTTTATTTCTTCTTTACATGGCATTGAATGGCAGCAGATTGCAGCAGCCGTGTGGCTTGCCGGTTTGCTTGTTTTTCTTACATACCATGCTATAAAGCATTATTGCTTCATAAAAATGGTGAAGCGTTGGAGTGAAAATATTGCAGATAGACAGGCCGTTGATTTATTGCAGAGCCTGAAGTCTGAAATGTATTTATCCGAGCAAATTGGTTTTTATAAATGTTCAAGCATTGGAACCCCTATGATGATTGGATTTATAAAACCGCGAATATTGCTGCCAAAAACAGATTTTACGCAAGAAGAACTCCGCTTTATTCTTAAACATGAGCTTGTGCATTATAGACGAAAAGATTTGTACTACAAATGCTTGGTGCTGTTCGCAACTGCTATTCATTGGTTTAATCCTATTGTATATATGATATCAAAAGCAATTTATGCGCAATGTGAATCATCTTGTGATGCAGAGATTGTGCAAAGTGAGGATGTGAAAATACGCCAGCGCTATATCGAAACGATTATCGGTGTGGCAAGGCATCAATCGAAGTTAAAAACGGCATTATCGACTAATTTTTATGGAGGTAAAAAAGGTATGAAAAAGAGGATTTTTTCTATCATGGACACAGGCAGGAAAAAAACAGGCATAGCTGTTTTTTGTGCAGTGTTAATTATTGCTTTTGGGGCCGGTTTTGTGTTAGCTGCAAATACAAATACTTCGGTGGCAGATGCAGCAACATTTGAGTTACCAAATATTGAATTTTCTGAAGCGAACAATGTAATGCCGTCAATAACTGAAATCATGTCAAATAATATTGAAATTGATAGTTATTATGGTACAGCGGAAGCATCCCCGAGCGCAATAGAAATTTGGATAGCGAGTGCGCTTGCAGAGGCTTATGCATTTGTAGAAGCTACGCTTGAGGAAGCGTATATTTGGGCGGCGGCTCAAGTTGCAGAAAATCGTGTTTGGGCAGCCGAGCAGGTTGCGGAAGAACGAGCTTGGGCGGAGGCCCAGCCGGGTGGACGTGTATGGAATGGCAGGCGTTATGAAAGTGCCGAAGAATGGATTGCGGAGAGATATCATTGGAAAGAAGATTGGATAGCGGGCCGTTATCAGTGGGCTGAAGATTGGATAGCGGGACGATATGAATGGGCTGAAGATTGGCTTGCGGGACGATATGAATGGGCAGAAGAAATGCGTGCGCTTGCCGAAACCGGTGCTTTGGGCATGATTATCTTCATGTGGAACAGCAGTTTTGAAAGTATTTTTACAGGTGTAGAAGCCTTTGGAATAACTTTTGGCGGAAGTTTGGCGGAATGGGATGATTGGGAATATGGGGAACCCGGCAATATATACTATCAAGGCCGGTTGGTAAGGTCTCTTATAGATGATAATTTTCTTATCGAAGGCGTGGGCACACGGTTTATGATTACTTCAGGCAGACTTTTGCCCGGGGATATATCCAGCTTTATTGATATTTATGTGCTTCGTGATGAAAATGGGAATATGACAGGCGTAAATGTAGTAGAAATATAAGGTAATTATATTAAAAAATACCAAACCATAAGCAGCAGAAATGCGAGCTAATAATCTGTGAGATAATCACGGTTATTGGCTCGTTTTATATTTCTCACATCGGGAAAAATATTAATGCCTGATGTAAATGCCTTTGTTTTTTAAGGGTTATAGCATACTATTTTTGGAATACCAAGATATTCCTCTTTTTATTTTAACTGCCATAATCTGTATATGCCATTATTTCTGTATATTTTCTTTGCATAAGCTAAAAATATCCTTGGTGAGAATTATGAATCTTTTTGTTGAACTGGATAAGAACATAGACTACTTTGAGGGGATATTTGAGGGATGCGGAGATTTGGTGGCCCGCAAGATACCTATAAGCGCAAGCCTTTCGCGCTTTATTTATGTTTTGTATTTTGATGGCATGGCAGACCGTCAAATTTTGGAAAGTGCCATTTTGCCGCGCCTTATGGCCAGCGCCCAAAAGCAGCCGGAGTCTTTTTTTCATGAGCCGTGCGATTTATTATCAACAATAAAAGAAGGCGGAATGGGTACTGCCGATTTGAAGGAAGAAAAAGACATAGAAGCTGTTACAAAAGCGGTTTTGTCTGGCGACACGGCTATTTTGGTGGATGGGTCTGACACCGGTGTACTTGTAGCCACAAAGGGCTTTCCTAATAGAGGGGTGCCGGAAACGAGTACGGAAGTTGTTGTTCAAGGTTCTAATGAAGCTTTTTCGGAACTTTTTCGCTTTAATACTGCACTTATCAGGCGGCGTATAAAGGATGTGCAGTTAAAGGTAAAGCAGGTAAAAGTAGGACGGCGAACACTTACAGATGTTGCGCTTTGCTATCTTAATGATGTGGTGCGGGAAGATGTACTTGAAGAAGCGTTATCCAGAATTCAAAATATAGATATTGATGGATTGCTGGATTGCGGAACTTTGGAGGAATTTATTGAAGAGGACATAGCTTCGCCTTTTCCGCAGTGCCAGTTGACACAAAGGCCGGATAAAGCAGCAAGCGCAATTTTGGAAGGGCGCATAGCTATTTTTGTTGATAACTCTCCATTGGCATTGTTGATTCCTGCTACAATAAATTCATTCTTTCAATCCAGCGAGGACTACAGTCAAGGATGGGAAATTATGTCTTTTGTGCGTATTCTTCGTTTTGCGGCGGCCTTTTTTGCTTTGGCTTTGCCGGGACTATATATTGCAATTACTACATTCCATCCCAATATGCTTCCTATGCTGCTGACGCTTAAAATGGCATCAGCAAGAGAATCTATACCTTTTCCGGCGGCCCTTGAGATACTTATTATGGAATTTGCTTTTGAATTGCTGCGGGAAGCGGGTATAAGGCTGCCAAGGCCGGTCGGTAGCTCTATTGGGATTATCGGAGGGCTTATAGTTGGGGAGGCCGCTGTATCTGCCGGAATTGTAAGTCCCATTGTGGTTATCATTGTAGCGCTTACGGGCATAGCGTCATTTGCCATACCCAGCTATTCTCTTGTATCGGGTTTTCGTATAACCAAATTTTTGATAATAGCTCTGTCGGCTTCGTTGGGACTTTTTGGTTTTTGGATGGCTCTTCTAATAGTTCTTATTCATTTGGCGTCTCTTAAAAGTTTCGGCCTGCCTTATCTTTTTCCTTTTGCGGCAGGGGATATAGACGGATATTCGGACTTTAAGGATACAATATTCCGTTTGCCTGTAATCTTCATGAAAAAAAGGCCGATTTATGCCAGGCCGGGGCAGAAAAACCGAATGAATGAAAGCAAAATGGGAAATCCAAGGAAAAAAGAGTAATACCAATCATACTTTAATATTAATTTCCGGCGGTTCGCCCTCCAGCACAAGCTCTATAGTTCCGTTTTCAAAATCACCAAATAACACAGCCTCCACAATTTGTTCTTTTATGGGACCTTCCACCATGCGTATAATTTCCCTTGCGCCAAAGTCTACAGAAAAACCCTTTACAGAAATATATTCCAAAACTTCATGGCTTGCGGAAATGCTTATATTTTTATCCGATAAGCGACTTTCCAACATAGCAAGGGCTTTTCCCGCAATTTTGACGGCCATATCAGAATCAATAGGGTTAAAGCGCACAATATGGTCTAAACGATTGCGGAATTCAGGAGAAAATATGCGGGAAATTTCTTTGTCCATAGCGGTGCCGTCCAAAGTATCGCCAAAGCCAATGACCCTCCTTGCGGCATCACGAGCGCCTGCATTGGATGTCATAATTAACACAGCGTTGCGAAAATCAGCCTTTTTGCCTGAATTATCAGTAAGTTTACCATAATCCATAACTTGAAGCAGTACATTTAATATATTTGCATGCGCCTTTTCTATTTCGTCCAAAAGAAGGACACAATGGGGGGTTTTACGCAGACTGTCGGTTAAAAGCCCCCCTTCGTCATATCCGACATAACCCGGCGGCGAACCAATAAGACGTGCCACGGCATGGGATTCCTGATATTCGCTCATATCAAAGCGGATAAGAGGAATAGCCAATGTATCTGCCAAAGTCCTTGCAACTTCCGTTTTACCCACCCCGGTCGGCCCCACAAAAAGCAGCGATGCCACAGGTTTTTCAGGGTCATTAAGCCCGGCACGGGAAGATTTCATTGCTTTAACAACGGCAGAAACCGCACCGCTCTGCCCAAAAACCTTAGTTTCAAGCCGATTTTGTAATTCATACAGACTTTTACGCTCGTCCGCACTAATAGTAGATTCAGGAATTTTAGCCATCTTGGCAACAGCTCTCTCTATATCACAAACACCAATCGCTAATTCCTCATTCCTAATTCCTAATTCCTCATTAGCACAAACCGCCCCCGCCTGGTCTATAATATCAATGGCTATATCGGGCAATTTACGCTCGTGCAGATATTTGTGGGATAATTTAACAGCAGATTCCAAAGCTTCACGGCTGTATTTTACACTATGAAATTCCTCGTATCTATCAATAACACCGGCCAGAATCTCTATCGCTTCTTCTGTGCTTGGCTCTGTTATCTGGACTTTTTGGAAACGACGGGTTAAAGCGCTGTCCTTTTCAAAATATTTTTTATATTCTTCAAAAGTGGTGGAACCAATAAAACGCAAAGCCCCTTTGGTTAGATAGGGTTTTAAAATAGATGTTGCATCAAGCGCACCGCCTGATATTGCACCGGCTCCAACAACATTATGAATTTCATCTATATAAATAATAGCCCCTTTTTCCTGCAAAGCTTCCTCAAGTATTCCGATAAGCCTGTCCTCAAAATCTCCGCGGTATTTTGTACCCGCCAAAACCACGCCCATATCCATAAAATAAATATTACTGTCACGCAGGGACAAAGGTACATCCTCACAGGCAATTTTTTGCGCCAATCCCTCTACAATGGCAGTTTTGCCTACGCCTGCGTCACCCACAAGCACCGGATTGTTTTTTGTTCGGCGGCATAGCAGTAATGTAATATCGCTTACCACTTCTTGCCGTCCGATAAGCGGGTCAAGTTCACCGTTTTTGGCTTTTTCAACCAAATTTACAGTGTATTTAGTTAACAGGCTGTCTTCCGAAGACCGCTTCTTTGTTTTACTGCCTACATTTCCATGTGATATAAACTTCATCATAGCAAGCTTGTCCACACCGTTTTTTGTCATTATAAACACGGCAAAACTCTCCGGAAGATTATACATAGACAACAGTATATCTCCAAGAGTAATTTCGGTTTTTTGCGCACCTCCTGCCATACGCACCGCTATTTCAAACATGGTGACAAAAGCCAGTGATTCTGTAGGAGGCTCACCTCCCGAACGCAAGATATGCAACGAAAAAAATCTGCTTAATTCATCTGTAATAGCAGATACACTTCCGCCGGATTCTTTAATAATTTCCCGCCCCGCTTCAAACATCAGCACGGCATAAAGAAAATGCTCCGGAGTGATATATTCATGTGAATTTAAATTAGCTTCATTTACGGCTACAGTATAAACCTGGCCCGACAGTGCATCCAGTTTCATGCTTCCACCTCGTCCATAGTAATCTTTAAGGGATACCCTGCCTGTTCCGACATGCGCTCCGACTGAATTTTCTTTGTAGATGCAATGTCATAACTGTATACACCAACCAATTTTTCGCCTTTTTGATGAATGTCTATCATAAGGCTGCGGGCTTCCGCTTCATCTTTGCGAAAGACTTTCATAAGAAGATGCACCACAAAATCCATAGGTGTATAGTCATCATTATGAATTTTTATGCCATATAGCCTGGGACGGTCAAGAATATGCGCTTGTTCAGGATTGCTGTAAGAATCCGAACGGGGTCTGTTTTCCATATTATTACCTCATAATGTATAGGGTTTAATTTAAACTTGATTTTACCGATACTGTTCTGCTACAATATATTACGACAATATGAACAAAATATAAACAATGAAGGGGAACCCGGCCTTGTCACAACAAAATATTTATCCTATGGAAGTTACCGAAGAAAAACAGATAGAGCATAAAACTATGTTACTATATCTTATTAATAAAATGGACATACCTATATCCAACAGCCAAATTACACGGTTTGCATTGGAAGAACATTATATGAACTTTTATAGTGTGCAGCAATATCTTAAAGAAATGGTGGAAGTTGACTATCTGGATTCCAGCCATGACAATAATACAACAAGATATACCATAACAGGCGAGGGTATGAAAGCCTTAGAAACTTTAAATTGCTATGTGCCCCAATATATGAAAAACCGCATCACAAAATATGTATCGCAAAACCGCCGTGAAATTATGAAAGGCTTTGAAACGGCCGCCAACCACTTCTATGACCCGGACACTAACGAATATATTGTAAAATGTGGTGTTTATGATTATGACACATTGCTTATGGAAATAAACCTGTCTGTGGTAAACAAAGAACAAGCTTTACTTATTTGTAATAATTGGAAAAATGATGTGGGAAGATTGCATGCACAGATTATAAATATACTGCTTAGTAAGGAAGACCCGAAAGACCCGGCGGTTGGAGCTGAAAAAAGGGATGGGTAATTGTTATGAAAAAGATTGTTGTTTGTATATTTACACTGGCAATTCTGCTTATTGTTGCGGCTTGCGGTATTGAATCTGCAAATACTGCAGAGGAAACTTATGAGACAAATATTTCCTGGGAAATTTTAGAAGAAATATATATTGAGGAATATCAACCGTCGATTGATTATGAATTCGCTCAATTAGAGCCGCTTGGCCCGGCAGAAGCCCCTGTTTCTTTTGAATTAGCTGAAAGGATTTGGCCCAAGCCTCCGGAAATATTATCTTTGGAGGATTTGCTATATGATTTTGACTATCTATCCGGTATTCTTTACGAAAACTTTCCTTTCTACGGCCCGGCTTTAAGGAAGCTGGGCCTTGATTTACACAGGCAGAAAGAAAGGGCCAGGGAAGCTGTTTTGAACCTGCATTTGTCCGGCGATTACAGCATAGATTCCCATCGGCTTGCCGACATTATTTCCGGATACATAATCAGTCCCATGCGCAGCATGGGTCATATAAGCGGTATGCAGGCGGGTACTCGTTCTTTTGATATTCAGCTTGGGCTTATAATGAATGATGCAGGCTTGGCAATACCTTGGTTCCCTCGGCTTTATGGCCATTATTTGTATGGGATGTTTACATCGCCTGCGGCAATTAGGTTTTATGGACAAAGTGCCGTCAATAACAATGCAGATGCACTCATTCAATCTACTTTTGCGCCCAATAACCTAAGTTTTGAAATAATCAGACAAGACAGAGTGGCATATATGCGTATGCACAGCATGAATTTTGCCAATTTTGAACATGACAGCCGCTTAATTTCTGAATTTTTTGAAAGAATAGGACATTTTGAACATTTGATTATTGATTTAAGGGGCAACAGGGGAGGGAATGCAGCTAATTTTATGCATCAGGTTATGGCTCCTTTGATTGATGAACCTGCCAGCTTTTTTTATTATGTATTTTTAAAGCAGGGCGAGCATGCACTGATGTTTGATGAGTTTTATTATTTGGATGCCAAATGGCAGGCAGAAAACGGGCTTGCAAATCTTTATAGAGATGGGCCAAGATTTTCTGTACGCAGCATGATTCACACACTGCCGTATGCAAATCCTGATGATTTTAGATATCTTGAAATTGGTTTTATGCGGGAAATTACGGTTATGCCTTCACGGAATCCCGCAGACTTTAGAGGGAAAGTATGGGTTTTGATAGACGGAGGCTCACTTTCTGCAACAGAAATTTCTGCTGCTTTGGCGGGGCAATCCGGCTTTGCAACACTTGTGGGAAGCCCTACGGCGGGTATTTTCGGCGGATATACTGCGGCATTTGTAAGCTTGCCCAACACGGGGATGATTATTAGATATGACTATGGTTATGTAACTGATTTAGAAGGACGTTCGCTTGAAGAATTCGGTGTTATGTCGCATGTGAGCAATCGTCCCGGGATGGATGCCTTGGCTACAGTTTTGGCTTTAATTGATGAGGGAAATTATTAATTTTCGGTAAAAATATCAAAAATAATCCAAAAACCTCTTGACATTGCTTTTAGGTGAGGATATAATAACTGCATAGAATCTGCGCATTAAAAACCCTTGTAAAGCAAAACAAGATAGCACAGCACCGCTAGCCCTCAAATAGTTAGGCCGATGCAAAGATTCTGAACCAAGGCTAGGGAAATAGAATGCAGTTGTCCAAATCCTCACAAGACCAGCGACAACTGCACTCCCCAAGCCGTTCACCAGCCTGCGAGAAAATTATAACTCACCCAGGCTTATTAGTCAAGTCCTTTTTAAAAAACAAGCTACGCACACCTGAACCGTCTTGCGGGCTTGGCCAATCAATCAGGTTATCATACATACAACACCATAGGGGCGGCCTTTGTCCGCCCCTATGGTGTTAAGGAACAGCGATGGTATTTTTTACAAAAAATTAACTTCCCTTTTTTTCTGCTTTCTTTTCATCTTTTTTATCCGCTTTTTTCTTGGGTTTTTTATTAAGCGCCCCTCCCACAGTAGAATCAAGCACTTTTTCTGCTTCGGACAATTTTGAAACCACAGCATCCAAATTTGGATGCTTTTTAGCGGGGCGATATAGAATTTGCTTTACTTTATTCCGGAATTTTGATGTCATACACTTCACCTCATATGCAGTATATGCCTCGTACCCATAACTTACCAATGACATTTCGGAATATTTGCGATATAATTTGTAATATGTTCTTAATATATTACATTTTGGAGGAAATATGATTAGAAGAGTACTTGTAACAGGATTGGCTGCTTTTGCGGCAGCAACACTATCCACCGGATTTAACCGAACAGATGATTATTACATAATTATTAATGAACTTGGAGAGCGTCTTTTTTCATCGGGAGCTTCACCAAGCATAGAAAGCAGAAGATATATTGCCAAATATGATGCATTGTGGCCGGAAATAGAACGAATCTTCGGCAGGGGTACCGATGCAGTGGTGCGGGATATAGTAACCGGTCGAACATTTGAAATACGCCGTACTTTTGGTACCAATCATGCCGATATTGAGCCTTTGACCAAAGAAGATGCCGATATAATGTACAGCATTTGGGGCGGATGGAGCTGGGCACGCAGAGCAGTTGTGGTTTATGTGGGAGATTATGTGTTTGCGGGTTCGCTTACTAATTTTCCTCATGCCGGCTTGGATAGATACCCTGCTTTGGCAACGGTAAACGGCCGCAGCGGAGGCTACGGCCGTGGATTGAATTTTGACGCTGTAAAAGGAAATGGGGTGGACGGTCATATGTGTTTACATTTTGCGGGCAGCACACTGCATGGAAGCGGGCGCACAAATGCCGAACATCAGAGAAGAGTAGCGGAAGCTATTGCGTACATACAAGATAATTATTAATAGTTGCTTATTTATCCATAGCATTAAACACCTGGCCCAGTATTTCAATTCCCTTAACCAACTGCTCGTCGGTTGGTGTAGAGAAGTTTATGCGGAAATACTGGGTTTTTTCATTTTCATCAACCAGAAAAGCGCTGCCCCATACCACAGCTACACCGGCTTCAAGGGTCTTTTTGCAATATTCCATCATGTCTATATGTTCTGGCAAACGGCAGTATACATACAAGCCGCCTTCCGGCTTTACATAACTCAATTTTTCTCCAAGGCATTTTTCCAAGCAGTCAAGGGTTAATTGTAATTTGCGGCGGTATATGTCACAAATTTTCTTTATATGCTCTTTTAGGCCATGACGCATCATATACTCATAAACAATCATTTGGTTAAGCAAAGGTGTATGTACGTCACTAGCTTGCTTTGCCACGGCAAGTTTGGCAAAATATTCTTCCGGTGCCAGAAGGAAACCTACGCGCAGACCCGGGGAAATAATTTTAGAAAAACTGCCGGCATAAAGGACAATATTTTCTTTATCAAAAGACTTAATTGATGGAATATCTTCGCCGAAATACCGCAAATCTCCATAGGGATTGTCTTCCAAAATAAGGGTGTTGTATTTAACGGCCAATTCATATAAGCGTTTACGTTTTTCAAGAGACATAGTCCATCCGCTGGGGTTTTGGAAATTGGGTATCACATATATAAAGCGGGCATTGCTTGTTTTTTTAAGTGTTTCTTCTAATTTATCCATATTCATTCCGTCAAATTCCATATCTACGCCTACTACATTTATATTATAGGAACGGAATGAATTAAGAGAACCTATAAAGCTGGGGTTTTCGGTAATTACTGTGTCACCTTCGTTGCAAAATACCTTGGCTGCAAGCTCTATGCCTTGGGTTGCGCCGGATGTTATGAGAATTTGGTCATTATCACCGCCGACATTGTAATTTTTTGATAAATACGGGGCAAGATGCTTGCGCAAAGGCTCATATCCGGGGGTAAGGCCGTACTGCAAAGCGGTTATGGATTGGTTTTTTAGGATTTCATGCGCCAAATCGGCAACTTGTTCGGCAGGAAAAGCTTCGGGGGATGGATTGCCTGCTGCAAATGCGATAACTTTGCCGCCTACGGTATGTTTTAAGATATCATAAACAGCGGCGGGTTCTAGTTTAATAATTCTGTCGGCGAAAGATGCCTTCATTTAATTACCTCCTAAAAATGTGTATTTCATAAATATTGTTGCATTAATGACTTCATTATAACGTACTTTTATGTGAAAGTCTACAACAGTTTATCAGGTTTCATAAAAAAATAAAGAAATTTATTGTGATTTTTTACATTGACTATTGACAATTGTTAAGAAAATGACTATGATAGTTAAATACCAGCTTGGATACAGTATTCCATGCAGAACAGAGAGGATTTGCTATGCTGAGGAATTTTGCCGAACTTAAACAAAAGGTACTTGCGAATAAAGAGAAAAAAGTTATTGCATTGGCGTGTGCAGCGGATAAACATTCATTAGAGGCTCTAAGAGATGCCCATAATGAATTTGGGTCAGATTTTCTGCTTATTGGTGATATTCATGAAATAGTTGCATGGGCCGCAAATGTTGGTTTTCAAATTGATAAAAAATGGCTTGTTCAAGCAGATACTGCGGAACAGGCAGCGGAAATTGCAGTAGAATCTGTGCGCTTAGGTAAAGCAGATATTTTAATGAAAGGCAAAATGCAGACTTCGGATTTGCTTAGGGCTGTTGTAAATAAAGAAAACGGCATAAGGCAGGGCGGGCTTATGTCACATCTGGCTGTTCTTGAAAGTCCTGACTACCATAAGCTTATGTATATAACTGATGGCGGCATGGTGATTGGCCCAAGTTTAGAGCAGAAAAAAGGAATATTAGAGAATGCAGTTAGTTTTTTACATAAACTGGGATATGAAATGCCTAAAGCGGCAGCTCTGGCTGCTGTTGAAACTGTTAACGAAAAAATGCCGGAAACAATAGATGCAAAAAATCTTGCCGTAATGAGCGGGGCAGGGGAATTTGAACCCCATAGCTGCATAGTTGAAGGCCCTATGTCTTTTGACCTTGCAATTAGCAAAGAATCTGCAAAAATCAAGGGCATAGACAGCCGTATATCGGGTGATACAGATATATTTTTGGCGCCGGATATGGCCGTGGGCAATATTTTGTCTAAGGCCCTTATATATTTGGGCAATGCCAAAATGGCCGGATGTATTTTGGGGGCAAAGGCACCTATTATTTTAGTGTCCAGAGGGGCTTCCGCCGAAGAGAAAATGTTGTCTATACTGTTAACTATGGCTGTTTAATTTAGTATGTTAAATCATTTAAACTTATATATAGGAGGAGACACAATGAGAGTTCTTATGACAGGCGATGAAGCCATTGCCAGAGGTGCATATGAAGCAGGTGTGCATTTTGCTTCGGCATATCCCGGCACCCCTTCTACAGAAATTTTGGAAAATATGACCCAATACAAAGAAGTTTTTTCCGAATGGGCTCCGAATGAAAAGATTTCCGTTGAGGCAGCAGCAGGAGCTTCTATAGCCGGAATGCGCTCTATGGCTTCTATGAAGCATGTGGGGCTTAATGTGGCATCTGACCCGCTATTTACATTTGCATATACCGGCGTTAATGGCGGAATGGTGCTTATAAACGCCGATGAACCGGGCATGCACAGCTCTCAAAACGAGCAGGACAACCGTTATTATGCACAAATGTCCAAAATTCCTATGTTAGAGCCGTCCAACAGCCAAGAATGTATGGACATGATGAAATTGGGCTTTGAGCTTAGTGAAGAATTTGACACGCCGGTTATGCTTAGAATTACTACCAGAATTGCTCATTCTAAAAGTATTGTAGAGCTTGGAGAAAGAAAAGAAGTTCCTATAAAAGAATATAGCAAAAATGTTAGAAAATATGTGGCGGTGCCTGCCATTGCGGCAGCTTTGCGTGTTGTGGTGGAAGAGCGTACAAATAAGCTTAAACAATATGCAGACCAAACTCCGCTGAATTATATAGAAAAAGGCGGCAAAATAGGCGTTATTGCTTCCGGCATGTGTGTAAATTTTGCTAAAGAAGTCTTTGGGGATACTGCTACATATCTTAAGCTTGGTTTTACACATCCGCTGCCCGATAAATTGTTAGATGAATTTTATAAGCAGGTAGATGCAGATGAAGTATATATAATAGAAGAAAATGACCCGTATTTGGAGGGGTGGGTTAAAAGCCGGGGATATAGCTGCATAGGCAAACCTACTATTCCTCCTTACGGAGAAATGACACCGGATGTATTACGTGCCGCTATACACGGCGAAACTCTTCCGGCTATTGATGCGGACGAGGATATGATTGCGGCCCGCCCGCCTGTTTTATGTTCCGGTTGTCCGCACAGGGGATTTTTTGTGGAGCTTGGAAAAAGAAAAGACACTGTTATAGCAGGGGATATAGGATGCTATACGCTGGGATTTATTGAACCTTACAACGCAATAGACTATGTAATATGCATGTCCAGCGCATTTTCTGCCGCTCACGGAAGCCAAATTGCTTTCGATAGAGCCGGGAAAAATACAAGAGTTGTTGGCATCATGGGGGATTCTACATTTTTCCATATGGGCTTAAATGGATTGATAGAAGTGCTTTACAACGGCAGTAAAGTAATTTGTGTAATACTGGATAATCGCATTACCGGTATGACGGGCGGCCAGGAACATCCCGGAACGGGCAGTAATGCATACAGAGAACCGGCGCATGAAATGGATATAGAAGCTGTGTGCAGGGGCTTGGGCGCAAAAAATGTGACGGTTATCAACCCTAATGACTTGAAGCAAGTGCGGCAGGCGCTTGATGATGCCTATGCCAAAGATGAGCCAAGCGTAATTATAACCCGCTGGCCTTGCGTGCTTAAACCTATGGGTGAAGGTGATTTTGCAGAATTTGGCGATGATATTTTTATGAAAAAATATACAGTATTAGAAGATAAATGCATAGGCTGTAAGGCTTGTATAAAGGTAGGCTGTCCTTCTATTTCTATGTATGAAAAAGAGGGGGCAAACAAACTTGGCTTGTTATCAAGAATTGATGAAACTTGTGTTGGCTGTGATGTATGCTCCCAAGTTTGTCCGACAAAAGCTATTGTTATTAAGGGGGATGCTAAATAATGACAAAATCTATATTATTGGTAGGTGTTGGAGGACAGGGTACAATTTTGGCAGGCAAAATACTTACAACCGGACTTTTGACTGCCGGATATGATGTAAAAATGAGCGAGATTCACGGCATGTCTCAACGCGGCGGCTCTGTTTCTACTCATGTACGCTATGGTGATATGGTACATTCGGCGGTTATAGAAAAAGGCGGGGCCGATGTGCTTATTTCTTTTGAACAAATGGAAGCAATGCGCTGGCTTAGTTACCTAAAGCCGGACGGCAGAGCCGTTATTAACAGCCAAGTTATTTTGCCGCAGTCTGTACTTATCGGAAAAACTCCTTATCCCAAAGGCATTTTGGAAAACATTAGCGGCAAAGTGAAAACGACTACTCTTAATGCTACAGAAGAAGCGGCAAAAATAGGTAATCCCAGGGGGCAAAATCTGTTGCTTGTCGGCACTGCCGCCAAATTATTGGGTCTTTCTGATATTGATTGGAACAGCGTTATTGAGCAAAATGTCAGAGCGCAGTTTGTGGAGATGAATCAGAAAGCGTTTGAGAGAGGTTATAGCTTAGTATAATATAGTTAATCAACCTAAGAAAACCACTTAAGCTGATTAACACAGATTGCTTCGCAATCTGCCCGCACCTCATACGCTTCGCTTCTTCGGTGCGGGACGTTCATACAACTTTAAAATGCTTACAAGCAAGCTTGACGCATTTTAAAGTTGATTCACTATAAACAATTTGGAGGAAAAAAGATATGCCGCATCTGATTTTGGCAATAAATCCCGGCTCTACATCAACAAAGATAGGTTTATTTAGGGATAGCGATGCTGTATTTATGAAAACAATAGAGCATGACAGACAAGAATTGATGAAGTTTAGCGATATTCCCGGGCAAAGAGAATTTAGATATAAATTTGTCCTTGATGCCCTTGAAGAATCAGGGATTAGCCCCAAGGAATTATCCGGTGTGGTCGGAATCGGCGGACTTATGCCTACAATTGAAACCGGGGGATATATTGTCAATGACTTGCTTGCCAACTGGGTTTCCGAAGAAAAAGGCGGCTCTCACGCATCTAATCTTGGCGCACTTTTGGCGGATTTGGTTGCAAAGAAGGCCGGTGTAAATGCATATATTTATGATGCGGTTTCGGCAGGTCAGCTTCCGGAAATTGCAATGACCACCGGTTATCCGGAGATAAGGCGCAAGAGCTTGTCGCATGCGCTTAATTCTCGGGCGCAGTCCATTGAATATGCCAAAAAAATAGGCAAAAACTTTGAAGAATTGAATTTGATTATTGCGCATTTAGGCGGCGGGATTTCCTTATCAGCTTATGAAAAAGGCGCATTAGTAGATTCTGTCGGAGATGATTTTGGCCCGTTTTCTCCGGAACGCGCAGGAGCGGCTCCTTTGATGGAATTTGTAAATGTGTTCTATGATTCCGGTCTGGATAAAAAGGCTCTTGTCAAAAAAATGCGAGGTGCAGGCGGCATTATGGCTCATTTGGGTACTACAGATATACGGACTGTAGAAGAAATGGCAAACAATGGTGATGAAAAAGCAAAAACTATATTGCATGCCATGTGTTATAATGTTGCAAAATCTATAGGGTCATTAGCTGTAGTATTAAACGGTGATATAGATGCTGTTATCTTAACAGGAGGTATTGCCAAGTCTTATGCTGTGACAGAACTTATTACGAATAGAGTAAAGTTTATTGCGCCTGTTGAAATTATGCCGGGAGAATATGAGCTTGAAGCTTTGGCGGCGGGTTGTTTGCGCATTATTTTAGGTGAGGAAAAAGCAAAGACTTTGGTTGATATTACGGAAGAAGGTATTGGTGTTAGCGAGTAATATAGCAATTCCATACACAAGTTTCGAGCGGCTGCAAGCCGCCTCTACGAAAAATCCCCTATTTATTTAATAGGGGATTTTTCAATTTATTATTTATTTTAATATTATATGTCTTGGCAATCCACCAACATAATATGGCGACATTTCGCCCTGTATAAGAGGAAGGGCATAATCCAAATATTCCTGAGTTACATAATCGCCGCCTTTTGAAATCCATTCGCTTGGCACATGCTTTTCTATATTGGCCATTTTTTCAATTTCAATTGCATCTGTAGCAAAGGCATACGGTTCGCTGGAAAGGCGTTTGATGATGACAACGCGGTTTGTGTTTCCGTCAACAGCAGCTTTTACCGCCTGGCTTCCTACGGCAAAAGCTTCGGTAACATCGGTCGCAGACTGTATATGTGCGGCGCAGCGTTGTATGGTGGCAAACTCTATAGCTCTAGTTTTAACGCCCAGCTTCTTCGAAACCTCTCCTGCAAGATAGGAAGCGGTGCCGGTTAGCTGCTTATGCCCAAAGGCATCCACGGCATTTTTCTCGGCGTCTATTTCGTTTACATATCTGCCGTCTGCCAGTTTAAGTCCTTCGGAAACAATTATAGTTGCCGGATGGTCAGCGGAGGTTTTTGCCACTTTGTCCATAAAAGAATCTACATTAAAGATAATTTCAGGAAGATATATAAGGTCCGGGCCGATAGAATCGTCACCTTTGGCAAGTGCGGCGGCACCCGCAAGCCAGCCGGTATTGCGCCCCATAACTTCAACGACTGTAACTGAGGAGTTGTTGTAAACCTGCGAATCCAGCACAAGCTCCTTGATAGTGGCTGCGATATATTTTGCGGCGGAGCCAAAGCCCGGGCTGTGGTCTGTAACTGCAAGGTCATTGTCAATAGTCTTAGGTACTCCCATAAAGCGTATAGGGCTTTTTATAGATTCGCCGTATTTGGATAGCTTCATAATGGTATCCATTGAATCGTTGCCGCCAATGTAAAAAAAGTATCCTACTCCATGTTCTTCAAGTATATTAAAGATTTGCTTATACACATCTTCACTGCCTTCAATTTTTGGCAGTTTATAACGGCAAGAACCCAAAAATGATGAAGGTGTACGCTTTAAGATTTCTACGTCAATTTCATTGCAAACATAACTCTGCATGTCGATAATGCGCCGTTCCAAAAGACCCTTTATGCCATTTCTCATACCGAATACCTTGCCTAAATTTGCACGCTTTGCTTCGGCAAAAACCCCGGCCAAACTTGCATTGATTACGGAAGTTGGTCCGCCGGACTGCCCTACCATTACATTTTTACCCATTATATTCCTCCTTGGTCTTAAATACTGGATATTTATTTATGATTTTTACTGCCTATTGAAAATAACTGCCGAGGTAAAGACAAAATTATTAATAATCCAACGGATATAAGCCCGGCAGTACGCAGGGTTTCTATGCCCCACAATAAAGATTCTGAATTATCGCCCATAACGGCATGAAACATAGTGTAATATATACCGGCACCCGGGACTAAAGGAATTACCGCAGGTATCATATATACAGTGCTTGGCATTTTGCGAACAAAGCTTAGAATGCGGCTGATATATGTGGTGGTCATGGATGCAAAGAGAGTTGCGGCAACGGCAGCGCCCGGTGCGGCATTAATAATAATCTGATACACAAGCCATCCTGAAGCTCCCGCAGCACCGCAAAGCAGCAATTCTTTTCTGGGCACATTAAAGATAATTGAAAAGCCTATTGTTCCGACAAAAGATAGAACTACTTGAAGCAGCAAATTTGTCAAAAGAACACACCTCCAACGACAGAAAGCCACAAAGTCAGAATGGTACCAACACCGGCGGCGATGCCTATGGCCACCAGAAAAGCATCCAAAATACGGGCGCTGCCTGAAATTAAATCCCCTTCTAAAATATCCCTAATGGCATTGGTTAGGCTTACACCGGGCACCAAAGGCATTATTGCGCCGATTATCACAAAATCTATATTTTCTCCCAAGCCTAAATTCATCAAAGTTAAAGCGATAAAGGCGGCGCAAGCTCCTCCTGTTATATTGCGTAATACACCGGAAATATTGTGTTTTTCAAGAAACAATACGGGTATTTGCATTAAAAAGGCTGCAATAAAGGCATTGGCAGAATCTAAAATAGAGCCGCCGAACATAGAAGCGAAGCAAAAACTGGCTACAGCAGAGCCTGTCAGGCGCACTATATTTGAGTAGGGTGGGGTAGTGTTAATTTCTTCAAGAGCAGCTATGGCTTCATCTACACAAAGTTTGCCTTCGGCGAAGCTGCGGGAAAGGTCATTTACATATGTTACTTTTTGAAAATTGTTACCTCGGTTTTTAACACGTTTTAGCATAGTAGCGGGGTTGCCGTCTGCATCGGTTGCTGAGGCAAAAATGCTGGTTGTGGTGCACATGGATTCTGCATTGTGCATGCCGCAGTGTTTTAAAATGCGCTGCATGGTATCTTCCACACGATAAGTTTCGGCTCCGGAAGCAAGCATAATCTCTCCGGCGAGTATTGCTAATTTTATAGAATTATTTGTTTGCATAAGGCCCTCCCGCATCACAGTATACGTTACCATATCCGCTATGATTTGTAAAGGGGTTTTAGGATTATACACAGTGAATACATTTTTGCGAATAGTTATATCATGATAATTGTGGACAAAGTGGATAAATAGGAAGATAAGTATAGTTTTATGCGAATAGTTGGTTTATACACATTTTGAGTGTAAGGTATACGCATTAATAAGAATTTTGCGAATAGTTTATGTGGATATCGGTATATTGCTGTTAATAAAAGGCATGTGTAATGCATAAAATATTTTGCGAATAGTATATTATAAATTTAATCTTAGTTATGATAAAATCTGGAGTTACCTCCAATGCACTTTCGTTATAAGCCAAGCTCTATCGTATGGGCGGCTGAAAGCCGCCCATACGATGCATGAAAGGATAGTTCTGATAAAATTTAATAAAAGTTTTTAAAATAAAGTTCCGGAAAGGCATTAGAAATGGAATGAATATTTTTTTATGTTTACATTTAATGCAGCAAGCCAAGGTGATTTTAACATCTTTGAGATTATACTTTCCGAGGAATTGTAGTTATATTTCCTTGTTGTAGTACTGAAAAATCACCCCTACTATTCGCGAAAGTTGTCTTTCGCGAATAGTAGGGGTGATGGCAAATGCCCTTTTGTTAGCTGTCTATATCAATATCGGAACCTGCATCCTCTTCCTCAATCATAAAAATTTCAATAGCATATACTTCCGGGTCATCACCAACATACATTGCAGCATGAAGTCCTCCCATATCATGGTGACTGTGCCACAAAAATAATGAGCTTTTTATCATACATCCTTGACCTAGTTTATTAATATACACACATTCTGCATAAACAGTGACATATAAACCAATACGTATAAAATAGTTTGGAACAAGCCGGCTAATCTCGGCATTATACTTGATGCCTGTTTTCTTTAGTTTTTTTAATTTGGCTTCCGGATACTTTCCGATAATAAAAAATATGATACTTAGTAAAATCCATATACTAATGTTTATTATCGGAGATAAAGCGGCATGTTGGTCCATTGAAACGAGGAAAAATAAAGCTAAAAATAATGAAAGTCCACCACCTATCGCCAAAGAAGCTCTTGCTGCTACCACATATGGATGTTTTAAAAGATATTTCACAATTTCAACTCCCTAAAAAAGCTTCTAATCATCCTTACGCAAACGTAAATCCCGAACTGCTCGGCGTCCGGCTTCCTGCTTTGTATCTGCATAGTTTTTTCTTGTTGTATTTACGTCCTTATGTCCCAGCAAATCAGCCACAAGATAGATATCTCCCGTTTGGCGGTACATATTTGTTCCGAATGAAGTCCTTAACTTATGCGGAGTGATTCTTTTTAGACCTGATATTTTTGAGTATTTCTTGACAATATTTTGCACAGCCCTGTCCGTTATGCGCCTATTTTGAAGCGACAGAAAAAGCGCCTGCTCATGCCCCGGCAATGCAGGAATTTGATGCCTGTTTTCCAAATATTCCGAAAGAGCTTCTTCAACCTCTTGCCCAAAATATAAAATGGCCTCATCCCCGCCTTTGCGCACAACCCTAAAACAGCCGTTTGACATATCTATATCTTCAAGATTAAGTCCTACAGCTTCTGATATACGTATACCTGTGCCGGCAAAAAGGCACAAAAGCGCTATATCCCTGCTGCGGGTGAGGCTGTGGTATGACCTTTGCTTTTTTGTTAGCTTTTCTCCGCTGTCTACCTCATCCAATAAGTTGGCAATTTCATGCACATCCAAATATACTTTAGCTTTTTCTTTTATAGGCGGCGTTGCCACTAATTCTGCCGGATTTGAAGTAAGCTTGCCCTTTTTATAGAAATATGTAAACATTGTGCGTATTGCAGACAGCTTGCGGGACTTGCCCTCCTGTTTATTTATTACTTTATATTCTGTATCTTCACGGTTTCTGTTTGTGGTATAATATGATAAATATTCCAAAAATTCTTCAATATGATCCGCCGTTACATGGGATAAATCAGCAAGGGTAAAGTCATCCATAGAACTTGCTTTAAAATCTCTGGTTTCTGAAATTAGAAAACCGAAAAAAAGCTTTAAATCATAAGCATAACCAAGGCGCGTGCGAGTAGAGGTATAATCCGCCCTATTTCTAAAAAATTCTGATAAAAAGGGCGGAAGTACCTTAAGATGTTCTCGCAAGCGCATGATATTATGCCGGTCCTGTTCTTCGCGGTAATTAGACATAGGCTGTTACACGCCAGAGAAGAATTTGCCCAATTCAACAACAGCAACTTCTTCATCACTGCCTTCGGCTTTAATGGTAATTTCATGGCCGTTCAAGATGCCTATTGACATCATACCCATAATAGATTTGGCATTTGCCGTTTTGTTATCAATCGTAACAAATATAGAACTTTGGAATTTTGAAGCCGTTTGCACAAAAAGAGCAGCAGGACGTGCTTCCATGCTTGAATTTACAATAACTGTACGTTTAATCATTTTAAACCTCCATTTCTGCCTTACTTTCAGTTTTGTTCTGTTTCGCTTCTGTATGAGGCAGCTATTTCTGCAATCTTTTTTAATCTATGATTAACTCCCGATTTTGATATGGGAGGGACTAACATTTTTCCTATATCATCCAGGCTGGCCAGAGGATTGTCCAATCTGGCCTGAGCCACTTGAGCCAAATTGGTTTTTAGCGAGGATAAACCTGCAAAATTCTGTATATCCATAATATCTGCAAAATGCTTGGCAGATGCCGCTATTTTTTTGTCTTCGTTTGCCGCGGCAGCGTTGGATGCTCTGTTTATAGCGTTATTTACGTCCTTGCCTACACGGAAATTTTCAAATACCATAAGGGATTTATGCGCCCCCATTATACTTAGCACAGTTGCAATCTGTTCTGCCTCTTTAAAATACAGTATTTGTGATGATTTACGCATATGCATTTTAGGATACAGCTCAAAAAAGGCAAAAATTTCGTTGATATGATAAGGTGCGGCGGAAAACTCCATATGATATGATTTTTCCGGATTTGTCATGGTTCCGGAGGACAAGAAAGCCCCTCGTATATATGCCCTTTTACAACATTCGCTCTTAACCGCAAGACTGCCGGCTATAGGCAGAAAGCATCCCTTTTTGTCTATCTTGCCGCAAGCCGAAAGAATTAAACTTAAATCTCCTTCAAAATCCATAAGGGCAAGACTTCGGTACTTTCTCTGAGGCAGGCTGTTTTCATCCTTGAATTTTATATTCAAACAGCCATTTTCTGAATAAATATCACCGTAAGTATCTATTATAGCCGAAAGTTCCGCAATTCTGCAATGTCTTGGACCCAAAAAGCCGAAAATTTCTTTCTTAACTTCTGAAGAAAATGACATCGCTCCTCAACCTTTCGTTTTAAAGACCGGTTATATCCCTGTGCTTTATATTCACAAAATATCCTTGCTTGCCTAAATGTCCGGAAATATGATTGGCTGCGGCCACAGAACGATGCTTGCCGCCTGTACATCCTATGCCGATGATAAGTTGATTTTTTCCTTCCTGAATATAATGCGGCAGCAAAAAATCTAAAAGACCCTGCAATTTATCCAAAAACTCTGTACCAACATCATTTTCCAGCGCAAATTTAACAACAGCGGCATCATGACCTGTCATAGTTTTCATTACGGGGTCATAGAAAGGATTAGGCAAAAACCGAACGTCAAATAATAAATCAGCATCGTGAGGTATCCCGTATTTAAAGCCAAATGACAATATAGTCACTGACAAACTGTGGAAACCCTTATCTTCAAGAAACAATGTGTTTATGCGCTCTTTTAACTCCTTAACCAAAAAATACCCGGTTTCTATAATGTGGTCTGCCATATCTTTTATGTCGGCAAGCCGCTCTCTTTCCCGCACGATGGCTTCTATAATCCTGTCATTTTCAGACATAGGGTGTTTGCGGCGGGTTTCTTTATATCGTTTTACCAAAACCTGGTCAGGAGCATCCAAAAAAACAATTGTGTGGGCGGGAAGTGAATTTTCTTTTAGTAACGGCAAAAATTCGTCAAATAGTCTTCCGCCTCTAATATCTACTCCTAATGCAACTTTATTTATATCACTGCTACTGCTTGTACCCAAATTTGGTCTGAATATAATTTCTACAAATTTGGGTATTAGAGCAGGAGGCATATTGTCTATGCAATAATATCCAATATCTTCTAAAAATTTTAATACGGTACTTTTTCCTGCTCCGCTCATACCTGTGACAATCAGAAGCTCCATGCGTTTTCTCCTTTGTTAACTGATTCGCTTTGCATATATATATTCACTATAGCTCCCCTACTGTCTTAACTTCAGGCTCAAGCATTATACCGAATTTATCATTCACAACATTACGCACATGCTCTATAAGGGCAATTACATCAGCGCATGTTGCCCCGCCGGTATTCACAATAAAGCCGCAATGCTTTTCGCTTACTTGTGCCGCCCCTATCGAAAAGCCTCTAAGTCCCGCGTCCATTATCAACTTTCCCGCAAATCTTCCCGGAGGGCGCTTAAAAGCAGAACCTGCGCTTGGCATATTAAGGGGCTGTTTATCTGTGCGCTGACGCCGCAGACGGGACATTTTTTCGGCTATAGCACCACTGTCGCCGAAATTTAGTTTGAATATTACAGAAGTTATTATATGACTCTCGGTTTGGGCTGCGGATTTTCTGTAAGAGAAATTCATGCCGGCATTATCAACAGACCGAAGCTGACATTCCTTGTCAATAATTTGTGCAGTTTCAAATACTTGTGCAATTTCGCCTTCATAAGCACCTGCGTTCATAATAACGCCGCCGCCTACGCTTCCGGGTATGCCTTCGGCAAATTCCAATCCGCGAAGACTATGCTTTGCGGCAAATTTAGAGACTTGCGGAAGAAGGGCGCCGCTTCCGGCATAAATTCTGTTATCTTCCAGCAGTTCAATGTTATTCATGTCACAAAAGGATATAACAACCCCTCTTATGCCCTTGTCGCTTACTAAAAGATTGCTGCCATTGCCCAATAGAAAATATGGAAGGCCCGTGTCCCTACATGCTTTTACAATATAATTCAACTGCTCTGCATTTCTTGGCATAACAAAAACATCTGCCCCGCCGCCTATTTTAAAAGTGGTATGCTTTGACATGGATTCATCAATTTTGATTTGCCCCGCATCCAAGCCTTCACTCAGTATTCTTATAATTTCCATATACTTCATATGCACCTCAAAAACTTCCTGTGCTTATTCTATTTCTGATTTGATGTAAGTATTCATCATGTAAGCAGAGCGGCTCCCACAATTCCCGCATCGTTACCCAAGGCAGCTATAGCAAATTCGGTTTTCACATCGCCTCCGTATACCATATCGGAAATACGGCTGTTTATAGAATCTAAAAGGGACTCGCCCTGCCCTGATACACCGCCGCCTATAACTATGATTTCCGGCTGAAAAATATTCACAATATTGGCCAGGCCTATACACAGATTATCAATATAAACTTCAACTACTTCAATGGCATAGCGGTCCCAAGTGCCTGCGGCATCAAAGACTGTTTTTGCGGTAACTTTGCTAAGGTCACCATTAACCATTTTACCAATTTCACTGGCTGCTGCCCTTTTTGCCCAGACTTTTGTTTCCCGAACCAAAGCTGTGGCCGATGCATAGGTTTCCCAGCACCCCCTGCGTCCGCAGCTGCAAGGCTCTCCCCCGGCATGTATAACATGATGGCCCATCTCTCCTGCTCCGTAAAAAGGGCCGGAATATATTTTTCCGTCTATAATAATACCGCTGCCTATGCCTGTTCCCAATGTAATTGTAATGGAATGACTGCTGTCCTTTGCGGCTCCGAACGCTGCTTCCCCTAAAGCGGCACAATTTGCGTCATTTTGAATAAAGACCGGAATATTAAGAAATTTGTTTAACATGATTCCGATTGGCATATTGCTTATACCTATATTGCTGGCATGGATAAGCATTCCGTCCGGAGGGTTAACTGTTCCGGGGCATCCTATACCTAAAGAAGTAATTTTATCAAAGGCCAAGTCTGCTTTAGAGGCAACAGAGCTGCATAAGTCAGCAATATCTTTAGCCAAAAGGTCGTGCGATTGGTTTTTGACTGTGGCTACAGAGTTCTTGGCAACTATTTTGCCGTCCATATCTACTATACCAGCTGCAATATTGGTGCCTCCTAAATCTACACCTATACGATACATGATTACTCCTCCTTTATAGTTGTTTTGCGCCGATATGTTTTTCATGCAGTCTGTCACTAAGTGCTTGGGCAGCAGAATAACCCATTTTTTTCATTCTATGATTTACGGCGGCGCTCTCACCTATCATAGCCAAATTTCGGCCCGGACGAATAGGAATTGTCTGGCAGACAACATTATTGCCTAAAATTTCTGTAAATTCGTCTTTTAACCCCAGCCTGTCATATTCCTTCTTATTGTCCCACATTTCCAGCTTAATTACCAAATCAATATTTTGAGTTTCCTTTATTGCCTGTATGCCAAACATTTTAGATACATCTATTATGCCAATGCCTCTGACTTCTATAAAAAATCTTAGTATCTCCGGACAATTTCCAATTAAGGTTTGATTGGAAACTTTTTTAATCTCCACGGCGTCATCAGCTACAAGTCTGTGCCCTCTTTTTATAAGCTCCAGCGCCATTTCGCTTTTACCGATGCCGGATTCTCCGGTGATAAGTATGCCTTCCCCGTAAACATCCACAAGCACTCCATGCAGAGTGACGCGCGGCGCAAGCATTACCTTAAGCCACCGTATGACTTCCCCTATAAAATCTGTAGTGGTTTCTGCGCACGATAATATAGGCACGCCTACCTCTTCGGCAAGACGCAGCATTTCAGGAAAGGGTATTAAATCTCTGCACATAACGATACAAGGAATTTTATCACTTAATAGCCTCTTAAAAGATTTTGTCCGGTATTCTTCCGACATTCTTTCCAAATATGTGTATTCCACCATGCCCATAACCTGAAGGCGTTCGGCATCAAAAAAGTCAAAGAAACCGGCTATTTGCAGCGCAGGGCGGTTTATTTTGGCATGTATGATTTTTTTTTCATCAATATTAATCTCTTTTGTTAAATTTGTAAGACCAAAAGTGCTTGCCAGTTCGGAAACAGATACTTCGTAAGTGGTCATAGCCTACACCTCTATTTTGTCATTATACCATGATGAAAAACTTGCGCTTCAATACGATTTTGTGCGCTGCGCAGAAGCGTTTGCGCCGCAAAAATCTATTTCAGCGAGTTTTTCGTCATGCTATTATACCATATTTATCCGGCTGTATTTTTAAGCTCATTAAGAGTAATTTCGTAGGTTCTCCCTATAGTTGACACAATGATTATGCAATCTGCAGACATATCTATATCCATTTTTTTAAACCTCTGTTTTTCAAGTTCATCCACGATATTCAAAAGGTTTTTATTATCAATGTCTTCATCAGTGGTTATTATAAGTTCAAAGCAATAGCTAAGGTCGGCGTCCCTTACCACATCTAAAGCGATATGAAGATTTTTAAACTCCGATTCCTCTTCGCGAGGCTTGTATACGAAATCAAATTCTAAAGCGGGCATATCGTATCTCCTTTCAACTGCATAATTAAAAACATTTCCTAGTATTTTACACCATATAAGCATTTATTTCAAGACAAATCTTTTAACAACAAAAATTTGACAAATATTCATCTTGTCAATACCGTCCCAATAGTATAGAATAGAAGGAATTATCAGCCGATATTTTAAGGAGGCGCTTATGAAACGGTTTAAAAATGTGAAAGAAGAGATTGTGTCCATACCTCAAGAAGTTGGTTCCGTACTGTGTGAAGGATTAACTTTTAAGGACGGAAACTTGTCGGGTGTGGGCAAAATTACCTTAAATTGTTATTTTGTCGGTAATATATCTACAAATGATTTGGTAATCATCGAAGAGGCGGGCAATGTTCTGGGCAACATAGAGTCTCAGGCTATTATTATTAAAGGAAATGTCAAAGGCAATATAGAAGCTGTAGAGTCTGCGCAAATACGTACAGGAGGCGTTTTGAACGGCGATATAAAATGCTCTACTTTAGAAATTTCAGCAGGTGCTGCTTTCTCGGGCAACTGTAATATGACGGCATCCAAAAAAGAAAACAACATCCTTAATAACATGATTACCAAAAAAGATGAGGACACACCTGTTTTGCCGCTAAACCCACGTTCTGAAAGAAATTAAAGCGGGATTACCCTAACATGCCGCCGTTATTAGGAAAGCTCATATGCACTAATGAACCAAAACTTTGTAGGGGCGGCTTGCAGCCGCCCGCTGTATGCAACAATATACTTGATTTACATGGGAAACTTCGGGCGGCTGCAAGCCGCCCCTACATTATAATTGCAGTACATGAAGGACGGATGATACAGTCCCGGATATATATTATATTTTGTTGATAAATATGTTGATAACTATTATAAAGAAGATGCGGATTATATCATAGTGAACTATTCGCAAAATGCAATACGGTCAATGAGCAACTATTCGCAAAACATAATTAAGAAGCGCACCTACAATTTTTTAGCCAAAAAAATATCCGGTTTTCCTATGCCGTTGGCATCGGGCATAACGCCTACCACCGTATAACCCATTTTAATATAGAAGGCCGTTTGATGTCTGCCGGGATTAAACTCTTCAATTTTGCGTGGTAAATCTTCATATAAATTTACATTTGCAAATGATGTTCTGTCTGCATCCCTTTCATCATCTGCCCCAAGCCACATTGTTATTCCACCACGCTCTTTAGCTACCTTTTCGATTGATTCAACCAATAAACGCCCTATTCCCCTGCCCTGCATATTGCCGCGAACGGCTAAAGGGTGTAATTCAAATACTTTGCCGCCGTAATGGGGCAAAATTCCCACAAAACCTATGACAATATCATTTTCAACTGCTGCCAAGAAGGTATTATCTTTTTCAATAAAGAGCCTTTCGTTAACTTCTTCCATGGCTTCATCCAAATTTGCCCAGCCTTCCGGAAGCTCGTCGGTTAAAATCTGTCCTGCTTGAAGCAATAATTCCTGCGGCAGCGTTTTCATATCAATAATTTCCATTCTGCTCTCCCCTACTCAACAGCACTAAGCCCAAAATGCCCATATCCCAAAGGCGTTACAACACGGCCTCTCGGTGTTCGTTTTATATAACCGAGCTGCAATAGATAGGGTTCATACACATCTTCTATAGTTTCGGCATCCTCGCCTGTAGAAGCCGATAAGGTATCAAGCCCCACAGGGCCGCCGCCGAATTTCTCTATCATAGTCATAAGCATGGTGGTGTCTTCGTTTGTAAGCCCTACCTTATCCACTTCCAAAATATCCAAGGCCGCTTTGGCAGAGCTTTCGTCAATAATCCCTTCAAACTGCACCTGTGCAAAATCCCTTACGCGCTTTAACAAACGGTTGGCTATTCTTGGCGTACCCCTGCTGCGCCTTGCAATTTCTTCTGCGCCTGAAGGCTCTATATCTATACCCAGCACTTTTGCGGAGTTGGTTATGATTGTAGTAAGCTCACCAAGCGTATAGGGTTCAAGGCGGTTTGTTATGCCGAATCGGTCACGAAGAGGGGCTGTTAAAAGCCCAAAGCGCGTTGTTGCGCCAATTAAAGTAAATTTTGGCAAGTCCAAACGCAGGGACCTTGAGGAGCTTCCCTTGCCTATCATTATATCAAGAACAAAATCCTCCATAGCGGGATACAGCACCTCTTCGATAGTGCGGTTAAGCCTATGAATTTCATCCACGAAAAGTACATCCCCTTGACCCAAATCATTTAAAATAGAGGCCATATCCCCTGCTCTTTCTACGGCCGGGCCGGATGTGGTTTTGATATTAACCCCCATTTCCCCCGCAATAATTTGCGACAACGTGGTTTTGCCTAATCCCGGCGGCCCGTGAAGCAATACATGGTCCAGCGTTTCGCCGCGCATCCTGGCGGCTTTGATATAAACTTTAATTGATTCTACAGCCTTTTGCTGACCTATATAAGAATCGAAGCCTTTGGGTCTTAACCCCGATGCCAGTTCGATATCTTCTTCGATTTCTGTGGTGGTTATAATTCTTTTGCTCATTTGACACCTCAATTAGCTACCAGTTTTTTTAATGACTGACGAATAATCTGCTCTGTATCCATGCCGTCCAAAGTAACTTCCATAACGGCGCGTAAAGCTTCATTTCGAGTATAACCCAAAGCCAGTAAAGCTTCCGTGGCATCTTTTTTAGCATCTGCATTGCCGGCAGAAATAGTTTGCTGCGGGGCTATATGATGCACAAAAGCATCGCTGCTCTTTAATTTATCTTTCAATTCCAGCACAATACGTCCCGCCAGTTTCTTCCCAACGCCTTGCGCACGTGCAAGCTGGTCGGTTTCTTCTGTTAATATGGCTAAAACAATGGCCGAGGCATCCAAAACAGACTGTATGCTAAGGGCGGCTTTTGTGCCTACGCCGCTTACGCTGGTCAGCATGTCATATATCTTAACATCTTCTTTACTAAGAAAGCCTATAAGACTTATATCATTTTCACGAATTTGCATAGCAGTATGTATTTTAACCGTACTGCCCTGTGAAAGTTTAGAAGCGGTAGTGCCCGAAACATTAATAAAATAGCCTATACTTCCGCATTCCACAATTACAGAACCATCAGACACTTCTGCCACTTCGCCTATTATATATGAAATCAAATTATTTCCTCATTTCTTATGTACTTTCATCATTATACATTAGAAGGGAGCCTATGACAAGACTCCCTCTCTAAAAATTCTTTCATTTGCCTTGATTCTGCATCTGTCTTTCCTGTGCCTCAATCATCTTTTGCACCAAATAGCCGCTGGTAAAACCTCTGTCGCCATAGCCATATCCTCCGCCTGTAAGCGGACGTATAGGTAAGCCAATTTCTTCCGCAACCTCATATCGGAATTTGTTTGTGCTTTCCTTCGGTATTTCAATAGCATCGGGTCTTGCATCTTTTTCCGTTTGCATGTTAAACCTCCCATGTGTTTTTGATTATATTTCTCACATGACGGGCTTTTTATGTAGTTAGTTTTTACAAGTTTTTTATTCCAAATGTCAGTTCTTTATGGAAAAATAGATAAATTGCGAAATTTTTCACATTTCTTAAAAAATAAACTTGTATAAATGGAAATTAATTGTTATAATAGTATTGTCGCAACTTTGTTTTTAAAATAACAATTGCGTCGGTTTAATATATTATTCTTTACAATACCGAAAGGAGAATTATATGTCAAAGAACAAAGTCATGAAGACTATGGACGGCAATACGGCGGCGGCCTATGTATCATACGCTTTTTCCGAAGTTGCCGGAATTTATCCCATCACACCCAGCTCCACTATGGCCGAATCTGCTGATGAATGGGCGGCAGAAGGCAAGACCAATATGTTCGGCCAAGTTGTAAAAGTTGTTGAACTGCAATCTGAAGGGGGCGCAGCCGGCACTGTTCACGGCGCACTTCAGGCAGGGGCACTGACCACTACCTACACTGCATCTCAGGGCCTTTTGCTTATGATACCCAATATGTACAAAATTGCTGGTGAGCTTTTGCCTTGCGTTATCCACGTTTCGGCCAGAGCTATTGCGGGCCATGCCCTTTCCATTTTTGGTGACCACTCCGATATAATGTCTGTACGTCAAACAGGCTTTGCCCTTTTGGCTTCCGCCAATGTACAGGAAGCTATGGACATGGCCGCCGTTGCGCATTTAGCTACTTTAAAAGCAAGAGTGCCTTTCGTACATTTCTTTGACGGATTCCGCACTTCTGCCGAAACGCAAAAAATTGCCGTGCTTGACTATGAAGATTTGTCTAAATTGGCAGACCATGATGCCATTCAGGAATTCCGTGACAGAGCTTTAAATCCGGAACATCCTGTTACAAGAGGCACGGCGCAAAATCCTGATATTTTCTTCCAGGCAAAAGAAGCGTCAAACACTTTCTATGATGCTGTTCCGGAAGTTGTTGAAGGCTATATGAATGAAATCAACAAACTAACAGGCAAAAACTATAAGCTGTTTAATTACTACGGCCCGGAAGATGCCGAAAGAGTAGTTATTGCTATGGGTTCTGTCTGCGACACTATGGAAGAAACTGTGGACTATCTAAATGCCCAAGGTGAAAAAGTAGGTCTTGTTTCTGTCCATCTTTTCAGACCTTTTTCTGCAAAACATTTACTTTCCGTTATTCCCGCATCCGCTAAAAAGATTGCCGTATTAGACAGATGCAAAGAGCCGGGCAGCTTAGGCGAACCGTTATATCAAGATGTTTGCACTGCTTGCTTCCAAAACGGCAAATATCCTGTTATTGTTGCGGGGCGTTACGGCCTTGGCTCAAAAGATGTTACGCCTGCTCAAATCATTGCTGTTTACGAAAACCTCAAGCTTGATGTGCCTAAAAATCACTTTACCGTAGGTATTGTGGATGATGTTACCAATCTTTCTCTAACCGTAGGTAAAGAAATTGATATTACACCTGAATCTACCACATCCTGCAAATTCTGGGGTATTGGCGGAGACGGCACTGTGGGCGCAAACAAAAACTCTATCAAAATTATTGGTGACCACACCGATTTGTACACCCAAGCATATTTCTCATATGATTCTAAAAAAACCAGCGGACTTTCCACAAGCCATCTGCGCTTCGGCAAGACCCTTATACGCTCTCCGTATCTGGTTAAAACTGCGGATTTTGTGGCTTGTCATGTACCTGCATATTTGGGCGTTTATGATATGACCAGGGACGTAAAGCCGGGCGGCACATTCCTTCTTAACTGCCACTGGGAAGGTGCGGAGCTTGAGAAAAATCTGCCTAACAGCATGAAGAGAGATATAGCAAATAAAGGCATCAAATTCTATACCATTGACGCTCTTGCCATAACAGAAAAAATCGGTCTGGGACGCAGAGTTAATACAGTTTTGCAGGCGGCATTCTTTAAGCTTGCCAATATCATTCCTATAGATGAAGCTGTTCAATATATGAAAGACGCTATCCAGGACACATATGGACGTCGCGGCGAAAATATAGTTAAAATGAATTGGGCCGCTGTTGATGCAGGGCTTACAGGATTTTCTGAAGTCATTGTTCCCGAAGCCTGGAAATCACTTCCGGATGACCCGAAAGAAACCCCTGAATTTATCAAACGCAATAAAAAAGTAGACCATGACTTTATCAACAATGTGGTTTTGCCTATAGTGGGAGACAGAGGAGAAACTCTGCCCGTATCTACCTTTACAGGCCGTGAAGACGGCACTTTCCCTCATGGCACCTCTGCTTACGAAAAACGCGGCATTGGTGTTATGGTTCCTAAATGGATACCGGAAAACTGCATACAATGTAATTTCTGTGCTTATGTCTGTCCGCATGCCACCATTCGTCCATTCCTTTTGAACGAAGAAGAAAATGCAAACAAGAGCGATGGATTTGTTACGCTTCCCGCAACAGGCAAAGACCTTGCAGGACTTAATTTCAGCATACAAGTTTCTTGCCTTGACTGTCCGGGCTGCACAAGCTGCGCAAAAGTCTGCCCCGGCAAAAACGGTCAGAAAGCCCTTGTGATGGTTCCGCAAGAAGAACAGCATGATACAATGGAACAATGGTACGAAGCTTTGGAGCTTACTCCAAAAACTCCTTTGGATGTTGCAACCCTTAAAGGAAGCCAATTTGTACAGCCATTGCTTGAGTATTCAGGTGCTTGTACCGGCTGTGGTGAAACTCCTTATGCAAAACTGGTTACGCAGCTCTTCGGCGACAGAATGTATATAGGTAATGCAACAGGCTGTTCCTCAATATGGGGCGCATCCGCACCATCTACACCTTATACAACCAACCACAAAGGTCATGGCCCCGCTTGGGCTAATTCGCTCTTTGAAGACACTGCCGAATTCTCTTTGGGTATGCAGCTTGCTGTAAATGCACGCAGAGAAAAAATGCAATTGGTTTTGGAAGAACTTATTGGCTGTGACCAGGCAAGCGCAGAGTTAAAGTCTGCTGCCAAAGAGTGGATTGAAAATATAAACTCTACCAAAGGCTCTATAGAAGCTTCCGACAAGTTACGTGCTGCTGTAAAAGATGCCAAAGGTGCTTGTGACAAATGTACTGCTGCTATCAAACATGTTAAAGACAATGACGATATTCTTGTTAAAAAGTCTGTATGGGCATTCGGCGGTGACGGATGGGCATATGATATCGGTTACGGCGGTTTGGACCACATTTTGGCGACCGGCGAAAATGTCAACATCCTTATCTTTGATACAGAAGTATATTCCAATACAGGCGGACAGTCTTCCAAATCTACACCTACAGCAGCTACCGCTAAATTTGCATACAGCGGCAAGAAAATCCGCAAAAAGGATTTGGGCATGATGGCTATGTCTTATGGGCATGTATATGTTGCGCAAGTAGCTATGGGTTATGACAGGAATCAAACTATTAAAGCCCTTGTAGAAGCCGAAGCTTATGACGGGCCTTCTGTTGTAATATGTTATGCTCCATGCATCGCAATGGGTATAGACATGAGCAATACGCAAGCCAAAATGAAGGATGCGGTTGAAGCCGGATATTGGCACACCTACAGATATAATCCTTTACTTGAAACCGAGGGCAAAAACCCCTTCCAATTGGATTCTAAAGAACCAAATAAAGACTTTATTGAATTCCTTAACACTGAAGGACGTTACACCGCTCTTAAAATCTCCTTCCCTGACATTGCAGATTCAATGTTTGCAAAAGCCAAGGAAGATGCCGAATGGCGTTATCAGCAATATAAAAAGTTGGCGCAAGTTTAATTAAAATTGATTCACTGCAAGCAAAAAGACCGCTATATGCGGTCTTTTTGCTTGCTTGCTTTTTTAATATGTAATGGCTTTTTTTCATGAAATCTCCTTCTTCCCTCCAGCTGCCTGTCAAAGATAAATTGATGAATTTTATTTTGCTGTGCATCACTTGAATCTTTAAATTTAACAGCAATTTTGTATTTTCCGGAGTCGGTTCGTTCTACATGCAAAGCCTCTGCTTTTATCATTTCTATTGTACCGATGTTGAAATACAGAATAATCTGTTCATTTAGCTTTAAATTTTTATCAGTTAAAAACAGCATGCCGCCCATGCTGATATTTATAGCATTACCTCCGAATAATTCCTGCTCATGTTTTTGATTTGTGCGTTCAACAGTAATGGGCATATCGCATGACATGCGATAAAATCCTCTTGTCTGCCTGGACCTTAAACGCTTTGACAGCTGTATTTTTGCAAGAACTAAATCCCCGTGCTTAATTTGAGAAATGAATTTTATTGGTGCGCCATATACTTTATGGTCTACAGATATTCGTATAAAAAGCTTGCTGTTTGAAGAAAGCAAAAGTCTGCTTTGGTGCATTGGCATGCGAATCAATAAAGTGCCGTGGCCCATATCTTCTTCAATAATAGAGGGAAGTGACAACACTTCGCCGCTTATTTCATTTCTTGTGTTAATTCCAACATCTATCATCACTTTTGTACCTTTGTTTATCTTTATATTATTTTTATTATCTGTAGTAGACATACAATCCCCTTCTTTCCGGTATTTCTTTAATATAATTTTATGTTTATTATACGTAATTTTTACTTTCTTAGCAACTATTAATTTATGATATTTATTAACATTTTCTTTCATTAAACAGGAGCGGTTTGTAGCCGCCCGAAATTTTGGCTATTATGCGTTATTATATTAGGAGCAGTACATTAGGGAATAATTCCAAAAACATTTTACAACTTCTTAATATTTCTTCTTCTTGACTTCTGCTTTAGTTTTAGTTATAATTGGTTGGTACAAGTATAAGGAGGAATTTTTCAATGAAAGCTTTACGCGCATCAAGTCTTTTAATTCTCGTTTTCGCTTCACTTTTCGTGCTTGCGTCCTGCGTCCCTACCGCAGCCACAAATGGCGGCGGCGGAACGGTTCTTATAGACGGCGCACCGGCGGCGGGAGGGCAAGCTGCCGCTCCTGCACAAGCAGCACAGCCCGGCACGGCACCGGCAGCAGGAGAACAGGAAGAAGCGCCCGGCGGTATTTTTGCAATGCTCGTTACATTCATGCCTTTTATCTTAATCTTTGTGGTAATGTACTTTTTGATGATACGTCCGCAGAGAAAGCAGCAAAAAGCTACAAGAGTTATGCAAGACGGTCTTAGGGTTAATGACAATGTTGTTACTACAAGCGGTTTTTACGGCAAAATTGTGGGTGTAGGTACTGATGCATTCTTGATAGAGTTTGGAGAAGGCAGAGGTTTTAAAGTATGGGTTCGCAAGAATGATATTTCGGGCATAAAAACCCCGGTGATGACGCCCCCGGCAGCCACTCCAAGCGATAAATAGATAAAAATTATATGACAGCCCCTTGTGCAGGGGCTTTTATAATGGGGCTTTTAGATTTTGAGTTTTTATTTTGTGCCTGTATTCGGATAGGGCAGCAATATAATTCCAAAATTCGTCGGCTTCGTCAGACAGCTCTTTGTTCTTGCTGCGTGCTAAAACTACTTTACGGGTTACTGTGGGCGATAATTCTTTGATGCATACACTGTCATGTTTATTTAAGACAGTGCATTTTTTTGCTAAAAACGCAATGCCCATATTTAAAGAAACAAGTTCAAAAATATTTTCCAAGCGTACGCCGGTGAAATATACATTTGGTGCAAAGCCCACATCTTGGCATAGCTTATATGAAATATTGTGCAATGGACTGGTTTTGTCAATAAATATAAGCTTTTCATTACTAAGACGCCTAACGTCTATAATATCTTCTTTGGCCAGGTAATGGTCTTTATGTACTGCGGCAACAAGATAATCGTCGCTGTAATGTATGGTGTCAATTCCTTCTGAATCTGTAAACAAAGAACCGTCATGAAAAGCCAGGTCAAATTCTCCTTTTTCCAGGCCCTTTACCACATCAATACGATTGTACTCGGTTATTTTTACATTAATTTCTGGATGTAGCTGCTGGAATTTGGCAACATCGGTTAAAACTCCATAAAATGACATGGTAACAAGGCCTACTATTGTAAGTTTTCTATCTTCTGCTGCTCCAAATTCCCTCAAAACTCTTAGGGCATTATATTCAGCATCACAAATAATTTTAGCAAAATGCAGAAAAGCGGTGCCTGCAGGTGTTAAAGAAACTTTTCGTGAACTTCTGTCAAAAAGCAGTATACCGAGATGTTCCTCTAATGATTGAATGCGCTTAGAAAGAGATGACTGCGAGATGAACAATTCATTTGCCGCCTCTGAAAAACTTCCGTAATGAACAATTTGTGTAAATTCAAAAATATATCTTGTGTTCAAATACTTCACCTTCCCCTCGTATTCCAATTACATTCCATATAGGAATATAATTATATCTAAAATTGAATTGCTTGTCAAGTTGTATTATGTTAGTTTTAACATAAAAGAATGCTTGGTAATGCTTAGTTTTGTGTAGTTTGTTAAAAATTGGATTGAAGGGAGGTTTTGTTTTACAGAAGAACACGAATTTAGCACCTATTTTAAAGAATTATTTTGTTTACCGGGCATCTAAACAAAAAATTAACCAATGCAAATAATTTGCATATGCGAAAGGTGGTATAGTATGAAGTTTGAAGTTAAAAGATACTCTTACGGTGACAGCCCTCTGCAAGTTGGAGATTTGCGTACCCCATATGGTGACGGAAAAGGTTTGTTTCCCGTAGCAATTTGTGTACATGGCGGCTTTTGGAAGAACAGAGTTCCTTTGGATATTATGAACCCCTTAGCAGACGACTTGACGGCAAGAGGCATAGCGACATGGAATATAGAGTATAGGCGTGTGGGTGACGAAGGCGGCGGATGGCCGGGATTGTTCCATGATGTTTCTAATGCAACAGACTACTTGCGTCAAATTGCAGCAGAAAACAATCTGGATTTAAGCCGTGTGGTTGTTGTGGGACATTCTGCCGGAGGACATATAGGATTATGGCTGGCTGCTCGTCATTTATTGCCTGCTGACAGTGAAATACGTACATCGGACAACCCTCTTGAAATAAAAACAGTAATAAGTTTGGCGGGCGTATGTGATTTTTCTTTAATGCAGGCTACGCACCGCATGAGAATTGATGAAATGCGAGGGGCAGTTTCTGATAATCCCGTTTATGATTTAATGGAAGGGTCGCCGCTTGAAAAACCGGAACGCTATGCGCAGGCTTCCCCAATAGAATTACTTTCAATAAATTCAGAACAAATCCTTATACATGGTGCATGTGACCTTAATGTACCTATAGGCATAAGCCAAAATTATTATAAATCAGCCGTCATTGCAGGAGCTGACGTAGAGCTGATAGAAATTCAAAATGCAGAGCATTTTAAAGTAATTAATCCAAAGGCAGACTGCTGGCCGATTATCGCAAAAGCAATTTTAAAAGCAACAGCGAAGTAAAATTAAGAACCGGAGGCCGGAATTTTTCTTGGTTCCGGCCTCTAATTTCTAACTTCTAATCTCTATTACATCGAGAGGAGTTGTACATATCATGTCAAAAAACGTGATTGGTGCATTAGTTATAGCAATTGTTGGTATAATCATCGGAATTGCAACGCCTTGGTATCCTGAATTGCCGGTTATCGGACATCGTGTGGTAATGATTTTATTAATAGCTATCGGTATGTGGGTATTTAAGCCGTTTGGCCTTCCCTTTTCTATGGGTGCGGTTTTTCTTACAGGCGGCTTATTAATTATAGGCATTGCGCCCGGACAAGCCTTTGCAGGCTTTACAGGCGTTGCCGTTTGGACATTGATACCGTCTTTGTTCTTTGGCTTTGTTGTTGTAAAAACCGGTCTTGGAAAAAGAATAGCGCTTTTGATGTTAAAACAATTTAAACCTTCGGTTGGCACTTTGCTGATATCATTTATTATAATCGGTCTGATTCTTTCGGCACTTACGCCTGCAATTGTCGTTAGAATAGCTATTATGCTTCCTATTGCGCTTGCTTGCATAGAAGCGTGTGAAATTAAAGGTGACTCCCGTGTAGGCTCTTTGATACTTCTAACTGTATGGGCTACTGCTATGATGCCGGGCAATGCATGGTTTACAGGAACATTATGGGGGCCGATTTTACAGGGCATGTTTGACGGCAATGAAGCTCTTCGGGGAACAGTGAATTTTGCCTCTTGGTTCCGTGCAGCTACTTTGCCGATAGCATTACAATCAGCTTTTATGCTTATATTGGGATATCTTGTATTTAAACCAAAAGAAAAAGTTGCAATCAAAATAACAAAAGAAGATTTTGCGCAGCAATATAAAGATTTAGGGCCTATGGCTTTCCATGAAAAGGCCACCGGTTTAATCTTGGTTGCAAGCTTTATTGTTTTCTTGACAGGCGGTATAGGCTTTCACAATGTACCGGAAGCAGCAGTTGTTTTAGTTGCTACATTCTTGCTGGGATTAACAGGTGTATTAAAAATGCCTGAAATAAGTTCGGGAATCAATTGGGACCAAGTTGTATTCGTTGGCACGGCCTTGGGTTTGGGAGCGGTTTTTGCCGGTTCGGGCGTGGCGGGGTGGATAAGCTCTATTCTGTTAACATTGCTTGAGCCTTTGGGCGGCAGCCATTGGGTACTGTTCTTCGTTGTTTTGATTGTACTGTTTATTTGGAGATTTTTTGACATTGCAATCATGCTTCCAACGATAGCTATTTTCATACCTACACTGACATATATGTCAGATGCATTTGGCATAGACCCCCTTGTATGGATTGCGATATTCGTTATGGCGGCTAACTGCTTCTTTATGAGCTACACAAATACTTTTGCCCTGTTTGGTCAGGCCATTAACAAAGATAAAGGGTGGAGCCAGCCGCAAATTAGCAAATACGGCATTGTTTACGGTGTTGCATGTCTGATTTCTTTGGCGATTTCAATTCCTTATTGGACAGCAATTGGTTTATTGACATAGTTTAAAGGGCGGGCCACGGAATTTAAAATGGTTACGGGGCCCGGTTCTGCGTGAGGAGGTTTAACATATGCTGGGAGTTCCTATAACGCTGACTGCACAGCACTGGATATATCTTGCTGTGATAATTATAGTCATCATTGCTATGGTAAGAAAAAAGGATGTTATTTTGCCCTGTATTGTTGGCACTCTGTTAATAGGACTGGTTGCCGGCGGCTGGGATATTGTATTTGCTGTTCAAACTGTATTTAGGTCCATGTATGTTGCCGCTTCCAGCATAATTGGCATTATAATAGTAATTGCCCTGATGATGGCAATGCTTAGACCTTTGGCCGGTATGGGCGCGGACCAAATGATGATAACGCCGGCGGCAAAAATGATAAAAAGTCCGGCTATAGCATTTTGGGTAATTGCGGGCGTAATGTATATTTTGTCAACATTTTTTTGGCCGCCTCCGGCTACTGCACTTGTCGGAACAATATTGATACCTATAGCGGTAAAGGCCGGACTTAAACCTTTGCTTGCATGTATGGCTCTCAATATTGCAGGACATGGAATGGCATTATCCGGTGATATTATAATTCAAGGCGCACCCAGCCTTACGGCATATGCAGCCGGAGTGCCTGTTTCGGGAGTGTTGTTTTACGGCGCGCTCTTCGGGGCTATAACGGGCATAACTGCTTTGATTGCGGCATTTTTACTTAACCGCAAGGAAATTACCGCAGGTGCGGCATCAACCGAAACAACAGGGGCTTCTGTGCCTTCTGCCGGAAGTACATCTGAATCAAGCGCAAAAAAATCATCGCCATATGCAAAATACTTTGCTATCGGAGTACCTATTGTATTTTTGCTGATTCTGGTTCGCATTGTATTGGGCAGTATGGATATGGGCTTTAGCAGTATAGTGGGCGGAGCAGCATCTGCCCTGCTTGGCGGAACAGCCGCTGTCATACTTCTTGTTGCTACAATTGCAGACAGCAGAACTAAGGCACTTGAGAAAATGGTAGAGCATACAAGAGAAGGGTTTATGTTTGGAATTAGAATATTTGCTCCAATCATTCCTATCGCAGGCTTTTTCCTTCTGGGCGCGCCGAATCAGGCGGCACAGATTTTAGGAGAAGGGGCTCCGGGATTATTATTTGACCTTGGAAGCGCGCTCGTTGACGTACTTCCTCTTAGTGCAGTCCCTGTTACTGTAGGAATGGTTTTGGTGGCTGCTATAACAGGCTTGGACGGTTCCGGATTTTCCACGCTTCCCCTCCTTGGTACATTGTCTGCTTCTCTTGCAACACCTCTAAACCTAAATGTTGAGGTTTTAACCGGATTATCACAATCTGTAGGCATTTTTGTCGGCGCAGGAACGCTTCCCGCCTGGGCAATCGGAGTAGCCGCAGCAGCGGGCGTTGCGGGCGTATCTCCGGTAGAGCTGGTTAGAAAGAACTTTGTGCCTGTAATTATAGGTTTTGCAGTTTCTACAATAGTAGCTGTATTTTTATTGTAACGTATGTTTGATGCAGAAATTATTAAAGCTAATCAAGATTGATTTGGATTAGTATTGCAGATTGATTTGTTGATTATTCTATGCTGCCGCCTCAGACCACCCTCTCCTGCTATGTCGGCAGCATAGTTAAGTTGAAAGTGTTACGCATTTTGACGGTATAATTAAAGCAATTTGTCTTGCTTAATTCAATCATCAATTCTTGTGTGCTATAAATCTTGGGATGGATAAATATAAGGCGTGGATGCTCACCATGCCTCATATTTATTCTGAGGAATTCTAGTATGTATGCTGCAAAGGGTGGAAATAATGCTGCTAATGCTTATTTTGGACGTTGATTCCATTCATCTCTCGTAATTTCCATATAAGTTTTGCTGTCATACAAATAGTTAGGACGCTGCTTGCTCACAAACCCTACTTTTTCGTATAATGCCCACGCTTTTTGATTGTCAGGATGCGGCTCAACATAAACCCGCTCCGCATTACCATTATCAAATGCCTTATTTATAGCAAATATTAATGCGGTTTGCGCAATTCCTTTCCCTTGTGATGTGGGCAATAATTTTATATCAAGACACGCAGTTCTATTTTCTGTATTTACCACATTGTAAAATGTTTCTCCGCAGTATCCTATTTCCTCATTGTATATCGAATAATGGCATCTGACGGGTTTGTTGATTGCCCATTCCAACCATTTATTCATTTCATCTAATGTAGTGCCTGTTCCTTCAGGATAGCCGACAAAGGACATCACTTCCCCGTTATTCCAAAGTGACATCACATTTTCAAAATCGCATTTTGATGTTTCTCGTATATCGCAATTATTATTCATTGTAGCACTCCTATGCCTAATATAAATTTTACGCATGTACCATACTCGTTATGGTACATGCGTTCTATTGACTTGGCTTGACAATTATTTGTTCAGCAAGTTCTGTATGTTATTTCCACTCTTAGCAAATGACATACTAGGATTCATCTTTATCATCATTAATTTCTATAAAATATCCGCAATTTTTGCTGTCACTGCAGCAAATTTTCTTACTTTTCGTACCCTTTTCTACAAGCGGCTGACTGCATCTTGGGCAAAGTGACCCTGTAGGTTTATTCCAGGACATAAAATCACAATCGGGGCTATTTTCGCACCCATAGTATATACGTCCTTTTTTGGTCTTTTTAATCTGTACCTTTGATTTACACAACGGACAATCTACACCGGCATCTTCAAAAAGCGGCTTTGCGTTTTTGCAGTCAGGAAAGCCGGGGCAGGCTAAAAATCTGCCGTATCTGCCAAATTTTATAACCATATTGCGCCCGCAGTTTTCGCATATCACATCGGTTTCTTCATCCCTTACCTCAACCTCGCCGATATTTTCCGCCGCTTCTTTAATTTTTTCTTCAAAGGGATAATAGAAATCCCTCAAGATATCTTTCCAGGGAATTTCTCCCTCTTCTACTTTATCCAGCGTTTCTTCCATATTTGCCGTAAAATCAATGTCTACAATCTGCTCAAAATTCTCTATCATAATGGTATTCACTATAGAGCCAAGCTCTGTTGGAAAAAGGGTTTTCTGCTCTTTTGAAACATAGCCCCTTGCGGTAATGGTGGAAATTGTGGGCGCATATGTGGACGGCCTGCCCACGCCGTTTTCTTCCAAAGCTTTTACCAAAGCCGCTTCGGAATATCTTGGCGGCGGCTGGGTAAAATGCCCGGCCGGAGTGATTTTTACAAGTTTAAGAATCTCGTCCGCTTCAAGCTCGGGAAGAGCTTTTTGGCTGTCTTCCTCCCCCTCTTCTTTGCTTAGATATACCTTTTTATAGCCTTCAAATTTTAATATAGAGCCTGATGCATTAAAAAATTGGCCGTTGTTTTCAATTTTGACCGCAACGGTGTCAAAAACCGAAGGCGTCATTAGGCTTGCAATAAAGCGCCGCCAAATTAAACGATATAATTTTAATTGGTCTTTATCCAAGCTTCCTGCTATATTTTCCGGTGTAAGATTAACATAGGTCGGACGTATTGCTTCATGAGCGTCCTGCGCACCTCTGCTGACTTTATATACAGGTTTTTCGGTAAGTGCATACTGCTCTCCAAAAGTTTCTGTAATATGTTCTCTGCCGGAAGCAAAGGCTTCATCGGAAATTCTGGTGGAATCTGTACGTATATAGCTAACCAGACCTATAACACCTTGGCCGGACACTTCCACACCTTCATATAATTGCTGCGCCACCATCATGGTCTTGCGTGTGGCAAAATTAAGCTCTCTTCCGGCTTCTTGCTGGAGCGTTGAAGTGGTAAAAGGAGCGGCGGGACGTCGCTGGCGCTGTGACTTTTTCACGTCCTTAACGACAAATTCTCCTTTTTTTATGTCTTCTAAAACAACCTCTGCTTCTTCTTTGTTAGAAAGTTTCTTCTTTTTATCTCCGTCACCGTAATACTTAGCTTCAAATTGCTTGCGTTTGCCATTTGCTAATATTGCTTCAATAGTCCAGTATTCTTCGGGTATAAAGTTTTCAATTTCTTCTTCGCGGTCGCAGATTATTTTAAGTGCCACAGATTGGACTCGCCCGGCAGACAGGCCCTTTTTTACTTTTTTCCACAGCAGTGGGCTTATTTTATAACCCACTATGCGGTCAAGAGTGCGGCGGGCCTGCTGTGCATCCACCAGCCGCATATCCACGGCCCTTGCTTCTTTAATAGATTTTTTTACGGCATTTGCGGTAATTTCGTTAAAAGTAATGCGGGAGGTCTTTTCCGGGTCTGCTTTAAGCGCATGGATAAGATGCCAGGAAATAGCCTCGCCTTCTCTGTCCGGGTCAGTTGCAAGATAAATTTTCTCTGCCGTTTTGGCCTCTTTGCGGAGCTTGGCTAAAAGCTCTCCTTTGCCGCGTATTGTAATATATTTGGGCTCAAAATCATTATCAGGGGCTATGCCAAGCTCGCTTTTCGGCAAATCACGCACATGCCCCATAGACGCTTCGATTTTATAAGAAGGCCCTAAAAATTTCTTTAAAGTCTTAGCCTTTGCGGGAGATTCAACAATAACCAAATTCTTTCCCTTGGACTCTTTTTTAATAGCAGCTTTTTTTGCTGCCTTTTTATCAACTTTCTTTTCAGCAACTTTCGCCATTACGCACCTTCATTCCAATTCTCTAATCTTCTAATCTCTAACTTCTATTATACTTGCCCGCCGTTTTTTTAATATGACCATTAAGTTCCATTTCCAACAATATTGTATTCAGCTTTGCCAAATTTAATCCTGTTTTATAAGCAATATAGTCAATTGTAACAGGGTCGTGGCACATACAAGCATACACTAAAGCTTCGTCGCTTGCAAGGGATAATTTTTGAGGTACAATGTCTTCTGTAATTTCTTTATTCACTGCGTCAAAAAATGCCGCCAGATGACTTTTGTTTTTTAAGTATAACAAAATATCCAGATATGATGTGCATATATGCGCCCCCTGCTTTATAAATTCATTGGTGCCTGCGCTCATTTTATCCGTTATTCTGCCGGGTACTGCGAAGACATCTTTGCCTTGGTTTAATGCGTGGTTTACGGTTGAAGAAGTTCCGCTTCTTGCACTGGCTTCTACAACTATAAGTATGTCTGCAAAGCCTGAAACTATGCGGTTTCTTGAAAGAAATTCCCATTTTTGAGGTATTGTGCCCGGCAAAAATTCAGAAACAATACATCCGCTTTCAAGTATTTGCTTGAAAATATAATGATTTTGAGAAGGATAGCACACATCAGCGCCGGACGGCAATACTGCCACAGTATCCCCCTGCCCTTTTAATGCCCCTTCATGCGCCCTTGCATCCAAGCCAAGAGCCATTCCGCTGATAATTACCACTCCTACTTCCGCCAGCTGCTTTGCCAAATCTTCTGCAGTTTTTCCGCCGTAATTTGTGTTGTTTCTTGTCCCTACAATTGCAACAGCAGGCAGATTGGGCGAAGGCAAGGCACCTCGGACAAATATCCCCAAAGGGCTTTCGGGTATTTGAGATAAACGCATAGGAAAGTCTTTGTTTTTGTACGAAATAAAACGCATATCTGCGCATGTATCCATTGAAGCGGAAACAGAGCGAATAAGTTTTTCTATATATCCTTTGTTAGCATATTCAGCTATCTTATCTATGGTATCACGAGGAACTATTCCGCGCAAATCGTATGGTTTACGGAAAACATCCTCGGCGGAAGTGAAATTTCCTTCTGCAAGAATTCCGGATGCAGAGTTTATTCCTAAGCTCATAAGCCAAAGTATGAAGGCATCCTCTCTGGATATTTTCTCGGAAATCATATTATTCACCTGTCTCGCTTTCGCCCGCAATCCAATTGAGTGCAAATTCGACAATCCCTTCTCCTTCAAACTCAATATCCGGTGTAATGCCTATATCATGCACGGTGTTTCCGCTTGGTGTTTCAATAAGTATTACAGTGGCACGCACGGCAAAGCCTCCTCTTAGCGGCAAGGTTGCCTGACCTATGCCTTTGCCGTAAGTCAGAGTGCCTATTGTGGTAACATTGTCCAAGTTTTCTTTAAGTGCCATTATAAGCCCTTCAGATGCACTTGCCGTATTGTGGTTTTGCAGTATTACTATATTGTCAAATTCAAAAAATTGATTTCCTCTGGAACGTCTGTGGCTGCCGAAAATCCAGTTGATAACAGTTTGCCGTGCCGTTTCGTATCCTATGGTTACGCCCCTTTCTAAAAACAGCTCTGCAATGGCATGAAAGTCATCCAAAACACCGCCGGTATTGCCTCGCAAATCCAGTATAAGATTATCAAATTGATTAATTTCGTGGCGGTTGTCCATAACAAAATCACGTACATAACTGGAAATATTGGGCAAAAATACATAAGCAATACCCGGGGCAATCTCATAAAATTCTGCGCTCGCCGCCCTTGTGCGCACGCCTTCTATACTGGCAGTGCGCTGAACAGGCGTATACTGATAGGTATATCTATCATCCGACACTTGTCTTATTTCTCTTGTTACAATACTAATCACCAAATTATCAAAATTTCTCCCGAAATTTTCGGTTTCTATGCCTAAGTGATTTGCAAAAAGAGTATCCAAAGTTTCTGTGTGTATATAGTGATGGGCAATAAGATTCTTAAAAATCAAGTAATCATAATTCGTATATACCAAAACAGCAAGTCCGCCAAAAAGTATAGCTATAACAGACAATGATATTATCTTAAAGCGCATATACTGCCTTTTAAGCCTGTCCGAAGGCGTCAAATAGGCCTTTTTTCTCATTAAAAACCACTCCTTGCGGGATATACTGACCTTTATTATAATCAATACATGAAAATATTGCAATAAGCTTTGTTTTCGTATAAAATAGAAAGCTAAGGAGTGATACAAGTGGATAAAGAACGCAGGTTTAAATTGATAGCGCAAAATAGAAAAGCACATCATGATTATTTTGTACAAGAGACTTTCCAAGCCGGAATAGAGCTTTTTGGCATGGAGGTGAAGTCGCTTAGGGCCGGCAAATGTAATTTGGGGGACAGCCATGTGGAAATAAAAGACAGAGAAGCTTTTGTTGTAAATATGCATATAAGCCCCTATGATTATGCCAATGTAATGAAAAAAGACCCATTGCGCCGCCGCCGCTTGCTGCTGCATAAGCATCAAATTAATAGGCTTATTGGCGCTGTAACCAGAGAAGGCTTTACTATAGTGCCAATAAAAATATATTTTTCCGGTTCTCTTGTTAAAGTTGATATTGCTTTGGCGAAGGGTAAAAAACTTTATGACAAGCGGCATAGTATTGCAAAAAGGGATGCCAGAAGAGAAACAGAAAAGGAGTTTAAGATTAGGAACCTATAAAATAATTAGGAATTAGGAATGCGGAATTAGGAATTAATTAATGCTAAGCTAACGGAGGATGGGATATGAATTTAGTTTACAGCGGGAAGACGAAGGATGTTTTTGCTTTGGAAGATGGTAGTTATTTATTGAAGTTTAAGGATGATGCGACAGGCAAAGACGGGGTTTTTGACCCGGGAGAAAATTCTGTGGCTCTTACTATTGACGGGCTTGGGAAAGAATCTTTGGCGCTTTCGCAGTATTTCTTTAATTTATTGGGCTCTTTGGATGTTCCTACTCACTATATCAGTGCAGATTTAGATAATTCTACTATGATTGTCAGACCTGTGAAGATTTTTGGTAAGGGGCTTGAAATAATTTGCCGTTTTAGAGCTGTGGGTAGTTTTTATAAGCGTTATGGTGAATATATAGGCGAAGGTGAGGCCTTGGACGGCTTGGTGGAATTTACTCTTAAAAATGATGCCAAGGGCGACCCTCCCATAACAAAAGAATCTCTGGCTGCTTTGGGCATAATGACCGAAGAGCAGTACGAAGAATGCAAGGCTCTTACGAAAAAAATAGGGCGTATAATTGCTGATGATTTACAAAAAAAGGGTCTTGAGTTGTATGATATTAAATTTGAATTCGGACAAGTTGATGGGCGTGTAATGCTTGCAGATGAAATTTCCGGCGGGTGTATGCGGGCGTATAAAGACGGCGTGTGGATTCAGCCTATGGATTTAAATAAGTTGATTTTAAGATAGAATCACAGACCTTATTTGTAACACAAAAATCTGTCCCCGAGTACTATGGTATATTATTGCTCGGGCGGTGGTTATTGTGGGGGAATATCGTATAATCGGCGGGAAGAAGTTAAAAGGTCACATAAAAATTGGCGGTAGTAAAAATGCGGTTTTGCCTATTTTAGCGGCCACGGTGCTTGGTAAAAAAAGCATAATTCATAATTGTCCTAAAATTTCTGACACATATTGCACAATAGATATCTTAAAAGAATTGGGATGTGATGTAACATTTGAAGGGCATACCATTACGGTAGATGCAAGGGGCATAAAATCATATAAGCTGTCCCGCAGGCATGTGGAAAAAATGCGTTCCTCCATAATATTTGCAGGAGGTCTTTTGGGTAGGTTTAAGCGTTTTTCCACGCATCATCCCGGCGGCTGTAAATTGGGAGCAAGGCCTATAGACATGCATATTGAAGCTTTTCGCAGTTTGGGTGCAAAAATTGATGACGACACAGATATAAACGGCACGGCAAACAGGCTTATGGGGACGGTTATCCCCCTATCCTCCCCCAGCGTAGGCGCAACGCAAAACATAATGCTTGCGGCTGTGCTGGCTAAGGGTAAAACAACTATAAGAAATGCGGCAAGAGAACCGGAAATTATAGATTTGCAGAATTTTTTGATTGCTGCGGGAGCAAATATATCAGGTGCAGGAAGTTCTGAAATTATTATTGAAGGAGTTAAAGAACTTTCTGATGTAGAGTATGAAATAATGCCTGACAGAATTGTAGCAGGTACCTATCTTGCGGCGGCGGCGGCTACCGGAGGAAGTATTCGTTTAGATAATATTGCTTATGAAAATATCATGCCTATTACTAAAATTTTGCAGCGCACAGGTGCGGAGATTTACCCAAGTTATAAGTCGGTAACTATAAATGCTCCGAAATATCTAAACGGCGCAGGATATGTAACCACAGACCCTCACCCCGGCTTCCCAACCGACATGCAGCCGCAGCTAACCGCTGTTTTGTCTGCCGCAAAGGGTGACAGCACTATAGAAGAGACTATTTTTGAATCCAGGGATGAACATGTGGCCGAGCTTGTTAAAATGGGGGCAAGCATTAGGAATGTGGGAGGCAGAAAGTTTCATATTGTCGGGGTTGAACACCTGCACGGGACAACAGTTTTTGCTAAAGACCTGCGGGGCGGAGCCGCTATGATTTTGGCCGGTTTACGTGCCGAGGGCGAGAGCATTGTAAAAAATTCTATATATGTAGAGCGGGGATATGAAGCAATACATCATGACTTGCAGTCTTTGGGCGCAGATATAAAACTTCTGGATGATTTTGAAGAGAAGGTGCTTGTGGTGGCATCTGACATGTGATTTGCTTAGTTTAAAGATTCTTGAAATAAATTCTAATGAAAAAACGGAGGGACATACATATGTTAAATTTTTATCTGATGTTTAACGGCAATGCCAAAGAAGCCATTGACACTTATTTGAAAATTTTTGAAGGAAAATTGCTTTTTGTACAAAAATATTCTGATATGCCTACAGATTCTAATTTTCAGGCCGGTGATGAAATGGCAGATAAAATACTGCATGCCTCTATTGAAATCGCAGGAAGTACCATTATGTGTTCTGATGGCTTAAAAGAGGAAGGGAAGTGCAATAATACTTATATTTCGCTTAGTGCTGACGCAGCTATTGTACAAAAGGCTTGGGATGCTTTAAAACAAGGCGGCAGAGTCCGTTATGAATTATCGCCCACTTTCTTTGCCAAGCTCCACGGCTCTCTTGAAGATAAATTTGGAATCAACTGGATGTTTACGGCGGAATAGGAAAGTAGCTGCAAAGAAAGAATTCTTCCATAAATCTAAAATCGTTCGGACGGCTTGCAGTCGCCCGAACGATTTGTGTTATTATTAAGAGTGATTATGCTCTTTTTAATCGCTCACATCCGCTTCATTAAAATAATCCAAAATCCCCATATATATAGCCCACGCCACCTTTTCCTGATAACTTTCCTGGGTAAGCATAAGCGTTTCTTTGGGACTGGACAAAAAGCCGCATTCTACAATAACAGCAGGTGTTTCGGATTTACGCAGAAGATAATAATTTTTATCTACTTTAGCTTCTCTGCGGTTTTCTCCATCAAGAAAGCTTCTAATTCTGCTTTGTATATTGCATGCAAGTCTTTCGCCTTTTTCTGAATCGCCGTAGTAAAAGGTTTGCGCACCTTTAACATTTTCTTGAGGATAAGAATTTTGATGAATGGACACTAATATATGAGCCTGCATATCTGACGGCATAGCACTGCGCGCCGATAAATCATCATTTTTGCTGTCTGCCAGGGCCTTATCCTCTGCCCTTGTCATAAAAACAATGGCTCCTCCCGTTTCAAGCAAAACTTGTAAATCCTCTGCTATAGCCAAATTTATATCCTTTTCAAGCACATCATTGCCGCCCACTTTTCCCGGGTCCCATCCCCCATGTCCGGCATCTATGACAATAATTTTCTTGTTAACAGACATTGCCATTACATCTGAGGTTTGTAATGCCTGCACAAAGGAAAATAATAATAAAAGCGCTGTTAAAATCATTGCTGGTTTTCGCAAAATAAAAATCTCCTTCCAAAGGGCTTGTGTTTACTATTATGTATTGGTATAATAGTATTGATGCTGGCATTTTATTGGAAAGTTGTATCTAAGGAGTGACAAATATTATGAAAAGAAAAAAAACTAATGTTGCAGTTTTATTGTTAGTGTTGATTATAGGGCTTGGAGGAATTGGGTCCATTATAGCCTACAGTTTGCATGTAAATGCCAATATACCCCAGTTGTATGTCAGGGAAAGAAGAGGTACAGGAGAAAGAATGTACCGAAATACCGTGGGTATAAATATACGAGAAAACTATCCTCGAAATCCTGCGCAGTTAATGGATTTATACCTTTCGTCAGTTTTGTTTTTGTATGGAAATATTATCCTTGATGAAGGTATTTTTATGGAGGTAATAGAGTTTCAAAGAGAAATGTTTTCCGGTGAATTATTAGCGGCTTCTACTCCTCAAAGTCAATTTGAAAATTTGATGACAAGCCTTGAAGTATTTGACTATCTGGGTTTAAGTTTGCGCACATCTACCGTAGAAAATATACGCCACGATTTTTACGACCAGCGTACCGCTCTTGCATATGTTATCCATCCTTTCTTTTTGCAGGACAATATTTATAGAGTGTATCATTTAGTACAAGATGAATTTGACATGTGGCGCATAAATTCTTGGAGCCAAGCAGATTCGGATTTTAATGTTATGCCATAGGCATCGGAGGCTTAATCTATGTTCACAAAAGACAGCTCAATACTTTTTACCGGCGATTCTATCACCGATTGCGGCCGTAATCGTGAAGAACTTACTTCTTGCGGCGATGGATATGCATATATGCTTAAATCCCGTTTTTTATTTGAACAGCCCGATAAAAATCTTACAATTCTAAATAAAGGTATCAGCGGCAATAGAATTGTTGATATTTATGCCCGTATTAAAGAAGACTGTATCAATCTGGCTCCGGACATTCTTTCTATTCTTATTGGTGTAAACGATGTTTGGCATGAATTTTCCAGAGGTCAAGGAGTTTCTGCCGAAAAATTCCAATTTGTCTACAGTTTATTGCTGAACGAAATAGTTGTGGCTTTTCCGGGAATAAAACTTGTGCTTATGGAGCCTTTTGTGCTGGCCGGCGGTCTGCCTGTAGGCGATTATGACACTTGGAGGGCTGAAATGGCTGTTAGGCAAGGCATTGTAAAGGAATTGGCCAAAACATATTCTGCTGTCTTTGTGCCATTGCAGCAGCCTTTTGAGGAAGCATGCAGCATAGCTACCGATACATATTGGCTTTATGACGGCGTTCATCCTACCTGTGCCGGTCACATGCTTATTGCCGACCGGTGGATTAAGGCGGTTAAACAGTGAGCGAGAAATTTAATATACAATGGTATCCCGGCCACATGGCCTCCGCCAAGCGCATGATGAAGGAAAATTTAAGCCTTATAGATATTTTGGTTGAGCTTTTGGACGCACGTATTCCCTATTCTTCCAAAAATCCCGATATTGACGAATTGGCTAAGAACAAAAAACGCATTGCAGTTTTAAATAAGTCGGACTTGGCGGATGAAAAACAGAATACTGCTTGGAAACATCACTATGAGCAAAGGGGTTTTTCCGTTGCTGTAACGAATTCTGCCGAGGGCAAGGGGCTTAATGCGGTTGCGGAAATTGCACGCAGTCTGATGGCTGAAAAAATAGAAAGACAAAAAGCCAGAGGACGCATAAATGTACCCATCAGAGCTATGATTGTAGGCATACCCAATGTGGGAAAATCCACCATGATAAATCGCTATGCAAAAAAGGCAGTGGCCAGAGTTGCAGACAAGCCGGGCGTTACAAAAGGTAAGCAATGGATAAAAATTTCATCTGATTTTGAACTGCTTGATACACCGGGCGTTTTATGGCCCAAATTTGAAGATGATAATGTAGGCGTAAATTTAGCTCTCATAGGTTCCATTAATGACAATATTTTAGATATAGAGGGGCTGGCGTATGAACTTATAAAGCTGCTTGCTGCATCTGCCCCGCAAAGTCTTATGGGACGATATAAGATAGATTTCAGCAAACTTGACGAACCTGCTGATATACTTAATAAAATAGGTATAGCAAGGGGTTTTAAAACCAAAGAAGGTGAAATTGACATAAGGCGATGCGCCATTATACTTATTGATGAATTTCGCGCAGGAAGACTTGGACGCATCAGCCTGGAGAAGCCATTAGACTTGTCCGATACGATGACAAGTCTAATAAAAGATAAAGAGGAGGAATAATTATGAGCAAAGCAGCTCAGGATTTTATCAAAAAGCACAATATCCCAAGATTGGGTTTCGGATGCATGCGCCTGCCTACCTTGGGGTCTGACGACAAGATTGACATTGAAGAAGTCAAAAAGATGGTAGATGTGTATATGAAGGCCGGGCATAACTATTTTGATACGGCCTATGGATACCATGGAGGAAAATCAGAAAATTGCGTAAAAGAGGCTGTTGTCAAAAGATATCCGAGAGAATCTTTTACATTGGTTGACAAGCTGCCCATTTGGTCATGTGAAACAGCCGGGGATGTGGAAAGAGTGTTTGGTGAGCAGCTTGAACGCTGCGGCACTACATATTTTGATATATATCTTCTGCATGCCTTAAACAATGACCTTAACGACAAGCACGAAAAATTCGGCAGTTATGAATTTTGCCAAAAAATGAAAGATGAGGGCAAAATTAAATCCTTTGGCTTTTCTTTCCACGGAACCACGGACGACTTGCGCAAAATTATGGAAAAACATCACGAGCAAATAGATGTCGTTCAGTTACAGCTTAACTATTTTGATTGGCTCGGCTCTTATAAAGAGCAGTTTGAAATTGTAAAATCATATGATAAGCCCGTTGTATGCATGGAACCCGTACGCGGAGGAATGCTGGCCAAACTGCCTGACTATATTTATGATATCTTTAAAAAATCCGAACCGGATGCAAGTGCTGCCTCTTGGGCTGTGCGCTGGGTTGCTGATATTCCTGAAGTAATTACTGTACTTAGCGGTATGTCCAATATGGAACAATTGCTTGACAATATCAACACTTTAAAAGATTTTACAGCATTGTCGGATGAACAATATGCGGTAATTGATAAAGCGGCCGGGGCGCTTTTGGATATACCGTCGGTTCCTTGCACCTACTGCAATTACTGCTCTGATTGTCCGATAGGCATTCCTATAGCAAAAATCTTTGAGATTTATAATAAATTTCTTGGTGACAGAAGTATGTTTTCATTTAAAACGGCTTATAAAGAAATTGATGCCGACAAAAACGCTTCTGCTTGTATATCATGCGGAGTATGCGCCGTTTGCCCGCAGACTATTGATATACCCGAAAGGATGAAAGAAATTGCTGTTCTGATGTAATTTAATTTTTGCATATAATGGGGGAGGTGAGTAAATGGAGAAAAATAGTGTAAAATGCTTAATAACGGGAGCAGCCGGATATTTAGGAACAATTTTGGTTAAGACCTTGTATGATATGGGTTATGATATAGTATCCCTTGTTTTGCCTGCTGATAACACGGAATACATATCTAAATACTCCCAAATATGCTATGGTGATGTCTGCGATGAAAAGGCAATGAGTGATTTGATTACGGATTTTGATTATGTAGTGCATTTGGCGGGCATTATTAATATTGGCTCAAGAAATATAAATCATATGCGAAAAGTAAATGTAGAGGGAGTGCGTAATATTGCCGGTCTGTGTGCAGAACGGGGTATAAAGATGCTTTACTGCAGTTCTGTTCACGCAATACCCGTCTTATCAGACAATCAAGCTATGGATGAAATAAGCAATTTCAGCCCCGGCTTTGTCAAGGGAGCGTACAGCAAAACTAAGGCCGAGGCCACAAAATTGGTTTTAGACATGGCAAATGAGGGATTGGATGCTATGATAGCTTTTCCGTCAGGTATAATTGGTCCCAATGAATATCAATTGTCCAATATCGGTCAACTGATAACCGACTTTCTGTGCGGCGGCCTGAAAGCGTATATAGACGGAAAATATAATTTTGTAGATGTGCGCGATGTAGCCGATGGCATATGTGCCATGCTGGAGAATTGGCATGGGGGAGAATGCTACATACTTTCCGGGCATGAGGTTACGGTAGAGGAAATGCTTTCTACTATAGCTAAAGCCAGCGGCCAAAAAATGCTGCGCGTAAAGATTCCGTATTGGTTTGTTATGGGAACAAGCTTTTTGGCTGAAGCGTATTATGTTATTTTGAGAAAAAAACCTCTTTATACCCGCTATTCTCTGCAAACTTTACGAAGCAATTGTAACTTCTCCAACAGAAAGGCTAAAACGCATATAGGCTTTTCTCCAAGGCCCCTGCAAGAAAGCTTGTCTGACATGACCCATTGGATTATGGAGCATTTTGTTATCAGAAAAAATAAAAGATTTACGCCGTGTTCGTTTAAGTAATGATGAAAGCGTAAAAATACCACCACTGCTGTCCTGTCATTCAAATTGCAGTGGTGGTATTTTTATCCTATAGCAATACAACTTCAAACAAGTAACACCTGCATTTTTTTACGAACCCAGAAGCGTTGTTCGTAAAAAAAATTGTTGTTACTGTTTTCAGGTAGTATTGCTATATTAACTTAAAACTGCCTCCAACGACACTGTAAGTTCTCCGTCATTAGCCTTAGCCACAATCTTAACAGGGCAATCCAGGGTATTACGAAACTTCAAATCCACACCACCGTAAGAAGTGGCTGCATCCCTGCCCTCTTCCACATAAAACACCTTTTTAGAATGGGCATGACGCTCTACAATTTTCATTCCTCCATAGTCTGCAGCATTGTACAACGTAGAAGACACTTGGCAAACGCCGCCGCCTATTCCCTGTTCTTCCTTGCCTTTAACAAATATCTTTGCGGATTTATAGCCTTTATCCCTTGTAAGTTTACCCAAGGCTTCATTAAAAGAAAAGACCTCTCCGGGATTAAGAGTCATATTATTAATAGTCTTTGCGGCAATTTCAAGGTTTATTGTCCGGTTTTTCTGTTTTACATCGTATTTTGTGGTGCAGGATGCCTTTTCAATGGGCACCGAAGGAGCCGCCACGATTTCGGACACAGTTTCTGCCAAAGACATTACAATAGGGCTTTCTGCAACCCCGCTTGCGGCCGTGCATCCATTTAGTGTTATCAGGCCTAAGATTAGCACTAGCAATGTCCGAGTGCTAAGTAAAATAAAGTTGATTTTATTTTCTTTCATAATATAATCCCCCGATTAATTTTAATCGAGGGTAGTATTTGCAAAATAGGCTAAAACTATACACCAGATTTGTCCGATAACCTATTTCATACAATTTTTGCTCTCACTTTGCGCTCTCATTGGTTCAACATGGGTTATCGGACAAATCTTTTATTCGTTTCTGTTTTTTGCTCTTTTCAGCAAATCCACGGCCATTTGCAAATCCTCCGGCGATATTCCTGATTTTTTTGCGTCTTGAGATATTCTGTAATAAGCTTCGTCAATACTGGGAATACCTTCATCCAATGAATATCTTACGGTTGAATACTTCAAAAGATAATCAATACTGCAATTAAAAAAATTTGCAAGATGAGCCAAAGATTCATTGTCGGGGTCATGAATTCCCCTTTCCCAGTTGGATAAGGTAGATTGGGATACATTTAATATTTGAGCCAGCTCAATTTGCTTTATTTCTTTTTCTTCCCGCAATTCTTTTACTCTGTTAATACTGCCACCTCCTAATGTTGACAGACAAAACGCTTATTGGATAGACAATTGCGCAGATGGAGGCATGTCCATATTTTGCCCGCTTGAAGGCAGTTTTTTGCATCTTAACCACTCTATATCCTCCTCAAAATTTTTACTGTCTGCAATCCGCTTCAGCCAACCATTTTTTGTTAGTTTAACCACTTGTACACCCCCTGCATTTTTGGCAGAATAAGTAGGCAATTGGGATGTATTAAACAGCATTCCCCTGCCATCGTTGCGAATGGCCAAATAATCTTTATGTTCAAGAATATGTTCTGCAAATATAAGCGGTGATTTATCGGAATAGGCATTTACCTGCTTCTTCCTGTTTGTTTTTGTAGCATAACTTTCTAAAGTAACCAGCGCAATCTTTCCGTTTTCAAAAGCAAAGAGCAAATGTCCGGCATATTCACCGGCAGATGCTATAAAAATAATTTTTTCCCCGGGTTCGCATACAAGAAGATTGTTTAGAAAAAGACCCATTTGGCTGGGGCGCACATCGTCTATTTCATGCGCCTTTAATTTATACACATTATGCTTGTCGGAGAAAAAGAGGATGTCATCAGCATTTTGGGCAGGAATTTGCTGTATAATCACATCATTTTCCTTTACATGTATTTCAGGATTATTGCGAAGCGAAGATAAAGGGGTTTTCTTGAAATAATTATCTTTTGTCAGATACAAATTGACAGAATAATTATCTACTAATACTTGAGGATGCAGAACCTCCGTATGCTCCGTCACAATGTCCGTTTTTCTTTCTTGGCCGTATTTTTTAATGATATCCCGCTGCTCTGCTATTATAATATTAAGCACTTTCTTTTCATCCTGCAAAATTTCTGCTATTTTTGCAATTTCGTCTTCCAAGCCCTGCTGTTCTTGCACACGCTTTAACAAATACTCTTTATTAAGATTGCGAAGACGAATTTCTGCTATATACTCTGCCTGAATTTCATCTATGACAAAACCTTCACATAGATTAGGTATGACATATTTTTCCGATTCTGTTTCCCTGATAATTTTTATTGCTTTATCAATATCCAGCAGAATTTTGGCAAGCCCTTTAAGCAGATGCAGTTTTTCTTGGTTTTTTGCCAAGTCATATTTCAAACGTCCTTCAATACAGTCTTTGCGGAAATCAATCCAATGACTGATAATGCTCCGAATACTTAAAGTTTGCGGACGGCCGTTTATCAACAGATTAAAGTTGCAGGAAAAACTGTCCATTAAAGGAGTTGCAGAAAACAGACGCTGCATGATATAGTCCGGGTCGGCAGATTTTTTTATGTCGATAGCAATTTTAAGGCCCTTTAAGTCCGTTTCGTCCCTTACGTCAATAATCTCTTTCATTTTGCCGCTTTTAACCAATACATGAATTTTGTCAATAATAGCCTCTATGGTGGTTGTGTAGGGTATTTCATAAACTTCTATACAAGAATTTTCGGCATCATAGCGATATCGGGAGCGTATTTTAAAGCTTCCTCTGCCTGTTTCATAGATTTTTGCCAAATCTTCACGATTATATATAATTTCGCCTCCGGTAGAAAAATCCGGAGCAATTAATATGTCAAGGGGATTAAATTCTTTATCTTTTATAAAGGAAATAACAGCACGGCAAACTTCGGTCAGGTTAAATGAACAAACCGAACAAGCCATACCCACTGCTATACCAATATTAGGCATTGTAAGTACATTTGGGAAAGTGGTCGGAAGCAGTGTCGGCTCAAGCATAGTGCCGTTGTAGTTATCTACAAGTTTTACGGTATCTTTGTCTATATCACGAAAAATCTCGTTTGCAAGAGTACTCAGCTTCACTTCCGTATATCTGCTGGCGGCATAGGCCATGTCCCTGCTGTAAACCTTGCCAAAGTTTCCTTTGCTGTCCACAAAGGGATGCAGAAGCGTTTCATTGCCGCGCGTCAGTCTTACCAAAGTTTCATAAATAGCCTGCTCACCATGAGGATTAAGCCGCATTGTAGTGCCCACAACGTCCGCAGATTTAGAGCGGTTGCCGGTTAAAAGGCCCATTTTATACATGGTATACAGAAGTTTGCGGTGGGCGGGCTTAAAGCCGTCAATTTCCGGTATGGCTCTGGAAACAATTACGCTCATAGCATAAGGCATATAATTGCTTTCCAAAGTTTCTACAATCCCCTGCGGTATAGGGGGGCTTTCTTTATATGTAACCTGAATCTCTTTTCGTTTATTCTTTGCCATATTTACCAACTTTCAATTTTTTTTGCAGTTTGCACATGAATTATTATAATGCCAAAGTTGTTGCAGGTCAATACAAATTAGGTTATAATTGATATTGATAATTTTTGGGGAGGATATTATGCTTACAAACGAAAGAATTGAAGAGATTTTGCTTAACAGCGGCGCACTCTTGACAGGTCATTTCCTGTTAACAAGCGGACGGCATTCTGATAAATACATGCAATGTGCAAAAATTTTGCAGCGTCCGGATTATGCCGTTGAATTGGTAAGTCATTTGGCCGGGGCATTTAAAGACGATGAGGTGGACATAGTTATTGCACCTGCAGTAGGCGGGATAATTATTGGCTATGAGCTGGCACGGCAGCTTGGGACGGTAAGCTTATTTACGGAGCGGGAAAACGGTATAATGGCACTGCGCAGAGGGTTTGAAATTCCAAAAGGCGCACGTGTTGTAGTGGCGGAGGATGTTATAACAACCGGCGGCAGTGTTAAAGAGGTTATAGAAATTGTTAATAAATCAGAGGGAGTACTTGTAGGCGTGGCTCTGCTTGTAGACCGCAGCGGCGGCACCATTGATTTTGGAACAAAAACTTCGGCGGCCTATACCGCTGTTGTAACTTCCTATGAAGCGGAAAATTGCCCCATATGCAAAGAAAATGCCCTTCCCTTGGTAAAACCGGGGAGCAGAGCATTAAAATAAAAGGAGGAATAATATGAAAACATTTTTAAAAATCGTGGTTGTTTTGGCTATAGTTTCTGTAATTGTACAAATTTTACAGCAAAAAGGTGTTTTGGATATTGAACCCGCAATCAACTTTGGCAACTTAGACAGCTAAGGAGGCGGCATGGAAATTAAACCACAGTCTATTTCAAAAAAAGAAAGATTTGCCAGGATTATGTCTTTAATAAGCGTAATGGGCTTTGCTGCCGGGCTTGCTGTTACTTTTACTTCTGCAACATTGGCCAGGTCTGCCGGAAACGCCGCCGTCAGGGCTAACTTCGGCAGCATGGATACAGCACAATTTCTTCTTGTTATTGAAAATAGTGCCAGAGCATATGTTGCCGCAGGTGTTGTGCTTGCGTTAATCGGCGGCATTGGCTTATTGATTAGTGCCGTTATGCTCTATAAATCAATAGAGAATTGACTTTGTATAGCTGTTACGTATAAAATCGTAACAGCTATATCATTCGGCTGATTTCCTTTCTCAGCCGAATGATTATTTTTTTCTCCAATCGGGATATGTAAGATTGTGATATGCCAAGCAAATCCGCAACTTCTTTCTGCGTCATTTCTTCCCCGTCGTTATGAAGCCCAAAACGTAATTCCACAATCTTTTTCTCTCTTACAGACAGGCGGCCAAGAGCTGTATGTAAGAGTTCTCTATCTACTTCATCTTCTATATCTCTGTAGATAATATCCACATCAGTGCCCAAAATATCAGAAAGAAGCAATTCATTTCCGTCCCAATCCACATTTAAAGGCTCGTCAATAGACACTTCCGTTTTTATTTTGTTATTACGCCGCAAATACATCAATATTTCGTTTTCAATACAACGGGATGCATATGTAGCCAATTTAATTTTTTTATCGGTTTTAAATGTGTCTACAGCTTTGATAAGGCCTATAGTACCTATAGAAATAAGGTCCTCTACATTTACACCGGTATTTTCAAATTTACGTGCTATGTACACCACCAAGCGCAAATTGCGCTCTATAAGAATCGTTTTTGCAGGTCCCTCGCATGGCCCGCCCAATTTGTGCAAAAGCTCGGCTTCTTCCTGCGGGGACAAAGGCGGCGGAAGAACGTCACTGCCGCCTATATAATAGATGCTTTCTGCATCACGCTTATACATATTATTCAATATCTTTGCAATACTGTCCTTGCACCAGCCAAATATCTTATCCCACATCATGTCACTACCTCCAGAGTTATGGCCGTTCCGTTTAAAAGTCAACCTCAGACTGCACTTTTATTCCTCATTGAAGCACTGCGAAATAAAAGCTTGCTTCGGCTGATTTTAAATCGGAACGGCTATAGTTATGCTTTTATATAATCTTTGGATTCATTAAAGCTTGATATTCCCCATCACTTGATAAACTAAAATCACAAATGCCTATTATCACATCTTTTGTTTCTTTTTGCTTGACCTTTTCGTCCGGGATAATTTCTATTTTATCAGGCCTAAAACCTGTTAATACACCGCTTTTACCTATGGCAGAATAAGGAATCATGCGTATTCTCGTGCTAAAATTTGCAGATGCAAACGATTCTGCCAAATTTGCCAAGTCATCCTGCTTTTCTTCATCAAACAGCTCTGTAATAGGCTTAGGCAGCAGCGGTTTTATCTTTTCAAATTCTGCAATAATTACAGGACTTTGGCTTATAGGGTCTACAAGACTGTTGCCTGTATCCACCAAGGCCATAAGTTCCACATCTCTATCCGCTAAGTATATACGGAATTTGCAAAACACTTGGCGCGCTATCGCCTTTTTAAAAATATTGCGATGTATAAATTTTAGCACTATAAAGCTTACCGCTATGGCGACAGCCAAGTTTCCTAAAGTAAAATGCCCCATTGCAAGTGCATATGTGCTGAAAGCATGGCTGTATGCACCAAGAGCATATACTGTGACCAATGCAATGCCGCCCAGGGCAAAAGCGGCCACATATGCCGTAAGCAGTGTAACGGCAAAATTACGAAAGCCAATTGGATATACTGCAATAAATATGCCCGGACCCAAAATTACAAAGGATGTAAATATATTGATAAAAGCAGCAAGGGGCGTGAAAATTAATATAGTGTACAAAGCAGATGCGGCAGCGCTGCCTAATGCAATGCGCCAGACAGCAGCTTTTTGGCGGCACAAAATCAATGCGGCAAATAAAATTACTCCATTTACAAAGAAATTAATCAAAAACACTATATCTGCATAAATTTCTACAATCACGGTCCATCCTCTTTTCCAAATGATGTCCTTAGTTAGCATTATACATTTCCTTAAACACATTTTTTGTAAATTTTGAAAAACTATACCAGTAAAAATTACGACAAAAAAATTGGGCGCAGATTAAGCTGCACCCAATTGCATAATACAGATACGGATAAGTAAAACAAGCAATAAGTATGACGCATACCGCTAAGTGCGGAAATAACACTGTTAATGCTTTTTAAGTACGCTTACTTGATGCCTCTTAAAACCATCGTTACCGAAACGTTCGTGTCCCATAACTTGTTGCCATTATGGTAGTGTTCAATTCGCATATCATATTTTTGGTTTATTATTGTTGTCCATTTGTCGATTTCATCAATAGTAACAACATTAGGTGCGATATGCGGCAAATATTCAAGCGAATCCAAATGTACTCTGCGGTTTGCTTCTATCATCTTTATAGCAAAATCTTTGTCGTATTGTTCGCTGTCCGGTGTTAGATTTATTGTTAGATAATGTGTTTGAATGTTCTTGAACCCTTGTTTCGCCATTGCTAACGCTAACTCTTGTTCTGAACAGCCATATTTACCTACACCGTATTTGCCATCTGTTGATTTATAATAATTGTCAGTCCTTTGATATAACTCATTCTCAAAGTCCGACATTTTGTTTATTACCGAAGCGGAAATATTTATCCCACGCCTTGCGCTCAAAACAAGACATACACCACCTGGTCTTAGAACTCTGTGTTGTTCTCCAAAAAATTTATTCGGTTCAACATGTTCTTGTACGGTATTTGATATTGTCGTGTCGAATGTATCATTATCGAATGGCAGAGCATTTATATCAGCTTCTATAAATTCAATATATGGTGCTTGATTTTTAGCAAATTCAATAAAAGCTGTATCTCTGTCCGAACCTATAACATGGGCTTTCGGATACCAACGTTTCATGGCTTGCGTCAACGCTCCCGGACCCGCACCAATTTCAAGAATACTTTTGGCATTAGCGATATTAAACGCACACTTATATCCGTCCATAAATCTATCATCAAAACGAAGTTGCCTCGTCTGATAAAGCGTTCCGATTTTTTGTAAATATGTTGACCATATTGTGTTCACGTTTAAACCTCCACAAATATAAATTATAAGCATGTACCACACTCATTGTGGTACATAAGTGCGCATTCAATGATTCACTAGACAAACAAAGCTGACAATCCATTCAGCAAGTAAATTTACTATAATACAGCATTTGCGGTTTTGTAATGAAGCCATCCGAACCGTGTTATTTACGTCCTTAACAGATTGCATTATATAACTTTATTGCTTCATAGATGCCAGCACATCCACCAAAAATTCATAGCAGTTAGACGTGCTGGAGATAGACACCCTTTCATCCGGCGTATGTACATCATGCATATTAGGGCCAAAGGATATCATATCTATATCGGGAATTTTATCTGCAAAAATGCCGCATTCCACGCCGGCATGAATAGCAAGTACTTGCGCATCCGAACCGTATTTTTTCTTATACACATCTTTAAAAATTTCTCTAAGTTCGGAATCCGGGCTATATGCCCATCCGGGATAACCACTGGATGTAACTGCTTTTGCGCCCAGCGCTTGTGCAATAGCTTCAATACGTCTTGTGAGCGCCCACTTGCGGCTGTCCTTGGAGCTGCGAACTGCGCAGGTATAAATAACTTGGTTTCCTTCGGTTTTTACAACGCCTAAATTGTTTGATGTTTCTACTAAACCGGGCAGGACTGCGCTCATGTGGTCCACACCGTACGGTATGGTTATCAGCAGCTCTACAGCTTGTTTTTTGGTGGATGAAGAAAATATTTGAGAATTTTCCGAAGCTGAACTTCTGACTTCTATAAATAAATCCGGGTCGGCGGCTTCATGCTCTGTCTTTAACATCTTTTCAATTATCTTAATTTCTTCAATAAGCTTCTCTTTATTGTTTTTTTCCACAAAAATATCTGCAAAAGCCTCTCTTGGAATGGCATTATCCTTAGAGCCGCCGCCAATGTCCGCTATATGATAAGGGGTTTTTATGCCGTCTAAAATACGCCCCAAAAGTTTATTTGAATTGCCGCGTTCTTTTTGTATGTCCATGCCGGAATGTCCGCCTCTGAGGCCGCCAATAAAAATGGTAAGCGGCAAATAGTCACCGGATTGCATATTTTCTCTTACAATGTCCAAATTTACAGTTACTTTTGCGCCGCCTGCGCAGCTTGATAAAAACACGCCTTCGTCTTCAGAATCAATATTAATAAGACGGCGGGCTTTGAGTAAAGCGGGGTCGATATTTTTTGCGCCGTCCATACCGGCTTCTTCCACGGTGGTTAATACAATTTCTAAAGCGGGATGTTTTAATCTTAAGTCTGCCAAAAGAGCCATAGCCATAGCCACGGCAATCCCGTTATCAGCACCTAAAGTAGTACCATTGGCTTTTACATAATCTCCGTCCACATAGATATTTAAAGGGTCCTTAGCAAAATCAAATTCCACATCAGCGTTTTTTTCGCAAACCATGTCCAGATGACCCTGGATTATAACAGCCGGAGCAGATTCATATCCCGGTGTTGCCGGTTTTTTAATAATAAGATTATAAAGATTGTCTTGGATAGGCTCAAAGCCCAATTCTTTTGCCCAATTAAAAATATAATCGCTCAGGGATTTTTCATCCCAAGAGCCGTGGGGTATGCCGCAAATAATCTCAAAATATTTAAAAACGTCATGCGGCTTGCAGTTTGCCAGTATTGACATTTTTTATTCCTCCTCATTATATATAATTTTATACAACTATAGCCTGATTTTTGTCCACTTGCCTCGCACAAAACGTCCATATAGCAATATCAAACGCAGACCTTGGTCCAGAATTATTGCATACCATGCGCCCGCAAGGCCCATTCCAAGTCCGTATACCATAAATAAGCTTGATAAGGGTCTTACAAGAGCCACAGTTATAAGCATGGTAAGTGCAACATAGCGGGTATCGCCGGAACCCCGCAAACTGCCGCCCATTACAATTTGCGAAGTTTGAATTGGGAGTATAGCGGCCATTATCAGCATAAGACCTGCGGAAATTTGAATTATATCGGGGTCGGTCGTAAACATAGACACAAACCAATAGCGTCCCAAAACAGCAAAGATAACTAAAAATACCGAAACAACAAAGGCCATGCGCTGACCTATTTTTCCGTACATAAATGAAAGGTCAGGCCGCTCTCTGCCCAGATTTTGACCAACCAAAGCAGTTGTTGCTATGGCTATGCCGTCTGCAAATGTAAACGAAAGATGCATCATCTGCATTGCAATGTGGTGAGAAGCGAATTCTGCCGTCCCTAATCTGGCGATGATTAAGGCATAGGCAAAAAAGCCAATACGCAAAAACATTTGCTCGAAAATAGAATTGCCGCCGATTTTGGCTATATTTTTAATCATTGGAATATCTAAGCGCCAGCTGTCCCTGCGTGTAATTTTTAGATATGCATCTTTTTTAAGAAGAGAAAGTACGGCGAATACAGCACCGACCGCACCGCTTATAAGCACGGCTATAGCCGCACCTTCCACCCCTAACGCAGGAAAGAACAGACGTCCGTCAATCAGCATAAAATGAAAAAGTACATTTACCAAATTTGCGGCTATATTAACAACCATAGTAACTCTTGTATTGCCTATACCGCGCTGTGCCGCAGAAATGGTCATGGTTAAAGAATTTAATATAAGCCCCATGCTTGTAATACGGAAAAATGAAGATGATAAGTCTATGGTGTCATATTGCGCACCTGCAAGATACATCATTGGCCTGGCCAAAGAAACGGCCAGAATCGTCATTATTACACCGATGGCAAGACCGATTAAAATTGCCTGCCGCACACAAAGTCTTGCGGCCGTTCTGTCTTCTTCGCCTTTACGTCGTGCCACAACCGCAGTTACGCCAACATTAAGCGCAAAAAACAATGCCATAAAAATCATGCGGGGCTGGCTGACCAATCCTACAGCGGCTACGGATTCCGGACCCAAACGGCCGACCATTGCCGTTGAAAACATCATGATAAAAGAAATGGATGTCATTTCAACTACAGAAGGAAGTGCAATACGAAGGGTTGTTCCGTATGCTTTGCGGCTTGTAGGAATTTCACCTGCCACAAGGCTTTCTTTCACCATATGCCGTGTAGAAAATAGATTCTTGATAGTCAAAATCTCATCGCCCCCTTATTATTATATATTAAATTTTCACGAAGCGCAAATAAAACAGCAGAAATACTTTACAGAGCTGACGAAACGTAGTAAAATCAAATAAAAAAGGCGGTGCTTTATGAAAGTATTTGCTGTTAACGGCAGTCCTCGTCATGAGGGCAATACATTTAGGATGATAAATACTGTTCTTGAAGTATGCAGTGAAGCGGGATGCGAAACGGAAATATTTCAAGCGGGAGGCCGTGTGGTTCAGGGCTGTACGGCTTGCGGATATTGCTCGGAACACAAAGGTACTTGCAAATTGGGCGGCTGGATTAATGATGTATATGAAAAAATGAAAAAAGCCGATGCCATAATTTTAGGTTCTCCTACATATTTTTCTGACCTTACGCCGGAAATAAAAGCGGTTATAGACAGATGCGGCTTTGTTTCAAGGCGGGATGACAATTCACTTTCCAGAAAAATAGGGGCTGCGGTTACTGCCGTAAGGCGTGCAGGCGGTATACATACTTTAGATTCCATCCAGCATTTTTTCTTGATAAACGATATGATAATACCCGGCAGCAGTTACTGGAATATGTCTTTATCGCTTTCGCCGGAGGATTTTGATAAAGATAATGAAGGGATTAAAACCATGCGCAGACTGGGAGAAAATATTGTCTGGCTGCTTAAGAAAACGGCAAGTTAGTAATTTAGCAGGGGGCGGCTGCAAGCCGCCCCCTGCAGTTAGTTGGATATTTTAATCTCTCTGCCGATATGAGATACAATATATCGTTCGTTCTCGCTTTTTAATACCGGCACATCACACCATATTTCTTCGGCAGCTTCTGATTTTGCGCCCAGCACAGCAGATGCAATTATGTATTCTCCCGGTTCATAGCTGTGCAGCAGCAGCGGCATGGAGCAGCGGGGGTGCATTAAATTAGAATTAGGTTCAGAGCTGATAGTATGCTCTGTTACTTGACTGCCCAATAGGCAGACAATGCCGCTTATTTCGTTTTTGCTTCTTATATATGCTTTTCCGTCAGACTTATGGTATACAATATCATTTGCATCATTATTTATGGCATATCCTCCGTCAGATAAAGAAAGAGGTCTTTTGGAATTGATTTTATGAATACGTATATGCCAAGGTAAGACGGGTATAACATAGCTTTTTATACTTACATCATCCCAAGGCTTCCATTCGGAATACAAGTAATCTTCAAAAACACGATATTCTTCTACCTTATCACGCATACGAAAATACTCGTCCGCTTCGCTTACGGCAAGTGTGTTGTCAAAAGCTCCTTGAACGGCACCGATAGGCGCTCTTTGCACAGAAAAACCAAACACGCTGGAATAAACAAATTTCCCGTATTTGCAGGGAGAATGAACCAAAGAATGTATTTGCTGCCCTACAGGATATAGCTGTATTTGGCTTGCATCTCCTTGAATGATGCAGCGCGCCTCGGGAATAAAAACATGCGGCTTAATATTTGGGGCAGTTTCTTTTGATGTCCAAAAGGGGTGTTCTTCCGGTACTGCCAGCATTATGAATGATTTTAAAGCCCAATAAGGAGAGCCAAAAGCGTTGTAACCTTCAGCCATATTAGAATTACGGTAATGGTAGCCTATGGTAAGTTCCCCGGATGATGAAAAAATATCCTGTTTAAACCAATAGCGCAGGTTTTGAAGAGCAAGATATTTTACTTGACCCCAAGGTAAAGCCTCTATACCGGCATAAGCCAAAGCACCCCAAAACGAGGACTGCGCAAAACGATAGACCAAACTACGGCCATAAGGTACAGCGGCTCCGGAATTATCAAAATACGCAGCAAAGCTTTGTGCAAATTTTTTGGCTCTTTCTATAAACAAAGGCGTATAAACATCATCATCGGGACATGCTGCGGCATAAATCAAGGCATAAAAATGCATTGCAAAAGGATTGTAATAGTCCATTTGGTCAGGCAGTCCGTCGAAATACCACCCATTGTCGATGTAACAAGAATTTATGAATTGCAAATCGGCTTTCATGCGCTCTTCGTCATAAGGGCATCCGCAATTTTTTAAACCCAGATTAACCAATATCCTAAAAAAACGCCAATTGTTTGCGGGCATGTCATGATGGTTTATTTTTTTAAGCCAGTTGTAAAGATTTTCTTGCTCTGAGCTTGTCAGGTTATCCCATATATGTTTTCGGGCTATTATCATGCCAAAGCCGATAACTGCCATCTCTACTATTTTTTGGTCAAAGTCTATAATATCTCCCCAAAAGCTATCAGAATGTATATTGGTTCCGCATATTATTTTTGAAAGATATTTTTGATAGCCCTTATACTCGCCGCCGCCGCATATAAGCGGAAAAATCCCCCAAAGCGGTCTAAGTAAAGCCTCAATTTCTCTTGTTCTTTCATCACAATATGAACCGCCGCTATCAAATTTTAAACCATAACGAGAAGTTTCAAAATATTTTTCAAGGGGATGCAGCATTTCGTGTAAGGCTTTAGATACATCATCTTTTGACTTTAAGGGGTTTTCCATTAGTTTTTGGTTTTTCATATGCAAACCCTCCGCATTTATTGTTAAGTATATATCATTATAAATGACTATATTAAGATATCAAATATTTAATATCAAAGGAAACAAAAGCACAACCAGCATAAATGCCAATAAATTAAATAATCCTCCAACTTTAAGATAATCCTTAAAACGGTATCCCCCCACCAGCGTCATGGTCATCGGCGGGGTACTGATAGGCGTTGCATAGCCTATATTTGCAGCAACTGCCACAGCTAAAACTATGCTTCTTACATCATAGCCAAGTTCTATAGCCGAGAAAACGGCTATAGGAATTAAAAGCGCAGCGGTGGCAGTGGTAGACATAAAATTGCTTAAAATAACGGCAATAAAAGCCAGTGCGGCGCATAGTAGCCAAGGCGATACGCTTTCTCCCAAAATATTAATGGTACCTTGTGCAATCAACTGCCCTGCCCCGCTATGCTCAAGACCGGCGGCAAAGCCGAACGAGCAGCCGAAAATAATCACTGTTGTCCAATCCATCTTTTGAAAAACAGCCTTTTGCGAAATGCATCCGGTGGCTATACAAGCAACAGCACCAACCATAGCAACAATGCCAACAGTCCATAAGTCAGTTATAAATCCAATCACGCAAAATAACAAAGCCGCCACAGAAATGTACATTTTCACTACACTTTTAGGTTTTTCTGCAGCTTCCTGCTTCCTATTTTCAAGTTCTGATTCTTCCTTTACTTCTTCAAAATCAAACACCTTCTTCTGCAGCTTATACCCTATTGTCAAAGCATAAACAAACAGAAGTATTAAGATAGGCACGCCAATTGGGGTAATATCAAAAAACCCCAAGGTTTCATGACCGCCTTCTTCAAGTATTGCTCGGGCAATAAGCTGCGGCGGGGAGCTTACAAGAGTTAGGCCGCCGCCTGCAACAGAAGCTATGCCTATTATCATAAATGTGTTTTTCTTGGTAAATTTGCCGCCGGAAACGGCAATGGCAGAACCGGCAAGAGGCAGCATAATTGCTGCAGTTGCGGTATTGCTTAAAAAAGCAGAAATTGGTATTGATATAAGAATTAAGGCAGCCAAAAACACTTTTTCATTTGTTCCTACTACAGAAATAATTGCCTTTCCTATTATCTGCGCTGTGCCTGTTTCAAAAAGTGCGTTGCCGACAACCATCATGCCCGCCATTAAAAAAACTATGTCGTTGCCAAATCCGGCAAAGGCCGAATTAAACGGAATTACGCCAAAGATAGCTAAAGCTGCGCAGGCAAGAATTGATGTGGCGGCGATTGGAATAAGTTCGGAAATATATAATATAAGCAATATGCCTATAATAATTAACGCAATGGTGCTGGGTTCCAAGATTGTCACTTCCCTATATAAAGATTGATATATTATAAACATTATATTTTGTATAAGTCAACATAAAAATATTGTTGTAGACATTTATGTTAATATGTGATACAATGATTGTGAAAATATAGTCATAATAAAATCATAAGGGGTCAAACATGGTCTATAGCTATTATCCCGGTTGTACTTTAAATACAAGCGCAAAGGAATTGGATAAATACGCACGTTTATCGGCGGAGGTATTGGGTTTTACTTTGGAAGAAATACCCGAATGGCAGTGCTGCGGCGCAGTATATCCTATGGGTGCAGATGAAGTAGTTTCAAAGTTGCCTGCAATACGCGCTTTACATTATGCCAAAACGCAAAACCGTCCTCTGGTAACGCTTTGCTCCGCCTGTCATCATGTTCTTAAAAGAGTAAATGAAGATATGCGTAATAACGAAGAGCTGCGGAAGATTGTTTATGCTTATGACAATGATTTGGAATATACAGGCGAAACTAATGTATTGCATTATTTGGAAGTTTTGCGGGATTATGTTGGCTTTGATATTTTGCAAGAGAAGGCAGCAAACCGGCTGAAAGGGCGCAAAATAGGGGCATATTATGGATGTATGCTTTTGCGTCCAAGCAGTGCCATGCAATTTGACGACCCGGAAAACCCTAAAATCTTTGAGGATTTTATTCGTGCAATTGGCGCAGAACCTGTCTTGTACCCTTATCGTAACGAATGCTGCGGGGGCTACATATCGTTAAGAGAAAAGAAAAAGGCAAAAGAGATGACGAGAAAAATTACGGATAGTGCATTGCAAAGAGGCGCAAATGAGCTTATTACGGCCTGTCCATTATGTCAATATAATGTTGAGAAAATGCAAGGAAATGCGGTGCCTATTTACTATTTTACTAAATTTTTGGCTGAAGCTCTAAATATAGAAGAAGTTTTGGGGGATTGATATGCAAAGTGTAGATAACCGGGCCGAAATACTTGCGGCTATAGCGGGCGCAGATATAAGCAAGTGTATGAAATGCGGCAAATGCTCCGCTTCCTGCCCTTCATACAATGAAATGAACTTGCGTCCCCATCAATTTGTATCCTGTCTTGCGGACGGTGACATAGATGCTATGCTGGATTCAAGCTCAATTTGGCATTGTTTGTCATGTTTTTGCTGTGTAGAGCGATGCCCAAGAGATGTAAAACCTGCAAAGCTTATAGAAGCGGCCAGATTAATGGTTATCAGGCGTCAGGGTGAAGATTATGTATCTCCTGATGATATACCTGAACTTATGGATATTAATATGCCGCAGCAATTGTTGGTTAGTGTATTCCGCAAGTACTAAAAAGTGATGCAGGGGGTTTAAAAATGGAGAAAATAGGCGTTTTTGCCTGTCATTGCGGCACAAATATAAAAGCCACCATAGATGTGGATAAAATTATAGAAATGGCAAAGAGCGAGCCCGGTGTGGCCTGTTCTGCCGATTATCCCTATTTGTGTGCAGAAACCGGGCAGAATTTGATAATAAATGCAATACAAGAACACGGCCTTACCGGCGTTGTAGTATGCTCCTGCTCTCCCCGTATGCATGAAGCGACCTTTCGCAAAGCCGTATCTAAAGCGGGACTTAATCCATATATGATAGAAATTGCTAATATCAGGGAGCAATGTTCCTGGGTGCATAAAGACATGGATAAAGCCACCGATAAAGCTTTGGTTCTTGCCAGAGCGGCAATAGCGAAAGTGCATCTTAATACTCCGCTTTTTCCTGATGAATCAGCGGTTACAAAGCGCGCGCTGGTTATTGGCGGGGGTATTGCAGGCATTTCTGTTGCGCTTGATGTGGCAGAAGCAGGTTTTGAGGTGGACATTGTTGAATCTACTCCAAGCTTGGGCGGCAAAATGGCTCAATTAGACAAAACTTTCCCCACTTTGGATTGCTCTGCTTGTATTTTAACACCGAAAATGGTGGATGCTGCTGCTCATGATAATATTAATATGTACACATATAGCGAAGTGGAGAAAGTAGATGGTTTTGTTGGCGATTTTTCTGTAACTATACGTAAAAAAGCCCGAAGTGTGGATATGTCTAAATGCACCGGCTGCGGAAATTGTTGGGAAAAATGCCCAATGAAACGCATTCCTTCTGAATTTGACTGCAGTTTAGGCAATCGCACGGCTATATATGTACCTTTGGCACAGGCGGTACCCAATGTTCCTGTTATTGACAGAAATAATTGCATTAAGTTTAAGACAGGCAAATGCGGATTATGTGAAAAAGTCTGCCCGCCTAATGCAATTGATTATGAACAAAAAGACGAGATGTTTACCCAAAAATACGGCGCAATTATTATGGCCACCGGATTTGAAACAATTCCGCTTAATAAATTTGGGGAATATGCTTATGGTGACAGCAAAGACGTAATTACATCTTTAGAGTTTGAGCGTTTAACCAATGCCGCAGGTCCAACAGGCGGAGAGCTGAAAAGACTTTCGGATGGACGCAAGCCTAAGAGTATTACATTTATACAATGTGTTGGCTCAAGAGATACAACCGAACGAGGCAAGCCTTATTGTTCAAAGATTTGTTGTATGTATACGGCAAAGCATGCAATTTTAATTAAAGACAAATATCCGGATATTGATGTTAATGTATTTTATATAGATGTACGCACGCCCGGAAAGAATTTTGATGAATTTTACAGGCGGGCCGCGGAAGAATATGGTGTTAAATATATCAAAGGACAGGTTGGTAAAGTTGTAGACAACGGAGATTCTCTTTGGCTGCAAGCTGTAGATATGCTTGACAATAAGAAGGTTGAAATATCTACCGATATGATTGTGCTGGCCACGGCAATTGAGCCTGTAAGCGGCGCAAAAAAACTTGCGGGCAAACTGGCTGCAAGCATTGACACAAATAATTTTATGACAGAAGCGCATCCAAAATTAAGACCCGTAGAAAGCCCAACCGCCGGTGTATTTTTGGCGGGATGCGGGCAAGGCCCCAAAGATATACCGGAGACTGTTGCACAAGCAGGAGCCGCCGCCGCAAAGGTTATTGGGCTTTTGGCAAAAGATAAGCTGCTTACCAATCCCTGCACCGCAACGGTTGATGCACATTTTTGCAATGGATGTTCGGCCTGTCATCATGTGTGCCCATATGATGCTATTTCATATGATAATTTTGAAATTAATAATCACGGACAAATTGATATATCACGTATAGCTTTTGTTAATAAAGCTCTTTGCCAAGGATGCGGCGCATGTATTGTTGTATGCCCGCCGGGAGCAATGGATTTGCTGGGCTTTTCTAACAGGCAGTTAATGGCGGAGGTGGATGCGGTATGCAGATAGAAACCGGAGGTCAGAAACCGGAGGTCAGAGAAGAATTTAAGCCTCTTGTTGTGGCTTTTTGCTGCAATTGGTGTTCTTATGCAGGTGCTGATTTGGCGGGAACAAGCCGTTTACAGTATCCTGCTGATGTTAAAATTATAAAAGTCCCCTGTTCTTGCCGCGTTGACCCTTTATTTATATTAAGAGCCTTTCAAAAAGGGGCTGATGGTGTTATTGTTTGCGGATGCCATCCCGGGGACTGCCATTATGCCACCGGAAATTATTATACAAGACGGCGTTTGGCGTTATTATATTCCATGCTGGACTATATGGGCATAGAGTCCGGGCGTGCTCATTTAGAATGGGTTTCTGCTGCTGAAGGTGCGAAGTTTTCGGCAACTATGAATAAATTTGTTGAGCAGATATATGGTCTTGGTAAAAATGAGCGGCTTGCAGATTGGAGGGTTGCGGATGCTGGAGCAAATGAAATTGAGAGCTAAAGAATTGCTTAAAAGCGGCGAGGTAGATTGTGTTTTAGCTTGGCGCAAGGGTGATTTTCCATGCTATCCCGAACCCGGATTTTTTACAGAAATCGAAGACCTTGAAAATTTGGTTTATGATAAATTTTGTTCTGCTAATTTAAGTAAATATATGATAGATGCAGGTAAAACCCATAGCCGAACGCTGATTTTTTTAAAACCTTGCGATTCATACAGTTTTAACCAATTAATCAAAGAACATTTAATTTCAAGAGAAAAGTCTCTTGTTGTCGGCGTTGGTTGCGAAGGAAATGCGGCTGTTTATGAAGGTGCAGAAACAGGCCTTCTTGAAGCTTGCCGTATATGCACTAAAACTGAGCATGTGGTTTTTGATGAACTTATAGGCGCTGATACTATGCCCAGAGAAACCTCGGACAATGCATTGCGGTTTTTGGAAGTTGCCGAACTGGAAAACAATAGCCCGAAAGAGCGATATAACTTTTGGCGGGGTCAGTTATCAAGATGCATACGCTGTAATGCCTGCCGTAATGTATGCCCCGCTTGCAATTGCAAAAAATGTGTTTTTGATAACAGAAATTATGATACAGAGCAAAAAGCAAATGCATCTTCGTTTGAAGAGCAAATGTTCCATATTATACGGGCATATCATGTAGCCGGAAGATGTACAGATTGCGGCCAATGCGTAAGAGTGTGTCCTGCAAATATTGACCTGCATTTGCTTAACCGCAAATTTATTAAAGATATCAATGAGTTTTACGGCGAATATCAAGCCGGGGCAGATGCGGAATCTCCCGGGCCGCTGACTGCTTATAATCTTGAAAAGGACTAGGAGGGATGGCATGTATAAAATAGCTAAAGAGCATTTAGGCATGTTGTTTGCTCGCCTTTCCCGCAAAATTGATTTATTTTTACCTATAAAAAAGGATAATCAGGTAAATTTTGGGCTTTGGAGCGAAGATGCCGGGGTAGATATTGAAACCTTAAAGACAACTTCATCTCCCAAGAGCTTCTTTTTGCCGCAATTTGAAAATCTTTACAGTACAACTATGCAAAGCGGGCAGATACATATAGAGCCTGTGCCTTTCGCCGGGCAAAGTCAAGACCGTTCTTTTGCGGTGTTTGGAGTACGAGCCTGTGACAGAATGGGAATTGAGCTTATGGATGATTTATTTTTAGGCGAGCCTGTTGATAGATTTTACAAAGCAAGACGCAGCATGGGCAGTATTATCACTTTATCCTGTTCAAATCCCTTGATAACTTGCCTTTGTAAATCTTTTGGGGTAGATGCGGCAAATCCTGGAGGAGATGTTGATACTTGGCTTATTGAAGGCATGTTATATTGGAAAGCACAAACAGAAGCAGGTTTGGAATTGACCGAGGAAGTTTTAGACCTATTAAAGCCTATAAATGCAGCGGATGAAGCTATTTTTTTAGCAGAGCAAGAAGCTATCTGCCAAAAAATCGACGCTTTGCCTTACAGCGACTTATCTTTGGGTAATTTTAATCCTGACAATCTTCTTAAAATATTCGATGCGCCCGAATGGGACAGTCTGCATAAAGCTTGTCTGGCCTGCGGAACTTGCACTTTTGTTTGCCCCACTTGCTTTTGTTATGACATAATGGATTTTGATGCAGGCAGGGACATAAAACGCTACCGCTGCTGGGATTCATGTATGTATTCAGATTTTACTATGATGGCGCACGGAAACCCCCGCAATACGCAGAAAGAGCGTTTTCGCAACCGTTTTATGCACAAGCTTGTATATCATACGGTTAATCACGAAGGGCAGTATTCCTGCGTTGGCTGCGGCAGATGTATAAGCAAATGCCCTGTATCTCTGCATATCATAAAAGTTATAAAGAGCTTGGGGGTGAAGGAATTTGCTTAAGACGCCCGATTTGCTGATACCTCAAGTTGGCATAATCACTGATATACGCACAGAAACCCCTGATGTAAAAACCTTTCGCGTAGTAAATATAGATGGCAATAAAGCTTTTGACCATATGCCCGGTCAATGCGCAATGCTTTCTGTCCCCGGCGTTGGCGAGGCAATGTTTTCAATTGCTTCTTCTCCCACAAACACAGAATATATGGAATTCAGTATAAAAGCCGTGGGTCAGCTAACTAATTTTATGCACAAAATGGAAAAAAATAGCCAAATAACCATAAGAGGCCCATATGGCAATGCCTTTCCTGTTGAAAATATAAAAAATCAAGACCTGCTTTTTATTGCGGGCGGCATTGGTCTTGCTCCTTTACGCTCTGCAATAAACTATGTATTTGACAACAGAAACAATTACGGAACTGTGGACATATTATACGGCTCCCGCTCTGCCGCACATCTTGTTTTTAAGAAAGATTTCGGATATGATTGGCCTGCACAACCGGATACCAATGTGTATACAACTGTTGATAAAGAAGATGAGGACTGGAGCGGACATGTGGGTTTTGTTCCGTCCTATTTGAATGAAATCGGATTCCTTAACAACAAAACCGTGCTGGTTTGCGGCCCGCCTATTATGATAAAATATACTCTGTCATCACTTTTAGACATGGGATTTAAAAAAGAGCAGATTATTACAACACTTGAATTGCGTATGAAATGCGGCATAGGCAAATGCGGGCGATGTAATATCGGTCACAAATATGTATGTATTGACGGGCCTGTATTTCGTTGTGATGAGTTAGATGAACTTCCGGATGAATATTAAAGGGGTGAAATAATGCAAGAAATTATAGATGTATATTTTGACGGCAAAAAATACGAGGTACCGGCAGATTTGACAATAATGACGGCTATGGAATATGCCGGATTCCGCTTAATTCGCGGCTGCGGCTGCCGCCATGGTTTTTGCGGCGCCTGCGCTACTATTTACAGAGTAGCGGGTAAAAATAAACTGCACTTTGTTCTGGCTTGCCAAACACAGGTAGAAGATGGCATGCATGTGGCCACTCTGCCTTTCTTTCCACTTGATAAAAAGACCTATGATATTGAAGATGTAAAGCCGGATGTTCAGCCAATGATGCAATTTTTTCCGGAGATTTTTGCTTGTATAGCCTGTAATTCCTGCACAAAATCTTGTTCCAGAGGTCTTAATGTAATGCAGTATATTGCTTATGCCAAGCGCAACGACTTGGAAAAATGCGCACACGAATCCTTTGATTGCGTGGCTTGCGGCATATGTGCCGCAAGATGTCCCGCAAATATTTCTCATCCCCTTGTGGGCTTGCTGGCAAGAAGGCTGACAGGGAAGTATTTGATGCCCGAAACTAAGCACAATAAGGCAAGGGTACAGGATATAGCATCCGGCGCATTTGATTCTGTGATTGATGAAATTATAGAAATGCCGCTTGAAAACCTTAAGGAAATGTATAATGAAAGAGAAATTGAGAGATAAGGAGGGGTGAAAATGTATTTGGAGCACATGTTTGAATCTATTAAAAAAGTGGAAGCCACAAGACAGAGCAGATTAGGCATTGAGCTAAAACGAATGAACGCCGAAGAAAAACAGTCTGTTTTGTCAGAATTTCATCCCGATTATAAAGAGGATGGCTTTGCAACCATTAAAGTCGGCCCAAATGCCGGGCAAAAAGCACCTTTGGAGCTTTGTGAACTGCTTCATTCAAACAGCAGAATTTTAGGGCTTAATTTTGATTTGGACAGTCCCGATTATGAAGCAGATGTATTAATAATAGGCGGCGGCGGAGCGGGTGCTTCTGCTGCTATTGAAGCTCATAAATCCGGCGCAAAAGTTATGATAGCCACAAAATTACGTATGGGCGATGCCAATAGCATGATGGCCGAAGGCGGGATTCAAGCCGCCGACAAAGAAAATGATTCACCCCAGCAGCACTATTTGGATGCCTTTGGCGGCGGACATTTTGCCGCAAAGCCTGAATTGCTGCGACATTTGGTTATGAAAGGCCCGGAGGCCATAAGCTGGTTAAATGAAATGGGCGTTATGTTTGATAAAGAGCCCGATGGCACTATGATTACAACTCACGGCGGCGGTACATCACGCAAGAGAATGCATGCGGCGGCTGATTATACCGGGGCAGAGATTACGCGTGTACTTCGTGATGAAGTGCAGAATTTGGGCATTCCTATAGTTGAATATGTTGCTGCCCTTGAACTTATTATGGACGAAGACGGGCAAGCTGCAGGCGCATTATTAATAAATATGCTTACCGGAGAATATTTGGTTGCCAGAGCCAAAGTAGTAATAATTGCCACGGGCGGCGCAGGCCGTATGCATTACCAAGGCTTCCCTACTTCCAATCACTACGGAGCAACTGCCGACGGTTTGATTTTGGCATATAGGGCAGGTGCGAATTTATTATATCAAGACACCATCCAATATCATCCTACGGGCGTTGCTTATCCCGCACAGCTTTTTGGTGCATTAGTCACCGAAAAAGTGCGCTCTCTTGGGGCGATGCTGGTAAATATAGATGGCGAGCCTTTTGTGCATCCTTTGGAAACAAGAGATGTTGTAAGCTCTGCTGTATTAAGGGAATGCCATGCAAGACACAAAGGGGTAGAAACGCCGGGCGGAACAGGGGTTTGGCTGGACTCCCCCCTGATAGACATTATTCATGGGGCGGGACATATTGAGAAAAGTTTGCCCGGTATGCACCGCATGTTTATGAATTATGATATAGACATGCGAAAAACACCTATTTTGGTGTATCCTACTTTCCATTACCAAAACGGCGGTGTTGAAATTGAGTCCGGCGGACATACAAAAAAACTGCCCAATTTATTTGTAGCGGGTGAGGCTGTTGGCGGTATACATGGCCGCAACAGGCTTATGGGCAATTCTTTATTGGATATTATAGTATTTGGGCGATTAACAGGCACTAATGCCGCAGAATTGTCAAAAAATATTACAATCGGTGAAGCTACATTACGGCATATAGATAATTATTCAAAATGCCTTAAAGACGCAGAACTTGAAACAGGCATGTTTTCTCCTCTGCTTTTGCCAAACTATGTAAGAGATGTTAATGAAGCTGTTAAAGCTTGATATGAAGAATGCAGAATAAAAATAAACCTACACAAACTGCGCCCTGCCAAGATTATGGGTGCAGTATCTTTTTATACATAAATATAAACTACGCAAATATTCGCAGCCAAAAAATAATCTCTTGACAATATTACATATTAGCGTTTAAAATCTTTAGGAGAACTGTTTGAAATGGGAGATTAAAATGAAAAAGCTTTTTGCAGCAAAGGAAACTCATAAAAACGAAACTCGTACAGCCCTTGTCCCATCTGATGTAAAAGCACTTATTACTATGGGATATGAAATCAATGTTCAAAGCGGTGCCGGGGAAAATGCAGGTTATACAGACAAAGACTATAAAACAGCCGGTGCTAATATTTCACAAAATCTTGAAGAAGGATACAAATTTGCGGATATTGTGCTACGCATTAATAAGCCTGATACAATAGATGGTATCCGTGAAAATACATTGCATGTCAGTTCATTTGATGTATTTAATGAGCAAGCTGAAATAAAAAAATATGCCGAATCAGGTATAAGGCTTGTCAGCTTAGAAATGGTGCCGCGCACTACTCTTGCTCAAAAAATGGACATACAAAGTTCCCAAGCCTCCCTTGCGGGTTATTATGCAGTGCTGCTTGCCGCATCCAGATTGCCTAAGATTCTGCCGATGATGATGACCCCTTCGGGAACAATTTCCCCTGCCAGAGTTTTCATTATAGGTGTTGGGGTGGCGGGCCTGCAGGCAATTGCAACAGCAAAACGGCTGGGTGCAAGAGTGGAAGCTTTTGACACAAGACCTGTTGTTGAGGAGCAAGTAAAATCCCTGGGTGCTAAATTCGTTAAAATTGACCTTGGAGAAACAGGACAGACCGAGCAGGGCTATGCCAGAGAATTGACACCTGAACAGATTGAAATACAAAGAAATGCCCAGGCTAAAGTCTGCGCCCAGTCAGATATTGTCATAACCACAGCCAAAGTCTTTGGCCGCAAAGCACCGGTACTTTTGACAAAAGATATGATTAGTCAAATGAAGCCCGGTTCTATAATAATTGACATGGCAGTAAGCACCGGCGGAAATGTGGAAGGGAGTAATCCTGAAAAAGATGTTCTGCTTGATAACGGTGTGCTGATTATAGGCGGAGACAGCTTGGAGCGGAATATACCAAGGGATGCGTCAAATATGTTCTCCGGCAATATCACGGCATTTTTGGAGCATTTTTGGGATGCGGAAAATAAGACCTTTAAAATGGATATGAATGATGATATTTTAAAAGGCTGTCTGATTACCAATGATAAAAAAATTGTACACGAAAGATTTATAACGGGGGATAAATAATGAAAAGGTCAATGATGCAAGTTTATGTTAAAAATAGTCTTGAAGCTCTAAAATTCTATCAAAGAGCTTTTGATGCAAAGATTTTATGGGAAGTTCTAAGCGATGATAAGACGCATTATTTTCATTCTGAAATTGATGTTTTCGGGCAGGTTTTAAGCATTGCCGAACAACTTGACGAAACCGTTTTCGGCAATACCATGCAGTTTTGTCTGCATTTAGGCGAAGGAAATGCAGATTTGGTACATAAAATATTCAATGTGCTAAAAGAAGATGCAGAATTGCATGGTCCTGTCGGCGATTCCGGCTGGAGCAAGCATATGTTTTCGCTGGTTGATAAATATGGTGTGCATTGGTGCATATTTGAATAAATATAAGGGGGCAAACAATGGATATTATACTTCTCCTGTTCATCTTTATAATAGCGGCATTTTTAGGCAGAGAGCTTATATCAAAAGTTCCGTCACAGCTTCATACGCCTTTGATGTCCGCCACAAATGCTATAGGCGGCATAACTGTTGTAGGTGCAATTGTTGCAGTGACGATGTTTAATGCAGGAACTTTGGGAATGATACTTGCATTTTTTGCAATAGTTCTTGCCACTGTCAATGTTGTTGGCGGTTATTTAGTAACTGAACGTATGTTGGGAATGTTCCGAAAAAAGGAGAGCCGTGATAAATGATTAATAATTTAGCTTATATAGTCGCATGCGTCCTTTTCATAATGGGCATTAAAAAACTGAATAAACCGGACACTGCCCGCAAAGGTAATCTTCTTTCGGCCTTGGGCATGCTAATAGCAGTTCTTGCGGCATTTTTTGAAACAGAGGTTTTGCAGTCTTGGAATACTAATAACTTTATGCAAAATGGCTTTTTATGGGCCGGTTTGGCAATTTTAATCGGCTCTGTAATTGGTATTATATGGTCTAAAAAAGTAAAAATGACAGGCATGCCCGAACTTGTGGCTATTTATAACGGCTTTGGCGGTTTGGCATCTTTCTTGGTTGCCTTTACCCAATTTTTAAGAGAACCCGGTGCAATACCCGGTTTTGTTGCCGTTTCCATATCTCTCACCATCTTCACCGGAGCTATAACCTTCACCGGTTCTATGCTGGCATGGGGTAAGCTTTCCGAAAAGATTACCGGACGCGCCATTGTATTTAAAGGGCAGAAGGCAATAAATCTTCTATTGCTTTTGGCTTCAATTGCAGCAATGGTTATTTATGCAGCAGGTATTGACACCGATGCAAATATGATAGTAATAATTATTCTTGCGGCTATTTCTTTGGTGTTCGGCGTTACTTTGGTGCTGCCGATAGGCGGTGGAGATATGCCCGTGGTAATTTCATTGCTAAACAGCTTGTCCGGTCTGGCTGTAGCAATGGCAGGTTTTATTATTTCTAATACTGTATTGATTGTAGCCGGTGCATTGGTGGGCGCTTCGGGCATGATTCTTACTTTGATAATGTGCAAAGCAATGAACAGGTCCATAACAAACCTGCTTTTCAGCGGTTTTGGGTCTGCTGATAACACTTCAAGCAAAGGCCCCGGCGCAGAACCGAAATCAGCTTCCGTGGAAGATACATATTTGGTTTTGGAAGCCGCCCAGTCGGTTGTATTTATACCCGGATACGGCATGGCTGTTGCACAAGCCCAGCATGTGGTTAAAGAACTTGCGGAAAAATTAGAAAATAACGGTGCAGAAGTGTCTTTTGCCATTCACCCGGTTGCCGGACGAATGCCGGGCCATATGAATGTGCTTTTAGCGGAAGCTGACATTCCTTATGAAAACCTTAAAACAATGGATGAGATAAACCCGGTTATGCCAATGACTGATGTTGCGATTGTAATAGGTGCAAATGATGTGGTGAATCCAGCGGCGGAAACGGATAACTCCTCCCCTATTTACGGCATGCCCATTATAAAAGCATATGAGGCCAAAACGGTGTTTGTTCTTAAAAGGGGCAAAGGAAGAGGTTTTTCCGGCATTGAGAATGATTTGTTTACCATGCAAAATACACTTATGGTTTATGGTGATGCCAAAGCCACAATTTCTTCGCTTGCCGGCGAGTTTTCCGGGGATAATTAAAGGGGATTAGATGAATAAAAAAATTGGAATATACAGTGCAATCATAAATCTATGTTCAGTAGTAATCTTTGCAGTTTGCTTACTGACCGGGTTTCTGTTCGGCAGCTTTCTGTCCAGCATGTTCATTGCATACAGCTTTGTGCCTTTGATATGCTCATTTGCAGAATACGGCAAGCCTCAAACTAAAACCGCAGGTAAAACAGCAATGATTTTTGCCGGAATGTATGCTACGCTTATTTTGATAGTCTATTTTACCCAATTGACTATATTGCGGAATGAAACACTGAGCAGTGAAGCTGTATTCTTACTTGACTACTCAGCTTTTGGGTTATTTTTCAATCTAAATCTGCTTGGTTATGGGTTAATGTCATTGTCTACATTTTTTGCGGGATTTACTGTAGATATCAGGACAAAATCAGACAAAGCATTAAAATGTTTGCTGATGCTGCATGGAATTTTCTTTATCAGTTGTTTAATAATTCCGATTTTAGGCGTTTTTTCAAGCATGGAAGGCGCAGATATTATTGGTACGTTTGTTCTTCTCTTTTGGTGTGCTTTCTTTGCTCCCATTGGGATATTATCATTCGCTTATTTTAAGAAAGAGTCTTTATAAATAAAACCTGTTCGGGCGGCTTGCAGCCGCCCGAACTTTGCGCAGAAGACCATGTATTTGTTAGCCTACAATGATATTTTGCGTAACTTATAAAAATAAACTTGCTTACAAAAGAGGCGGCCATAGGCCGCCTCTTTTAATGAGTAACCTAACGCAAAAATGCATAATAATAAGCAGCAGCAAATAAAAAGCCGGGCAGCAAATTTGCAACTTTTATTTTTGCATCTAAAGTCATATTGACGCCAATGCCCATAATCATAATGCCGCCGGCAGCAGAAATTTGGTTAATCAATTCATTTGTAAACACATCTTGAAAAAATCCTGCAAAAAACTCTATGCTTCCTTGGTAGATAAGCACGGCAAAAGCAGAAAACATCACGCCGACTCCCATGGAAGAAGCCAGCATCATTGCGGCTACGGCATCTATGATAGATTTTGTAATTATAACATCTTGGTCGTTACGCAGGCCGCTGTCAATAGAGCCTACAATGGCCATTGCGCCTACGCAAAACAACAGTGTTGCCGTAACAAAACCTTGGGCAAAAGACCCTGTTTCTTCTTTTTTGTTAAATTTATCCTGCACCCATAAACCAAGTCTATTCAGGCCATAATCAATATTTAAAACTTCCCCAAGGAAAGTGCCGAGCGCTAAAGATACCACCAAAAGCATGATGTCCCCGGACAACGCACCCGCAATACCCACTATACAAACACAAAGTCCTAAAACACGCATCAGGCTTTGTGAAAATCTGTCTGCGATGCGGCCTTTCAGCATAAGCCCAAAACCGCTTCCGGCCAAAATAGCCGCTGCATTGATAACTGCGCCGGTTATTCTAATCTTTTGCACCCCCTTGTTTACTGCTCTTATTATATAGAATAATATCATTTATTGGCATTCGTTTCAAGGGCTGTTTAGCTTAGCACATAAAAAATCGCAAAAATTGATATAGATAACGCAAAATGTGAACATTGACAAATTATAAAGTTTATGGTATTATTATGAAAATGGAATCTGTAATACAGATTTAAAGGAGAAGAAATTTGACTAATGATACTAAAAAAATCGCTCTTTATGAACAAGTTTTTCAAAAGATGAAACAAATGATTATTGACCACAAATGGGAAGCGGGCGAAAGGCTGCCTTCTGAAGATGCTTTGTGCAAGCTGTTTGAAGTTAGCCGAGTAACAATCAGAAATGCCTTGCAAAAATTAAATGCACTTGGGCTTGTAGAAACATTTTTGGGTGATGGTTCTTATGTTAAAAAACTGGATTCCAGCGCAAATATAACGACATTAATACCTATAGCTTATCTTGAAGATGATTTTGATAATATCTTAGAATTTAGAAAAGAAATGGAATCCGGCGCATGTGCCATAGCTGCAAAAAAGGCTACGGCTGAAGATGTTGCAAAACTAAAATTTATGGTAGAAAAAATGCTTTCTTTGCAGGATGACCTGGAAGCTCTTGCGCAGGCAGATTTAGACTTTCACTATTCCATAGCCCAAATTTCACGCAACAGTCTTATAATCAAAACTTATGAAATTATAAGCGATGCCTATTCCGGTCATATGCAAAGACTTGTTAAATCTATGGGTGGTGAACTGGGGGTTTATTATCACGAAAAAATTGTGAGTGCTATTGAAGAGCATAATGAAGCCAAGGCCAGAGAAATTATGTATGAACATATTGACAAAAACGTAGAATTTATCCAAACAGGCAGGGCAATGCTGCCCAAGTAAGTACTATAGGAGGAAAGCATGACATTTAATAATGAGCTTATAAGTGAGCTTACAAAAAAAGCCGCCAAGCTGCGCCGAAATATTTTAACTTGCGTAGGCCCCGATTATACGGGACATTTCGGCGGTTCTTTTTCGCTGGCGGATATGGCAGCTGCGCTGTATTTCCATAAGATGAAGCATGACCCAAAAGACCGGTATATGCCTGATAGAGACAGGTTTTTACTAAGTAAAGGGCATGTTGCTATAGTGCAGTATTCCGCTTTGGCAGAATGCGGGTATTTTTCTATTGAAGAATTAGCGCAAACGAAGAAAATTTCATCAAGACTGCAAGGGCATCCGGATTTAATTAAGTGCAGAGATATAGGCATTGAAGCTGGGACAGGCTCTTTGGGGCAAGGCTTATCTATTGGTGTAGGCATGGCATTGGGGCTTCGTTTAGATAAGATTGATGCTAAAGTGTATGTAGTTTTAGGGGATGGAGAATTGGCGGAAGGGCAAAATTGGGAGGCGGCTATGTCTGCCGCAAGATTTGGCCTGAATAATTTAGTTGCTATAGTTGATAAAAACGATAAACAAGCCCAAGGAGCTTTAAAAGACCGCTTTGACCAAGGTTTTTTAGCTGAAAAATGGGCTGCTTTTGGTTTTCACGTTATAGAAACCGATGGTCATAATATGGAAAGTATTTTGAATGCTCTGTATTCAGCGGATGAAGTTACAGACAAGCCCATAGCGATTATTTCGCATACCATAAAAGGCAAAGGACTTGAATTTACCGAGGCACATCCCGCAGGTTTTCACAATGCAGCCATGTCGAAAGAACAATTTGATATTGCTTTAAAAGTATTTGGGGGTGAAGAATAATGAGTTTTACTAACCAAAGAGCAGCTTATGGGCAAGCTTTAGTGGATTTAGGCAAAGTAAACCCTAATATCGTTGTTTTGGATGCAGACCTTGGAAGCTCAACAATGGGCAGGATGTTTGAAGATGCTTACCCCGACCGCCATTTTGAAATGGGCATAGCAGAAGCTAATATGATAGGCGTTTCCGCAGGTTTGGCGCTTACAGGCAAAATACCTTTTGCCAATTCTTTTGCAGTTTTTGCTTCCGGAAGGGTTTATGACCAAATCCGCCAATCTGTATGCATCGGAAAAGTTAATGTGAAGGCGGTTGGTTCGTCGGCGGGATTGTCTGATTTTGGTGACGGAGCGACGCATCAAACTATCGAGGACATAGCCATCATGCGCGCTTTGCCCAATATGACTGTTATTAGCCCGGCAGATGCTTACGAAGCATATCAAGCTGCAATAGCCTGCGCAAAGCATGACGGGCCCGTATATCTGCGTTTAAACCGTAATGACTATCCAAATGTTACAAAGCAAGACAAGCCGTTTGTAATAGGAGAACCCGAAGTGCTGTCAGATGGAAATGATGTGGCTATTATTGCCACCGGCTATATGGTTAATTTGGCATTGGAAGCAGCAGAAGCTTTAAAAGGCAAAATGTCGGCAAAAGTTATTAATCTGGCAACCATAAAACCGCTTGACCTGGGCAAAATCGCAAAGGCCATAGGTGATTGCAAAGCTATAGTGACTGTTGAAGAACATAACATAATAGGCGGCATGGGCAGTGCAGTTGCGGAGGTCATGCGGCTTAATCCCAAACCAATAGATTTTATCGGCATTAATGATGTTTACGGAAGAAGCGCAGGAAGTTACACAGAGCTTTTAGAATATTACGGACTGACATCAGAAAAGATTGCAGAAACCGTTTTAAGAATGAGCAAATAGGAAGACAAGGGAGAGATATTATGAAAATAGGATTTATCGGTCTTGGAATAATGGGCAAACCAATGGTGAAGAACCTGCTTAAAGCAGGACATGAGGTTGTGGCATTTGATATTATTAAGGAAAATATGGACAGTGTTTTATCTTCAGGAGCAATTAAAGCAAATAGCATAGAATCATTGGCTGCTGAATGTAAATTTATTATCACCATGCTGCCCAACGGCCCGCAAGTGAAAGATGTTGCATTTGGCAGCATAATAGGAAATGCGGAAGCGGGAACTATTTTTGTGGATATGTCCTCTATTGCGCCCGGCGTTGCACAGGAAATTCACACCGAATGCACCAAAGCCCTCATCAAAATGCTTGACGCTCCGGTGTCGGGCGGCGAACCTAAAGCTGTTGACGGAACTTTATCAATAATGTGCGGCGGAGATATAGCTGTTTTTGAGGAAGCAAAAGATATATTATCGTGCATGGGTGCTTCCGTTGTTCACTGCGGAGATATAGGTGCAGGCAATACAACTAAGCTTGCCAATCAAATTATTGTGGCTCTTAATATTGCCGCTGTTTCCGAAGCTTTTATGTTAAGTACAAAAGCAGGAGTTGACCCCGCAAAAGTATTTGATGCGATAAAAGGAGGTTTGGCCGGTTCTACCGTAATGAATGCCAAAATCCCCATGATATTGGACGGCAATTTTAATCCCGGTTTCAAAATTGATTTGCATATAAAAGACCTCAATAACGCCTTAGATACCGCTCATGATGTAGGTGCGCCTCTGCCGTTCACTGCTTCCGTTATGGAAATTATGCAAAATCTTAAATCCCATGACATGGGGCAAAATGACCATAGCGCAATTGCAAGATACTACGAAAAACTGACCGGAACCGAAATACGCAAATAGGAGGGATTGTTTTGATTGGTAAGTATTTAGAAAAAATGTTCTCTCTTGAAGGAAAGACTGCCATTGTTACCGGAGCGGCCGGCGGCATCGGCAGTGCTTTGGCTAAAGGGTTGCATGGCGCAGGAGCCAATGTGGCATTGTGCGATATAAACATGGAGGTTTTGGAAGGCATAAAAAAAGAACTTGGAGATAGGGTTTATATCTTTAAGCTAGATATGCTTGACATATCTTCTTTTGATGATAAAGTCAAAGAAATTGCAAAAATAAGCGCTTCAGTCGATATATTGGTCAATTGTGCAGGGATTAATAAAAGAGAAGGCATTACACATGTAAATGAGTCTGACTTTGATTTAATAATGGACATTAATCTTAAGGGTGCATTCTTTTTATCGCAAGCTGCCCTTCCACACATGAAAGCACATGGCGCTTCCATTATAAACATCGGCTCTCACAATACCGGCTCTGTACTCGGAGGCGTTTCTGTGTACGGAGCAAGTAAATCCGGTTTATTATCCCTCACCCGCTCTATGGCGGTGGAATGGGCTGTGTATAACATCAGGGCTAACTGCATAAGCCCCGGTCATATCAAAACAGAGCTGACTACGGCTACATGGGAGCATCCGGAGAGAAGTAAGTATCTTTTAGACAGAATTGCCATGAACAGACCCGGATATCCCGAAGATATCGTGGGACTGACAATATTTTTGGCAAGCAATTCTGCAAGTTATATCACTGGCGCAGAGTATCGCATAGACGGAGGATGCATAGCAGGCGGACAGCCCTGGGTGCTGGAAAGTGGGTATTAAAATATATATGATAAATAGATTCTTTAATTTGCACAAAAAAAATTTAATCTGTATATTTTTATTGATATATCATATATGATATACTGTATTTAGCTGAATTGATGTGCATTTTGCACAAAATCTGTAATACAGAAAGGGAATTATTATGATAAAAGCAGCAATAATTGGTACCGGCAACATTTCCCGTGCGCATATCAACGGCCTGTTGACCTTTAAGGATAAATGCAAAATTGTAGCCCTGGTGGACATATATCCCGAAAAGGCAAAAGAAATGAAGGAAAAATTTGACTTGTCCGAAGCACTTGTTTTTTCTTCCCATGAGGAAATGCTTAAAAGCGGCATAGAAATTGACTTGGCCCACATATGCACACCGCCGTATGTTCATGCCTCAATTTCCATAGACTGCATGAATGCAGGCATAAATGTCCTGGTTGAAAAGCCTATGGGCACTTGTTTAAAAGAATGTGACGAAATGCTTGCAGCAGAAAAATGCAATGGCGTTACTTTGGCAGTGGTTGCTCAAAACCGCTTTAGGAATATTATACATAAACTAAAAATTCTTTCGGACAGCGGCATTGCAGGCAAACTTCGCTGCGCCCATGTTAATTCATTTTGGTGGCGCGGTCATTGCTACTACGATTTATGGTGGCGCGGAACATGGGAGAAAGAAGGCGGCGGCCCAACTTTAAACCATGCTGTACATCATATAGACATGATTAACTGGATTACAGGAGAATCGCCGCAGGAAGTTACGGCTGTTCTTGCCAATGTAATGCATAATAACTCCGAAGTTGAAGATTTGTCTTTTGCAATTGCTGCATATGCTGACGGTGCTGTTGCGGAAGTGGTCAGCTCTGTTGTGCATCACGGCGAAGAACAAGGTATTGTATTACAATGTGAAAATGCCAAAATTTCTGCGCCTTTCAGCGTTAAAGCAAGTAAATCCAAGCCTAACGGATTTCCGGAAGATGATAACAAAATCATAATAAAAATTACTGAAGCTCACGATAAACTTGAAGATTTGGAGCATGAAGCTCATACAGGTCAGATAGGAGAATTGCTGGATGCTCTTATAAACGGCAAAAGGCCTTCCATTACCGGTATAGACGGCAAAAGAACCATTGAGCTTATCACCGCTATTTATAAATCCGGCTGCACTAAGCAAACAGCGGCCTTGCCTATAGCAAGCGATGATGAATGGTATACTTTTGAAGGTATACTAAAAAACGCCAAACGATTCTATGAAAAGACCGGTTTTATTGAAAATATGGGCAATAATGAAATTTCAACCGGTAATTACAAATAATTACCAAAGGTCTATTTAAGAAGGGAGTATTATTTATGAAGAAAAACAAAAAAGTGTTTTTGGCCGTTTTCTTGCTGGCTGTAATGGCTGTTTCTGCCGCTTGCGGACTTGGAGGGCAAGGCCAAACACCTGCCGGAAGCGGTACGCAAGGACAAACACCTGCTCCTGCCGGAGGCGGACCTGCCGAAGTTACCCTGCGCTTTACATGGTGGGGAGGCGATAACCGCCATGCTGATACAATTGCGGCTGTGGAAGCATTTATGGAGCAATATCCGCACATTACTGTTGAAGTAGAGCCGACAGGCTGGGACGGAACCGTCGAAAGAATTACCACTCAACTTGCCGGAGGAACCGAGCCCGACCTTATGCAAGTAAATTTTGACTGGCTTACTTCCTTTACCCCCGACGGCACAGGATTTTATGATTTGAGAGCGCTCAGTCATATTATTGATTTCAGCGGTTATGAAGACTCTTTTTTAGCAATGGGCGAAATGAACGGAGTTCTGCAAGGCATCCCTCATGGCAATAATGCTTATGGTCTTGCGGTAAACGCAACTGTTTGGGAGCGTTTTGGAGCATCTTTCCCTCCGATGGACGGCGCCTGGACATGGCAGGATGTTGTGGATGCGGCAGCTCTTTTTGAACCCGGCTACTATCCTTTTGCAACAAATGTGCCAATGTATTTTATTTTCCCGTATGTATCACAAATTACCAATATGCCAATGATTGGGACGGACGGCTATCTTAACTTTACAATAGAAGATATGTATGTCGGACTTGAATTTTATTCTTGGCTTATTGATAATAATGTACTGCCGGACAGGCGTGCCATCCTTGAAATGGGTGGGCATGAATTCTTTGAAGGCACACATTCGGGAGAAATGATTTGGACGGGCGGCATGGCTGAAAGGGCATTTTCGTTAGCTGACACTGGACAAGAACTTAGGGTTGTTCCTTTCCCAAGGGCGCCGGGCGCGCAAACAGCCGGGGCTATGGAAAAACCAACCATGTTATTTGCAATATCCGCAAATACTGCGCACCCCGAAGAAACCGCAATGCTTCTTAACTTTATTTTGAATGACCCTGTAGGCATCAGTCATATGGGACTTACAAGAGGAACTCCTGCAAATTACCGTGCAGCGCAGATTCTTGAAGACGAAGGCCGTCTTGTGGGCGTAGCGCTTGATGCTTTCCATTATACTCAAATTGCAGGCGGCATGAACCAAGGTCCAATCTTTGAAATCGCTTCTTTAAGGGCAGTTTATGAAGGAATTTATGAAGAATATGCCTTGGGAGCAATAAGCCGTCAAGTTGCAGCGGAAAGGCTTTATCATGAGGTGCAGGAACAAGTGTTCAGAATTTTAGGCAGAATACAATAAATAAATTAGAGATTAGGAGTTAGAAGGCCGTAAACCCATCTAACTCCTAACCCTATATTTTACAGCTTTTGCGGGGGTTTGAAAAATGTCCAATACAAATAGCAGATTAAGCCGTATGAGAGGGCTTTTCTATATATCTCCTTGGCTTATAGGCACGATTTTCTTTGTTGTTTATCCGTTTGCTGCAACAATATATTTAAGCCTTACGGACTATGACCTTTTTAATGCTCCAAATTTTATCGGCTTAACCAATTATATAAATATTTTTACACAAGCCCGTAGACAAGATGCCCATTTTGTAGAGTCTATTTGGGTTACAATGCGGTATTCAATATTCACAGTTCCGGCGCAGCTGGCTTTTGCCCTGTTTATTGCAATTATCCTTAATATGAAAATAAAAGGCATTAATTTTTTTAGAACAGCCTATTTTATACCATCTATTTTGGGCGGCAATATTGCAATTTCCATACTTTGGAGATATCTTTTTTCCGGTCAAGGTCTTGTTAATCAAGCATTAGGTGTTTTTGGCATGGGCCCTGTGGGTTGGCTGTCTACACCGGGCGGTGCTATGTTTATAATTTCTTTGCTGCGTGTTTGGCAGTTCGGCTCTGCTATGGTCATCTTTTTGGCTGCTCTTAAAGCTGTTCCGGAAGAGTTGTATGATTCTGCAAAGGTGGATGGAGCAAGCAAAATGAGGACTTTTTGGAAAATTACGGTGCCAATGATTTCTCCTACAATTTTCTTTAACTTGGTCCTTCAGCTTAACAACGCCATGCAGGAATTTAACGCACCATTCATGGTAACGCAAGGCGGCCCAATGCGGGCAACCAATTTTACATCCATGATGATTTATGACCATGCTTTTAGATTTTTTAATATGGGTTATGCCAGTGCTATGTCTTGGATACTGTTTATTATTATTATGATTGGCACAGGCATAATATTTGGCACAAATAAGCGTTGGGTATATTATGCGGATGGAGGTGACGGCAAATAATGCAATCAACTATAAAAAAACCGGAGGAATACGGACGCAGAAAACCGCCAATGAATGCCGGTAAACAAACCCGCATAGTTATTCGTTATTTAATTTTATCTGCTGTTGCTTTTATTATGCTGTATCCCATTTTATGGCTGTTTGGGGCATCTTTTAAGACTAATGCAGAAATTTTTACTTCAATAGGCTTTATTCCTAACAACTGGGATTTTAGCTCTTTTGTAAACGGATGGAATACAGGCACGGGCTTTACATTTACTACTTTCTTTATTAACAGCTTCCAAATAGTTATACCAAGAGTATTTTTTACTTTAATATCTTGTACTCTGGTGGCTTATGGCTTTGCAAGATTTAACTTCTTTATGAAAAAGCCTTTGTTTGCATTGCTTATTTCCACATTGTTTTTACCCGCTGCGGTAACACGTATACCTATGTACCTAATGTTCAGAGACATGGGATTTTTAAATACTTATGTTCCGCTTATCGTAGGCACGGTTTTTGCACAGGAAGCCTTTTTCATATTTCTTCTGGTGCAATTCTTTAGAGGAATACCCAAAGAATTTGATGAAGCGGCAACTGTTGACGGATGCGGTTCTTTTCAGATACTGATAAGGATACTTGTGCCGCTGCTAAAGCCGGTGCTTATTACGGTGGCATTATTTCAATTTATATGGTCATTTAACAACTTCTTTGAACCCCTTATATATATTTCCAGCACAGCACGCCTGCCTGTTTCGGTAGCTTTGCGCTTGTCAATGGATATGACGACAGGAGTTACGCCATGGAGCCAAATGATTGCCATGTCCCTAATAGGTCTTGTTCCTTCAATTTTGGTGTTTTTCTCGGCCCAAAGGTATTTTGTGGAAGGTATTAACGCCGGCGGCCTGAAAGGTTAGTGCTATGTTTGGATTCGGCGGAGGAAAATTTTATGAAGAACGCCCGATAAACAAAGGCTTTAACTATGTTTACAACATTGTCATTACAAGCCTTTGTTTTTCGCTGTTTAATCTGCCCTGGATTGTGGCAAGCTTAATTTTATCCTTTCAAATTGAAACCGCATTATTTTACTTAGCCGCCGCTTTTTCGGCAGGGCCTGCATTTGTGTCGGCTATGTATACTATTACAAAGATAAAGCGCAAAGAAAGTTTTAATAAACTGAAAGTCTTTTTTATGGGATATAAGCACAACTTTTTTTGTTCTTTAAAAATATGGCTGCCGTATTTATTATTTTTGGCACTTTTAATTGCAAATATAAGAGTGGTATGGCTGTCTTTTGAAAATGCCGCATTATTATTACTGTTTGTATTTATTGGTGTATTTGTTACCATAGGCATTATATATGCTTTAATTTTTATTGCGAAATTTGAGCTTACTTCAATAAAGGCCATAAAGCTGGGTATATTCTATAGTCTACGCAAGGTTTTGCGTAGTTTTCTATTTGCTTTTGTTATTTTTGTATTTTTTGTAATAGACAGAAGCAATATGTTAATTACTATAGCTATTGGCTGGGGATTGCTTGTTGTAATTTCAGACAAAATTGCCTCCCCCTTTGTTAAAGAGATTATGTTTCGCAGTAATTTACAAGAACCTACGCTTCCTGCTGATGAAGAGTTAATGCCTTTGGATATCGAACTGCAAGCGCAGGATTCGGAGGAAAAAAATTATCCTCGTTCATAATGATAAACAAGGATAGCAAATTTAGTTTTTCAATAGCCGTTCCGTTTAAAAGTCAGCCTCAGACTGCGCTTTTATTCCTCATTGAAGCGTTGCGAAATAAAAGCTTGCTTCGGCTGATTTTAAATCGGAACGGCTTGCTTATTTTACTGTAAAATTGCGGCGCTTATATGCGCTTGGAGAAACGCCTACAATCTTTTTAAACATATTGCTAAAGTAGTAAATATCAGTGAAGCCGGTTTCTTCGGCCACTTCTGTAATATTTTTTCCTGTGTCAAGCAAACTGATAGACTGATTAATGCGCACCTTGTTAATAAAAGAAGCAATGGTCTGTTTTTCGACTTTTTTAAAGAGCTGTCCGCAGTATACGGAATTTAGATTTACATGCTTTGCCACCATGGCTACCGTAAGGTCTTCTGTATAATTCTTCATGATAAACTGCTTCATATTCTCAACATGAATATTCTTAGTTTCATTGCATTCGTACAACAATTTATGCAGTACAAGCATAAACAGAGCCTGGCATTTTATGTAGTACCCTTCCCTCTTCTCCAGCCATTCAAATTTTAAATCTCTGAACAATATGCGGAAATCCTCCATATTGCCCCAATGAAAACAGTTGGGAAAATCCAAAGACTGTCCGCTCGGCAAAATAAAATCAACCGCAACACAAGTCATCCCCGTAGTTTTAGCATGCCGTAAACTTCCGGGCTTTACAAAAATAATATCCCCCTTACATACAAAATAAGCTTGTCCATCAACCTCATATTCGGCTTGTCCATTTAAAATAAAAGTAAAGCTGTAGAAGTTAATGCGGTTAGTTAAAAACTGCCAGTCGGGAGTACAGTCTTTTTCTACGAAGTGTATAATTTCGGGGTGAGCTAAGAAAAGATGATTATTCATATGTACCTCGAAATTTATATTATATTTTGCAATGATGTTTTATTTAATGTTGTTATATATCCTGTTTATTATTATATAATGTTAATCCAATAAATCTCCGTTATTTTCCCCTCATCTTCATCAAAGCCCTCCCCTGCTAATATTCCGCCATTAGCAATGGCAACTTGAGCGGAGGCCCTGTTATCTTTACTGCATGAAATCATAATCTTTGACAATCCAAGCTCTTTTGCTTTCGGCAATATAAGCGACAACTGTTTGGTTCCGTAACCCCTTCCTCTTTCGGAAGGGCGTATTCCATAGCCGATATTACCGCCATCTTTTAATAATTCTTCTGTTAAATGATAGCGTAACTGTATAGAGCCGATAATTTTATTGTCACTTTCGCGAAACATAAAATATGTCGTTGCAGGAGTATCGGTTAAAGAACATTCTTCATTTTTCTGAACTGCAATTTTTTCTAACCATTCATTATAACTGTCAAATTCTATAAATCCACTGCTTCCATTTATTTCTTTTTCACCGTAATCAATATATTCTTGCCTGTAGGACATCGCTTGTTTCTCATATTCTTTTGAAGCCTCTACCAATTCTACAGCATCCATATAGTCACTATCCTTTATATATAGCAGTATATCACAAATTTTGCTACATTTCAATATTAAATATGTTTTTAACTTTTACGTCTGCGCATATTTATTAAAGACAAACCGTAAAAAATCAATGCTGATACGATTAGATAAATAATACTTACAAAAGGTGTGATTACATGCTCTCCAAATGTATAAACTACTCCCATAGCTTCTTTAAAACCCTCTAAATATTCTGTAGGCACACCCTCAAAAGTAACTTGCATTGGCATTTCCATAAAAATTTGCCGTAAAAGTGACGCAGCATGCGAAGGAGGGAAAATTTTTATAGCCGTCTGCACTGCATCCGGCAAAGTACCTATGGGAAGATATATTCCCATCAAAAAACCAATAAGCGTACCCATTATTGTGCTTGCTGTACTTGACGCATTACGGCTTTTCAGCATTGATATTATAAAACATACCATAGCCGTGCCGGAAAGGCTTGCAAGCAGAATTATCCCCGCAGCTTTAACATAAGAAAGAAATGTTAAAGCTGTGCCACCTATTGCGATAATAAATATACTAAGAGGAATTGCTGTAATGATTGTCATTATAACGCCTACGATAAAGGCATTTAAAATATATGCACTTGTTATATGACTTCTCTTTATCTTTGATGCATAAAATCCCTTATCCATCTTTTTATCTCTGTCATCAACAATAACACCAAAAGCACCCATAGATGTAGTTATTGCAGAAACTGCCAATATTCCGGCCGTAAGCCAGCTTTGCCTTAACGCATCAACTTCTGGCAATGCCCTTATTCTGTCATCCCCCCAAACATTACCTAAAAACAGCCCATACAGCGCAATTATAATAAAAATTGCAAGCAAGGACAGCAAAAGATTTACCTTATCACGAAAATACAGCATAGCATTGCGTTTTAGTAATGTAGTCATTTATCGTATCTCCTTTCCTGTTATGCCTATAAAAGCATCATCCATGGTGCCTTGTATAACTTGAAAACCGGCAATATTTTGTTTGCACTTCTCTAAAATGGGTAAAGATTCCATTGTGTCAGACAGTTTAATATCAAACACTCCGTTTGCTGCTGTAAATTTAATCCACATTTCATCAAGCTGTTCCCGCAAGCGTTCTTTGTTGATTGGGGTAATGCGTAAACTGTCGCTTGCATATTTCGTCTTAATTTCAGCCGGTGTGCCTTTTGCGGCAATTTCTCCGTGGTCTATTACAACTATATAATCCGATTCCGCCGCTTCTTCCATATAATGGGTTGTCAGAAAAACAGTCATGCCTGATTGAGCTTGCAAGTTCTTTATAGTTTCCCAAATTACCATCCTTGTTTGAGGGTCCAACCCAGTTGTTGGTTCATCAAGGAATAAAATTTTGGGTTGGTGCAGTAAAGCAGCGGCAATATCTGTCCTTCGCCGCTGGCCTCCTGATAGTTTTCCGTATAGCCTGCCGGAAAAGTCTTTTAGGCCAATAATTTCTATAAGTTCATTCACTTTATTCTTTGCAGCCGCCCCTTTGATATCATATAATCCCGCTCTAATAAGCAAATTTTCACGAACGGTCAGTAAGTTATCAAGAATACTGTCTTGAAAAACTACCCCTATGCTCTGTCTGACAGCTTGTGCGTTTTTGAGCAAGTCATATCCATCTATTACTATACTCCCGGCATCATAATCCAACAATGTACATAGAGTATCTATCGTAGTAGACTTCCCTGCCCCATTAGGCCCAAGAAACGAAAAAAGTTTTCCTTCTTCCACATAAAAGCTAATATCTTTAACTGCCTGAACGCTTCCATAGCTTTTTGCAAAACTATCAACTTCTATTATTTTGTTCATATAAACCGCCTCCTTAAACTCAGTATATCAAGGGAGTTTTTGTGTTGCAATAGGCTTTCAAGTAACCTGTAATTATTAAGATGTAAGATGTAAATAATAAAGGGTAAGCTGTAAGCCTACCCTTTATAACGCTCTTTTAGTTTTTGGTTCATTCTTATTGCTAACTTCTTGTGTTGATATAAATTTACTACTATCACCATAATATATACAAGCATTACCATTCCTATAAAAACAATTATCTCAATCGGTTCATTCCACGATATCCATTCCATAAAGCTTGCCGTTCCAAGTGTAATGCCCAGTATTGCGGGGAAATGAAACGCATAGCGTATAGTCATTTGTTTTTTGCTCAAGTCTTTTTTTGAATAAAATATAAAATATGCCAAATCAGCTAAAATGGATAGTATAAGCAATGCGGTTACTTCGTGCCGCCCTATTTCAGCGGCATTAAAAATTAATCTATTTATATGAGACGCAAGCACTGAACCGCTGAAAATAACAAAAAACGACTGTATCATCATCCTTTTTATATCTTTAATATCCATGCCGAAAGACCCCCTAAATTCCCAACTTCTTCTTTAATGCACCCACATACTGCCTGGAAATAATAACCTTTTCACCATTGCGCAAAACCGCTTCCAATCTGCCGGAAAGAGCGGGAGAAAGGGATTTTATTTTACTTAAATTAATAATAACTGATTTTGATATGCGCAAAAAATCACCTGTTCCCAACATTTCTTCCATTTCATATAGTTTTTGCTTCGATTCATATACTTCATTTTTGCAGTATAAAAAGGTCTTGTTATCCACTGTTTCTATATAATAAATATCTGATGGCAAAACTATATGAATTTCATTGTTTATATAAGCGGTTAACATAACTTCATGGGATTTAAGCGCATTTATTAAGTTTAGAATTTCAGGGCGCATTACACGGCATTTTATTATTATCTGCTCTTCTTCATCCCCAAGTGGTTCTTCTATTACAATCTTCACAACGCCACCCCGCTTTGACTTTATATTAATTTTATCATATAATAATTAGATAAAACAAGTCTATATTGGAGGAAGCATGAAAATTTTAGATATAAAAACCCCTGCATACAGGGGCAATCTGATGATAATAGCCGCTACAATAATATGGGGAGCGGGAATGGCCGCACAATCTGCCGGAATGGGCTATGTAAGCCCCTTTACATTTAATGCCGCACGGTTTTTCATTGGCGGCACTATGGCTCTTGGCCCGGCTTTGGTGTTTTTAAAACGGCAAAAGTCCATATTGCATGGTAATAATCGTCCTGCGGACATAAGCAAACTTACTCTTGTAGCCGGTATTATTTGCGGTGTCGTTTTATCTATAGCCATTAACTTGCAGCAGTTCGGACTTGTTTTTACCACTGTTGCAAACGCCAGTTTTATAACTGCTCTTTATGTTATAATGGTTCCTATTGCATGCCTTATTATCTTTAAGAAAAAAGCCCCCGTATTTGTTTGGATAGGAGTAGCCGTGGCTATGGCGGGAATCTACTTTCTAAGTTTATCCGAAGGTCTTAATGTTAATATTGGAGATTTGCTGGTTTTTTTATGTGCAATTGCTTTTACTGCTCAAATAATCATAATCAGTCATTTTTCTCCAAAGCACAATGTTTTGGCTTTGGCCTGCGTCCAATTTTACACTGTTTTCGCTATCTCCATTATTTTAGCCTTTATATTTGAAAATCCTTCTATTACAGACCTTGTTGCCGCCGGACCATATGTGCTGTATACAGGGGTATTATCCAGCGGCGTCGCATACATATTGCAAATGAAAGCCCAAAAAACCACCGACCCCACTGTTGCCGCCGTTTTATTTAGTTTTGAAGGGGTTGTGGCCACTTTCACCGGATGGATTGTGTTAAGCCAACTTCTTACACCAAGAGAGATTTTTGGATGTGCATTGATTTTCCTTGCCATTTTGCTGGCGCAGATACCGGGGCGCAGGCTCTTAGGAGCGAACAGGAATTGAAAATCGGGCAATAAATAAATCCCCGATTATGTCAATTTCAAAATATCCGTCTAACAGCTCTGTCAAACTTTTTGCAATATACAAACCAAGCCCGCTGCCTTCTGTATTACGGGATAAATCCCCTCTTATAAATTGCTGTGCCAAATCCGAACCGGACAGCTCCAAAGGGTCTTTTGCGGTATTTTGCATAGCAAATATTAAATTATTATTTTGCATAGTGATTTCAGCAAAGACACGAGTGCCGGACAAGCTGTATTTTGCGGCATTTGAAAAAAGATTTTCCAGGATGCGGTATAGCTGACGGCTGTCCGTGTATACCAATACCGATGATGGATTGTCCGTTTGGCGCAGAACAAGTGTAATCCCTTTTTCTTCAAAAATATCTGTATATTCTCCCGCAACCTGCCCCACAAGCTCTGAAAAATTGATTTCCTGCATATCCAAGCGAATATTTCCGCTTCCGGCTTTGGATGCCTCCATCAAATCCTCTATCAAAACTTTAAGGCGTCCGGCCTTTTTATCTAAAACCTGCGTATATTCAGAAAGTTTTCCTTGGAGATTTTCTTTTTTCAGCAAATCTACATAGTTAATTATGGATGTAAGCGGCGTTTTGATGTCATGAGAAACATTGGTAATAAGCTCGCTTTTAAAGCGCTCTGACTTAATTTTTTCTTCATTGGCTTTGGCGTATTCATTTGAAAGGTTAAGCAAAAATGCCGCAAAATAAGTAAGAAAGCAAATTGCAAATAAGCTGAACAGACGAATTGGAGTGAAAAAATAATATACCAACAGATATAGCTGGCTTATCAAAAATAACAAGGAAAAGAATCCAATTGGACGCCATAAGGGGTATATCCTAAAAAAAGCGGGCCAATACAATGTTTTTATAAATGTCCTGTCTCTCAATTTTGCAATAAGCTCTCCTAAAGAAAACATGGCAAGCACATATGAAGCCATAGGCAGCACCAACATGTTTAAAAACGACGGATGACTCCTTAATGTATATGCTGCTGCATAAAAACCGACAACACACAGCAGTAGTAATAATGAATAGTCCACTTTGCGATACGGCATATTGGGTATTGGATGTTTAGTGTTCCATATAGAATAAACAAATAGTCCTACGCAAACGGCAAGCCATAATACAGATAATCCCAAGCCGAAATTAAACCAATTACCGTACACCAAAGCGGCATACCGATTAAATGGACTGTTAAAATAACGCATAAAAGACAATGCGCCAAAAAATCCAAGCAACAGAGATGCTATTTTAATAGTATTAAACAATGAATCATTTTTCATTTTATCATCACAACTCCTTCGGCTTTGCTCATGTTTTTTCTGAACAAAGTTTATATCCCAATCCATACACAACCTTTAAGTACTGCGGTTCTTTGGGGTTAATCTCGATTTTCTCGCGTATATGCCTTATATGAACGCTGATGGTTTTAGAAACATGAAAGGCAGGTTCGTTCCATACGGCCTCATATATCTGCGAAGAAGTGAATACTCTGTCCATGTTGGATGCAAGAAAGAGCAGAATATTATATTCAAGAGGGGTAAGGCTGACTTCTTCTTCGTCCACCATAACCTGTTTTTTGCTGTCGTCCAAAACAAGTCCTCCTGTACGCAAAACTCCCTTTTCTTGATTTGCTTCAACCATACCTCCAAGCCTTGCATAGCGGCGAAGCGCAGCTTTTACCCTTGCTAAAAGCTCCACGGGATTAAAAGGTTTTGTGATATAATCATCCCCGCCCATATTAAGCCCCAATATGCGGTCTGTATCTTCTGACTTTGCAGAAAGGAAAATTATTGGAACATTACTTGTTTCCCTAATCTTAACAGCGGCATTTATGCCGTCCATATTAGGCATCATTATATCTAAAAGTATTAAATGTATGTTCTTGCTGTTTGCTTTTTCAACAGCCTGTAAACCATCTTCTGCCCGTATTACATCATAAGTCTCTTGCCGCAGATATATTTCCAATGCATTTAATATATCAACATCATCATCGCATATCAAAATTGTGTAATTCATCAAATCATCGCTCCCATGTGGTAATTATATAGCCACCCAGATTGTCGGCGGATACTGTAAAATCCAGCTCATCAGGCACGTATATAATATCATTTTGCGGCAATTGATGCAACACATGATAAATAATGCTGTTTTTTTCAAAAGAGATGCCGCCTTGGTTTTGTATAAGCTTGATGTATTCCTCCAAAACAAGATTATGCCGATGTATATAATAGGCATGAATTTTTCCTACATAACGAAAATGCCAAGGCTCAAATTCTATACCCGTAATATGCTCTGCTCCCTGCAGATAGCGCAGAATCAAACCATATCTGTAAGAATTATTTGCAAGCCAGCGTCCTTCGGGCGAATTTCCCAGCTCCCACATTCCAATTCCCACAGCCATTATGTCTACTGCTAACCCCGTATGATGCTCGCTGTGTCCGGGCGGAAGTGCAAAGGCGCTGTTTGCTCCATTATCATACAATATTACTTGTTCATCAAAGTTTCTATAGCCGCTGCTTATAAAGAAAGTGCCAACAACAGCATTTTTTGCAGAATTAAACATTTCTTCAACGGCAGTCAATGCGGCGGGATGCAAGTAAATACCTCTTGAAGTGCTTGCAGGCACCGTAGGCCAAACCGGAACAAAATTACTAAAAAGATTTAATGAAACCGGATGTTGGCGGTTTACCAACATCAAATACTTTTCGATATCAATATCTTTAATATTTACTGCAGACAGCGATATATTTGATTCTTGATTTGTCTGAACCAACGAATCACTTTCTTCCCTGATAAGACTAATAGATTCTGTTTCGGCAATTTGAATACCCTCTCCAAAAAATCTATTTGCAATAATATTAACAAGCATCACAGGCCCGCTAACTGCAAACCCCATAATAAGCAATATCAAAATTAACAACCCAAATACCCTTCGGACCCTAATCTTTCTCCTGCGTACAACCATCTTGACACGTCCTTTTTAGTTTGATATTGCCGTTCCGATTTAAAATCAGCCGAAGCAAGCTTTTGTTTCGCAGTACTTCAATGAGGAATAAAAGTGTAGTCTTAGGCTGAGTTTTATACGGAACGGCTGTAAAATCCATTCTACATAACAAAATCAAAGCAAGCGCCCCAAAATATCAAAGATTTATCAAAAATTATATTAAAGCATTATAAATGTGCAGCAAAAAGGACGTATACAAAAGCATACGTCCCGCAAATTCTATCCTCTAACCTCTTCTTTATTCTGCTCCCTATACCACCGACGGCTCCAAAATCAAATCCCCTTTATCAAAGCGGGAAAGACCCAACTTCTCCCAAGGAAGCGTAGGTTTAAGACCAAGTATAATTTCTGCCATGCTCTGTCCTGTGGCGGGCGCAATCATAAAGCCTCTGCCCGAAAATCCGGCAGCGGTATAAAAGCCCGCTATATCGGGAGATTCTCCGTATATAGGATGTTTGTCCGGCGACATATTATAAAGCCCTGCCCATTGCCTTAGCATGCGCAGCTTTTTAAGCGGGGGCATTACCTTTGTAATGCTTTTCGCCATTTCTATAGGAAATGAGCTGTCGGCGGTAACACGCAAATCTCTGGGCTGGTCTGCGCAAGTGCGCCCCATTAAGAAAGCGCCATGCGGCACTTGCTGGCAATAGAAATTGAGCGAAAAGCTCATTAAAACAGGGGTTAGTATGCGTTCCACCTGTTCTGTTACCAATATATTATGACGTTCAGAATATAAAGGCAGTTTAGTGCCTGCCATTTCCGCTATTTGCTGAGAATATCCTCCGGCGGCGTTTACCACTGTATTTGTGGAAATAGTACCTCTATTGGTTTTTACGCCCTTTATGTGCCCATTTTCGGCAATTATATCTTCAACATTTGTATGTAAATATATTTCGCCGCCAAGGCGTTTAAATGCTTCGGCAAAAGCCTGCGTAGTATGAAATGGGTTAAGATGCCCGTCCCGTCCGTGGAAAGTCCCTGCTAAAAGGCCGTCTGTGTTTAATTTTGGCACAATTTCTTTTATTTCATCCGTTGTAAGCATACGGCTTTCTATGCCCAAGCTATTTTGCAAAGCAACATTTTTTCTTGACTGCTCAAGCTCTTTTTCGGTAGAAATAAGCATTAAATAGCCGCCTTGACAAAATTCTAAATCATGGTCATAACCCAGCTCATCCACGGCATTTTCAAAAAACTCGCAGGAAAATTTTGCCATAAGACAATTAAGTTCCGTGCCCCATTGCTGCCTGATACCCGCACCGCACCTGCCTGTGGCTCCTGCTGTAAGATAATCCCTTTCTAATATAACCACATTTTTTGCTCCGTTTTTAAGAAGAAAATAACCAATTGTAGCGCCGGATATGCCGCCGCCTATAATCACAATATCAGCTGTTTTTGTCATGTATTTATGCCTTCCTCTCCGCCTTCGTATGCCGCCAAATCTCCAAGGTTGATGCTTTTTACAACAGGACGGTATGTGCCCGGTATAAGTTCTGCTATAGGCTTGCCCAATGTGCGTGACAATTCTCCTAAAATAATCGGTATGCATGTTCGTCCCTGGCAAGGTCCCATACCTATACGTGTAAGGCGTTTTAATTCGTCAATGGAAGTTGCCCCTTTTGCAATATATCTTCTGATTTCTTCCATATCCAAATCATTACATCTGCAGCCCATATTTGAAGAAAGTGTTTCAATTCGTATATTGCGCACAATTCTAACCAGCTCTTTATCTACGGCAATAGAAACAATGGGCACTTTATTCATGGCGTGATTAAGCAGCACCTGTATAACCTCAACTTCGCAAACCGGCGTACCCTCACGGTCTAAGGCTGTAACAAAATCACCTTTTTCCGGCAGCGGACGAAATTCATAAGGCAATTTCATAAGGGCTTTATCTTCAGACCATGTCATGTCCAAAATCATAATAGCAAGGCCCGGGCATTTGGTTATGCATAATGTACAGCCGTTGCAATTTTCTTCAGCAATTGCGGGTCTGTCATTTATATCGTCAAAAGGCTGCATAGCACCCCTTGGACATGATGTTGCGCAAGGATTGCAGGGTATGCGCTGGAAACATTCTATAATAGCAACAGCGCCTTCGGCAAGCCGCTCGGCAGAAGGAAAAATTGCGTCAATATCAGCGGCCGTAGGCACTCCTGTTCTTTCTAACATTTTACATCCCCCTTAAATTTTTGCTGTGTTCAAATTCAAGTGTAGCTTGCAGTATGCCTTCCGATATTCTGCCGCCATGCCCTCGCCTTAAAGAATCAAGCTGGTCAAAACAATCCAGAATTTTGGCTTCCCTTGCAATTACGTCTATTCCCAGATATTCTGCCGCAGAAAGACCCGCCAGCCTGCCTGTAACCATTGCACTGGAAGCTTCTTCTATACCGGCAACATCACCGGCAACAAAAATATTAGGCTGAGTCGTGCGCAAAACTTTGTCGCGATACGGCACATGGCCTCCAAGGGCGGGTACATAAAGCATTTCGCAGCCTGCTTGCCATAATAATTCAGATAAAGGCGAAAGACCCACGGCCACGCATAAAGTATCAGCCGGGAAGATTCTTTCGGTTCCGGGTATTCCCTGCCATTTATCGTCAACAGCCCAAATTGTAACAGTTTCCACTTTTCCGTCACCTTCTGCGCATTTTACAGTATGGGAAGTTAAAATAGGCACGCCCATGCGGGCAAGTTTTGAAGCATGCACCAAATATCCGCCTATCCTTGGTGCGGCATCACATAATGCAAGCACATTAACGCCCGCCTGCAAAAGCTGATAGCTTACAATAAGACCAATATTGCCTGCACCAAGCATAATAACACGCTGGGCAGGCTTTACGCCGTATTGATTCATCAGCGTCTGCACCGCACCTGCTCCATAAACACCCGGCAGGTCATTGCCGGGGAAAGGCAATGGTTTTTCGGAAGCGCCGGTGGCAACCACAATTGCTTTTGGTTTTATTTTTACATACTGTCCGTCTATTTCCGCAGTCCATATGCCGTCATCATAGGCGGCAAGTACGGTTGCATTAAGTTTTAATGTTATATTGGACATTTCATTCATTTGCCCAAGTAATATATCCGCTATATCAAAACCCCTGGAAGCTGCATACTGCTTTTCGGAGCCAAAAAACATATGTGTCTGTTTAACAAGCTGTCCGCCGGGCATATGTCCTCTTTCAAGCACAAGCACATCCGCCCCTGCCGCCCCTGCTTCAATTGCGGCGGAAAGACCGGCGGGACCGGCACCGCAAACAAGTAAATCCGTATGTATCATATCAGTGCCCCCTTGTCTTTTTGGGTTTCTACAACCATGCCGTCACGCACAAGTTCTATGCAGCTTTTTATATTGGCTTCACCGTCCACAACCACAAAGCATGAAGAGCAGTTACCTATGGCACAGTATAGCCCTCTGGGGCGGTTCTTTATTTTACTTAGAGCAAGCGTTCGTATACCTGCGGCATGAAGAGCCACGGCAATTGTTTCTCCTTCAAAGGCAGAAACATTTACGCCGTCAAAGGTGATGGTTACAGGCTCGCCCCGCTTAAAATCCAAAATGGGATGCTCAGAAATCCTCAAATAAATCATCCTCTCGGTATGTTAACTTCTTTAAACATTATAACATATTGCCCAAACCTTGAAAAGTATTTTTTACTATTCCCATTGACAAAAACATATTAAACTATTATGATAATTACATGAAAAATTTTACGGAAAGAGGTATTTAAATGAACAATGCGCTATACAATGTTCCTGCACCTATTAATGAGCCTGTATTGTCCTATGCCCCCGGTACTGCCGAAAGAGATGCTGTACAGGCTGAACTCAAGCGTCAATCCGCAGAAGTTTTGGATATACCGATAATAATAGGCGGAAAGGAAATCCGTACAAATGTTAAAGGCAGCGTAAAAATGCCGCATAATCACAGCCATGTATTAGCAGAATATCACATAGCGGGGCCAAAAGAACTGGAAGAAGCCGTAGAATCGGCTGTCTGCGCTAAAGCTGCTTGGGCTTCCATGCCTTGGGAACACAGAGCATCTATTTTTCTTAAAGCTGCTGATTTGCTTGCAGGTCCCTGGAGGCAGCGTCTAAATGCTGCCACTATGCTTGGGCAAAGCAAAACAGTTTACCAGGCCGAGATTGACTCTGCATGTGAAATGGCTGATTTTTTGCGCTTTAATGTATATTTTGCAGAGGAAATTTATCAAAACCAGCCTATAAGCGACATGGGCATGTGGAACAGAATGGAATATCGTCCTTTAAGCGGTTTTGTAATGGCCATAAGCCCGTTTAACTTCACGGCCATAGGCGGAAATCTTTGCGCCGCTCCCGCCATAATGGGCAATACAGTTGTATGGAAGCCTGCTTCCACTGCCATATTGTCCAATTATTTGATGTATCAATTACTTCTTGAAGCGGGATTGCCGCCGGGCGTTATTAATTTTGTGCCCTGCAAAGGAACTGATGTCAGCGAACATGTTCTAAAAGACCCGCGTATGGCCGGATTTCATTTTACGGGCTCTACAGCGGTATTTAACAGTTGCTGGAAGCTTGTCGGAGAAAATATAGCGGATTATGAAAATTATCCAAGACTGGTTGGGGAAACAGGCGGCAAGGACTTTGTATTTGCCCATCCTACGGCGGATGTTAAAGCACTTACAACAGCACTTATTCGGGGAGCTTACGAATATCAAGGTCAAAAATGTTCCGCCGCTTCACGCGCATACATACCGGAAAGCATCTGGCCGCAAGTGAAAGAGGAACTTTTAGCAAAAATTGCAAATATACGTGTTGGCGATGTTGCGGATTTTTCTAATTTTATGGGTGCTGTTATTGATGAAAATGCATATAAATCCATTACGGGATATATAGACTATGCCCGTAATTCGTCCGATGCAGAAGTGTTATGCGGAGATTATAACAGCGAAAAAGGCTGGTTTATATATCCTACTGTAATACAAGCAAAAGTTCCTGATTTTAAAACCATGAAAGAAGAAATTTTCGGCCCTGTACTGACTATTTATGTATATCCTGATAATGATTTTGAAAAAACTATAGAAAGCTGCAAAACTGTTACGCCTTATGCTTTAACAGGCGCAATTTTTGCGCAGGACAGACAGGCTTTGGTCGCTATGGAATCTGCATTGTCAGATGCCGCAGGCAATTTTTATTTAAACGACAAACCAACAGGTGCAGTGGTAGGCCAACAGCCTTTCGGCGGCGGACGTGCATCAGGTACCAATGATAAAGCGGGAAGCGTGCTTAACTTGCTGCGCTGGACCAGCCCTCGTACCATTAAAGAAACTTTCATACCGGCAAAGGCAGTTGAATATCCATTTATGGGGTAAATTTATAACCACAGGGGCGGCTTAAAACCGCCCCTGTAAATATCATGGAGACAAATATGTATGATGTTATTATCATAGGCGCAGGCATTATCGGTACCGCGGCGGCCAGAGAGCTGGCGAAATATAAATTAAATATTCTTGTATTAGAAAAAGGCGCAGACTGCTCCTGCGGGGCTTCCAAAGCAAACAGCGGGATTATACATGCAGGTTATGATTGTGCGCCAAACAGCTTAAAAGCAAGATTTAATGTACGAGGAAGTTTTTTATACAGGCAGCTTGTAAGGGATTTGGACATTCCATATAAAAACAACGGCTCTATGGTGTTGGCGTTTAATCAAGACGAAACAGCAAAGCTTTCAAGCCTTAAAGAACAAGGTGAAAAAAATGGCGTGGACGGACTTTCTATTTTAAACTGTCAGCAAATTTTGAATATGGAATCTTATGTAAATCCTGATGTGTCGTCGGCTCTGTACGCACCTTCTGCCGCTATTATATCACCTTTTGAAGCAACTATTGCTTTTGCGGAATCTGCTTACACAAATGGGGTTCATTTTAGCTTTGACACCGAAGTTACTGGTATAAATTGGGTTGATAATGTTTTTGAGGTACTCACAAATGCAAAAAGTTTTAAAACAAAAACAATAGTGAATACAGCCGGTCTTTACAGCGATGTAATAAATAATTTTGTAAACGAAGAAAAATATCATATTACGCCGGTAAAGGGCGAATATTTGCTTCTTGATAAAACAGCAAAATATATCACAGACAAAACTCTTTTTAAAATGCCCTCTGTCATGGGCAAGGGCGTACTTGTACTGCCAACAGTTCACGATAATATATTAGTTGGACCCAGTGCAGATAATATGGAACATAAGACAAATTTATCAACCGACGGAAATATCCTTAAAAACAATGCAGAAACAGCAAAAACCATAATTCCCGACCTACCTTTGCAATATGTTATTACATCCTTTGCGGGCTTACGGGCAAAAGAGAAAGACAGCGAAGACTTTATTATAGGCAGCGGTTCGGTGAAAGGATTTGTAAATGCCGTTGGTATAAATTCTCCGGGCCTTTCTGCGGCACCGGCCATTGCTGAGTATATATGTGATTTAATCACCGAGTATATAAATCCCAAAGCAAATACGGCTTTTATAAAGGAGCGTGCAAGAGAGAAGGCTTTTGCGGAACAAAGCTTTGAAGAACAAAAGAAAATGATAGCGAGGGATTCAAATTTTGGAAAAATTGTATGCCGATGCGAACAGGTTACGGAAGCTGATATAAGAAATGCTATAAAAAGTAAACCCGGCGCAACTACTATAGATGGAATTAAATTTAGAGCAAGGGCAGGTTCCGGAAGATGCCAAGGGGGATTTTGCAGTTTAAGGGTTATTGAAATTTTGGCGGAAGAATTGGGAGTATTACCGGAGCAAGTTACCAAATTCGGCGGAAGTTCGTATGTGTTAAAAGGAGGGGGTGCATATGAGGACTGCTGAATTATTAATAATCGGAGGCGGCCCGGCAGGTCTTTCTGCTGCCATAGGCGCAAAACGTGAAGGCATAGAAGATATTCTGGTGATAGAGCGCAATGATAACTTGGGCGGCATATTAAACCAGTGCATACACAATGGATTTGGCGTTCAAATCTTCGGCGAAGAGCTTACCGGGCCGGAATATGCACATCGTTTGATTGAAGAAATAAAAGCTTTGGGCATAACATGCCTTACAAAAACAACTGTATTAAAACTAAATAATAAAAAACAGGCTGTTATCGTATCTGAAAATATATTAGAAGAAATACAGGCAAAAGCTGTTATACTTGCAATGGGATGCAGAGAGCGCCCAAGGGGAGCCATAAACATACCAGGAAGCCGTCCCGCCGGAATTTTTTCTGCCGGAACGGCCCAGGAATTGGTTAATATGAGGGGTTATAAACTGGGCGAATCTGCCGTTATTGTGGGCAGCGGTGATATAGGCCTTATAATGGCCCGGCGCCTTACTTTGGAAGGCATGAATGTAAAATGTGTTCTGGAGATTATGCCCCATTCCGGCGGTCTTGCAAGAAATATCACCCAATGTCTGGATGATTTTAACATACCTTTGCTGTATAACCATTCAGTAGCGGAAATTATAGGCAAAGATAGACTTTCCGGAATAAAGGCGGTAGAAGTTGATGAAAACAAACAACCTATTGCCGGTACCGAAAAATATATTGCCTGTGATACCCTTCTGTTTTCCGTTGGATTGATACCCGAAAATGAACTTTCTAAGCAAGCCGGAGTAATTATCAATCATATAACCGGAGGTGCGGAAGTTAACAATCATATGCAGACCAATATAGGTGGAATTTTTGCCTGCGGAAATGTACTGCATGTTCATGATTTGGCAGACAATGTTACATTGGAAGCATATGAGGCCGCAAGGGGCGTAAAAGCTTATCTGGATAATAATAAATCGGATGAAATATTGACTGTTAATGCTTTAAACGGAATTAAATACTGCGTACCGCATTATATTGATAAAAACTCAAAAGAACTTATGCTGAAATTCCGTTCAGACAATGTATACCGAGATGTTGTAATCAATATTTATATCGATACCGAGAAACTCCTATCCCGCCGCAAGAGGATTCTAACGCCTGGGGAAATGGAAACCATAACTTTGGATAATCTTGGGGATAAGCTGCTGAAAGCCAAGAAACTTAGCATAGGTCTGGAGTAATATGATGAAAAAACAAGAATTAATTTGCATATGCTGTCCTATGGGATGCAGGCTGACTGTTCAAATGGACGATAAAATTTCTGTAACAGGCAATTTATGTAGAGTTGGTATTGAATATGGCATCCAAGAATGCACAAATCCTGTAAGGATTCTAACTACATCTGTAAAAGTTGAAGGGGAAGACGGAAAAATTGCAATGCTCTCTATTAAGACTGCAAGTCCAATTCCGAAAGATAGAATATTTGATTGTCTTAATGCCATAAAAACTTTAAGGTTAAAAGGCAGTTTTGATGTGTCCGATATTATCATTCCAAATATACTTGGTCTTGGAGTTGACATTGTTGCTACAAGAAGTGTGCACGTGAAATTTTGAATGGGGAGAGGAGAAAAAGATGAGCAATTACCTTATGGCTCTTGACCAGGGCACAACCGGTTCACGCTGTATAGTTTTTGATTTTAACGGTGCCGTCGTTGCTGCGGCCCAAAAAGAACATAAGCAAATCTTCCCAAAATCGGGCTGGGTTGAGCATGACCCACTTGAGATTTGGAATAACCAGATGTCTGTTGCCAAAGAAGCCTTAATTAAGGCAGGAGCAAGTCCTTCAGACATAGCTGCTGTCGGCATTACAAACCAGAGAGAAACTACTATTTTATGGGATAAAAATACCGGACAGCCAATATGCAATGCCATTGTTTGGCAGTGCCGCCGTACATCAGATTTTTGTGATACTTTAAAGACGGAAGGTTTTGACAATATAATCAGAAGCAAGACAGGCCTGACAACAGATGCCTATTTTTCCGGCACTAAGATAAAATGGGTGCTTGAAAATGTGCCCGGGGCCAAAGATGCTGCAAGGCGCGGAGATTTGCTTTTTGGAACGGTTGATACATGGCTGCTTTGGCAGCTTACAAAAGGTGAAGTTTTTGCCACCGACTACAGCAATGCTGCCAGAACTATGCTTTTTAATATACATACTCTTAAATGGGATGATGAAATATTAGAACGGTTTGATATACCAAAACATATACTTCCGGAGGTTTTACCTTCTGCCCATATATACGGCAAGACTCATAAAGAACTTTTTGGTGCGGAAATACCGATATCCGGCATAGCGGGAGACCAGCAAGCGGCCCTTTTCGGCCAAGCCTGCTTTTTCCCGGGAATGGTGAAGAATACATATGGAACGGGCTGTTTTACGTTAATGAACACAGGCGACAGAGCAGTTTCGTCAAAAAATGGCTTGATAACCACTATAGCTTGGGGCATAGGCGATAAAATTGAATATGCTTTAGAAGGGTCGGTTTTTGTAGCAGGCTCCGTTATACAATGGCTTAGGGATAGCTTGAAATTAATAAACAATGCCGCTGAGTCAGAATTTTATGCAAAGAGTATAGACAGTACAGACGGTTTATACATAGTGCCTGCTTTTGTAGGCCTTGGGGCTCCTCACTGGGACCAGTATGCGCAGGGTATAATCACGGGCCTAACCCACAGAACTAAAAAAGAACATATAATTCGCGCAGCTTTAGAATCAATAGCATATCAAAGCTATGATGTTCTTACTGCAATAGAACTGGATACTTCCCTTAAAATAACAGAAATTAGGGCTGACGGCGGCGCAAGCGCAAATGACTTTCTGATGCAATTTCAAGCGGATATTTTAGACACTGCTGTACGCCGCCCGAATCAAATCGAAAGCACTGCTTTTGGGGCAGTTTTGTTAGCCGGTCTTGCAGCAGGAGTGTATAAAAATAAAGATGAAATTATACAAAAAATTCGTCCCGGAAGTATATTTACTCCGAATATAGATTCTTTTTCCAGAGATAAACTTATAAACGGATGGAAGGCCGCCGTTAGAAAAGCAATGACACAGGACATCTAAAGCCGTATTCTCATCTTTACTCTGAGACAAAACTCAGAGTTTGATACAACACAACTCCATATTAACGCATCCATTAGACAAAAACACAACATTTTCCGCCGCCAGAAGCTCTCTGCGCATATCCGCATATCCGCCCCCTGCAATGCCTCCATCTGCCATAACAACCCTCCACCACGGCAAATTATCAGGACAATATCGCATAGCTCTCCCAACTTCCCTAGCCGCTTTAGGACGTCCCAAGCCCCGGGCTATCTGGCCATAGGACATCACCCTGCCGTATGGAATTTGTTCAACCGCTTCATAGACTTGTTTAAAAAATGGGTTCATGTCATCTCCTTAACATATAATCTTTTTAATTTAAAGGCTGGCAGCTTGGGCAAAAATAAATATTACCTCCCAAGAAAGCCTGCCGAATAAGCCCGCTGCCGCAATTTCGGCAAGGATATGCTAATGTATTTTTTGAAAGAATAGTATTATAGCCGCCTTTATTGTTAAATAAATCTTTTTCGGTATCACGCCCGCCAAGTTCTTTCATTTCTTTAAGCGTATACTTTACGCTTTTAAATAATTTCTCTTTATCGGCATCACTTAATGTCATTATTTTTCTTTTGGGATGCATTCCGGCATTAAACAATATGTCATGTAAAACTCCATTACCAAGGCCCGGTATGCGTTGCTCTGTTGCAAGTAGCGCCTTTACAGTAATTGCGGGTTTTACACTATTTATTAAATTATCAAAATAATTTTCATCAAAATCATCCGTTAGCGGACTTGGGATATTATTATCTGCCGGTCTTTCACTGATAGGAATACAAAGCATAGAGCCCCACATTTGAACAGAGCTGCTTATATGAGAATCATCTGTAAATTGCACAAGCAATTGATGGGTTTTCGGCAATTTTTCGCCCGGTTCATGATATTTTATCGGATTGCTGATAGATAGCAGCATATCTTCACATAGAATCTCCACAATAGTGCCGCAGGAAACTCCGATGCCTGTCCCATTAATTTTCATGCCTGACAGCATAGAGTTATATGCAGCAGGGTCACCGGAATACCAAGCAAATTTATGCGGGTGGGTATCGGCCCAGACATTTTGTATAGTTTTATCTATTAATGTTTGATTGATTTGTTCTGACAGTACATAAGTTTCGGGAAGCTCAATCATAATGCACATCTCTTTCGTTAATTTTTTTATACAGCAATTTTTTTAAGTCCATATTGCAGTTCCAGCATCCGCCAATAATGTGTCACGAGAATATCATCAAAATTATTGAAATTAAAGCATAAGCAAGAGCAGCCTTCGTGCAAAACGCCGTCATATGTCCAATTTAGGCGAAGCTTACAATTTCCGTCTTTATCCTGAGCGTTGCAGTGATAACAGTTATCTTTTGAAAATACTTCTCTGATACTATTAGACATTGTGTCAACGACATCCATACATTTGTCGGGCTTGAGCAGTTTTAAAGATAATCTAAAATCCGGCTTACCAAAAGCTTCAAAATCAAAACGCATAATGCGGGCTATACGTTTTGATTTATAATTATAATCACCGTCAAACTTTAAACCCTCGTATTTTAATGACTCCAAATAGAATTTTTCATTAAGCAGTTTCAACTGCTCACCAAAACCTTGATAATCGGCTTCGTCATTTACCCATGTTAACATCGGAATCTGTGTTAAATCTGACGTAATCTTGTAGTCAAAACGATAAAAATGATGCCCGAAATTTTCAGGAGCAATTTGTATTAAGCTTTCATTATTCTTGCGTGCTTTTATATTTACCTGACGATTTTCATTGAAAATCATCCAAATTATCACAATATGTTTTTATAGTGCTTATTATATTGGGATTATCAAGATACTCTACAGTAAAAACATCGGCTTTTTTGTCAATTATAATTCCATTAAAATCAGATATAGCAAACCCAAAATCACATAATCTTGAAAGTATTAACCCATATTTGCTAATCTTTTTTACGGCTGTCCTAAATTGCGCAACATCAACCATCAAGCAATGGTTCTGTTGACACCCAATCACGCACTCAAAATATCCATAAAAAATTTTGCTCCCATTTAAGGGTTATGGAGCATTAAAAAACTGCTCGTATGCTACGTTTAGGGCTATATCAAGATTATAGCCACGAGTTACTTTAACGCTTTTGATGAGGTATTGCTGACGATTATCAAGTTCTGATTGGTAGCGGCCTGCCTTTTCTGATGAGGATTGGATTTTGTCCTTCGTTTGTGCGATTAGTTCATTCAGCACGGCGGGTTCAAATTTGCTCTCCCCATTGATAGACTTTACAACTTCGCTCTGCAAGGTTTTTAGGCTTGCTGTGTGCTTAGGAATATCGTTTTTTCTCGTTATTCCTGTCCACCTGTATCTTTGAGGACACTATATACAAGCAGTATACTTTTTTCATTATAAATCCCTGCCTTTCTCACTTTGAATTTTGGTTTCAAGTGAGAAAACAGGCCAGTAATTAGCTTTTTATTCAGTTTTCAAAGAACAAAACCTTACTGACCTATTATCTCACAAATCACGCTGAAATGCCAGCTTTTTTCAATATTTGATATTGAAATGTTCGGTTAGATTTTTCTTAACCGTCCATGATTGCCGTTAGTATGCGAATCTATCAGAATCGTTGTACGAGGTTTAGGGGGTTTCGTTTTTGGCAGTTCACCCAATCCACTTCCTACGGCTCGGCTTTGTTTGACTTGACCACGTTTTCTCAACCTTGCCCCTCTCGCTCCTGCTTCTCTGGTAAGCTGGGTTGGCGTGAGTGTGGTTTGGTTGGCATTAGATTGGACTGCTCATTCAATTTTGGAAATTGCATCTTGCTTTTGTTAATGATGTTTGATATAATATAATTATTATTAATAATATTAGCGTAGCGTATGGGATTTTTTATGTCAATCGTTATTGGTGTATATTGTTCAATCTTTAGTAACGCTTACGAAGGAGTGTAAATAATGGCAAGAAAATCAACAAAGCAAACAAGCGGCTCGGAAACGAATCCAAACCGCAAAGCGAAATTCTATGACGATATTCTAAATTGCCGTCTGCGTGAACTTATGGACGGCAGAGAAGCTAGAACAGAAGAACTGGCTAATGCCGTTGGTATTGGCTCTAGTGGGGTGCGTATGTGGTATACAGGGTATGCTAGACCTGATATTGAGAAGATACCTAATATTTGCAAGTTTTATGGGGTGAGTGCGGATTGGTTGCTTGGGTTGAGTGATGCGCAGTCTATGGATATGGGAGCAAGAAAGATAAGCGAAAAGACAGGATTATCAGACCATGCCTTGCTAAATCTTTTCCGCTATAGCGAAAACCAAAACAACAGCAAACCGCCAAACTCCCACGATTCCGCAACGGCGGCAGAAAGACTTTGGTTCATAAACAAACTTATAGAAGATGAAGAAACCCTAAGTACACTTGCTGACAATGCAAATTTTTATGTGAATATCAGTAAAGCTGTTGAAAATTTTGAGTTACCCGAATATGACGGCACAAGTGCAATCGAACTTACCAAGCTGGGGATTGAGAAGTTTGGCATGACGTTTAATTTTACGCAGGGAAAGGAAACGACTGATTATCATGCTTTTATGTGCCAGAAGTATTTTTTGGATTTTGTTGAGGGACTTGTAATGCCCGCATATTGGTTGAAGGGGTTAAAGGCGGAGGGGCAGGCATGATAAAATTAGTGATTTGCGAAGATGAGCTTGCAATTGCAAAACAAATAACTCAGTTTGTGCAAAACTGGGCTTCTTTGCGTACCCAAGCAATCCGCATAAGCCATTTTGAGAGCGCCGAAGCCTTTTTATTTGCTTACGAAGATGATAAAAATGCGGATTTGTTGCTTTTGGATATACAGATGGGCGAGATGGACGGAATGGTTTTGGCGCGCAAGATTCGTGAAGGTAATGAGCGGGTGCAAATCATTTTTGTAACAGGCATATCTGATTATGTGGCGGAGGGTTACGATGTTTCGGCTGTTCATTATTTGCTAAAGCCTATTAAAGAAGAAAGATTATTTGCAGCCCTAGATAAGGCGGCCGCTAACCTTTCTAAACCAAAACGTACGATTTCTGTTGATACAGCGGAGGGCATTACTCTCGTTGCTGTGGATAATATTACGCATATTGAAGCCCTAAACAACGAACTTATAATAACTACAAAAGAGGATGTAGTTAGCTGTAAAATGACTTTATACAAGATAGAGGAGATTATTTCGGATGTACGGTTTGTAAAAACCCATAGAAGCTATTTAGTGAATTTGGCTCATATAAAACGTGTGACTCGTACTGAGGTAATATTGGATAATAGCGTAGCATTGCCCCTTTCACGCAGATTATACAAAGATGTAAACAGCACTTTGATGAGATATGTTACGGGAGGGATGGCATGATATACGTAGCGGTTATTATTTTGGCAGCGGCCCTAACTTTCTTTATCACTCGTTATATTTACTTGCGCCTTGCCGAGGGAAGAATAAGCGCATATTTTAACGAAACCACCATGCGACACTCTAACGAAGTTGAAAATATTTATATGCAGATGCGCGGGTGGAAGCATGATTACCACAATCATATTCAGGTGTTGAAAGCCCATTTGTCCTTGGGCGAGGTGGGCAAAATCGAAGATTATCTGGATGGGCTTGAAGGTGACTTGGATGAAGTGGATTCAATCTTTCGCACAGGTAATGTAATGATTGATGCGATTCTAACTGCAAAACTGTCCCTTGCAAAAGCTAAAAGAATCGAAGTTAATGCAAAAGCCATTGTGCCGCCTGTGTTGCCCATTACACCCATTGATATGTGCATTGTCGTTGGTAATCTTTTGGACAATGCAATTGAGGCCTGTGAACTTTTGGACGAAAGGGCGTTCATACGAGTGTATTTGGGAGTACATAAGGAAATGTTTTACATTAGTGTGCAAAATTCTGATGGTGGCATAAAGAAAAAAAGAAGCACAGGGCAGGGGTTGATTCGCATTGACAAAATTGCCGAAAAATATGGAGGGAATGTAAACAGACAGCGAGAGCAGGGAGTGTACGCCACAGAAATAATGCTTCCGATTTGACCGTTCACCTTAAAAATCATACCACTGGCGCATGATTTTTCTTTGGCTCGGTTTTTTATGATATGCTTATTTCGAGGTGATGCACATGCGGCAAAATATTAGCTATTTCGTTAGGGATAGCTGGCGTAAGGGAAAATCCGTTATCCTTGTTGTTTTGGCGCAAATATTTCTTTCTGTAGCACTTGCGATTGTGGGAATTTTTTTACCTGCAACGGTTGTGCAACAGATTACTTTTGGCGCAGAAGTTCAAGTATTGGTTATCACTATCATTGGCTTTACAGCAGTTACAATCATTTTGCAAACAATCGACCGTTATCTTGAATCTTCATCAAATGGACGGCGTGAGCGTCTTTTGTTGTTTGCTCTTTGCGATGCGACTGAAAAGACTCTGCACACGGATTTTGCGAATTTGGAGAGCCAGTCTTTTACAGATGCCCAAGAAAAAGCCGTAGGAGGCGACAACTCGTCTTACATGACGGTTTGGGAATGTTTCAAAAACTTGGGTGCAGGAATCCTTGGGTTTTTTGTTTACATTGCGGTGCTTTCCATTGTCCATCCTTGGGTGTTTTTACTCGCTGCCAGCACATGTGTAATTGGTGTGATAGCGCGCCATAGGGTCAATTTGTGGTGGCATAAAAATGACGATTTGCAAGCAACACCGGGCAAGCGTATACGAAATATTAACCACATGAGTGAGCGACAAGGGCTTGCGAAGGATTTACGCCTTTTTGCGATGACAACATGGATAAAAGAGCTGTTTGCCGCCAATATGGACATGCTTTACAACTTTCGCAAAAAAGGCGAAATGCGAAATGCCTTTGCGGGAGCGGCGGATGCCATTGCTATCTTTGTGCGTGAAGGTATCACGTATATTTATTTGATAGGACTGGTGCTATCTGGTGAAATTGCGCCCGATACATTTGTTTTGCTATTTGCTGCTGTCGCAGGGTTTTCCGGTTGGATTTCTGACATTTTGCGGGAATGGGTTGAGCTTTCACGCCATGGAATGAACATAGGCAGGATGAGGGAATTTTTAGAATATCCCGATAAGTTTAGACGTGCAGGGGGAGTGGAAATTCCTAATGCTACGGCATTTTCCCTTGAATTGAAAAACGTAAGCTATAAATATCAAGGTGCTGATGATTTTGCTATCGAAAACATCAACTTGCGCATTATGCCTAGTGAAAAACTTGCGGTGGTGGGTCTTAACGGTGCAGGAAAAACTACGCTTGTAAAGTTGTTGTGTGGGCTGTATGACCCGACCGAGGGCGCGGTTTTACTAAATGGCATTGATATACGAGAGTTTAATCGTGATGAATACTACGCTTTATTTACCGCTGTTTTTCAAGAGTTTAACATACTGCCTGCAACCATTGCCGACAATATAGTGCAAGATACAACGCATGACAACAGGCGTGTTGCAGATGTTACCCGGCTTGCTGGCATACAAAATAAAATATCATCACTTCCAAACGGCTTAGACTCGCTTCTAATCAAAGAAGTTCATCTTGATGGCGAGGAGCTTTCTGGCGGCGAAACACAGCGGCTGATGCTGGCTCGCGCACTATACAAAAACGCCCCAATACTCATTCTCGACGAACCCACGGCGGCACTTGACCCCATTGCGGAAAGTGAGCTTTACAACCGTTATGACGAACTATCCAAAGACCGCACGTCGGTGTACATTTCGCATCGTCTAGCTTCAACTCGCTTTTGCGACCGCATTATTTTGATTGACAACAAGGGCATATCAGAATCAGGAACCCACGAGGAGCTTATGGAAAAAGGCGGTAAATACGCCGAGCTTTTTGAAATACAGAGTAAATATTATCGTGAAGGGGTGGTGTTTTAATTATGCGTACAGTAATCCGTGGACTTAAAATAATGCACGGCGCATTTCCACGCCCCGTTTTATTGGCGAAAACCTTTGATTCAATCGTAACAGCTCTGCTGCCCTTTATAAACATTTGGTTTTCAGCACTTATACTAAGTGAGCTTGTGGGCGGGCAAAATCGAGAGCCTCTGCTATTTTTAGCAATCCTTGTAGTTTTGCTTAATTTGACCGTGCAATGTATTTTACATTTAACAAAATCATGGAAAAATTATTGTGAACACCCGCAAGCGGATTTGACCCACAATATGTACACAAATAAGCTTTTTGGCATGGACTATGCCGATTCACAAAATGCAGAAGTCCGCAAGGAGTTTTCTGAACTACTTAGTCACCAGCGCAGTTGGGGCTTTGGTTTTCGGCAGTTACTTTCGTTTTACGATGAAATCATAAGGAGCGCAACAAGACTAATTGTATCGGCAGGATTTGCTTTTTCGTTATTTACCTTGAGAGTGCCTGAAGGCTCTGGTTATGCGTTTTTGGATACTGCTTGGATGTACTTGATTATTTTGCTGATACTGGGTATCTTAATTTTTCTAGCACCCTATATACACACGGTTGGCGGCAGTGTATGGCAAAACATAGCAAACGATAATATGCAGATTGACAGAATGTTTGACTATCATTACAGCCGTATGCTTTCCCCGGGTGAAAAGGCGAAGGATATTCGCATTTATAAGCAACAAAAGATGATTATGCGTGACGTGGCGGGCATAGCCGGCATGAGTGATTTTTTGCAAGCCGAGAAAAAGTATGCACGGTATGCGGCATTGTCGCAAGCAGTAACCTATACAGCAAACGGCCTTATCTTTCTTTACATAGCTCTAAAAGCCTATGCAGGCGCGTTTGATGTTGGCGGCATTGTTTTATACGTTGGCGCAATCACGCAGTTTAGTGGTGGATTTTCGTCTTTGAATCACGTCATCGGCGAAATCAAAAACAACAACCCTTTCCTTGAGCGCGCCTTTAAGTTCCTAAATATTTCTAATAAAAAATATCAAGGCACTATTCCCATTGAAAAGCGTGAGGATATTGACTATGCAATCGAATTTCGCAATGTTTCATTCAAATATCCGGAAAGTGATTCATACGCGCTCAAAAACCTAAGCCTAACACTAAACATCGGCAAACGCATGGCAGTTGTTGGCGAAAACGGCAGCGGCAAAACCACCATGATTAAGCTACTGACGCGCTTGTACGACCCTGCCGAGGGCGAAATCACTCTTAACGGCATTGACATTAAAAAATACAATTACGACGAATACATGGCCATTTTCGGTGTGATTTTTCAGGATTTTGAGCTGCTGCCATTTACGCTTGGGCAAAACGTGGCAACGAGTGTAAAATATGATGCCAAGCGAGTCAAAGAAGTCCTATCAATAGCAGGATTTAACGACAGACTAAAAACCCTGCCAAATGGACTCGACACCTACCTCGGAAAAGAGTTTGAAGAATCGGGCGTAGAAATGTCAGGCGGTGAATCGCAAAAAATCGCCCTCGCCCGCGCACTATACAAAAACGCACCCTTTGTTATACTTGACGAGCCCACCGCAGCCCTTGACCCCATCGCCGAGTACGAGGTCTACACCTCCTTCAACGAAATTGTGGGAAACAAAACAGCCGTATACATTTCACACCGCCTAGCCTCATGCCGATTCTGCGATGATATAGTCGTTTTCCATGAAGGGCAGTTGATTCAGCGTGGCAGCCACAATGAACTACTTGCAGATGTAAAAGGCAAGTACCACGAACTTTGGAGTGCGCAAGCGCAATACTATACAGATACTGATACAGCCGAATAAACAAAAACAGGGCAGAGAATTTTCACTCTGTCCTATTTTTGTTTATTCGTAAATTAACTCTTCATAAATAATTTCTTCTACAAAGCGTTTCACAATTACAACAGTAATCTTCACTGGTTTCACCATTTTTTTCGGTGCCGAAATCTTCCGGCTTTGTCATTTTCATAGCGCAATTTTGACATTCCTTAACATTCATACTTACACCTCCTTTTTATGATTAAAGTCACAATATCAAAGCTAATATGACAACGACATGTCATATTATAAGGAGTATTTTTACGCAATAACCTATTGCCGACCATTAGAATAAAAATAGACTTTTACACTTTTGACGATTCATTTAATAAACTTATTTTTTTATCGGTTTATATCTTTCTGGAAATTCCTGCTTTGCGATATTTGAATATTTTAAAATAAAATTAGTTTTGGCTTTTGTATATCCATCCCTATCCTGTTTAAAATCATTCAATAACTGCAATTTCAGCTTTCCGTATTCATTTGCTATATCGGGATGCATTATAAGAAAATCCCTAAAATATAATTCATCCCAATCATCATGATATACAACATGAAGATGATAAACTTTTTCTGCAAATCCATTCGGAGTATAGCCTTTACAAAAAGACAATTTCAAAGGGTCATTTTTTTGCGACATAAGCCCCCAGCCTATTAACTCTAAGTCTGCAATCAATTCTTTAATATTATCACAGCTATTGACCTCCAATAAAATATCTATTGTAGGCTTTGAAATTAAACCCTTAACAGCGCTGCTCCCAATATGGTTAATGCGTGCAATGTCCCCGGTTTTTATATTATTCAAGATTCTATCTTTTTCAAGTTCGTACCAATTTTGATAATCTAAATTATATTCTTTTAAAATAATAGGAAATAATTGCCACAATTCCTCTAAAGACATTTCTGATAATTGTTTTTTCATAATCTGAATTTCCTTTTTATTTATGAAATTATACAACATTAATCAGGCACTTACAAATATATGTTCTGACCGGCAGACAAAAGGTTATAGCCATTTTTTCAACAAAGCCATTACTCTGTATGTACAGTCGGCTTTTCTGTCTTCGGCTTTTCTCCAAGAATTTGAATACGGAAAATAAACTCCATCATTGGCTTTAGTGCCGAAGTCCCATTGTCCATCCGCGTCTTTATGCATGTTTATCCAATCAACAGCAAATCCAAGTTTTTCGTTGCTCAAGTCATATCCCGATAATATTTCCAGTGCGGCGAAATACCAACTTGTATTCTTCGCAGCGAAATTTTTTGGCGGTATATTTAGTGGTCCTGATGATATATAATAGATTCCTTCCGGTTTTGATATTACATAATCCAGCATCAATGACTCTGTCTTTGGTGTCAGCATTCCCTGAAGCAATGATATATGATAAAAAGTTGAAAAATCAACCTCTCTGCCCCCTTTCGGCTTTGACACAAATTGCATAGTATAAGCGTTTACATATTCATTATGGTCATATTTTCCGTGTTTGAAAGTCTTTTCTATCACTTCTGCCCATCGGCTTGCAAAGGCAAGCGCAAATTCGTTATCAGGTTCAAATATTTTAATCCATGTGGAAAGCATCAATTTTGTGAACAAAGGAAAGTTATGAGATTTATCCCAAGAATTATCCATTTTGCGCTCACCGCGCAAACAAGCGGTCATATAATTAACTGTTTTACGTATAGGCAAGTCATTCACATCAAAACCCAATATCATTAAACGCCGCAAGGCTTGTTCGGTTGTCAGCGGATATTTTTTTGTCGGAATGGATAAGGTATGAAACTGTAATCCCCAAGTTCCGTCTTCTTGCTGCATCTCCAATATTTGTTTAGACCATATACTGTTTTTATTGTCCATTTAATGCCCGGCCTCACTTGATAAAATCTACTATAAATAATTTAACTGTTTACAAAGCATCGGTTGTCCATATCATACAAATGTTTTTTGAATATCATTTTATTTGTCGACGTAAAACAAATTTTTGGCAAGGGTATTCACCATGCCCTGTAATTAATTCATCTTCTATAAATCCCATTTTTTTATATAGTTTTCTTGGGGCAGCACCCATTGAATTACCTTCTCTAAACGTGGATACCCATATATCCATATCTTCTGGATATACCGAAAGCATTTTTTCAATCATCATAACTGCAATGCCCTTTTTTCTATGAGCAGGATGAACCGCCATACACGATATGCAGCTATGATTTAAAGAGTAAATTAAAATACCGACAATCTCATTGCTGCATTTAACACAAATTGCACTTTTGCGCTCGATATTACGTACTACAATCTTTCTATGCTCAGGTATATCCATACCGGGAAAATTCCATTTTACAAGTTCAACCAATTGCATCCAATCTTCAATATCAGAGGACGCTCCGAAAACGCAAATGTATTCACCATACAAACTAATCCAACTCCATTCCCTCCAAAATATTTAATCTTCCAATATAGTATGACATAATTTTTGACAATATTATGTCATACTATAAATAAATCTGCGCAATTTTTTTGGCTTTTAGCAAAACAACTTCCCGCACATGTGCGGGCTCAAGCACTTCTATGTATTCCCCAAAAGACAGTATAAATCCATATATCCAACCATCATCCGGCCATTTAACCGATATTATATAACTGCCATCGGGCTGCCGGCCTTCGATATTGTATCCAAACTCATCAAAGATACGAAAAGTCATCTCGGGTTTAACCTTAAAACGCAGTGCAATATCTTGTCTTTGCTCCCTTGTGGGCTCCGCATCGGATTTATTAGCAAGCAAATCCCTTTCTCCAAAGGTTTCATCTGTTATCGTTAAGCTTTTTATTCGTGTCAGCTTAAACAGCCGCATATCCTGCCTGATAAGACAAAAACCTTTTAGGTACCACGCCCTGGATTTAAACCAAATCTGCATAGGCTCCACCCTGCGATAACTCTCTTCTCCAAAACTGCTGTAATAGTAAAACTCCGCAATGCGCCGCTCCAATATAGCAGTTTTAAAGCCTTCAAATAAATTGCCGTCCCCGAAACTCCAGCCCGAAAAATCTACTTCCAGCCAATTAATTGCGGTTTTGTTAAATACAGCGGATAGTTTTTGCAAAATGTTTTCGGTGTCGGCAATTTGCATATGTGATAACCCCTGTAATGCAGACAAGATTTCATTTTGCTCTTTTTCGCTTAATATAGACTTGCTCAATACAAAATTAGGCAGCAGGCTAATGCCGCCGCCTTTGCCTTTTTCTGTATAAATAGGTATGCCCGCCAAGCTTAATGTATCTAAATCACGATATATAGTTCGGGACGAAATGCCGAAGCGTTCGGCAAGCTCTCTTGCGGTTATACTTTTCTTGTTTAATAAAATGTAAACTATTTCAAACAATCTGCTTGCTTGCATTCTAATCACCTAAAGCTATTTTAACATAAATTAATCAAAATAAAAAGTGTTGACACAAGTTTGGCAAATTGTTATAATCACTGCGTATTTGTTAGTAATCCAAATATCGTATTTTCAGTTCATATGCTGCCGGTATTATAACACAATATATTTTGAGGTGACTGCTTATGCCAGAATTAAAGTATCACGAAAATCCCGCACAACTCCATGTGAACACTCAAAAAAACCGTGCTTATTACATCCCACATGCATCACAAGAGGGGGCGCTTTCAGGAAAAGAGAGTACGCAGCTCTGCATGCTTTCGGGCATATGGGATTTTGCGTACTACGAAAGCCCCCATGCACTTTCTGATGACTTTTTTTCACCGGATTTTGACCGTTCAGGGATGAAATCAATCCCGGTTCCGTCAACGTGGCAGATGCAAGGATATGACCGCCACCAATACACAAATGTTAAATATCCTTTTCCTTTCGACCCTCCGTATGTCCCGGCAATGAATCCCTGCGGGCTTTATATAAGGGAATTTGAGCTGCCTAAACTTTCCGGAAAACGCTGCTATCTTAACTTTGAAGGTGTGGATTCTTGTTTCTATCTTTACATAGGCGGCAAATTCGTAGGCTACAGCCAGGTATCTCATTCTACCAGCGAATTTGATGTGACCGATTTTGTAACCGAAGGAAAAAACCACATCGCCGCGCTGGTTCTGAAATGGTGCGACGGAAGCTATCTTGAGGACCAGGATAAGTTTCGCATGTCAGGCATTTTTCGTGATGTTTATATGCTTATAAGGCCAAAAAATCATCTTCATGACTTTACGGTACGCGGGGATATATCGGGCAATCTTTGCGTCACTTTTGATGATGATATTGAAACAGAAATCACATTATTATCACCTGATGGCGGCAAACTTGAAACAAAATCCGGTAAAAATAAGATTGCTTTTCAAATCGAAAACCCTATGCTTTGGAACGCAGAAAACCCTATGCAATATACGCTACTTATTCATGCAGGCGGAGAATTTATCGCTCAAAAATTCGGTTTACGTGAAATTTGTGTCAAAGACGGCATACTGCTGTTAAACGGTGTTCCGCTTCGCTTTAACGGCGTAAACCGCCACGACAGCGACCCCTTTACCGGCTGCACAATATCCTGCGAACAAGCCATCCGTGACCTTTCTTTAATGAAACAGCACAATATTAATGCAATACGAACAAGCCACTATCCAAATGCGCCGTGGTTTGCGCAGCTTTGCAGTGAATACGGTTTTTATATGATTGATGAAGCTGATATCGAATGTCATGGCACAGCAACTATTTATGGAGGTTCGCATCAATTGACATACGGTCTTATCGCACAAAACTCCATTTTTGATGAAAGCATCCTCGACCGTGTGCAGCGTTGCGTAGTGCGTGATAAAAATTGCACTGCTGTTATCATGTGGTCTCTTGGCAACGAATCCGGCTATGGCCCTTCCTTGGAGGCAGCCGGGCGCTGGACAAAGGAATATGACCCCACGCGTCTGGTGCATTATGAAGGCGTGCTGCATCAAACCGGCGGGCATATAAATGACGATAGTATGCTTGATATACACAGCTGTATGTATGCATCTATTGCCGCAATTGAAGAATATTTCGCTAAACCCGGTTCAAAGAAGCCATTTTTGCTGTGCGAATATATACACGCAATGGGCAATGGGCCGGGAGATGGAGAGGATTATTTCCAATTGATGGAAAAATATCCCGGCTTTTGCGGCGGCTTTGTTTGGGAATGGTGCGACCACGCTGTATATATGGGCAAAACAGCGGATGGCCGCGATAAGTATTTTTATGGCGGCGATTTTGGAGAATTTCCTCACGACGGCAATTTCTGCATGGACGGCCTTGTATATCCCAACCGTAAGCCACATACAGGACTGCTTGAATACAAAAATATCTGTCGGCCTATACGTGCGAACCTTGAAAAAGACGGCTCTATTACAATAAAAAATTTGCTGCGGTTCACACATACAAAAGAATTTCTTGCCGCCGAATTTGAGTTGACACAAGACGGCGAAATAATTGATTGCGGTGAACTTCCTTTGCCTAACCTTGCTCCGCTTGAGATGCGCAATATCAACTTTGACTGTGAGATTCCTGACAGCGGTAATTGCTATCTTAACATCATCTATAAGCAAACCTCTGATAAACATTTTACTAAAGCAGGGCATATGCTTGGACATGACCAGCTTGAACTGCACCGCAAGGCTTTTGCAATGCCTGTACAGCCCACTATTTTTGCTCCAAAAATCAATGAAACATCCGCGGAATTTATTGTACAGTCTGAAAATTTCCGTTATGCTTTCGACCGTATTAACGGCGTCTTTTCAAAAATGAGCTACTGCAATCACAATTTGCTTGAAAAACCGGCAGGCGGACTTTTTCCAATGAGCTTCAATATTTGGCGTGCGCCCACCGACAACGACCGAAACATACGCCTTAATTGGCAAAAGGCAGGGTATGACCGCACTATTGTTCGCGTTTATGAATCATTCTGCGCTGTAGATGATGGCTGCGCCGTAATTCGGGCAAAACTTTCGGTTTCGGCAATATATATGCAGCGCATACTTGAGATATCTGCAATGTGGCGCATAGGTAGCGATGGCTCAATTTACACAGAATTTGACTGCCAGCGCAATACAGAATTGCCGTTTTTGCCGCGCTTCGGCCTGCGAATGTTTTTGCCTGAATCAATGAATTCGGTTTCTTACCTTGGTTATGGCCCATATGAAAGCTATGTTGATAAGCGCCGGGCATCGTATTACGGTAAATTTTCCTCCAATGCGGATGAAATGCATGAAGATTATATTAAGCCGCAAGAAAATGGCAGTCATTGGGGTTGCGACCGGCTTGAAGTTTTTAACGGCGATATCGCTTTACTCATTCATGCCGATGGATTTTCATTTAACGCTTCTGCATATACGCAAGAAGAACTTACATCAAAGCCGCATAATTTCGAGCTTGATAAGTGCGGGAGTACAGTTTTGTGTATTGATTATGCACAAAGCGGAATCGGCTCTAACAGCTGCGGGCCGGAGTTGCTGCCAAAATATCGATTGGATGCAGAGAACTTTACTTTTAAGTTTACTATGCGTCCGAATTTGAAATATTAAAGAACAGAATTATTCCTTTATGCACTATGCTTCAGCTTTAACTTATCATTATAAGTAATTCGTAGGGGCGGTTTGCAGCCGCCCCTACGAGATTTTGGTTAGTATGTTAGGGCATAATTACGTTAAAGAATAACGATTTTCGGAGGAAACTTATGAGAATAGGAAGCAATGTAGAATTATTGCCTGTTGCCGTTAATCGTCCGCAGGTAAATATGGTGCTTAATATGGTTTTAACCTGGGATGAACACAATCTGGTATTGATTGATACCGGTTTGCCGGGTCAAGTACAGGACATTGCAAAAGCAATTGCTGATGCAGGTTTTGATGCAAAGAGTCTGACCCATATCATCATCACCCATCAGGATTTAGACCATATCGGCTGTGCTCTTGATTTGCAGAAGATTGCGCCAAATGTAAAAATACTGGCTCATTACGAAGAAGCTCCTTATATAGACGGGCGAAAGGTGCCGGTTAAGTTGGCAGATATGCTTGAAAAATACGACAACCTGTCTTTAGAGCATAAAGAGCAAGTCAATCAAAGCAAAAAAAGCTATGATGAGCGGCGTATTAAAATTGACCAAGAGTTAAAAGATAAAGAGCTTTTGCCTATATGCGGCGATATAGAAGTTGTGCATACTCCCGGCCATACACCGGGTCACATATCGCTTTATCTTCATGAAAGCCACATAATGGTATGCGGGGATGCCGCCAATATTGATGATGGTCGGGTTGTTTCGTCTAATCCTGTGTATACTCTTGATATGGAGTTGGCGGAAAGGTCTTTTGAGAAGATTAAGGGTTATACTATGGTGGGGATTGTAGCTTATCATGGCGGTTACTTGGCTGTAAATGATTAAATTATTGTAAATCAAAAGCAATGCCTGCTGTTAAATAACAGTAGGCATTGCTTTTGATGAAGTATTGTTCAAAGGATTGTAAGTAAACCATAAGTAAAGTTTCATGGAAGTCTTTAAGCTAAGAACGCTCTGTTTCATTAATAATCTCAAATATTTGGCCATATTAACAATGACATTTATTAGCTATATAAATTCGTTTCATAAATATGGCTTCGCAGAAGAGGTAAGGTATAATAATTTGTATATTTAAGTGAAATTTTTGTTGATTCCATAAATTATCTCTATAATTTTAAATACCTATCCGCTATACATCAGGATATCAATATTCTTGCGTTTCGGAATTATAATAAAAAATGGATATTATTTCTCCGGTTGCACCACTAACAAGTACAGTAGCCAATTCTTGTTCTTCATTGATACTAACAATTTGAACATAAAAAATTGATTGAAAAGTTAAAACAGGAGGATATAGCGCGCTAACATCATCAGCATGCCAATAATCTGATACAGCGGAAACCGCATTTCGCATAACTATATCATGTGAAATTTGTGCGTTCATCATTTCATCTGTAAATTGAATAATTACAGTAGGACGAGTTTGTTCCCATGTTTTATAGAAAAAGAAAATGGATATCCCTAATATCAGAATATTAACAATAATTAAAGTAACGACAATGATTCTTCGGCCTTTTATGTTTGCAATCATGTCTTTCCTCCTTGCAGCCAGTAGGTGTAGGATTTTATAAATGAACAACATGGTTGATAAATCATGATAAAATTATATCAGATATATCAACCATGTTGTTATTAATTTACATTACATCAAGATAAAGATGCTTAAGCTCTACGTATGCTAAATTCTGTACGTACGATGGGAGTTGTAACTAACGAAGTGTAGTATCTCCAAGGCAAGTTGGTACCACTTCTCATGTATACTCTTGTTTCTCTAACTTCTATAACCCTAGTTACATATAAATGCACTGGCGTATTTGCCCAAGTAGTTGCAATAAAATTCCCACCTACGCTGCTAACAGTACCTCCTCCGGAAATACTTATACTGACCGTTCCAAATGATACTCCAACGCTAACTGAAGTGGATGCACCGCCTTCAACCCAATTAAATCCACTATTTGTATTAGGAAAAACCGTTCCCCATGCAGGTTGACCCCCGGCTCTAAATGTAAATCGCTCGGTTCTTGTTGGTTGAGGCACGTGCAAAACTTCTCTCCACTGTCGTGTCTGAAGTTCAGGCTGGGAAACAAGAAGTTCTTCTAATTGGCGTTGATGCTCAGCTTCAATTTCATACCATGTAGGTGTTATTGTAAGTATGACTGCTTCATCTAAGTCTTGACCATAAAAAGCATGAGTTGTATAAGTTGTCATAACTGAAAATATAAAAGTAAAAGATATTAAAGCTATTAGAGTTCTCTTTAATAATTTTGTCATAGTATAAACCTCCTAGCGTTTTCTAATGTGCCCGACTTACCCGACTTAACGAAACTATCTCCGGAATCCCATTCCACCAGACAGTAGCCGTCAAAGTCAACATATAGTCATGCCCTCTTTCAACCATATGGGGTCTTTCTCAAGACCATATATTGCTATTAGTAGTTAAATTTCCCTACATGCCGATATGTGTTGCGATGTTTGAATTACTTATAGCCGAATTCAGATAAAAGCCTAAATAACCCCTTTATTATTTATAAAACCATCTCCTTCCATATACATGTCTTATGGTCAAAAAGTAAACTAAATCCGTCAAGTGCATCGCTCCAAAATTTACCAAAGAAAAATTGCATTTGATGATTATTTGCCTATGTATTTGACCAAATGTTAGTAAAATATTACATAAATAATTTTACCACAAATACTAACAGAAAAATAGTAGTAATAACAATGAAATTTTACCTCTCATTTTATACTATTTTATTTATATGGTATATAAATAAAATAGTATAAAATGGAAAATGTAACTATATAATATTGCTAAAAATATGATAAATTATTAATAATATAAGAGAATTGTTATTGTAAAAAATAAATTACATACTTAAATAATAATATATATTACTATTTTAAATCAAATAATATTAAGATTTATAATATATTAACTATATAGTTTTTAAAGCTATTGTCAATTTTCTGTTTGTGAAAGATTACTTGAAAGCATAAACCAAAATATAACTCTTCTCAGCTGATTTTGCTCTCTTTTATTTTTAGTATGTTGCTAATGGTCAACATAATTATGCCCTGAATTTATATTTATTTTCCTAGTTAATGGCTAGTTAATGGCTTAGTTATAATATTTTATATCAATAAATGTAAACAAGAACTGCGGACAGTTAATAGACATATGATGATTAAACGGCTTCTCGGAGGAAATTATGTATAGGTATCAAAGAAGAAGATTTTATGACGGGCAGAGCATGCATGCCAATCAGCCCGCTTTGCCGACGGATTTTGGCGGCAAGCCTTTTGTGATAGACATAACAAAAGCAACCGAATGTAATGAAACATTCCGTACGGCATTGTGGACAGGGTCGCATTTGCAACTGACTGTTATGTGCATTCATCCCGGTGAGGATATCGGCTTGGAAGTACATCCGCATGTAGACCAGTTTTTGCGTGTAGAGAGCGGGCGCGGCTTGATTCAAATGGGCGACAGAAGGGACGATTTGTGCTTTGAACAGCCGGTTTTTGACGATTCGGCTATATTCGTCCCTGCGGGAACTTGGCATAACATTACCAATATAGGTGACAAGCCCTTAAAGTTATATACAGTCTATGCACCGCCAAACCACGCTTTTGGTGCTGTGCATCAAACCAAAGCAATTGCGGAAGCGGAAGAAGGGCATTAAAACTAAACGGCGGTCTGATTGACCGCCGTTTAGTTTATATATGCTATTAGTAATGCATAGAGTTTTGGGCAAAATCATTATTTACTAAAGTGTTAAAAGAAACCCGCCGCCCAAGCTCTCCTCCATGCTCCATAATATCTTGAAGCAAAGAAAATCCCGCCTCATCCACCAAAGGGTTGTTCAGCCAAGTATTTTGGCTTTGATAGCGGTTTACAATAAATATCAAGTCCTCCATATCGCTGTGAGGAAAAAAAGGAGAAATCACTTCCGCAATTTCTGCCGGGCTGTGGTCGGCCACCCACTGCTGCCCTCTGCGTACAGCATTTGTAAATCGCTGTATAATGTCCGGATTGGCTTCTATAAAAGAGCGGTTAGCCATGTAAACCGTATAAGGCAAAGCGCCTGTATAGTTTGCAAGGCCGGTTACCACATGTCCATGCCCTGCGCGTTCAATCTCTAAAGCGCTTGGGTCAAATTCGGCTGTAAAATCTCCGATACCTCCTACAAATGCGCCCGCAGTTGTAGTAAAAGCCAAATTTGTTATAATTTCTACATCAACTCCAGGCTCTATATCATGCAGATACAGAACATACTCCAAGACCATTTGCGGCATGCCGCCAGGCCTTCCCCCGATTATAGTACGCCCTCTTACATCGTCCCATGTGAAATTTTGCATTTCATCTCTACCTCTGGCAACCAAAAAGTTGCCTGCACGCCCGGTAAGCTGGGCAAAGATGACAGCATGGTCTTCCCTGCCCTCAATATAAACATAAATGGCGGCTTCTGTGCCCATAAGGCCAATTTGTGCCTCGCCGGAAATTAAAGCCACCATAGAGCGGTCTGCCCCCTGCCCTGTTTCCAAAACAATCTCTATGCCTTCGTCTTCAAAAAACCCAAGTTCGATAGCCACATATTGAGGTGCATAGAATACAGAGCGTACCACTTCGTTTAAATTAATAATTGTAAGACCATCTTCGGTTTCACTGCCACTGCCACTTCCGCTTCCTGTGCAGGCCGCAAGAGCAAAAATAGGCAGCAAAAATGCCAGCAGCACCAAACCTTTGGTTAGTTTTAAGAGATTCATAATATCCTCCCAAATTACAATACTACCTGCATTATATTCAAATTGCAAAAAAAGGTGATGTTTCGTGCTTATAACAATACTACCTGCGAAAAATTATATCATTTACTTTAAATTCCACCCTCTCTGATATAGGTCTTCCGGAGTCAAAAGAACGGTCTCCGGCAAGTTCCAAAAATTCTTTTAACGGCAGACGTCCCTTAGTATACTCCCATAAGGCAGTAATTAACTTCGCCGCTTCAATGCGTGCCGCTTCAAAAAGCTCTGCAAAGTTTTCTTGGCGCAAACTATCTTCATCCCAAGGGTTTCTCCAAGAGTTTTTGTTTTCGTTTAAATAATCCAAATCATCTGTGATTTCCTGCGGATGAATAAGCTCAGTCACCACATTATGCCTCAATATAAGCTTCTCTGCCGCACCAAGAAGTTTTTTGCGCATACCCCGTCCGGATTGAAATATTTTCTTAAACAGCGCCATATAAGCCATTGCGGAAGAAACGTTTTTGCCGCTTAAAACTACATCATATGCATCACTTATGCTCTCGCTCAAATAATCAGCTGCTTTCACTACCTCTTGTTTATCCACACTTACAAGCTTCCATATCTTTTCATCCCCGGGCCTCTTACCTTCCATTGCTTTCAGCAGCAAAACATCAACAGCAGTTTCAAAGCGAACATGATATCCGCTGTATTCCATCTTGCTGCCTTTCTCACCACTGCGCAAAAAACCGGTGCGGTAATATACATATGGATGCGCCGAACAGTCCAGGGCATAATGCGCAAGATAGCCGCTGAAATATGCAAAAGCAGCCCGCTTTTCATCTCCTTTAAGCTCCGTAATGCCGCAAGCCATTGCTTTCATGAACGCTCCCACATTTTCTTTGTGCATCCTGCCGCCCAATCCCCGCAAATCTTTTTTAAAAGCGGCAGTCACATAATAAAAAAACATGTCCGGACCTTGACATCCTATGTTAAACAACTGTCTGTGTTTTTGTATATCGGCCGCAGCATTGGGCGGCAAGGCGGCAAGTACACCTTTTCCAAAGATATAATGAGTGATTAACCCCGGCATTTTATCAACTCCTACTTGTAAAATCTTTCCCCATAGTATATTATTATATAATAAAAAGGGGGTCGACATGAAGAATTATACCGATATTAATGCTGAAACTATAGACTCTTGGGTGAAAGAGGGCTGGGAATGGGGTATTTCCATAACATCCGAAGAGTTTGTTAAAGCGGCAAACGGCGAATGGGATGTTGTGCTTACTCCACAGAAACCCGTTCCTAAAGAGTGATTTTCTCCGCATTTGGTAAACGGAAAGTTAAGCGGTATAAAACTGCTTGGACTTGCCAGCGGCGGTGGCCAGCAAATGCCCATATTTGCCGCCTTAGGAGCTGATTGTACAGTGCTCGACTATTCTCTCGCTCAATTGGAAAGTGAAAAAATTGTTGCTGCAAGAGAAGGTTATGAAATTAACATTGTAATGGCAGATATGACTAATCCCCTACCCTTTTCTGATGATTCTTTTGATTTGATTTTTCATCCCGTTTCCAATTGTTATGTGGAGGATGTGTATCATATCTGGCGGGAGTGCTATAGAATTTTAAAACCCGGAGGAGTGCTGCTATCCGGCATGGATAATGGCATAAACTATCTTTTTGACGACGAAATCAATAGCAAGGAATCGCTTAAAATTGTCAATAAACTGCCTTATAATCCGCTGAAAAACCAGGAAGAATATAGAAAGTCTATGGAAAATAATTGGGGAATACAATTTTCACACACTATAGAAGAGCAAGTGGGCGGACAGCTTAAAGCCGGTCTTACGCTTACACATCTTTATGAAGACAGCAGTAATGAAGGCATAGGTGAATATATTCCAAATTTTATTGCCACGAGGTCAGTTAAAAAATAGGAGAAAATAAATGAGCAAAACGATGAAAACTGCCGTTATGACAGGATTGCGTACAATTGAGTTTGAGCAGAGAGAAATTCCTGTACCCACAGCCAGTCAAGTGTTAGTGAAAATAGAATATGTTGGCATTTGCGGCAGTGACATACATTATTACGAAGACGGCCGTATTGGAGACTTTGTAGTTACAGGACCTTTGGTGCTGGGGCATGAGGCAAGCGGAACTATAGTGGAAGTTGGTGCAGGTGTAAGACATTTGAAAGTTGGCGATGTAGTTGCTTTGGAACCTGGCATACCTTGCGGCATATGCTGTAATTGCCGCAAGGGCAAGTATAATCTTTGTCCTGATGTGGTTTTCTTTGCAACACCTCCAATTGACGGAGTATTCTGCGAATATGCGGCACATCCCGCCGATTTTTGCTTTAAACTTCCGGCCAACATCGGCCCTAAAGAAGGAGCTATGATTGAACCTTTGGCCATTGGCTTTCATGCCGCTTCTGCAGGCAGTGCTTCTGTAGGGCAAACCACAGTGGTGTTTGGAGCGGGAGCAATAGGGCTTGTTTCATTGATGGCTTTAAAAGTGCATGGCGTTTCTAAGGTCATAGTTATTGATTCTATGGAAAAGCGTTTGTCCAAAGCGCTGGAACTTGGTGCAGATAATGCAATAAATTTCGCCAAGAGTAACCCTTATGACGAAATCATAAAGCTGACAGAGGGACAAGGTGCTGACCTGGCAATCGAAACTTCGGGTGCAGAAGCGGCTGCCAATCAGGCAATTGCCGTCTGTAAATCCGGCGGAACCATTGTAATGGTGGGCTATTCCAAAACAGGTATGATGAATTTAAACATGTCTGTTGCAATTAACAAAGAGCTGCGCTTTGAAACCATATTCCGTTACCGCCATTTATACCCTGCGGCTATTGCAGCGGCTGCTTCCGGCAAAGTGAAATTGGATAATTTTATTAGTCATATATTTAGTTTTGATGACCTCCCCAATGCTATGGAGCAATCTTCTAAAGATAAGGAGAATATTACAAAGGCTGTTGTAAAAATCGGGAAGTGAAACAATGGTATTGCATTAAATTCTTCCTCAACTTTATTCACCACAGTATAATATTGCTTTAAACGACTGTATTATGATATCTTTTATAATACAGTCGTTTATACTATAATAAAATTTATCTTACAGCGATAAGTTACAGTTAACACAATTTATATTTTTCAAACGCAAAACTTTTTCAAAAATCAAAGGTTCGCCAAAGGTTGACCCCTTATAATAAAAATGTGCCGAATGCGGCAACAAAAATTTTAAGGAGGTCATTTTTATGACAAAGAAACAAGGTATCAAAAAGACAGGAATCATCGCAGCAGGTTTGGCGTGTCTGCTGTTAGCAGGAACGTCAGCAGCGGCATATGCCGCTGTATCTCGGCCAAGCCCCGAAGTATCCGTTGAAGTAATGGAGGATGGCACAAAGCAGTTTAGAGTAGGTTCATACGGTGCTGATGAGTACGGCATCCGGTCAATAGCGGTAATCGTAACGGAAGATGGCGATAAGCTTGTAGGATACTCGGTCGAATGCCTGCCTGAAGAATGGCAAAGTCAGCTAGAAGCGGAAGGCTCAACTCAGGCTCTCAACGTGACTGTAGATGAAGATGGACATATGATTATAGGCGAAGGTGAAGCCGGCATTGTGACTTTAAATGAAGGTGGATTTATGGTTGTAGGGCGCACATCTAATGCAGAAGGTCATCTCAGCAGAGTTATTGAGGCAATAGTAACAGAAGGAACGCATGGGATAATGGTGTTTACGGAAGATGGGATGAAGGCTGTGGAAACATTGGAAGAAGCACTAACAATAGCAGAATAATCCATAACTTTAAGCGAACGAGTGCAGGGGTATATAATAATTAAAATTTGCCCCTGTCACTTTTTCACTGCACAGATAATAGGCTTGGAGGTTTTTATGAAAATTTTGCTTGTGGAAGATGAAATATATATTGCCCGGCCGATTGAACGGCTTTTGAAAAAGAATCATTATTTGGTAGATATGGCTCATGACGGTGAACACGGTCTTGATTGCGGCCTTACCGATATTTATGACATTATAGTACTGGATATTTTAATGCCAAAAATGAACGGCATTGAGATATTAAAAAATTTACGCAAGAATGGTATTGCAACCCCTGTACTGCTTCTTACCGCAAAAGACCGCACAAGTGACAAGGTGCTTGGTTTGGACAACGGAGCGGACGATTATCTTGCAAAACCTTTTGAAAACGAAGAACTTTTGGCACGGCTTAGGGCGTTAGGCAGAAGAAAAGAAACGCTAAAGGTAGATGGACTTTTAAGTTATGGTGACATTACTTTAAACCCACACACACTTACTCTCTCTTGCAAAGATATTACAACTAATCTTAGCTTAAAAGAATCCGGACTATTGGAAATACTTATACAAAATGGGGAAGTACCTGTTTTAAAAGAACGGTTCATTGAAAAAATATGGGGCTATGATTCTAATGCAGAACATAGTCATGTTGAATACCACATATCCTTATTACGAAAAAAATTAGCGCAAACGAAAACTAATGTTAAAATTCAAGTAACTCGCAATGTGGGCTATTCTTTGATGGGGGCAGAGCATGGAGTATAACACGAAGATATTGAAAAAACTTAGGAATAATTTCTTTGTTCTATCCGCATCTATTTTTCTTGTTGTGATAATTGGGGCTTTTATTGCTATCTATATAAATATTTATTTCAATGTGCAGCAAGAAATTGAAATAAGGATAGAATCCGCAAGGTCTGGCGCGCATATGTTTTCGCTAACTGACATTGCCGACCCATTGATTGTTCGTATAAATTTATCTGAAACACAGGAAATTTCGAGCGTAAACTCTTTAGTTGATATACCGGAAAGCACTGTCGAACAATTGGTATACCATTTCCTCGGCGAAACCTCTCACATAATAATATATTCGGCAAACTATAATGATACAATGAGGGCTTTTCATTTTGAAGGACCTCAATCTGCGGAGATTGATATGCCCAAAGCAATTAGCATTGAGGGCAGGGATTGGAGAGTTGTTTCTTCTGTCATGGTTGCATTGGCGGAGGGGATGGGGCATAGCATCATATTGCTGGAAGTAACAGATTTTAATAATACCTTATCTTCATTAATGTACACGCTATTGATGATAGCTCTTGTTGTTTTTCCCATTGTTACCGGCATAAGTTATTACTTTTCAAAGCGAGCAATTAAGCCTATAGAAGAAGCATGGGAGAAGCAAAAACAGTTTATTGCCGATGCTTCTCATGAATTAAAAACGCCTATTACGATTATCAAAAGCAATTTAGGTATAGTTATGTCTAACCCAAATGAAACAGTAGATTCACAGATGGAGTGGTTGGGCTATGTAAATACCGGGGCTTATAGAATGTCTAAGTTAGCCAATGATTTACTGTCTTTAGCAAATGCAGAAAGACCTGACCTGCAAATGCAGAAAGATAATTTTGATATAAGTGTTGTAACTACTGATTTAATACACGAAATGACAGCAAAGGCGAATGAGAAAAGTACAAAAATCACTGCATCTGTACAGCCGAATATTATCCTATACAGCGACCGGGAAAAGATACTGCAAATTGCAGCGATACTGTTCGATAATGCTATCAAGTATTCCGGACCAAACGGCTGGGTTGAAATATCACTGGCTCAAATGAATCAAAGTATTTGCCTTGAAGTAGCCAACAGCGGTAAAGGAATAAAAAAAGCTGAACTCCATAGCATTTTTGGCCGCTTTTATCAAACAGAGCCATCAAGAAATAGTAAAAATGAGGGGTTTGGATTAGGGCTTTCTATTGCAAAAGCATTGTCAGAAAAATTAGGCGGCAATTTATCGGTATCCGGCGGAGAAAACGAGAGTACTGTATTCACTTTTGTGCTGTAGTTATTTAATTCATGAATCAGTTATGCTTTTATAATGATATAAACGGCAAATAATCAGTGTTAACTTCAGATAGTATTTAACATTATTTTTAGCACTTGGTTATAGCGAGTGCTAATCAGAGAAATTGATTCGGTTTCTGACAAAATTTTCTCCCTCTTTGCAATCAATATTATAACAATTCTGACACCACTCTTTCTTCATCACCTTCCAAACTGCAAGACATAAACAATTCAATTAAAGACTTCATCAATTTTAACCCAATCCCAAAAGCCAAGTCATTCATTATCATTATGATATAGTATGTGTTTATTGCAAACACCTTGTAAGTTCTGGACATAAAATAATTTTATAGACAATTGCCTTATGGTAAGTTATACTATATATGAATGGGCAAAGGATAAAGGGAGTGACAATTGTGACAGACCATATTATAGAGCTTGAAAGAGACAAATGGCAAGACCATCTTTTGGAATTTAGATATATTTCGCACTATTATTACGACGTTGAAGTTGCAAACAACAACGGAAATTTTAAAGTATCTTTTATAAAAAAACCTTTTGACATACCATATGTAAAAACACCGCATGACAGCGACAGGCTCTTTCAGCCGTATCTTGAGAAACCTCGGGCTTGGGGCATAATTGATAATGGGCAATTAATTGCCGCTATTGAAACACATACGGAGGAATGGAGCAATCGGCTGATTGTAAGTGAATTATGGGTTCATGATGATTACAGAAGAAAGGGCATTGCTTCTGCATTAATGAATTTTGCGGTAAAGCGTGCTAAAGATGAAAAACGGCGGGCGCTTAAACTGGAAACTCAATCTTGCAACGAAGGAGGCATTGCTTTTTACTTAAATTACGGCTTTAACCTTATAGGTTTTGATACATGTGCTTATCAAAATGATGATATAGCGCGCAAAGAGGTACGCATGGAGCTGGGAATGTTATTTGATTATGATTAATATTAAAGGGGGAAATACAATGGATAAAGCAATGATAAGAATGCGCATGGGACAAAATGACGCCCACTATGCCGGTAATTTGGTAGACGGCGCAAAAATGCTGCAGCTTTTCGGGGATGTGGCTACCGAGCTGCTTATTCGTCATGACGGTGACGAGGGGCTTTTTGTTGCCTATGACAGTATTGAGTTTTTGGCGCCTGTGTATGCAGGAGATTATATTGAAGCCGACGGCGAAATTACGCATGTTGGTAATTCATCACGTAAAATGGTTTTTACTGCTAAAAAAGTTATAAGGCCTTTACCCGAAGCCGGAACTACAGCGGCAGAGGTTTTAAGTGAAGCTATTATTGTTTGCAAAGCAAGCGGTACTTGCGTTGTACCTAAGGACAAACAGCGTTTTAGGCGGGATTAATATGCTGGAATTTGAAGACGCAAGGGAATATTTGACTGAAATAGCGGATGATTTACCGCATGAAATTTTTAAAGAATTAAACGGTGGCATTATTCTTGTGCCCGATATTAAGCGCGATGCCGATGGTTTATTTATTTTGGGGCATTATAATTTTGACCCCCTTGGGCTTGGGCGTTATATCACTATATACTATGGGTCAATTACTGAGGTATATGGAAATTTATCTTCCGTTATTATTAAAAGACAATTAAAAGAAGTATTATATCATGAATTAACACATCATATCGAACATTTGGCGGGCGATAAATCTCTTGAAATTCAGGATGAAATTGACAAAGCCAGAATGTTGGGATATTAAGGGAGGGCAATATATTTGGATAAATTAATAATAACTGCCGCCATCAGCGGGGCCGAAGTAACAAAGGAGCATAATCCGGCTGTTCCATACACAGTAAAAGAAGTCGGTATGGAAGCCCTTTCGGCTTATAATGCAGGTGCAAGCATCATTCATCTGCATGTGCGTCATGATGACGGCACGCCAACACAGGATAAAAACAGATATGCCGAATGCATGGCCGAAATTCTGCGGCTTTGCCCTGATGTAATTATACAACCGAGTACCGGGGGTGCAGTGGGTATGAGCAACGCAGAGCGTATGCAGCCCTTGGACCTTGTGCCTGAAATGGCCACATTGGACTGCGGCACGGTAAATTTCGGCGGAGATGATATTTTTATCAATACCGAAAATACCATTAAAGAATTTGGCTCAAAAATGATTGAATTGGGAGTTAAGCCCGAGGTCGAAGTTTTTGACAAAGGCATGATTGATACGGCAATTCGTTTGGAGAAGCAAGGTTTCATAAAATCTCCCATGCATTTTAACTTTGTAATGGGCGTAACAGGCGGCATTGCCGCTACCGTGAGGGATTTTACATATCTTGCGGAAAGTATACCTAAAGGCTCTACTTTTACTGCAACAGGCATCGGACGGCATGAATTTCCTATTGCAACTCTTGCAATAATTGCAGGCGGCCATGTTCGCGTGGGTTTTGAAGATAATGTTTATTTGTCCAAAGGGGTCTTGGCTAAATCTAATGGAGAATTGGTGGAAAAAGTTGTGCGCCTGTCAAAAGAACTTGGACGAGAAATTGCTTCACCCGCTTGCGCCAGAGCTGTTTTGGGCTTGAAAAACGACCGCAAGGAGGCATGCAGTGTTTAATGCCGTATTTACGAAATAGAGTTTTGGCACTACGGACTATTGCTGCTGGCGTGCTATGCAATCGGTTCTTTGCATGCGGCGTATTTTATGGGGCGAATATTTGCAAAAATTGATATTAGAGAACACGGCAGCGGAAATTCCGGCGGTATAAATGTTATACGTGTTATGGGCACATTTGCCGGTGTGCCTGTTGTTATATTTGATGTCGGCAAAGTTGTACTGATTGTCATGTTTGTAAATTATATGTTTTACGGACAAGCCTTTGGACTTGCGCACTATCAGCTTTTGCCCGGCTCATTTGCCGCTTTTGGCGCTGTGCTGGGGCATATTTTCCCGCCATATCTCAAATTTAAAGGCGGTAAAGGAATAGCGCCGACTTTAGGATTTGCTTTTGCTTTGGATTGGCGTATAGCACTTATATGTATCGCAGTGTGGATTATTCTTGTTTTACTAACAAAATATATAACAGTAGGCGGAGTATCGGGCATTGCCGTCTTTGCAGCTTCTTCTTTGTGGCTTTTTAGTGACAATTTAATATTAGCGGCTGTGTGCCTAGCAATCTCTATAATAGTCATTGCAAAACACAAACAAAATATCATTTTGGTTATAAAAGGCAAGGAAATGAAGATAACAGAGAGGAAAAAAGGCGGCGAATTAAATAGACCTGTCCGCTAACCTGCTTTCGCCGGATTTTAGAGCGTTTTTTTATCCGGCAAGGAAAGCCCGGCGACGCAAAGCGAAAGCTTTTGTTAGGAGGGCTTGACGCAGTCCGGATGAAAAATAAGCCGGAAATATGGTGGAATGAGGTTAGCGGACAGGTCTAATATAAAAGAGAGGGGCAATTAAACTTGGAAAAGAAATTATGCAAGTATGGAACAAATAGGGTTATAGAGCCTAAGGGGGTACTTCCTCAGGCTGCTTTAAGAATCGACAACAATATGGATATTTACGCCAACGAGATTTTAATTGACGTTATATCACTAAATATCGATTCGGCATCTTTTACACAGCTTAAAACAGAAGCCGGCGGAGACGAACAAAAGGTCGGCGCTAAGATTATGGAGATTGTAAGCGAACGGGGCAAGATGCAAAACCCGGTAACAGGCTCCGGCGGCATGTTGATTGGGAAAATAGCCAAGATTGGTGAAAGTTTATCCGGCAGAGATTTGAAAGTGGGCGATAAAATCGCAACTTTGGTGTCACTGTCGCTGACTCCTCTTAAAATCAACAAAATAAATGCTATACAAATGAATATCGACCGTGTTGATGTTGATGCACAAGCCATACTCTTTGAATCCGGCATATATGCCAAACTTCCCGAAGATATGACGCAGGCTTTGGCCCTTGCCGCTCTTGATGTAGCCGGCGCGCCTGCCCAAACCGCCAAACTTGTAAAACCCGGCGACTCTGTTTTAATTTTAGGCGCAGGCGGCAAATCTGGCATGATGTGTTGTTATGAAGCCATGAAACGTGTCGGCCCCACAGGAAATGTGGTAGCTATGTGCCGCAGCGATGCCGACAAAGAGAAATTGCTTGGCAATAAACTTTGCCATCATGTTATACAATCAGATGTAACTACTGCTATAGATTTAATGGAAAAAGCAATTGCTGTCAATAACGGATGTGAATTTGACATATCTATAAATTGCGTAAATGTTCAGAATAGCGAAATGGCGAGTATCTTGCCTGTGCGTGACGGCGGCATAGTCTATTTCTTTTCTATGGCTGTAAGTTTTACCAAGGCAGCTCTTGGAGCGGAAGGCATAGGCAAAGATGTAAATATGATAATAGGCAACGGATATTCCAAAGGGCATGCAGAAATCACTTTGGCGCAGCTGCGTGAAAGTCCTGAATTGCGGAAGATTTTTGAAGAGAGATATATTTAAAAGGAGGCTGCTCATGAAAAATTCTGTTTTTAAAAATATCCCTGCAGAAAATTGGAATGACTGGCGATGGCATTTACGTAATAAAATTGAGACATTGGATGATTTAAAAAAACTTACGGACATAGCGCCGGAAGAAGAAGACAGTATTTTAGAGTGCCTTAAAACATTCCGCATGGCTATAACCCCGCATTATTTCTCGCTTATTGACTTAAACGACCCTCATGACCCTGTGCGGCTTCAATGTGTGCCGTCGGTTTATGAAACTAATTTTGCCAAAGAAGATATGGCAGACCCTCTGCATGAAGATACCGACTCTCCTGCGCCGGGCTTGACACACCGCTATCCCGACAGAGCTTTACTTTTAATAACAGACCAGTGTGCAATGTATTGCCGTTTTTGTACCCGCCGCCGCTTTGCCGGGCAAATGGATGACGCATTGCCGATAGAACAGGTGGAAACGGCTATTGACTATATAGCCAGAACCCCTGCCATCCGTGATGTACTGTTGTCCGGCGGGGATTCTATGCTTTTGCCTGATGATGTATTGGAACATATCATAAAAAGGCTTCGTGCCATACCCCATGTCGAAATTATCCGCTTCGGCACTCGCCTGCCCGTGGTTTTACCGCAGCGCATTACTGATGATTTATGTAATATGCTTAAAAAATATCATCCTATTTGGGTTAATACGCATTTTAATCATCCCAATGAAATTACAGAAGCTTCGATTGACGCCTGCGAAAAATTGGCCAATGCAGGCATACCGCTGGGTAATCAGTCCGTATTGCTTGCAGGGGTAAATGACTGCGTGCATGTGATGAAAGATTTGGTCAGGCAGCTTACAAAGAACCGTATACGTCCATACTACATCTATCAGTGTGACCTGTCATTGGGGCTGTCTCATTTCCGCACTCCTGTAGCCAAAGGCATAGAGATTATTGAAGGTTTGCGAGGGCATACTTCCGGCTATGCCGTGCCAACTTTCGTGGTGGATGCCCCCGGCGGCGGCGGAAAAATACCTGTTATGCCTAACTATATTGTATCTCATGGTACACATAAAGTAATACTGCGCAATTATGAAGGTGTTATTACTACTTATTCAGAACCGGAAACTTATGAAAACACCTGCCGATGCCCGGTTTGCAAAGGCGAGCGCACAGTCTCATATGAAGGAGTTGCGGCTTTAATGAACAATCAGCAGCTTGCTCTTGAGCCTGCCTCGCTGGCCAGACGAAAGCGCAGTGAAGCGTGATATTTAATGATAAGGAGATACAATGGTTAACAAGCTGAATCTAAATAAAGAGCAAGTGGCTGTGGCAAGAAAATACGCCAGAAGCGTGGCCGAAGATACCCAAAATTTCATAAACAAGTATACCACGGTAGCTACAGAGCGTACTATATGCCGATTATTGGGCATAGATGGAACTGATGCTGTTGGCGTACCTTTAGCTAATGTTGTCGTTAATCATATGGCAGAGCATAATCTCTTGGAAATAGGAGCTGCTTTTATTGTAGGCAATGCGGTGGTTAGCTGTAATCTCTCTCCTCAGGAGCTTGCAGAAAAAATAAGCGTAGGAGAGTTGTCTTTAAAAGGCATGCCTATAGGTGACATAAGCCAAATTAAAGACAAAATTTACACCATTGCCAAGGCCGCAACGGAACGTATAGCGGCAAACAGGCGCAAGCGTGACGAAATGCTGGCTAAATACGGGGACAAAATGGACACACCCAAGCCGTTTTTGTATGTAATTGTGGCTACCGGCAATATTTATGAAGACATAGTGCAGGCTTGCGCAGCCGTAAAGCAAGGAGCAGATATTATAGCCGTTATACGCACCACCGGCCAAAGCCTTTTGGATTATGTGCCTTTTGGGGCAACAACAGAAGGTTTTGGCGGAACCTATGCCACGCAGGAAAATTTCAGATTGATGAGGGCCGCTTTGGATGATGCCGGAGAACAGGCCGGGAGATATATCCGTTTATGCAACTATGCTTCCGGGCTGTGCATGCCGGAAATTGCGGCAATGGGCGCTATGGAGCGTCTGGATGTTATGCTTAATGATGCCCTGTACGGCATACTTTTCCGTGACATAAATATGCAGCGCACTTTAATTGACCAATATTTTTCCAGGGTTATAAATGCCTATGCCGGTATTATTATAAACACAGGTGAGGACAATTATTTAACAACGGCAGATGCTGTAGAAGAAGCTCATACGGTGCTTACAAGCCAATTTTTAAATGAGCAGTTTGCTTTAATGGCAGGCTTGCCTGAAGAGCAAATGGGTTTAGGACATGCCTTTGAAATCTCTCCGTCCGTTAAAAACGGTTTTTTGTATGAACTTGCGGGAGCGCAAATGGCCAGGGAAATCTTCCCAAAAGCCCCGCTAAAATATATGCCGCCCACAAAGTTTATGACGGGGGATATTTTTAAGGGGGCAGTACAAAATGCCTTATTTAACACTGTTTCTGTTATGACAGGCCAAAAAATCCATTTACTTGGCATGCTTACGGAAGCCATTCATACTCCCTTTATGTCCGACAGGGCTCAAGCCATTGACAGCGCAAACTATATCTTCCACACTATGGCTGATTTGCACGATGAAATTGAATTTACAAAAGACGGCATCATACAAAAAAGAGCGGCAGAGGTTCTTTCTAAAGCTTGTGAGCTACTGGCTCAAATTGATAAAAATAAGCTTTTCACCACTTTGGAACAGGGGATTTTTGCAGGCATCAAGCGAGGAAGGGACGCAGGCAAAGGCCTTGATGGCGTTGTACTTAAAACTAAAGATTATTATAATCCGTTTATTGATTTAATGTTAAATAATCATTAATCAAGTTTTAGAGTCTGTCTAAAATCTATCTTCACATGATTTTTTCTCCCTTTGGATTGTGCAAAGAACGCACAATCGTGGGACTACACTTAACGCTCTTATCATTTTTCAGAAAGCCACTGAAAAATGACTGACTTTGCAACCCAGGGACGCGGGGTAGCGCAGCATCGGTTTAGATTAGATTTTAGACAGATTCTTAGAAAGAGGAAGCAAATTATGGAGGCAATTAATAATAAAAACCATATACGCCCTTACGGTGATACCTTAGAGGACGGCAAAATACAGCTATCTTTTACACTGCCCATAGAAAACAATGACAGCGGCCGTGAAGCCGCTAAAATGCTTGCCAAAAAAATGGGCATAACCGACCCTAATGTGGCCCATAGTGCCGAGCTGCATAAGGGATTCACATTCTACGTGGTATACGGAAGTACCATACATTCTGTAGATACAGGTTCTATCGTTGTTTCATACAGGGAGCCTTCGATGGATATGACCGAAGCAGACGTATATATTCGTGAAAATATAGGCCGCAGGATAGTTGTTGTCGGCGCATCCACAGGAACAGATGCCCACACTGTCGGTATTGATGCTATCATCAATATGAAGGGATTTGCCGGGCATTATGGCCTTGAGAGATACGGCATGATAGAAGCCTATAATTTGGGCAGTCAAGTGGCAAATGAAGATTTTATTGCAAAGGCGGCAGAGCTTAAAGCGGATGTGCTGCTGGTAAGCCAAACTGTTACTCAGAAAGATGTTCACATTACAAATCTTACAGAGCTTGTGGAGATGCTTGAAGCCGAAGGCATGCGCGAAAAAGTAGTGCTTATATGCGGCGGCCCGAGAATTTCAAACGAATTGGCTAAAGAATTAGGATATGACGCAGGTTTTGGCCAAAATACTTATGCCCATGATGTGGCATCTTTTGCCGCACGCGAAATGGTGAAGCGCAGATTAAATTAGTTTTTAGGAGGAAGTATTATGAAGGGATTTACAATAGAGCAGTTGAGTGTTGGACAGAGCGCCTCTTTTTCTAAAACAATTACAGAAACAGATGTATATCTTTTTGCAGGCGTTACAGGGGATTTGAACCCCGCACATATAAACGAAGAATATGCCAAAGATACAATTTTTAAAGGACGCATAGTTCACGGCATGTTATCTGCCGGTCTTATATCTGCAGTATTAGGCATGTATTTGCCCGGCCCGGGAACCATTTATTTAAAGCAGGACCTTAAATTTACTGCGCCGGTACGTATGGGAGATACCGTTACCGCTACATGCACTGTGAAAGAAATTATACAGGAAAAGAATCGTGTTATATTGGAATGCACTGCGGTGAACCAGGATGGAACTGTTGTTATCAGCGGTGAAGCGCATGTTTTGGCTCCGAAATAATACCAACTTGCCTATGTTGTGACTGCAACATAGGCAAGTTGGTATAACATTGTATTTTGAATACAAAGGATTGAAATATGGAGAATAAAAAACATAATACTATCTTCCATAATATCGCAACAGTTCTGCTCTTGTTGATTTTTCAGCAATCAGCAAGTGCTGCCGGGCGTTTTGTTGCCAACAGATTTACATATGATAAAATAGATGAATATGGTATTTTCGCTTGGATTTCTGTTCATCACATTATACAGCTGTTGTTGGCGATAATAGCCATTGTAATTATTGCAAAGGTGCTGAAACTTAATTTTGAGTTTGGGTTTGGTGACAGAAAGATAGGCATGACGCATGTTGCGAATCTTACAGTGGTGGTTCTTGTATATGCGTTTATTTGGCATTTGGTCGCACATCTGCTGGGCAATGTCAGAATGCCTGACCATCCGCTCAATTTTACAAATATAGCAGGTCAACTTGGGTTTCAATTATTGCTTTCCGGGCCATCGGAGGAAATTCTCTTTCGAGCGCTAGCTATAGTATTGCTGGCATACAGCTTTAGAGAGAGCAAAGCAATTAAAATTGGCAAATTGGGTATTTCTTATGAAAATATAATTGCGGCTTCGCTTTTTACTTTGGCTCATGTCAGCTGGTCAATCAATCCGTTTTCGCTTAGCGCAAGTTGGGTTCAGTTAATACTTTCCATGGTTTTGGGGATATGGTATGGCATTGCATACCAACAAAGCAAAAGTATTATATACCCAATTTTAATGCACAGCATTTGGAATGTTGTAGCAGTCGGAGCAAGGTATATTCATCTGGCTTTTCTGTAATATTGTTACCATGAACTTCCTGTAAAATGCTCTATACTGTCTGAGATATTTTCTATTTTCTCTTTGATAAATTCAGGATAAATAGTTGCATTCTTCATATCATCAAACGTAATCCATGAAAGCAGTATATTACTATTATCTTTTATTGGTTTTACAAAAGTACTCGAAATATCTGCATCATTTTTCAATGCAATAAGGTAATAGAAAGAAATATTGTGAGCATCCCTCTTACCCCATTTCCAAAAATTTTCTTCTATCCAAATCAACCTATTTACTGAAATTTCTACACCAATTTCTTCTTTAAATTCTCTAATTAGCGCATTTTCAGAGGTTTCCCCAAATGATATATGTCCGCCGGGAACTGCAATAACATTGTCTTTGTCTTTTTGTATAAGGAGCTTGTTGTCCTGTATCAAAATTCCGGCTACTCTAAAATGGCAAACTTTTTGTTCATCAGAAAAAATCCAATCCTCTATCATGTTATTCATTCCTTATAAGTTAGAATATGAATGCTTTTTATCTGGGTCTTTGACCTCCACGGCTAAAACCAAAATCTCCTAATTTTTCACCAAAAGCATAATAACCCCATTCGGCCATTATAAATCCATCCACTTTTTCGATTAAAATACGCTGATTTTCTCCCACTTTATCAGCATCCGCATGCATTGTCATTACCTGTCCCAAAAATAGGTCATGGTCCCCCACTTCGGTTACATTAAGCATTTTACATTCCAAATTTACAGGGCATTCGGCAATAATGGGCGGCGCTACGGAATCCGACGGCACAATAGTTAGGCCGTAAGCATCAAATTTATTAAAACCGTCTCGGCCGCTTATAGTGCCCACTTGGTCAATCTTTTGCAAAATTGCCGCTGTAGGCAAATTAACGGTAAACTCCTTTGTTTGTATGATAAGGGAATGGGTATAAGTGGCTTTGCGCAGTGCAATACCGACTATGCAAGGGTCTTTCAGGGAAATATTAAAAATCTCTCCTGCCGTCATAACATTGGGTATGCCATTTTCATCAACTGCGACAATTAATCCCGCCGGTGACGGATAAACCGGGCGAAAAGGTGTATTTATTTTGATTTTTTCCATAATTCCTCCCTTGTCATGTATTTAAACACCATTTGATGCCCGATGCAATCAAACGTACTACTTCGGGATGTTCATAACCTTTTTTATTGTGAGTAGGCACCAAAATAAGCACTTTACCTTGCCCATAATTATGGCTCCATGCTGCAGGCTGCACTCCATGTTCCGAATGAGAATGCATAAAAACATTTGCGTCATCCAAAAGCGTAACAAAATAATGCTCGTCCATTAACTCAAAATCAAAAGCCTCTTCATTAAAAGGCATATTTTCATTAGAAATATAACGAACTGCACAATGTTCATTGGGATGATGAACAAAATGCCCCTTTACCATTTGCGTATATTCTGTGTCAGGCGCATAAGACGCTAAAGCCGCATGAATAACCAATAATGCGCCTCCGCCCTCTACATAATGTTTAAGTTTATCATCAATTACATCTGTCAGCCAATTGCCTGTATCTTCTTTTCCTGCATCAATCCTATTTTCTCTCACCATAACTATTACATCCGGTTTATTATCATATTCCAGCGCATTTTCGATATTTTCTATTGGGCAATCCGCAATCTCTGCGTCAATAAGCGCACCGGCTGTTATTTTATTAAGTGCCGCCCAAACATTTTCCTTTGGGTGATAATAATCCCCTGCAAAAACATAAATTTTCTTCATCAATCATTCTCCAAAGTTTCAATAATGACTTTCAAATCCTCGAAACAGTCAAAATAGGCATATCTGCCGCCGGTGTATTCGCCTTTCTGCAAAAGCGGCATTCCGATAGACCCAAGCTTCTCTGTTTTACCTGCTGTATCCTTTATGCCAAAGGCAATGTGATGCAGACCTTCTCCTTTGGTATCCAAATGTTCCTGCCAAGTGGACGGCTGCCCGTCAGGTTCGATAAGTTCCAACTGCAAGTTCGGCCCTACATCAAAAAACGCAAGCTTTGCACGTGCCGAACATGGCTGACCTTTGTATACAGCTTGCGATTCGGCAAGCTCTCCCGTAATCTTAATGGGCGGCATCTCAAGGCCTAAAAACTCGGCATATTTCTTTGCGGTTGTTTCGATGTCCCTTACTATTATACCCACTTGCAGCATTGTGCTGGTTTCTAAAATTCCTTTTGTCATCATTGCTCCTCCTGCATATTATATTTATGATGTATATTCACTTTGTATCATCGTATCCAAAATCAAAATCTGCTCCCATATATTATGTATATCCAGCCCCTTCTCCTTTGCATAGTCAAAGGTATGTTTTGTACCTCCTTCTTTGTCGGCCAAAAGACCTATAAGTTTACTGCAATTGTCCACCATATAGCGGTTTCTTTCGTGATAACATCCCGTGATATATTTTTCATTAAGTACTATAATGCTATCGGATGCTTTAAGTACATCATCATGACGTTTGCGCCATTTTTTGCCCCATTTCATCTCCTGCCCCCGAAAAGGCGCAACACTTATAAGGGCTATTTCCCTATCTTGATTCATATGTTTTTCCTTTAGCTTTATCACCGCTTCTGCGGCAATAATATCAAAACCTCTTGCAAGACCTCCGTAAAATATTCTGTACCCATCTTCCATCACCTTATCTATCGCCGATTTCAGTACATTTTCCATAACAAAGCCCATATGCGAAGCATCCATATCAAAATGCATTGACCTATGCCCCGAAAAACAGCAGGATATATGCTTGTTGTTATTCATATTAAATTCCCCTGCCCTCTTTCATTTTAACTTCTTTTCTTTCTATCATCTCGTCCGCTCTTTGTATATAATCCAAGGGGCTGCGCAAGTTAAATATGCGCTTGATAATGTTGTTTTCTGAATCCACTAATTTTGTTACGGCTCCGGCTCCGGCAGCATATATGTTATGATGTTCTTCCATCATGCGGATATTATATAACCCGGCTTTATCTTTTCCGGCATATCCAATATTCTCAAAATTTCCCAGGGAATTTTTTTGACGGTATAAATAATATGGCATAAGATTCACTTTGTACATATATTCACTTGCAATATTTAACATTTTTTCCATATTGTTTATATTTGCTGTATATGAATTGTTTTCTAAATTTTGATGAAGCATAGAAGCCCTTTTGATGGACAAAGTATGTATAGTTACGGAATCGGGCTTTAATGCCGTAACACCTTCCAGTGTGCAGGCGACATCCTGCGGGGTTTCGTCTGCCAAACCCAATATCAAGTCAATGTTTATATTATCAAATCCCATTTTTCTTGCCAATTTATAAGCTCTGTAAAAGTCTTCAACGCTGTGCTGCCTTCCTATTTCGGCCAATGTAGAATCATGAAGGGTTTGCGGGTTTATAGAAATTCTGGTTACTCCATATTGATTCATCATATCCAGCTTTTTTGCGTCAATAGTGTCTGGTCTGCCAGCTTCTACGGTATATTCCAAAATATTGTCCATATTGAAATATGCCTCAACCAAAGTTAACAGCCGCTTGAAATTGTAATCATCAAGAGATGTAGGGGTGCCGCCGCCTATGTAAATATTTTCTACATACTTTTCCTTGCAAATATTACTAAGATATTCAATTTCCTTAGCCAGAGCTTCAATATATGCATTCATATGCTTTGCAAATTCAGGGGCAGAACATGAAGCAAATGAGCAATAGTGACATATTGAGGGACAAAAAGGAATGTTGATATAAATACTTGCAGCGTCACAGGCATGTCCGATTCTTTTAATTATATCTTTTTGGGCTAAGGCTACAGCAGTACTCAATTTACTGCGGTTTTTATCTACCAAATAATGTTTATTAAGACTGCTTTCTGTTTTTTCTTTAGAAAGTCCTCCGCCAAGAAGGTCTGATGCAATTTTGGCCGGACGTATGCCCGTCAAAAGCCCCCAAGGCGGGCTATAGTTTGTGTAAAGTCTAAGCACTACATAAATAACAAATTTTACTGACCTACGTTTGCCCTCTTCTTTTTTACTTTGTATATTTTGCTTGTATTTTCCGACTTCTTTTGAATCATTATAAAGAACAGCCCGTATAATCGTATTGCGGCTATTTGTATAAATATGTAGGCATAAGCCCTTTTCCGGCACAGAACTTACAAGCTCAAAGCCGGTGTTTTGAAAAAATACCTGAGACATGGTTTGTACGTCGTGATGATTAATTTGCCCTTCTATAATAAAAACTATGGGATTTGAAGTATTCATAAAGCAGTCCTCATATAAGTATAGGCCGCAGTTGTATCAAAGTCAATCAATGGCAACAGGTAATTAACGGCCATCAACAGAGCAAAGATAGCTACAGATGCCCAAAAAGCCCATGTGAATGCCCTTGGAGCCTTCTCTCCGTCAGCAAGTGCCGCCGCCGCGGTATCGGTTACTATGCCTTGGGCTTCATTTCGCTTAATATTATGCCGTTTAAACGGAATGTATATGGCAATAAAAATTCCGGTAGATACAAGAGCAATGAAGGAGAAAACAATTATTGTTATAAGCATCTCTTGTCCGCCTGTCAGCGCAATATCCATTTCCACGGCATTTTCCATAGCTTCTAAGTCTACACCTATAAGAATAAATGACAAAAGCGACTGTGTACCGTTTACAACAAAATGACCCAAAATCGGCGCCCAAAGAGATTTGGTGTAATGCATAAAGTAGCAAAAAACTGCACCAAGCAAGAATGCATATAGAAATTGGTTCATATTCATATGGATGGCCCCAAATATCATGCCGTTAATAACTGCCGCCTTCCAAATTTTCACTTTTTTAAATCCAACAAAACCTATACCTCTAAAAGCAACTTCCTCAAAAACAGAAGGCACCACGGCAACAATCAAAAGAGTAAGAGCAAGACCGCCTTCCTGGCCGACACCCAAAATAGACTCTGCAATTACATTGGGAAAAACAAATTGGCTGATTAGATTTACAAGCATAAACAAGGGCTGAATGGTTAAAGACAGACCGATAATCATTAGTATATTCAGCAAGCCCAGGCTGCGCATAGGCAAAATCTCTTTTATGCTGCGCCTGTGTACAAGCAAATAAATAACACAAGGCAGTGCCATTATAAGCAGTTGGCTTAATAATATTGCCGCCCATATGGGAGGGTCGAATACAAAGTCCGGGTCAACAGCCTGCATAGTGCCGATTACAAGTCCTAAAACAACCTGCAAAACCAAACCGCCGAATACGATTATCATAAACATAAAGAAATTGGAATCTTTTGGAGTAAAGGTTTTTTTGACGGGATGAATCTTGATTATTGACGGGTCAGGCTCGGTTTCTCTTAAATCTATATGATTCTTGTTGTCATCATTCATTATAATTCTCCTTATTTTCAATAAATACATAAAGCTACTCGCTGATTATAGCACAATATACCAATTAACACAAGGCTTGGCTTGATAATTATAGTTCCCTTCGCTTGCCGCACCTGATATATTGTGCTAAAATAAAAGCAGAGGTGATTATATTGGGATTAATTAAGAACTACAAAAATATTATTATTGAATTTTTCACCAGCTTCAAAGACCCAAAAGGCATTGACATGTATAAAAAAATTGGTTCCATCACCTTTCCTGCCTTTTTGGAGCTTTTTTTAATTTCTTTAAAAGGCATTGTGGATATGTTTATGGTTTCCCGCCTGTCCATTGCTGCCATTGCCGGCGTAGGTATCACAAACCAGCCTTTCTTTCTGCTTATTGCGATTTTTAATGCTATTAATGTGGGAACAACTACCCTTGTCAGTTGGAATATCGGTAAGGGAGACCGCAAAAAAGCCGGTGCAATTGCCCGCCAAGCCGTAATTTTTAATTTCATTTTGGGCGGCGCAGTTTCTGCTTTGGGATATTTTGGCGCACGTCATTTCATGCCTTTGATGATAGATGACCCTCAAGTTGTTGAATATTCTATACGCTATCTGGAGATAATCTGTCTTGGTTTGGCGGCAAATGCCGTTTCTATGGGTGTTACGGCAGCTTTGCGGGGCGCAGGTGAAACAAAAGTGCCCATGATATACAATCTTTGCGCCAATGTATTACATCTTATCCTTAACTTCCTGCTTATATTCGGATATTTGGGCTTTCCCCGGCTGGAAGTTACAGGTGCCGCCATATCCACCACTTTGGCAAGGATATTTACAGCTATTGTAGCTGTTGGCGTATTATTTTTATGGAAAAAGTCCCCTTTGCGCATCAGTTTTAAAGACAGTTGGAAGCTCAACATCAAAACCATTAAAGATATTTTTGCCATAGGCATGCCCAGCGCAGGAGAGCAATTTGCAATACAGACGGGCCTTTTATTTTTTACCCGCATTATAGCAACTTTGGATACACAAGCTTTTGCTGCTCATCAAATTGCCGTAAATATAAATGGCATAGCTTTTTCTGTATCTCAAGCTTTCGCTATCTCAAATACCGCTTTGGTTGGGCAGGCTTGCGGTTCGGATAACTACCCAATGGCCGAAAAATATACTGTTTATGCAAGGCGCCTGGCTCGCATATCCACTGCAATCATTACAATAAATTTGGCTATTTTTGCAGCGCCTATTTTAAGTATATACACAGTAGACCCGGTAGTTATAGCCCACGGCATACCTGTTTTTTATTTTATGGCTGCCACACAATATATACAATCAGTACAAATGTGCAATGCCGGTGCTTTGCGGGGTTCCGGCGATACTATGTATCCTTTTTACGCAACCTTAGTAGGTATCTGGGGTTTCCGCATAAGTCTTGCTGCTCTGTTTGTATTTGTAATGGACTGGGGTGTAGCAGGCGCATGGTTTGCCTTTTTTATAGACCAAAACGGCCGTTCTTTTGTGGTAAGGCGTCGGTTTAACAGCGGAAAATGGAAGTCAATGAGAGCTGCAAGAGAAGAAAAAATGCGTAAGCGTGAAGAAAAGTTGGCACGATAAAATGCATCAAGAAAGCATAAAGCCCGCAGGTTTTGCCTGCAGGCTTTACTTTTCAAAACTTATCTGTTGTTAGAGCCGCCTTTGTTGCCGCCGGTGTTTTGGTCGCTGTTATGGTCCTCATTTGGACGGCCGCCTTGGTTTGAACCTTTATTATTCTTAGTATCCACCTCTGTCAACCTCCTTTCGAAAGTGTTTTAATAACCTTTAGAGATTCATCGGTAGGACTTCCTCTCTACGTTAACTATTATTTTCAAGTGCTTGAAATTTTATACATTATTATAATAATAACTTTCATTTTCTTTTTTAGGATGCTATAATAGACTTGTCTAATAGGCAAGTACAGCAATTATATATAAGGAGTACAGTTATGAAAAAAGTTGTTATAGCAATGTCGGGCGGCGTAGACAGTTCTGTTGCGGCATATTTACTTAAAGAAGAAGGCTATGATGTTATAGGCATTACAATGCAGATTTGGCAAAGTGAAACGCATGAAGTTGTTGCCGCAAGAGGTGGATGCTGCGGCATGACTGCCGTAGAAGATGCCCGCTTTGTATGCCACAAGCTTAATATACCTCACTATACCTTAAATTTCCGAAATATTTTCCGCAAAAAAGTAATAGATTATTTCGCAGAAGAATATAAGGCAGGAAAAACACCCAATCCATGCATTGCCTGTAATCGTTTTGTAAAATGGCAGTCGCTTTTGGAACGCGCTTTGGAGCTTGAAGCAGATTATATTGCAACAGGTCATTATTCACGCATTGTAAGACATCCTGACACAAACAGGCTGACAATAATGTCGTCTGAATCCTCAAAAGACCAGAGCTATGCATTATATAACCTAACACAAGAGCAGTTGGAGCGCACCGTATTTCCCATCGGTCATCTTCAAAAAGATGAACTGCGCAAAATTGCGGCGCAAAAAATCGGCTTGCGCGTTGCTCACAAGCCGGACAGTCAAGAAATTTGCTTTATACCGGACCAAAATCACGGTAAGTTTCTCGAAGAATATTTTGGAGAAATATTGCCGCCGGGTGACTTTGTGGATGAGGCAGGCAATATTTTGGGGCAGCACAAGGGCATAGGACGATATACTATAGGTCAGCGCAAAGGTTTGGGTATGAGCTTCGGGCAGCCAATGTATGTAAAGGAAATTGACGCGGTAAATAATAAAGTGGTTTTAGCTGATGATGATGCTCTTTTCGGGAACTATATGACTGTAGATGATATAAATTTTATGTCGCATGATGCTTTTGAAAATAAAATACATTGCTTTGGAAAAATACGATATTCGCATAAGGCCGCTCCATGTGTAATCAGCTACAGCAAAGGCATTATCACATGCACATTTGATAAGCCGCAAAGAGCCTTAACGCCGGGGCAATCCGCTGTATTTTATGATGAAGAAAGAAGAATAATATGCGGCGGAACAATATCTTCACAAATATTATAAGCATGCAGCAAAAACAGAAAATTCATAGAAAAACATCTGCTTTTGCTGCATTATTTGTAATTTCCTGGCCTTGGCCTATGCTGCCGCCAATTTTTCTACAGCCACATATACCTCCGATATCTTATACCAAGTAGCTAAACCAACTATACCGTCAACAGTAAGATTAAACACCTGCTGGAAGGTTCTGACTGCACTGTCTGTAGCTTGACCAAAGACCCCATCCACTGCCTGTTTGCCTATAGCGGGATAATTATTTGCAATGGAATTTAACTGGGTCTGAATTGTGCGCACGGCATCCCCGGTAGAGCCCAGTTTAAGAGCCGTTCCCGGATAAGACCTGGGTATTCCGGCCACTTTTTGCGCATTATCTAAATAAACACTGGGGCCATAGTAATTTTTTAAAATATCAATGACAGCATATCCCTTATCCGCAAGGTCTTTAGAGCCCCACTGGGAAAGCCACCCTTCCCGCTTCACCCTAACGCCGTCACTGTATTGACTGAAAAGCGGCTGCCTTATATCGGGTTTGGTTATATATGTTGTAAATATTTCATCAACAACTTGCGATATTTCTGTAAAAATACCTCTGCCGTGAAAGTAAGCTTGATCAAATGCTGTATTATTAGTTATATTAAAATCTTTACCTTTATTTCTGTACCATTCCGTGAAAATACGATTCAATGTAAACGAAAGTATGCACAATACATTAGCTTTTAATGCATCTACAGGCCAATTGGCATAAATTTCGGAACTGGCTACATTTTTGATGAGTTGGCGTTAAGGAAGGGTAAAGGGTATAGGTTAATGAGAACAAAGGAAATAGGTATAAACACAGGGTTTTATGGCGATATGATTTTACACCAAATCACCATAATCACTTAAAATAATCCCAAGGAGAGATACCTATGAAAAAAATTATATCCATAGACCACGGCAACCGCCTAATGAAGACCCCCACCCAATCATTCCCGTCTAGCTTTGTAGAAAGCAAATACCTGCCATCAATCGGCGGCGATGTGCTTAGATACCAAGGCAAGACATACACTCTTGTAGACCAGTGCTTGCCTGTACTTAGCGATAAATCTGAGGATGAGCGTTACTTCATACTATCGCTATTTGCGATAGGCAAAGAAATTGTAGACGATGTAGAAATAATGCACAAACTAGCCCCGATGATGCATAACCGAGCAATCAATGGTAGTCAAACTGACAACCATATCAAAGTTGAACTGCTTATCGGATTGCCCTTGCAACATTACGAAACTTATCGCAAAAAATTCGAGCAGTATTTTACAAACCGAAACGGCATTATTCAATTTGAGCTTAACGGTAAACCCTATTCAATACGAATTACAGGCGCATCAGCATTTCCACAAGCCTACTCCGCTGCCGTAACTGCGTTTGATAAGTTAAAAGGCTCAAACATCGTTAACGTCGTGGATATTGGTGGGGTGCGCCCAGATAGGGCTTAGTAGAAAGTAGAATTAAGGCACTACTCTCCAAGATAACGGAGAAAACAACCTGCCTAACCGAAAAGCGAAAGCTGACACGGGAACATAGCACGGCAGGAAAGCGGTAAGTTGCCCACAGATAATACGGCACGACTGAACCGCAATGTTAAGTGGATATGAGGATAAAGCTATGTTTGATGAATGTGAGTTTCGAGTTCCCTTTATGTCAGGGCATAGGAAAATTATCTGATACCTATGGCATTGGTAAGATTAAGAAAATCCTCCTCTTAGTCTGTTATCGAAGAACCAATGCAACAAGCTGGAGAACCAGTCTTAAAGAAACAAAAGCATATCCGACAATCCACACTCGCCTATCTATTAAGCTAACTGGGGATTACCTAAATTGGAACGCCTGTAAATGCAATACACAGGCTATGCGTAATGCCGAAAGGTGATAAATCCCAAGGTGAACAAGGGAAATGACGCTGAAAATCCAATATGGTAACGGAGTTCTCGTAGTACCCAAGGTGTCGCTGTAATGGTGGACACACAGACAGACCTCGTGTGCTGTTGGTTCGATTACCGCTGAAAGGGTGACTAAGTATGCGGGGGAACAGGGAAAGGAGAACGCTTGTTGCGTATTCAAAATTGAAATTGATTAGGGAGGAATACCTCACATGAAGCCAACAATGGAAATTTTGAACCAAATTTATCAAAACTCTAAAAACAACAGTAACGAAATTTTCACACGCCTATATCGCTATATGCTACGACTCGACCTATACTATATTGCTTACAAAAACCTTTACGCCAATAATGGAGCGGCTACACAGGGCATAGACTATGATACGGCAGACGGTTTTGGAAAAGAAAAAATCCAAAAAATCATAGAAGCCTTATCTGACGAAAGCTACAGTCCCCAACCTGTACGCAGAACCTATATTGCGAAAGCCAACGGAAAACAACGCCCATTAGGAATACCAACATTCACCGACAAGCTCGTTCAAGAAGTATTAAGATTGATTTTGGAAGCAGTATACGAGCCTATATTCTTGGATTGCTCTCATGGTTTCAGACCAAAAAGAAGCTGTCACACAGCATTACAATCAATCAAGAAGGGCTTTAACGGAACACGTTGGTTTATCGAAGGCGATATAAAGGGTTGTTTTGACAACATCGAGCATAGTACGCTTATCTCTTTAATCAACAACAAAGTCAAGGATATGCGGATAATTAAACTCCTATGGAAGTTTCTCAAAGCCGGATATATGGAAAATTGGAAATATCATTCAACTTATTCCGGCTGTCCACAGGGGGGCATTATATCACCGTTGCTTTCCAACATCTACTTGCATGAACTTGATAAATTTGCCGTAAAACTTGCCGAGGGTTTCAACAAACCAGCAAGCCGACAACTAACCAAGGAAATGAGCAATATCACATATAGATTGCACGTCCTTAAAAAGAAAATCGGTAACACAGACAACATTGATGAAAAACAAATATTGCTGAAAGAATACAGGCAACTGAAAGCAACGCAGTTGAAAACCCCAAGCAAAATGCAAGACGATAAAAAGTTGAAATATATCAGGTATGCTGATGATTTCATTATCTCTGTAAATGGCGATAAAGAGGATTGCATTAAAATCAAGCAACAGTTTTCAAATTTTATTGCAGACACCCTCAAAATGGAGTTAAGTGAAGAAAAAACCCTTATCACTCACAGCAACGACTATGCGAGATTTTTGGGCTATGATGTCAGAGTACGCAGGGATAGTAAAATAAAAATACATGGAAACACAACCCAGCGCACTCTTAACAACATGGTAGAGCTAAACATACCATTAGCAGATAAAATTATGACATTCCTTTTCTCAAAGGATATTATAGGTCAAACAAGCGACGGCAGGATTGAACCAATCAAGCGCACAGCACTAATTCGGAACACCCCACTTGAAATTATAAATATATACGATGCGGAATTGAGAGGGATATGCAACTACTATCACATGGCAAGTAATTTTAATCAACTGAATTACTTTTCATATCTAATGGAATATAGTTGCCTCAAAACCCTTGCTTGCAAAGAAAAGAGCAAGATTTCCAAAATCATAAAAAAATACAGGGACGGAAAGGGAAAATGGGGTATTCCTTACGAAACGCAAAAGGGCAGTAAGCGATATTATCTCTCAAAATATTATGACTGCCGCAATCCTAAATTTTCCGATGACATCATCACGAATAATGAAATAATCCATGCTTCAAATGTTACAACCTTTGAAAGCAGATTAGCTAATAAAGAATGCGAACTCTGCGGAACTGTCGAAGCTGAACATTATGAAATTCACCATGTTAATAAAGTCAAAAATCTCAAAGGTAAAAAACATTGGGAAAAAATTATGCTTGCCAAAAGGCGTAAAACCTTAGTTGTGTGTAAATCCTGTCACAATTCGATTCACCACGGAAACGAAGCAAAAAATTAGAGTTTTGTAATGGAGCAATGAGAGAGCCGTATACATCGAGAGGTGTAAGTACGGTTCAAGGAGAGGTCTGGGTAAACCTACCATATGTAAAATGGCAAGGCGACCCTTTCCTACTCCACTTTACAGTTGATTGCTTGCAGTTGCGTAAGTTCAAACCCAACATGACATTATGTACTTCGCTGTATTGGGGCGTGAATACGCTCTTTCAAAGTATCAACGACCAGATGCGTTCTGTGGGTGGACGAGATATGTCTAATTCTATCATAGAGGGCATTCTAATGAAAGACCCAAATGACCTTGCAGAATACAGTGAAAAACGCATTGAAACAGTTACATCAGCCGCAATCAATCATACGGAACGTATGCTGGCAGAAATAGCACAAAAAGGCTTTGACCTTGATGAGGACAGAACTGTGTTTATGGGTGGCGGCTCTATATTGCTAAAAGAATATATTTTGCAAGCAGGCAAAGCCAAGAAACCCATATTTATAGATGATGTTCACGCCAATGCTAAGGGTTATCAATTGATTTATGATATGCAGAAAAGTGGTGCTAATAAACAATCACATGGCGCTTAACAGGGAGTGATGATTAGTGAAAAAAGACAAATCACGTTTTACCCTGCGGTTTTGTGGTATTTCACCCAAGCATGTTGTGGCTACAGAGGTGTTGATAGCGGCTGGCAGGCGAAAAGCGTCGCTTGTGGCGGATTTGATAGATGAGCATATCAAAAAGCATGGAGATAATGCGTTTGCAGATTATATCGGTAACGATGCCTATAATCCCGTTGCAGAGAGCAAGAAGCGATTCTTGATTGAAAAATCGGGACCAACAGTTACGAAAGAAAAAATGCAAACAAAAACCTCAGCAGGTTCATTACTAAAAACACAGGCGGAAACTTTGCCATCGCAATTAGCAGAGGAGCAACCCAGCGAAGAAATGCGTAACTCCATTCTTGAGGGGTTGAGCATGTTTAAGATGTGAGTAAATCATCTTTAGCAATAATAATAAACTTAAACAAAAGCCGTTCCTACGCCTTAATCGGCAGGTAATGGCTTTTGTTTTTCAATCAAGCACACTCATCATTGGAGGAAACACATATGCCAGTATTCAGAACAGAAAAAACCAGTGATTATGCCGTTATAGCAAAGCATCACCTAAGAAACAGAAATTTATCATACAAAGCAAAAGGTCTTATGACTTTTATGTTAAGTGTCCCGCCAGACTGGGATTGGAGCATGGCTGGCCTTGCGACATTGGCAAGTGATGGCGTAGATGGGGTGCGCAGCGGCATAAGAGAATTAGAAAAATATGGCTATTTGAGCCGAAACCGTATTCGAGATTCTAGTGGTAGGCTTGGTGACATTGAGTATATCATTCACGAAATACCAATAAATACGACTCCGCATTTCCACGAACCCAATATGTCAACCCGTGAGCTTCTATCAAAGTCACCGCCAATAGTGGAAAATCCAAACTTGGCTTCACCTACACAGATAAAGCCTACATTGGAAATTCCAACACAGGATAATCCTATGCAGGATATCCCAAGAAAGGCTCTGCCAATGCAGGAAAATTCAACGCAAAGAAGTAATAATCAATTGAGTATTGATGAATTGAGTACCAAAGAATTAAATATCAATCAAACAAACCAACAAGCCGAGTGCCTAACGGTTCAAATGGCCGGCGGAGCAGAGGTTTCTGCAATCCACACCATGACGCTTGTTGACAATCATTTGCTAGAACAGCAGTTTGAACACTTTTGGCAGCTCTATCCACGAAAAGCAGGCAAGAAAGCAGCTAAAAAAGCATGGATGGACATAAATCCTGATAGCCACCTAGTTTCTACCATCATGTCTGCCATCAACACAGCTAATCAATACTGGACAAACCAAGGCATATCCCAAAAACACATACCCCATCCCTCTACATGGCTCAACGAAGAACGCTGGGAAGATGAGTACCCTACCGAACAATTGCCGCAAATATCACAACATCACGGCACAGGCTCACCACATACCAGCTTGTACCATGCAGAAAATCAAGGAGGCACATACAATGCAACCATTGGGACAAATTATGCAATCGGCGGAAATGATGACCCCTACCGTGAAATCATATCAGGAAAATGACAGTGTCGCTAAAAATCACACAACGCACAGCAAAAAGCCTATAACCAGCAGCAAACTATTTACACTGTTTACTGACGCTGATTTCAACCAACCCCTTACCCATTGCGACAACTGCCACACTCCAACCCAAAAAGATATGGAGATGCTCGGCATAATGCGTCGTGTGCCTGTTGCGTGTCGTTGCCGTGTCGAGGCTAACGAACGGGATAAAAAAGTTACGGAGCAACGTGAACTGCGGCGACGGTTAGAGCGATTTAAGTCGTATTCACTGATGGATAGTCGTTTTGAAGTATCTACGTTCGAGAATTGGGCACATAGACCTGATAATCGTGAAGATTATATTCTCGGGACAAAATATTGCGAGAATTGGGGAGCTATGTATTCTAACAATCGGGGGCTCCTTCTCTATGGCAAAGCTGGAAACGGCAAAACTTATCTAAGTTTTGCAATCGCCAACACACTATTCAACAAAGGCAAAGCAGTAATGGCTATATCCATATCAAAACTATTGTCTGTAATCAGGGATAGCTTTGACAAACATGGTGGCTTAGGAGAAACCGACGTGTTAAATACAGTTAGAGATGCAAGCCTGCTAGTGCTGGATGACTTGGGCGTTGAATACAAAACCGCATGGGCATACGAAAAACTCTATGCCCTCATCGACACAAGATACAGAGCTGCCAAACCCACGATCATCACTACAAATTTTTCCCTTGATGCCCTTCGTGCAAACTTAGCAACAGTTGATTTAAGGACAAAAACAACAGATCCTTCGGAGCGCATATTTAGCAGGATAACTGAAATGTGCGCTTTCTATGAAGTCAAAGGCGCAAGCTGGCGAATATCTAGGGGAGTACAGAATAAAGCTGCTTTACTTGATGAGTTGGGTTTGCATCAAAACCCACAGCAGAATTTAATACACAAATCGTAAAGCCGATGATTGAGGATTATAACAACCCTTATCATCGGCTATTTTTATGCCAAAATGGCGGAAGGAATGAGATTATAATGAAAAATCAATCAGAAATGCAACATAATCAAAAGCTCAACTGCGAGGCGAAAGACCAGTGTCGGCATACAGAAAACCTCACACTAATGGAGCTAATCGAGATTGCACTATACACAGTGCGGAAAATCAACAACTATCCGTCATCTTTCGGAAAAACTTTAGATAATTACTTTCATCTTCTTTTTCCTGATGAAATCAAGAATTACCTGATTCGGAGGTCAACAAATCTTCAATCCTTAAAAAAGCTCGGAGCTGATAATGATGTGTGCAATCATCTAGCTGAACCGACCATATCATCACATGCAGATAAAGTTAGGGACATAAGAAACCTCTGCCAGCTTTTCGTAGAGCAGCAGGATAGCGTTTTAAGGCTAATATCCGATAAACTTGATGAATTGGAATCTGTTTTATCCGATGCGGATGCTTGCAAGGAGGGGTTGGCTTATGGCAAGTGAGAAAAACCCTATTAAAACAGGTGTTATGGCATCATCAGACCACCCAGACCATTATCACGACACACTGCGTCTGCTAAAAACCTACCGAGACGTCCGTTGGAATCTAAAACTATCAATGGAACATCATAGTCAAGATTTTGAAATGGAATACGGTATGAGTATAACCGATTATCTGGATGATATATATGCCGCAGGGATAGGCTTTGCAGGCACTAAGCTGGAGCATCACGCAAACAGCATGAAACGCACCGCTGAAATGTTAAAGCTCATCGACACTGCTGCACATCTTATCCGTGAAAATAACAGCGAGGGTGAACTGTTTTACTGGATTTTGTACTATACTTATTTCTCGCCGCAAAGATTAAAGAACACAGATGAAGTTATCGACAGGGCTCAAATGCATGTACCATACCTAAACAGAGATACCTATTATCGCCAGCGCAAACGGGCTGTAAATACATTTGCCTCAGTATTGTGGGGATTTACAGCTAAGAGTGAGATTGATATTTTGGGAGCCTTCGTGTGAAGTGGCACTTTTGTGCCGTTGAACTGCAATTCATTAACTGCTAAAATGATAGCATGGATAATTGAAACTATGCTCAAGCCCTTTAACACAAATACTGTGTTTTGGGGCTTTTTGCTTTTAATCACATATGAGAGGAGGCGTTTTAAGTGGGCTCAAACAACCCAAAACCCAACAAACAAAAGGCATCCGTAAAACTCTTAACAGAGTATAGAGCTGTTTTATGGCAAAAATCCGCATTTGAGGCTGTATCCGGAAATGAAAGCAAGTTTCTTTTGGATTGCCTAGAACGAATTAACCAAACCCAAAAAATAGTTGAGTGTCTGAAAAATCATAAACGATTAGGCGATAAGATGTACTGGATTATCTACGCTACCTTTATGACTGAAAAGCAGCCTATAGATATGTATGAGATACTTTCAATTATAGCCGATAAATATGAAGCAATTCCACGCAGGACGTATTTTAGGTTAAAAAAGTGCGCATTGGAAATGCTGGATGCTCAGTTGAGTGATGTTCCGCCATAGTCTTTTGATGAACGTATCTTGTGGATACGAGTCGTGGAAGATGTATTTCAAGAATAGCGATTGCGATTAAAAAATAGCGGAGGTGCGTTGACAATGAAATTTAGAGATTTATTACCATTGGGGAGCATTGTGATTTTGAAAGAAGGCGATAAAAAGCTGATGATTTACGGAAGGTGTCAGCTTGCAGTAGCAACGAATGAGGCTTTTGACTATGTGGGCTGCCTTTGGCCAGAGGGCAATCTCGATGTTGAGAACACATATCTTTTCAATCACTCGGATGTTGAAAACATTATTCATAGAGGTTACTCTGATTATGAAGATATAGCCTATTTAGAGGCTATGCCTGACGATTGAAGATTGATAAGTCGAAGAAAAGGCGTTAGTCAAGATGGGAGAACCATCCTCAGCTAACGCCTTTTTCGTAAAAGGTTATTGGTGCTCTTCCGAACGAGCAACAACCTAAAATCCAAACTTTGTAGCAAAGTAGAACATATGGGACATATTGCCGTTTGCACCTGTTGAGTTAGGAGAAAAGAATGAGCCAAATCCGACGGTTGTTAGACTTGGATGAAGCAAAATTTCTCTGTGACCACGGGTAGATGCTAACATCCCGCCAACTATTCTCTCGGCTGAAGTTCTGAACACAGGAGTCCCATTGCTGCCTGATTGAGTAATAGTCTCAAATACACCATTACCATCAAACCCAAACATTCGTGCTGCCTCTGTAGGTCTGCTGTGTACTGGGCTAAGATGCTCTTGGTATTGCAAATCGCCAAACTCTTGCGTTTTCAGCCTTGCTGACATCATAAGCGTTGGGTCTAGTGCCAGAGGATGTAAGCCATGATATTCCCTAACTCGGTTGATTTCACGCACCACTGCTAACTCTAAAGCTGTCACGCCGCCCATTTCATTATACTCAGCAATCCACGCTGCAAGCTCGGCTTCGGTTAAGCGCCTGTTGGGAAGGGTGATAGAACTCCTTACATCTAGCGGATTTTGGTGCGGTACATTTTCAATCATGATTGTTAGCTCGTCATAAGTAAACAGTATGGGAGAAAGGTCATCAAGGTCAAATAAAACGGGTACAGTCTCGTCGGCTGTTGTTGCACTGCTGTCGGTTTCATCTGACTGTTGAGTAGATGCGTTTCCGCTTTCTGACGCAACTCCCTGACGAAGAACGACAGGCAGTATACCATTGTCAATCACGCCATAACCGAAAGACTGCCCATTTGCCCAATCGAAAAAGATGCCTGCCGGATATATACGACCCTCAAAATCAAAAAGGCGGATACCTCTTTGGGTTCTCCACTGCAAAAATTCATCACGAGTCATGGGGTCATTATCACCCATTCGTACTGTTGGGGCATTTTGGGTTGCGGCATAAACTCCTATAACTCCTACGCCTGTATGGATGCTTCCTGCAAGGATTGACAATACAACTCCGAGGGAAGCAAGTTTTTTAACAAATGATTTAACTTTAACCATTCAAAACCCTCCTTGTGCGGTAAAATTTAATTATATCATATGGTGGTATTTTATGCCACCTAAACTTTTTGTTATGTAAGCCTAAATTTTATTGCAAAACAATAATCCCTGCACTCACTTCATAATTGATCGAAATTGGTTGCTGATGGTGTGGTGTTGGGTTTATATAAATACACTGCGACAGGCTGATTCTTGGCCCGTCTTTTTTGTGAGGTGGTGATTTACATGACTTAGCTATGCAATCAACAATTGATGTTACAAAAATCTATGGAAATGAGGTAAAATATGAAACTGAAAACATTGAAAAGCAAACTTAGGTCGCTCACGGCTCTATTTATGGCGTTTTTAACGCTGTTTGCCGTTATGCCGCTAAATGTTTTTGCGAGCGGCGACATATTCGAGCCAGACCCGAATATTAAACCCGAGCCATTTATGGTTCGAATGGACGGAAATGAGGTTGAGGTTTCAGAAGATGGCATTGCAACAGTGCAAGTCGAAGGCTTTGATGAACTCTTTGAGCTTACGATTCCACGCTATTTTTATCTTGATGGCAAACGAATCTCTATCAATGACGAGATAGTGGAAAATATAGCACCCGTTGCTTCACCGGCTATACCGACTGATACAAGACAGAGGGCGGTCTTGGAGGCTTTGCCTCCGATAGGTTTCATTGTTTCTGTAAGCAGCGACTTGCCCAATAATGCTTCTGTTGGGCAGATAGGCTCTAACTACACGCATCCCGCTTATGTTACGATGAATGGGAATGTTGTTAGCTCAATCAGATACGTTGTTATTATCAACGGCGTTTCTTACGAGGCGTTTTGTGCAGACCCCAATCTGCCCGGCCCAGAAAATAGTTCAGCGGTTTATGAGTTGACTGGCGAAGGTGGTGCACAATTCCGTACTGTTTTGAGGTATGGTTTCCCTATCAATCCAGCACTAACCGTCGGCGACACTGAGGATCGTGCATGGAATGCCTATATCACAAGGGTTGCTGTTGCTTATATAAGCAGACCAAATGCAACTTGGGGGCGTTTAACTGGCAGCACTAGAGTAGCGGTGGATAACCGAGTAGCTGGTACTGGCGGTGCGGCTGCTAAGGCAAGTGCCCCTGCCATTACAATAAATGACGAGGTGAACTCAACCGCTTTTGATGACTTGCCGCAATCTCCATCATTTGTTTTAGGGCATAACCGCAGAACCAACTGTCAACGCAATCCATTTAGATTTGAGTGGACACAGGGTACGCCTGCCGGAACAAGGCTTTATGTTGATGGTACTCACGTTGCGACAGCTCCAACTAACTCTACTACTACTTTTACAGTTAATCCGGGTGGTTTTTCGAATGCCTCTGAGTTTCATTTTGTGATGCCGAGTAGTAGCGAAGGGCAAACCGCAAGTGTAAACCTAGTTGGCATCAATAATCGGTATGCAGGCAGGGTTTTTGTAATGCAAAACCCAAACAATGCTGATGCTTGGCAGGACATCGTTTTTTACGTCCCTGAAGTGTCGGCGAGTGCCGCATACACGTGGAATTACCAACCCGGGGGAGATAGTGGACGCTTGCGAATAGTTAAAACAAATATGCAAGGTCAGCCAAGAGGTGGTGCGGTTTTCAATATCACAGGGCCAGACCCGTCTATGCCGATGACTATAACCATTCCTACGAATGGCTGGACATCAGCCCCTTTGATGGAAGGCGTATACACCATTACAGAAATCACCCCACCACCGGGCTATAAGCTGGCAAGCAACAACACACAAACAATAACGGTTACACCAAATCACACAGCAACCGCACCAGCAATCGTTACATTTGCAAACGAACGGAGAGAAACAATCATAACGACCAGAACGACCGCTGTCACCATTCAAAAGGTTGACGCACTTTCGAGGGAAAACATCCCCGGTGCCATGATGCGCCTTGTGGGTATGTCGGCTAACTACGTCACCTTACCTGACGGACAATCTATATCCTTCAACAACACAGGCATACAACTGATGCAGGTGTTGACGGACGGTGCTGTAGCAAGCGGTAGTGAAGATGTTATCTCTACTGTTCGTGATGGCGTGTGGCAGATTGAGGGCTTGCCTTATGGTTTTTATATGGTCTACGAATATCGTGCGCCCGATGGCTATTCATTACTTCCTGCACATACCGCAAGAGGTTTTTGGTTAGCCCCGCCAAACGTACAAGTAGAGATGACCCCGCAAGAGGTTGATGTATCGGGTAATGCCAACCAAGGGAGCGTGAATGTCAATGTCACCATGCCGGGTGGTGGCGGTAACGTATCTGGTGGTGGCGACCCCGAAGCTGGTTGGAGTACCGACTGGGATTTGAATTTCAACCTGCCGATACCCGATTTTAATATCGTGGAGCAACCAGTAGCAAACGCAGTCAGCATTATCTTTGAAAACTACCCATTTTCTGAAATTGTTGTCTACAAACGTGCCATCAACAACGGCATCGAGGGAGATTTTCTAGCTGGCGCAATGTTCCGCATCGAAGGGTTCTTTGTTGAGGGCAATGCACCGCAGATTATTGACATGGTTGGTGTAACCGATGCAAACGGACGCTTGGTGTTCCATGGACTGCCCGCTGGTGGTTATACCATTACCGAGGTGCAAGCACCCGCAGGGTTCTTATTAGATAGCCCCAATGCCCGACACGTCAACGTATCATGGGGGCAAGTAGACGGGCACCCCACCAGACCCGCCCCTAGCGTGGTCTTTTTTAATACCCCTAAATCAAGCCTTGAAATCCATAAGGTATGTGCAACAACAGGGGCAGACTTGGCTGGTGCAGTCTTTGAAATAGCTGACCCAACAACAGGTGAAACATGGCAAGCGACAACCAACGCACAAGGTCGTGCTATTTTCGGTCGTGGTACTTTGGGCAACTTCCTTTATCCAAACCGCACTTATATTGTGCGTGAGGTAGTAGCCCCGCAAGGCTTTGTGCTGGACAGCACACCCAGAGAGATTGTTTTGTCCCCCGGTGATAACAACATCATCACTTGGACAAATTACCGCAACCCTGCTCTAACCATTATCAAAGTAGACCAAGACACAAATGAACGCCTACCGGGTGCGCATTTTACAATCCAAGCACTAGGGGGCGGTAATCCTATCCCAACAGACTTTGTTATGATAACAGATGCAAACGGTGAAATCCGCATCCCTTGGACACTGTTTCCCAACGAAGCAGAGCGAACCTTTATCGTAACAGAAACCGTACCGCCACTGGGTTACAATCTTGCTAACCCAAACTGGCAACAAGTCACGCTTTTGGCGGGTTATGATAATACGGTTGTCTTCGCAAATCGCCGTATGCCAACCTTAACTATCCAAAAGATTGACGCAAGAACAGGCTATCCAATACAAGGGGCTTGGTTCGAGGTTTACTATCTTGGTGCATCACAAGGCACGGGCAGTGGTAATATCGGCACACCCGGGCTTATAACTGGCAATCCTTTCATCACAGACCAAAATGGACGCATTGTGATAGAGGGCTTGCATAGCGGACGTTACCGCATCAGAGAAATCAGAGCAGCCAATAATTATTGGTTAGACCCATTGGAGCAAAACCGTACATGGATTGTTGAGATACGTGATAACGAGGATTATGTTTTGACGGTAGAAAACACTTTGCTACCAACCCTCGTCATCACCAAACGCAACGCCATCACATGGCGACCAATACCCATGACACAGTTTAGGGTTGATTTTGAAGTACCAAACAGCCCAAATGTCCAGCATATCGGTCACTTTATGACAAATGCACAAGGGCAGATTATACTGCCGTTTGTTCAGAGTGGATGGTATAGAGTACAAGAAACAAGACCCGCACCGGGCATGACGCTCGCCACGAATAATCATTTTAGGGTGTTTTTGCAACCGGGTGATAATTCTTATGCGTTAATACGTGAGGGTGTTATCGCCAGTGAAAGCATGATTATTCCTTCTCCAATCCCGACACCGCCAGCAAGTGATGAACCTGTCGTAGATGGTGACGAGGGCGATAGAGAGGAATTAGGCGGCAGTGGTAGTGGAAACAATGCAACAATACCAAACGCCCCAACACCCGATATTCCAGCAGATGTTGATGTTGAGGTTAAAGACCCAGACCTTGGGGCAATCGTTGATGATGGTCTTGCACCAGAGCAACAAAATCCAACCAACCCGCCATCAATACCCGATATTGACTGGGATAACATCGACCTAGAGAACACCGACATCAATCATTACGACAACCCCAACCTACCAACTCTAGCCAATGGCAGACTTGAAGTATGGGGCGGTGAAGTGTTCTGGGACAACGAGCTTGACATTTGGAACTTTCCACAAAATACGCTTGTAATCCGCAAAGAAGATGCTACTACAGGTCAACTGCTTGCTGGGGCAAGGTTTGGACTTACAAGGGTATCAAGCGGTAATGACAGTGGTTTACATGGTACGGTAATCGGTGAGTTTACGACCAATTCCAGTGGTATTATTGTAATTGCAGGGTTAGACCCCGGTTTCTATGTTATTGAGGAATTGATACCGCCAACCAACTTTACTTTGTCAGCCAACACCCGCCAGCACGTATTTATGCGTCCTGATGATACGAGTGTTGTATCTGTTACTTTTGCTAATCTGCCATATGGTAGCTTGCTTATAACCTTGCGTTGCTCAGTAACAAGTGCGCCTATCCCAAATGGTGAGTTTAGAGTAACCACCTCCAGCGGTGCAGTGGTAGGCACAAATAACGGCATCTTCTGGACTAACTTGCAGGGCGAAATCTTAATTCCTAATGTTCGCCCCGATAGTTTTGTAATCACCCAAGTATCTGTGCCACCCCAATTTACAATCAACCTTGTTCAGTCTACACAGACCATTTTGGTTAATCCAACAGGTCAGACTTATAGGGTTGATTTTTTTAGTGACCCACCATCACAGCTCATCATAACTTTGCGTTGTGAGGTAACAGGACAACCACTACAAGGCGGTGAATTTAGAGTTACTAACTCCGCTGGCAATGTTGTCGGTTCATCAAACGGCATATTTTTCACCAATCAACAGGGTGAAATAACCATCCCTAACCTTGGTGTAGACAGCTATGTCGTTACCCAGCTAAATGCCCCCGATGGTTTTAGACTTGGGCATGGCAGCGGACAGCAAAACAGTCAAACTGTTTTCGTTGTCAGACCGGCAGAAACCTACACACTCAACTTCACCAACGAGCCATTCAGTGGCTTGATTATCCAACAAACTGATGGATACAACGGTGATAGATTGCCGGGCGTAACCTTTAGAGTTGAACAGATAAACCATACAGGTAATGTACTTGTTGGTGAGTTTGTTACAGACAACAATGGACAGATTGAAATAACCGGCTTGCTGGGTTCTTTCAATGTCATGCAGTTGGAAGTGCCTAATGGTTTTGAACACGACCCACAACCAACAAGGATTGTGCAAGTCAACACAGGCACACCGACCCTTGTAACATTTGTAGCACCACGTACAGGTAGCTTGGAAATAACACTTGCAGATGGTGACGGCAATCCGCTATCGGGTGGACGTTTTGAGGTACGCAGACAAAACGGTCAATTTGTTGGTGAGTTTGTTACCAATCAAAGCGGTGGCATCTCCATTCCGAACCTTGGCAGTGGTTGGTACACCGTTGAGCAAGTAGCACCACCACAAGGTTTTGTAATGACAGATACTACAAGAAGCGTAGAAGTCAGCACCAACAGCGTGGCAAGAGCGCAGTTTGTCAATATCACTTTGCCAAGCCTTGTTATTGAAAAAGTAGACACAAACGGCAATCCGCTTGCGGGTGCAGAGTTTGAAATCCGCAGACTTAATGGCGAATTGGTGCATCGTCTTGTAACCAATCAAGGCGGTCTAATCACCATTGCACATCTTGACCCCGGGAGTTATGAGGTAATCGAAAGCCGTGCGCCAGATGGTTTTGCACTGGTTGAACCAAGCAGAGCTATCGAAATCGTGGCTGGAGAAACTAGGACGGAGCGTTTTGTAAACCCAAGACTTTCTACCCTTGTTGTTCAAAAGGTACACGGCACAACCAACGCACCTTTGCAGGGTGTTGTCTTTGAAATATCAACATTACAAGGACAAAGAATACCAAACCCTGCTAACAACAGTTTTGAGTTTGTCACTAACAATGCTGGTATGATAAGGTTGCCAAACCTTGCGGCAGGAACTTATGTAATCACAGAAACCCGCCCATTGGCTGGCTTCATGGCAGTAGAACCTTTGGTAGTCACAATCGGACACGACAACGAATATGTGTTTACTATTCGTAACTATCCATACCCCGATATGAACATCTTAAAACTGGATGGACATACAGGCAGACCACAGCAGGGTGTGCAATTCCAAATCCATACTTGGTTTGCATCCTCTGGTGGCGGTGGCACAGCAGGGCAACCTGTACGTAACCCAGCAGATGGTTCTTTCTTCTTTACGACAGACCAAGCTGGATTGATTAGACTTGCAAATCTGCCACATGGCACATATGTGGCAACAGAAACACGTCCGTTGACTGGTTTTAGAGCGGCCGAGCCTGTTATCTTTACAGTAGGCAACCACCAACCCGCAACCATCACGATAAGAAACTACCGATACGCTTCTTGGAACATTCAAAAGCTGGATGGACACACCAACCAGCCACAAGCAGGGGTAGTATTTGAGGTTGCACACTTCTTTGGCACAGGCACAACAGGCGAACGTATCCGCAACCCACAAAACGGCTCATTTGAGTTTGTAACCGATGCAAGCGGTATCGCTCGTATTGGTGCGTTAGACCGTGGCAGTTACATCATCACAGAAAAAAGACCACTTGCTGGCTTCGTTGCAGCAGACCCAATCATCATCAATGTAACAGGTGATGAAACAGACACAACTGTAACCGTTCGCAACTACAGGCAAGCAAATCTAAGTATCCGCAAGGTTAATTCCGTCACCCGTGCGCCATTGGCTGGTGTAGTCTTTGAAATCAGCAGACCGGACGGCACAAGGTTAATTAACCCAGCCACTGGCTTCCATGATTTTGTGACGAACCATAACGGCTTAATCTTCCTACCATCTATTGCAGATGGCAGATACTACTTGCGTGAAACAAGAGCATTGCCGGGCTTTATCATTGATGAGGAAGTTATTCCGTTTAACATTGATGCTTCAGCAAGGCAACGTGAACACGTATTGGTTGTAGAGAACACCCCAGCGGCAGGGCTTCTAATCGTCAAGACAGATGCCCAAACAGGCAGACCGCTTGCTGGTGTGGAGTTTGAGGTAAGGCACGCTGATGGGCGATTGGTTACAGGGCAGATGTTGCATGGCAACCAACCTGATACGCCAGCTAATTCACCGCAGATTGCACCTAACGGCAATTTCGTCACCGATAGCCGAGGTAGAATCAATCTAAACCATCTTGCCCCCGGAGTATATCATGTCGTAGAAACCCATGCTTTGCCCGGTTTTTTGCTGGATGAAACAGTTCATGTGGTAACAGTAACCGCTGGACAGCAGACAACACTAGAAGTAGTCAATGAGCAAATGGCAGGGCTTAGGATTCATAAGATAGACTCCGTAACCCGTCAAGGCATACAGGGTGTTGAGTTCCGCATATTTGACTTCATCACCAATCAAGAAGTGGCTGGACCGCTAATTACGGATAACAACGGCATAATTGACTTTGTTGGCATTTTGCCTGCTGGCAGATATACCATCCGTGAAACAAGAGAAGCCCCGGGCTATCTTCGTGATACCATGCCACGCACTATCGAGTTGCGCAGCGGCATGATTACCGAACTCACTTGGGAAAACACAAGAGAAGCCGGGCAAATCCAGATTACAAAGCTATCTAGTGCTGATAATCAAGTAAATGGTCTGCCTGCTGGTAGCCGTCTTGAAGGTGCTGTTTTTGAAGTGCGTGATTGGCGTACAGGCAATGTAATCGACCAGTTTGTCACCGATGCAAGAGGCGTTGGTGTGTCCCGTCCGCTCCCGTTAGGTAGATACCGCGTTGAAGAAATCGTTGCACCAGCTTTCTATCGTCGCTCTGATGTTGTACTGGATATTACCATTGAACACTCTGGACAGATAGTGGGCTATGAGTTTTTCAATGAGCCTGCAAATGTTGGCGTTGAGGTTAGAAAAACCGGACCGGCAGAGGTTATGTCGGGGCAGCCGATTGTTTGGAATATCACAACAATTGCAAACAGTTCCTCAATCGAGCTATCTGACTTCTATGTACGTGATATTCTGCCAGCTCATGCAGTGCGGTTAGATCGTATTTTCACCGGAACTTTCAACCAATCGCTACGGTACTCGGTTATGTTCCGCACCAACCAAAACGACACTTGGCGAGTTGCATATGACAACCTACTCAGCACAACAAACAATGCCTTAGTTATGTCGCCTGCGGCTCTTGGGCTTAGGTCTAATGAGCATGTAACGGAGATTATGTATTCATTCGGCACTGTTCGGGCTGGATTTAGGTCTGTTGATGCACCTCGCATTGAAGGCACTGTGCGTGATGGCTTGCAAAACGGATATGAGTTTGTAAACCGCATAGACATTGGGGGTAGAACAGGGACAGAATGGGTTGTGGGCAATAACGTATGGGTAACGAGGGTATTCAGACCCACTCATGGGCAACACCCAAGAACAGGATGGTAAAAAACTATTGTATACAGACAAAATAGTTTAACAAAAACCGCTTGTAGTTTCACAAAAAACAAAATAGATTTACAAAATCCCTGTTGTTCGATTTTAGACAAAATAGTTTTACAAAAACTATTGCAAAATCAACAAAAATGTTTTACAATTTATGTTGTAAAATGGGGGGTGAAATTGCATGGCGAGACGTATGCGAAAATGGAATGAGGCTATGTTTCGGCGGTATATTTGTGAAGGTCGTGGACAAGGTGCAGGAGCAGGCTACAAGCCGTGGCTGACAGTGCAAGACTTCCCTTCACATGGGATGGTTTCCCGAGTGAAGGGGCAAACGACTGGTCGCACGTATCATTTGATGTCAAATAACGAAACCAATCTATTTTATCTTCTGGATTGGTCAGACGATGTGCTGGATATTCGAGAACAATACCCTCTGTTGGATTTGAGCGAAGTCATAAATCTAGCGGAACTAGCCAAAATCAAATATCCATATGATAATCAAAGCGGCTTCCCTTATGTAATGACTAGCGATTTTTATCTCGAAACCACGGACGGCATTGTAGTTATCGCTGTAAAGCCTGCGTCCGAACTGAAAAAGTCACGCGTGCTGGAAAAACTCGAAATTGAGCGGCGTTACTGGGCTTCCAAAGGCATTAGATGGGAACTTATTACGGAAAAGGAAATCAATCGCACGAAATCTCGCAATATCGAATGGTTATCACAAGCAAATGACTTGGCAGGGTTCGGATTATGCGAGGAATTACAAGAGAAATGTTTGGATTTTTTCTTAGGTATGCTTCATGGTTCTACGAACAGGTCATTAAATGGTCTGTTCGTAGACGTGGAGCGACGTTTCGGTCTTTGTAGCGGAACTGGAATTAACATCTTTAAGCATTTAGTGTTCGCAAAAAAGATTAGAGTTGATGTCAGTAAGCCCTTAGATTTCAGCGTTTTAGCGCATGAGCCTGATATTTTTGCAACATAAGGTGGATGTAATTATGAGCGAGATTTGCGTAGGCAAGATAATAAATGACTTTGATAACGGTTCACAGTATCTTGTTTTGTGGACTGCCCCTAATAATACGCACGGTTACTGGTATGATTTAACAAGCCGGTCACGCAAGCCAATATATTTTAAAGTGGCTGATGTAATAACGGATTATACTGTCGGGCGTTACGAAATAACTGACTTTGTTCCCACTGGGCAGATGCGTACCGAAGAGTCTTTGAGCGACACGGAGCGGCAACGAAGGGATAAGTTATGGTTGATTATGAAGCCGGCTGTTGAGTCAGAACCAGATATATATGACAAGAAGCAAAGGCTGTCAATACTCCGAAAAATTGGAACTTCAAACAACCTTGACCCAACAAATCTCTATTCCCTGCTCGACAAGTATTGGCGTTCAGGAAAAACCAAAAACGCCTTTATCCCCAATTACAATAGGAGTGGAGCCAAGGGCAAAGAGCGAGCTTCTTTCAAAACAGAAAAAATTGGAAAAATACTAACCGATATAGACCGAGATAACTTTGCTGCTGCTATAAAGCGTCATTACCTCACAAGAAATAAGCGCACCCTTAAATCGACTTACGAAAAACTTTTGCAAGAATATTACGTTGATAAGTCCGCCTCACCATCCAAGAAAATAACACTATTGCCACCAAACGAAAGACCGACATTTAGACAGTTTCAATATTGGTTCAGTAAAAACCGTGACGAAGTTACGGAACAAAAAAAGCGCATTGGCGAAAGTGCATTTGAATTAAGCGGACGTAGTGTTTTAGGGAAATCTGATTACGGCCTTATGGGGCCAGGTGCGCAGTTTCAGATAGACTCCACTGTCGGCGATATTTATCTAGTTTCCCAGTTTGACCGCTCTAATCTTATTGGTCGACCTGTTATATATTTCATCATCGATACATTTAGCCGAATGGTAGTGGGGATGAGTGTAGCTCTTGAAGGACCGAGTTGGATAAGTATGTCTGGGGCTATTGCAAATATGGCATCAGACAAAGTGGCTTTTTGCAAGGAACACGGCATCGAAATCAGCGAAAGTGAGTGGCCATGCAGACATATTCCCTCATCATTAATTGGCGACCGTGGCGAGTTAATAAGCAAAAATGCAGATAACCTCGTAAATATGTTCGGAGTGCGTGTTGTCAATACACCTCCATATCGAGCCGACTTGAAGGGGATTATTGAGCAATATTTCCGCACAATCAATACTAATAGCGTGGCACTTCTGCCTGGCGGTGTGAAACCTGATATGGCTAAGCGTGGTGGTCGAGATTATAGGCTAGATGCAAAACTTGACATTCGCCAACTTACTCAAATCATAATAAAATGTGTTCTTCACTACAATAACCATCACTACATGGAGTATTTTGAGAAAACCGAACCAATGATGCGAGACCATGTAGAAGCAATCCCAATAAAACTGTGGGAATGGGGTATTCGCAACCTATCCGGGGCGTTGCGTTCGTTTCCGGAAGATACAGTTCGCCTTGCTGTCATGCCGACTGACAAGGCAACCGTGACTGGTAAGGGTATCCGTTTTAAGGGGCTATTTTACAGTAGCGACCGAGCTGTGAATGAAGCATGGTTTGAAAAAGCACGGTCAAAGAAAACTTGGCCTGTTACTGTTTCCTACGACCCACGGAACATGACAAATATTTTTATCTGGAATAATGATGATAAGGTATACGACAAGTGTTCGCTGCTAGATTGGAACAGCAAAAATGCAGGAAAACACCTTGATGAAATTATCTATGAACAGCGCAAAGAGAAGATTGTTTCAAGGCAGTTGAAATCTGCCGCAATCGAGTCGAAGGTCAATCTAAACTCAGAAATAGATGCTATTGTAGCGGAAGCTCAGGATATGGGTAAGGCTTTGTCACAAAAAAGCAAGCGAGAAAAAGTATCCAAAATCAGGGAAAACCGTCGTGAAGAGCGAGAAAACATTCAAACTGCAACATCTGCAAGCGATAAGTCTAGCAAGACTGTAAGGTCAAAAGCGACAAGTACGCCAATATCTGATTATGAAATGTCGCCAACATTACGCATGATAAAACAAAAAATGGAGGAACGGCAGAAAAATGACTGATGTTGTTTATAGGGAGCAGATTGTTCCTGATTATAAGGGAAATCCTCTAATTGAAGCACTACCACCCATATGGAGCAGTGATGAGGTTGTAGATATGCTCTCGCACAACAGCGGTCATCATGACGGCGAACGTCAGCTTGACGCTAGATATCGTTTGCATTGTGTTCATCGGCTATTTCGCTATTTTCAGCCCCTTGAGCAACATATCGACATAGAACAAAGACTTTCAAGGTGTATACGCCAAGGCTATCTGCATCGTAACCCTTTGGCGAAAGAGTATGCGATGGCATTGGTTGAGGGTTATAGAGCTATTACAACAGGTGAGGCAATCGGCAACTTGAGTGCTTTTCGCCCTACTGCTGCGGGGTTTACCATAATCGGCATATCAGGCATTGGAAAAACATCTGCTGTGTCAAATATCCTTGCATTGTATCCGCAGGTCGTCGAACACGCCAAATACAAAGAATTTACACTTGTTCTCAAACAAGTAGTTTGGCTAAAAATCGACTGCCCCCACGACGGCTCTGTAAAGGGCTTGTGCATGGAGTTTTTTGAAGCTATAGACCGAGCCATAGGAACAAACTATTTTGACCTGCACGGCAAACGCTCCAATACCATTGATACAATGATGGTTCGTATGGCACAGATCGCACGGCTTCATTGTCTTGGTGTGCTTGTTATTGATGAGATACAACATTTGAATACCGCCACAAGTGGCGGCAAAGACAAGATGTTAAACTTTTTCGTTACATTAGTCAATACAATAGGTGTTCCGGTCATATTGATTGGCACCAGCAGGGCTATGAGCATACTGCAAGGTGAGTTTAGGCAAGCACGGCGAGGCAGCGGACAGGGCGACCTTATCTGGGATGCTATGAAAAACGATGTCTCGTGGGATATATTCGTATCGTCCATGTGGCAAAACCAATGGACAAAAGAAGTAGTGCCGTTTGATGATGATTTTCGCAATGCACTTTTCCACGAAAGCCAAGGGATAACCGACATTGCGGTAAAGCTGTATGCAATGGTGCAAATCAGAGCCATAGCACTTGGCCATGATGCCATAAAGCCATCTGATTTTCGTATAGTTGCATCCGAAGGCCTGGGTCTTGTCAAACCCATGCTAGATGCCCTGCGATCTGGAGACCGCAAAAAGATTGGTATGTATGGCGATATAACACCGCTAGGTGTTGAGGATTATTATTCTGCTTATTCGGCTGTTTTGGCGAAAGATGAGAAAATTCCTTTAAAAAGAAATGAAACATCTCTTTCCGAACAAGCGATTCTGAAGTTGCTAGAATTGGGCGTTGAGCCAGCACAGACAAAGCGGCTTGTTGGCAAAGTTATGGCAAGGCATCACGAATTACGCAAAGTAGCCGATGTGGTGAGGGTTGCATATACATCATATCTGGCACAGACTGAGCCTGTAGCCGAAATCCAGCCACAGCCCGACGATTTGCGCCTACTTACGGGGTATGATGATGCGAAAATCAGCGGAGCAATCAGTAAGAATGAATGGTAGGGTTCTTCCCGACTCCCTACCCCGATGAGTGCTTGTATAGTATTTTGTGTAGATATAGTGTTCGTTGTGGGTCTACAAGCTACGAGTCTATAACAAAGGCGTTGTTCGGAAATGTGCAGAGATTGGCACTTTCTGTATATTTACCTGTAAGGCTAGAATGCATTGACGAATGGGTATTGCCACTATCGGGCATTACTCGCAGAAGTATTGCGGTTGACCATACACTCCATCCCTACTTCAACATGATATACACGCCCAAAATGCGCACCGATGTCGATGACCTGATAAAGGGTGGGGACTTGAAGACGAGTGTGAGTAAATCGTCTGTGGCTACTCGCTCGAAAGTGCAGTACCTAAAATATTGCCCCTCTTGCGCTGCCGAAGATAACCACACCCACGGAGAAACCTATTGGCACAGGCAGCACCAGCTTGCCGAAATGTTATATTGTATCAAACATCAAGTACGACTTGTTGATTCTCCCGTATCTCTGAAAAGTGTTGTAACCGGCTTTTATCCAGCGTCAAGCGTGATAATCGAGAAGCCCAGTAACTATGTGGTTACGGTAGACAACTTTGTGCTTCACAAGGATAAGTGGCTAAAAATCGGCGAGGAATGTGAATGGCTCATAAAGCACGGTGCAGATATTGATTGGCATGGTGATGTATACGAGAAATACCCCCATATACTTCGTGATAAAGGATTGGCGACATTTAAAGGGATATGCAATCAATACGAAAGACTGCACATCGAACTTTATGATTATTGGGGACGGGATTTTCTTGACACCCTATCCATTTTCATTGAAGGTTCGCCTTTTAAGGGATGGGCGAACAAGATAGGGAAGATCGGAGTACGTAACTTTACACCATTGCACCACATTCTCCTGATGTCATATCTTACTGGGAGTGTCCGAGAGTTCGTCGAAAGTGATCCTGCCGAGACTCCTTTTGGGCATCCGCCTTATGATTGTGAGAATCCGATTTGTCCACACCACCACAAAGATGGTGCTGAGATGGTTGACTTGATAGAATATCACGGAACTTTAACTGGCCATTTTAAGTGTACTCACTGCGGGCTTCTGTATAAGTTCGCTAAATCACCACACTTGCGTGGGGTGCGCTTGATACTTGATTATGGTCACTTATGGAAAGAAGAGTTGGTGCGTTTCCATCAAGACCCCAAGATGGCTTTAGAAAAATCGGCAGAGGTATTGAAATGCTCAAAATCCATATTGATTGCACAAAAAATCAAGAATGGTTTGGTGAAACCCTTCTTTCTACATGATGTGGATATGGGGGCAGAAGCCTACTACAAGGCGGAAGTCATTGCCCTTTGCAAGCAATACGACGAAGTAACCATTGCTCTAATTGACGAAAAAGTGCCAGGTGCATATACGTATCTCCAAAAAAATGACTATGAATGGATACGTAGTAGGGTCGTTTTTGATAATGAGCGGCGTTTTCGCCTTGAACGCGAAGAGGAATTGCTGACCAAGCTGTGCGAAGTCATCACCACTTTTGATGTTGATGGATACCCAGACAGAGTGATGTCATATGGATATATCGCAAGTTTAATTGGCTCAACTCGGGATGAGTTAAGATACAAAATGAGTCCAAACTCTGAATTGCGAGCTTTGTTGGATGAAGTTGTGGAACAAAAAGCGAGATGGCGGCAACAGCGTGCGACGAGGATGCGCACAACCAATTCTGGGCAAGGACGTATAACTAGGAAGCGTGCCGTAAAGGCCCATCAAAAACCTAAAGAAAACACACCGGTGCCTTTGTCCAAGCGTGAAATTTGGCTCTTTGACAGGCTTCGCAAAGTTGCTGCAACATTTGAATCCCAAGGTTATCCCAATACGAGGTTAACATATGGAGTTCTTGCAAATTTAATAGGTTCAACATATAGAGAGTTGAAGTATAAGGTGAAAACTCACCCAGAGCTACGAACTTTTCTTGATGAAATAGTTGAACCTAGAGGCGATTGGCGTAAAGAACGTGCGGCAAAGGGCATCAAATCTTGCATGAAACGTGAGGAGCAGATAAAATGTTCAATTGGAATGATTTGGGCAAACCCGCCACACGAACAGGTTTCACGCAACTACATCGCAAGAGTTGCTGGGCTTGGGATAGATATTCTGAAAGAGAACCCGCATCTTTCAGAGCTTACCAAAGGCTTCGTGGAAACCAGGTTAGAGTGGCACAAACGCCGTTTAACTACAGCATACTATAACAAGCCGATTGAGGGAAGACCATACTCAGTTGGGGCAATATACCGTGCCGCTTCAATTGATTACACAACATACAGAAAACACCGGGAGTTGTTTACAGAGATTGTGAACAACCTTAATCATGAAGCGGAAGCTAAACATAATAATTCGTGACACTCACGTTCTTCGGCGGTAAAGTATTTTATTCTATTATATATAGCTTTGCTTAAGGTTCCCTTAATGTTCATCATGTCATAATTAAATTTATGAAAAACTTAGACAACACGGAGGATGGCATGAAACTATTGATTGTTGAAGACGAGGAAAGTTTGAACAAGGTGTTGGTTAAGGTGCTTCGAAAGCTAGGATATATGACTGACTCGGCTTTTGATGGAGATGAAGCCCTCGACTTATATTTTGAAAACAACTATGATTTGGTGATTTTGGATTTGAATTTGCCCAAATTGGACGGCATGGAAGTTCTCAAGGTTATTCGTGAGGATAATGCTGAACTGCCAGTCCTTATTTTATCAGCTCGAAGCGAAATCCACGATAAAATTCAGGGGCTTGACGAAGGGGCGAACGACTACTTGACAAAGCCCTTTCATTTTGATGAGTTGACCGCTAGGGTTAGAGCCCTTCTTCGACGAAACTTTAAAATGTCTGGGACGAAAGTTGAAATTGATGATGTTGTCCTTGATACGACAACGAAAACATTTACGGTAGGCGGGAATCCTGTTGCTCTTTCCAAAAAAGAATACGGTGTTATGGCGTATTTGATGCTACGAAAAGGAGAAACAATTTCAGCCCAAAAACTAATTGAAAGCGTATGGGAAAGCGACACAGACGAAATAGAAAAATCTTTTTACGTCCACATCAGTGCTTTGCGCCGTAAACTGCCAGAAGGATTTATTAAAAACGTGAGGGGGCAGGGATATTATGTGGGATAAACTTTCTTTTAGATTAAAAATAACTGTCATTTTTTCTATTTCTCTTGTTGTGCTAACCGTTTTATTAACAATGCTATCCTTAATGAACGTCCAACAAAACATCTCTAACCCGATGCAGATGAATATTATGCACTTTACAGAAAATGCAGACGTCATGTTTATAGATAGAGATGGAAATGTTAGCAATTTCCCTGCAATAGGACAACCACAAGAAATAGTTAATATCGCACCCGAGAACCTTCGTGATTTTTATATTTCTGCGGAAGAATTGGAGCAGCTATTGCGAGAACATGGGGATGGCATTTCATATATCCCTGTAGAGCAGTTACAAGCACAGTTAATTACTACACAAAGGGATTTTAGACAATATAGCCTTTGGGTTGCGGCAGTGGTTATTGCACTAGGCTCACTGGGTGCATATATAGTCGCAGGTGTAATTGTGCGACCTATCAAGAAGCTATCAATGACCGTTGGAGGAATTGAAGCCGATAAACTACATGTAAGCATTCCGCTACCCAAAAGCCATGATGAAATCTCTCAGCTTACCGTTGCGTTCAATGGAATGTTGGAAAAGTTACATCGTTCCTTTGAAAGTAAGCAGTTATTTGCCCAAAATGCGGCTCATGAACTCAAAACGCCCCTTACTATTATCCGTGCTAATATGGAAGCCTTAAAGATGGATGACAATCCAACTGTGGACGACTATGAAGAAGTATTTGTTGAGGTGAAAAACAATACTGAACGAATGATTAAATTGGTAGAGGGATTGTTAGAAATGGGAAAATCGCCCGATGAAACTGAAATGACAACGTTTCAAGTGGCGGACATTTTTGAAGGTATTTTTTGTGATTTAGAAGAATTGATTTTCTCAAAACACTTGAATGTTCAAACCATTGGCAATCTGAGAATAAAAGGGCAAAAAACGTTGTTGGAGCAAGCATTTTTTAATTTAATTCACAATGCTGTTCGTTACAATGTCGAAGATGGCAGTATCACTGTTACTTTATTGGAAAATCAAATCATTATTGAAGATACTGGCATTGGGATTCCCCCTGAATCACTAGGACAACTATTTGACCCCTTTTACTGCGTGGACAAATCCCGCTCAAAAAAATTGGGTGGCAATGGTCTGGGACTAACCATTACAAAAAATATTTTAGATGCCAATCAAATGAGCATTAACGTGACCAGTGAAGTTGGGGTGGGTACTCTTATCACCATACGCATCTAATAATTTGATATTAAAAGAAGCCACAAGAGTCTTATCATTGACGGATGTGGCTTTTTTATTTGTAGTGGTAGTATTTTGCTAAGAAGAAACGCTATAAAATAATTATAATATTGTTTCTGTCCTCTCGTTTCTTAAGGTTCACTTAAGATAGGCCACGTTATACTAATCTTAGTTAGCAGGAGCAAAGAAGTGCTCACATAGTTTCTGGTAACTATATTCAAATTAGAGGATGTGATGCAATAAAATTTTGATAGTGCAATAGTAGCAATCAAGGTTCAAACAACTTTATCAATTAAATTCTATGGAGGTAGAAAAGGTATGAAAAACAAAATTACGTCTATTATGACAACGAGCAAGAAAAAGGTTGGATTTGCAAGTATGGCTTTAGCACTTAGCTTGGTAACGATACTGACCATTACTACATTGCCGGCTTTTGCCGCTGAACGTCCACAGCCTAGACCAGACAGACCAATACAAAACAGCGAGTGGCGTGTACCCGATGAATGGATAGTAAGTCCCGAACTGTTGGAAAGACTGCAAGAAAGCGAAGCAGTTACGTTATTTGACCCAAGCCAAGCTCCTTCACTCGATGCATTCGGGGAGCGTGTAAATGTTGGTGGAATGGATATTTTCCGCATAAACTCAGAAGTTCTTCCTAACGTAATCAATCTTGACGCATTCGCAGGAATATACGGCATGGAAGTGCTTGTATTTGATGGTATCGAATCGCAGCCAAGAACGTTTAGCATTGGCAGTCCTAACTTTGAGCAAGTGCCTCTCGTTGGTGCTAGTGGTGAAATTCATATGGTATCTCAAATGTTTCTCGACATGATTTTGGCAATGGACTACGAAGAATTTAACGCATTTTCCGAACTGCTATCCACAATGGTAATGTTCCAAACGCAAGAGCCTATACCTGTGGATATTCTTAGGGAGCATTGGCTAGCTGCTCAATAACAAACCAAATGAAACAAACGGTGGCTTTATAAACTTAGCTACCGTTTTTTCTTTGGAATAAAAATCTATGATGATACCATTAAAATTATTTTTATTGCTCCCATTCCTTAAGGTTCACTTAAGGTAGGCCACGTTATACTAATCTTAGTTGGGCAGGGACTCGGGATGGAAACATCACTCCTGGTTCAAACTACATTCATATTGAAAGGTGGACCACAATTATGAAGTTAAAGAAAAAAGGTTTTGCTAAGGCTTTTAAAAAAGCGACCACTGGTGTTTTGGTGACATGTATGATGCTTGCACCTATAAACGTAATGGCGAATGAGATGACGGAAATGTTTGAAATAACAATACAGACTGCCATAGCTCAAGCATCTGCCATGATGGAGATGTTTGCAGTACCAGGCGTGACAATGGCTGTGGTGGATACAGACAGCGGCTTTACATGGACGCAAGGCTTAGGTTATGCTGACGTAGCGCAAGGAATTTCCGTAACCGAAGATACACTCTTCTCCATAGGCTCAACAGCAAAGACGGTTACTGCCGTAGCTATAATGCAATTGGTGGAGACAGGTGTGCTTGACTTAGATGAGCCTATCATCACATATTTGCCTGAGTTTAGTATGTTGCCCAATCCTCTTTATGGAGGAGATTATAGAAATATAACCACAAGAATGTTGTTGAACCACACATCAGGCATACAGGAGTTTTCTGGCGAATCCATTTCTTTTAGCGGGCTTAGACCAATAGTAGGTGGCGGGCAAAATAGAGATGCAATGAATAACATGTTTTCAATGCTACCTAATCTTCATATGCGAAACCAAGAGCTAAACAACCAAGCGTACAACAACACAGGTTATGTCTTACTTGGTATTTTGGTTGCAAGGCTCACAGGGATTGAAAACTACTTTGATGGTTTTGTAGATTTTACTCAAGAAAATATATTTTATCCATCGAAAATGACATCAAGTAGTTTTGAAATTACACCAGAAAACAGGTCACATATTGCCGTACCTCATGTTGATACAGAAACAGCGGTCGAAGGTTTTATGTATGTTAGTGCTGCACCTGCTGGCAGTATGGTTTCTAATGCAGTTGATATGGCACGTTTTATGCACATTATGTTGAATGGCGGTCTTTATGGCGGTGATGAGGATACTCGCATTTTGCAATCCGCAACCATAAACGAAATGATTGCCGTAGAAGATGGGATGATTTGGGGTCTTGGTTTTATGCAACGCCGCCATGCAAGCGGTGCAGTGTCTATCGGACATGGCGGAACATTGCAACATCACACAGAAATGCTTTTAGACTTTGAAAATGGTATAGGTGTTTTTGTTTCGGTTAATGGCACAGGTGGGGCTGCTTTGCCGCCACTTCTTGGCGAGGCTATATGGAAAGCGGCTGTGTATGAAAAAACGGGAGTATCTGTGCCGCTAAGTCCTCTCCCTTATATAGGCGCACCGTTTATGGCTGAAAACTTAGAAGAATTTGAAGGTTGGTACTCAGGAGCAGGGCAACTTATATTGAACGAGAAGGGAGTATTGGTCTTTCCTTCATTTCAAGGGTCGCCTATGGTTATAGAGCTTAATCCAGTAGGTTATGGATTTTTTGAACCGTCAATATCAGGAATGGATTTTCCGGGACTATCAGAAATGATTTTTTCGTTCAGACAAGTGGATGGCACTATGGCTTTATATATAGGGACAAACAGGCAAGGGGTACGGCTAGAACCAACTCCTGCACCAAAGAGCTTTGAAAGATGGATTGGTAGATGGGGTACGGTAGATGAAGAGGGTAACGAAAATCTCGTATTTACGCTTGGTATAAATGAAAGCGGCTTTGCATACTCGATGCTTGGTGGAGTGATGCCGTTGTTGGAAGAGGTAGTGGACGATTATACGATTGTGACTTTAGGCAGGGGGTATACACCGTGGGATGGTGTTGTTAGAACCTTTAGTGTAGAAAATGGTACTCCGACCGTTAGGTACAGTGGAGAGGTTCTTATGATGCTAAGTGATGTCATTGCATATCAATATCGCTTTGTAATTGGCGCAACTAACTTTAGTGACAATGGAAATAGTCAACAAATGTCATATGCTCCTATTCTTGACTTGCAGCATGGAAGAACCATGCTCTCTCTGATTGATATTCACACTATTTTTGGTGAGGTTGAGCTAAATTTGCAACTAGGTGAGAACTTGCAAAACGGATTTGGTGAGGTGCGTTATATTGATGGACAACTGTTTGTACCTCTTGCATATGTGGCCTATGTTTTGGATTTACAAGTAAGCTGGGATTCTGCAAATCAAGCGGTATATGTTAACTCATAGAGATATTTTTAACCAGATAAGGAGCTGTTGTAAAACTGCGAAAACAGAAAGCAACAGACCTATTTGTACGAAAGTATTCCCATGTAACAGGGCATACTTTCGTCTTGAATCGAACGGAGGTAAAATGTATCACACAACAAAAGTTACACATCATGAAGCCGTCCTGTTTTGGGCGGCTCTTGAATTTTGGTAGCACTTTCATTTTGCTTTATTTTTGTAAAACTATTTTGTTTGAAAAAGGACTTTTTTGTAAAACTTATTTGTCCGCACACATTTTTTGGCTATATTAGCTACAAAAATTTCATCGCAGGCAGGGTTTGGAATTTACCCATACCCTGCCATTTTGATGCCGAAAGACGGCATAGGTTAAAGGGAGGTTTTGCAACATGAGCAAATTTAATGAAACAATCGCTAGAGCTAATGAAATCGCAATGGAAAGTTTAGCGGATGTGCAGAACACAGAAAGTGGCATTTTGAAGTTTATAAGGAAACACAAAAAGAAGTTTAACATCGCTGGTTATGGACTTTTTGGGTTGATGGCGTGCCTACTATTTTCATTTGGTATGACTGACATAGTTTTTGCCTCTGACCCGGGCGGGCAAGTATTCACACGAGCCAACACAGCCATGCAAGGTGTTTTACGGCAGATTAGGCTTATTTCTAGCATCATCGCTGCTTTATTTTTAACTATCGCTTTTCTGATGAAGATGTTTAGTAAAAATCAAAGAACCGTAGATGAGGCCAACACTTGGATTAAGCGCATAGCCATTGCGTGGGCGTGTATTAACGCCGTGGGCTTTATCCTCACATTCATCCAAGAAATCATCGGCCCTGACGTTGCATTACCAACAATCGGCGGTTGATGAAAACAAATAAACCAATTGTGCAGGGTGGAATAATTGCTGCTCTGCACTCGGTTTTTTGAGAGGAGGACACGGTATGCACCTAATGGATAACTTATTCCGGTGGTTGATAGACCAAGTAGTATCAGCCATAGATATGTTTGGAATGAGCATTTTGAGTGTTCTTGGGGCAGATTTAACACTTTTTGTAAATATGTTTCCCATAGTGGAAACCACATATGAAATATTTGTTGTGACGGGCTTAACGCTGCTAGGGCTAAATATGGTCTGGGGGATTTTCAAAAACTTCTTCCTTCCCGTTGGAGCTGAGGCTGAGCATCCCGTGCAACTGGTAGCAAAGACGATTATATTCGGATTTTTAGTGTTTTTCGCTTTGGATATTGCCCAAATAGCTCTAAGCCTTGCCAATACGCCATATGTTGCAATCTTAGGTGTGGAAGAACCCGCCCCAGAGTTTGTTCGTACCCATGCCATTATGACACTTATACTTGTTGGCGGAGGCAAAGGTATTTTAGTCGGGCTGATATTGGCGCTAGTATTCACTATAGTAGTCGGCTGGAATTATTTCAAGCTGATTATCGAGTGTGTAGAGCGGTACTTTGTCGTCGGTATATTGGCATTTACTTCTCCGTTGGCTTTTTCTATGGGAGCATCCCAATCAACGAACCCGATTTTCAAATCATGGTGCCGTATGCTTGGCGGACAGTTGTTGCTTTTGATTATGAATGTTTGGACACTGCGAATGTTCATCACCATGATGAGGGTATTTATTGCTAACCCTGTTATGAGTTTCGCTTAGGGAGGGGATGAATATGGCGAAAAAAATCATGTGTTTTGTAATTGTTCTATTGCTGATGTTTGCAAGCAGTATTAACCTATACGCCTCCAACCTTGATGCGCTCGACAATAGAGATGACGTAGAGAATACAGCAGGGATAACATCGGACGAAATAAATGAGATGGCGCAAAACTCCCCGAATAGCCTAACGCCTATACAAGGTTTGGTTTTGTGGATGTTTGCCATTATTGCCTTTCTGAAACTTGCCCAAAAGATGGATGACTTACTACAGAAATTAGGTCTGAATGTTACCCAAACGGGCGGCAGAGCTTTGGGCGATTTGATGGTTGCGGGGGCTGCACTTAGAAATGCAGGTAAATTGATGTCGAAGGGAATGGGTGCACTTGGTCTTGGTGGTGGTTCGGGAAGTGGAAGTGGCGGAGGTAGTGGCGGAACAGGATCAAGTGGTGGCACAAGCACAAGCGGTGCCGGCAGAGGGCCTACCCCGATACCAACAGGCGGCACGTCTGGCAAAACACCGTCAGCGAGTGGCAATCCAAGCGGAATATCTTTTGGAGGCGGAACTTCACCAAGCCATTCGACAACCAGCACTCCAACAGCAGGTGCTTCAGCAGCGGGCAGAACACAGGTAAGTGGTACAAATGCGAGCAATCCAGCATCTACATCCACACCTACTCACGCAAACAGCGCAACAAAAAACCGCAACCCTGTCGGAAGAGCCGTGGAGTGGATGCGTGGTGACGGTATTGCACAAGGAGCAATAAGAGCCGGAGCAAAAGGCGGGCTTATTGGTCTTTCTGCATATGGTGCAAAAATAGGTGCCACGAAAATTGGTTCTGCTGTTTCCGCTGGTATGAACAACAATAGGATTTCATCAAACCCACAAAATGAGAGTTATCGTGGCAATAGTAGCACAGTACCCACTACTAACCAGCCAAGTCAAAGCAATTCAGCCGCAAATCCCGAAGGGTTTCAGGCAAGTAGGCCTTTGGAGGGGGCAGATAATAGCGACTCTATCCCTGCATCCATAAATAGTGAGGATTATCAAGATGTCGTAGCTTCCGTCGGCAGTGGTGCTGGCAACTCAGATTTTACACCTACTAATAGCGAAGAGTACAATGAGGTCGGTGCTTATGACAATGTGACGGCTGCACAATCAATTGCCGCTTCAGCGGATGATATTCAGAATATTGACGCTAATGAAAGCGCAGGGACAGGGGAAATGATGTCATTTTCGAGCGTTGTAAATGATGAAACTTGGCAGGAAGCAGCTACACAAGATATTACGGGTGGCGATACACCTATTTCAATAACAAACAATGAGGACTGGAATGATAGCGGTAATTCAGCTCAATTATCGTCCTATGGTGGTGCATCTAATTTTATAGCGGATAGCGGGGCTACTTCGGCAACAACGCATGATGCTTCTGTTGTGCAAAACTCTGATATTTCAAATGGTGAGGCGGCCTCGCAAGATGCATCCGATGTCGTAAGTTCTGCAAAAAATACTAACGATATTCGAGGGCATGAAGTCGCAACGCCTACGACAGCAATAACTGCTCGCAATCAAGCTATACTCAATGAGCTTTCACAAGGCTCTACAACTACAAGCACAACAAAGGATATGCCCACAAATGACACAACCAGAACAAACATTGTTTCGCATGACTTGGCTACACAAACGCCAATTCAATCAGGAAGTACCGCAGTCGGTGCTAAAGTCGATTCAACTACGCCTATGACGCAGACAAATAGCGTACAACCTGCACAGATGCAAGCGGCAACCGAAGTAATCCGCACTGATGCACCTGCGGCCTCGCAAACGCAAGCGGTTGGGGTTAAATATGAAGGATCTTCGAGCGAGCCTGCTATATCTCAACAAAAGACCACAGTTCAGTCGCACACAACCCAGATAAGCAATGCTACAAAGACTGACTCGCCTAATCAGTTACAAACACCGCCTCAATCTACATCACAACCTACAAACCAATCAACTACACAAAGCAGTACGCCATCCAGACCCACAGCAAAAGGAAAATCAAAAAATTCTACTGTAAAAGGCCGTAAGCGTAATCGTTAAATAATCAAAAATCAGCCTAAAAGCCAACAGCAAAAGTGCGGCACTCAAAATGCGGTCGCACTTTTGCTGTTGGAAGTGTTGATTTTTCGCTATCTGACAGAGGGGATTTCGGGAAGGAGGAAAAAATGGCTGGCAAACAAGGGCAAGAACCAAAAGTGATGGATGGCTTGCAAAAAGCCTCTAATGCCGCAATAGAAGCGGCAAAGATGGCTAAAACCGCTGCCATGATTGCAAAAGGCACAGCGGCTGGTGGCGTGGGCGGTGTGGCTGCCGCATTAAAAAATCCGAAAGCAACAATAAAACTGATTATCCTCGCAATAATAATCATCATACTGCCCATCTTACTTATTGCATTGCTACCGCTAATCATTTTTGGTGCAATAGTTGGCTTTGTGGGCGGTGTGTTGAGTAGCATTGGAGCGTTTTTTCGCTCGCTGCCTATAATCGGTGCGATTATAGTTGGTATAGGTTCATTGTTTGGCGGTGGTGCAGCCTACGATGAAGCATCAGCAAGCATATATTTTAACAATGCGTTTGACACGGCACACATCGTTTACAACTTGGAACAAGCCCATAAAATAATAGGCGATGCTCACGCTGAACAATATCAAACTGTCATTGACCTTATAAACGAAGAAATTCTGCTGATTCCCGATGAAGATGAGGCAAGAATAATCGGCATTGAAGGCGATGTGTTTCAATTTAATACTTCTATGGTGTTGGGGCTATATGCTGCGTCACTTTATGAAGATGTTATGCAGATAAGCCTTGACGATCTGCGGGATGCCGTAAGGCGTGCAGACCGAACAGGGGATTTGTTTGACTTTATTGTTGAAGTTAAAACAGAAGAAAGAGTTGTGTATCCAGATTCACCACCTGCTTTTGCATATGTGCAAAATCCCGACACAGGTGCGTGGGAAACACCGGGATGGATATTTTCAGAAACAACCGAAACCTATGTTCCTAAAAACTGGATTTACAATGCAGAAGCTGGGGCTTACGAACCGCCACCGCCTACGGAGATTACAGTAACCGTCCATAACTTTATCGTTGTGTATAATGGCGACATGATTTTTGCTGAAATCTTCGGCATTGCAGATGATGAACGGTTGATGACTTTTGCCCATGAGTATGCCCGAAATCTAATGACATTGCTCACTGATACAGATATGGGCGGCTGGTTCGGTATCATTCTTGAAGCTGGTGAAGTCGATGGTTTTTACAGCCCTTTCCCCGGAAAGGATTGGCGGATTAGCTCTCCGTTTGGATGGCGGGATAACCCCTTTGGGACAGGCGGCAGGGAGTTCCATAATGGCATAGATATTCCAAAGCCAACGGGTACGCCAATACGAGCGATAGCGGATGGCTATGTCATTCTCTCACAGTTTAGCTCCAGTGCAGGCAACTGGATACAAATAGACCACGGCTATATATCGGGTTGGGGCAATGTTGTAAGTGAATATATGCACAATAGCCGCAATCTCGTTTCCGTAGGGAAACGAGTTGAAGCAGGGCAGGTTATTGCAGAAGTCGGCAGCACAGGGCGGTCAACCGGGCCGCATCTTCATCTAGGAATACGGGTCAATGGCACACATAAAAATCCCGTTGCCTTTATCGGCGCTCCGCCATTGAGATAAAAATTTGTACTAGGAGGCATGAAATGGCTAGAAATAACCACAAAGACAGAGATGACGATACTCCAGATGTATATTTCATTCCACCAAACTATGTAGACTCCAGCGGTGTTTTCGGTGGTATGTTTCGATTAAGAAATGCTGTTGAGGCCTGTGCTGTTGGAGGTTTATCGTTTTGGTTGCTGTTTGGCGTAACCGCTGGCATGGATTTAACAATAAGGGTAACGGTGCTATTGGCCGTGGTGGTGCCCTTGATGTTTTTTGCAGCTATTGGTGTTATGGGGCTTAGTATCACAGAGTTTATATATTTCTGCTTTCGTTTTATATTCAAACGCAGAGTTGTCGGCCGCGCTGCATTTAATGCCGTTTTATCCGATGAAGTGGCAGACGAGGCTCGTTGGGATGGCAAAGACGGTAAAAATAGCAAGATTGTGCGAAAATCAAGGCGGCAAAGTGTGTTTGCTAAAAAGATGAGAGGCAGAATCGACGCTGAAATAGACCCAACCAAAAAACAAAAAGGTATGCTGGTTAAAGGGCGTGGCAAGGGCAAGCGTGGTAAGTTTATACGCACAACAAATGAAGTTGCGGATTATATCCCGATCAAGCAGATTAGAAACGGTATCATCTATACAGCCGACGGGCGTTACGTCAAGATTATTGAGGTAACGCCCATTAACTTTCTGCTGCGCACACCAAAGGAGCAGCGCTCCATTATCTGGTCATTTGTTAGCTTCTTGAAAATCAGCCCTGTTAAGATGCAGTTGAAATGCCTTTCCAAGAAAGCTGATATTGAAAAACATTTGAATATAGCCCGTGCCGACTTAGAAAGAGAAACCAATGAAGCGTGCCGCACATTGCAACAAGACTATATGAACCTGCTTTATAACATCGGCTCAAAAGAGGCGGTGTCACGCAGGTTCTTTATTATTTTTGAGTATGAGCCATATATGCGTGCCAAAGATATTGAAACTGATGCAATTGCTAATCTAAACACCATTGCCAATACCGCAAGAACTTATCTTGCCCAATGCGGCAATGACATTGTGGAGCATAGCGACGATGACGATTTTGCTATTGAGGCTCTATATCAAATGTTCAATCGCAAGTCTAGCTTTGATGTACCATTGTCTGCTCGCAAGCGTGAAGTTATCATGGATTATGCGGCAAGCTATGGCAAAACTGCTGTTTCAGACATTCCGAGTACAGAGTTTACTGCCCCAAAATATATAGACCTTTCTCACATGAACTATATCAAGATGGATGGGGTTTATATTGCCTACTTGGTTGTGCCGACACACGGTTTTAGACCCCATGTGCAAGCTGGCTGGATTTCATTGCTTGTAAATGCGGGCGAAGGGATAGACATTGACATCTACCTCGCCAAACAGCCCAAAGAAAAAATTTCACAGAGCCTCGGGCGGCATATCCGTATGAACAAAAGCAAAATCAAAGACGCTCAAGATACCAATGACGATTTTGACGACTTGGCTGGTTCAATACATGGTGGGTATTATATGAAGCGTGGCATTGCCAACAACGAAGATTTTTACTACTGCAATATCCTCATCACAATCACAGGTGCGACCAAAGAAATTTTAGACTGGCGTGTCCGTGAAATGCAGAAAAAGATGATTTCGCAGGACATGGCGGTGCAGATGTGTACTTTTCGCATGGAAGATGCTTTTTTGTCATCATTGCCTCTAGCTTCCATCGAAAAAAACCTGCATAAATGGTCGAGAAGAAATATGCTTACCAGCGGTGCTGCGAGTTGCTATCCGCTCACAAGTTTTGAGATGTGCGACGATAACGGGATATTGCTTGGGGTGAACAAACACAATCAATCGCTGATTATGGTGGACATATTCAATAGCAGGGTGTACAAAAACGCTAACATGGCTATTCTCGGCACTTCAGGAGCAGGAAAATCCTTTACGTTGCAACTTATGGCAACACGGATGAGGCGTAAAGGCATACAGGTTTTTATCCTTGCACCACTTAAAGGGCATGAGTTTTTCCGTACTTGCAACACGATTGGCGGCTCGTTTATCCAAGTTTCGCCGTCATCAAAGCATTGTATAAATATCATGGAAATCCGCCCTGTGGATACGGCAGCGACAGAACTTATTGATGAGGTTGTGCTGGATCGGTCGTTATTGGCTACAAAAATTGACCGCCTGCATATTTTCTTCTCGCTGCTCATACCTGATATGAACCACGAAGAAAGACAGTTGCTGGACGAAACCATTATCCGTACCTATCAAAAGTTTGGCATATCCCATGATAATGATACGCTGATTGACCCAGCAGACACCGAGGGTAAACGATTTAAGCAAATGCCAATCTTAGGCGACCTCTACAACCTACTCTCCGAGCGTGAAGAAACAAAGCGTATGGCG